>Ga0163153_10002232_pt1 | contig 28812 bp, 24 predicted proteins | sample OliLakLV19MP6IB1_FD_148629 | JGI IMG/M metagenome (GOLD analysis project Ga0163153, IMG submission 148629) | Freshwater microbial mat bacterial communities from Lake Vanda, McMurdo Dry Valleys, Antarctica - Oligotrophic Lake LV.19.MP6.IB-1 | ecosystem: Environmental > Aquatic > Freshwater >...
TCGATACATAAATAAATATTATCGATTATTTTAATTGATAAAAATATGTACGCTTTTTCATATGGATAAATCTATTGATCAAGGTTCCACTTCACTTTGGCGAATATTATTCGCCCAAGCTCAAGTGGTTTTTAATGATAATGCGGCCAAACTTGCTTTGGTTGGAGTCATACAGGTTCTTCTGGCTTCCGATACTCAAAAGGCGGCAATTTGGGTCGGGGTCATTGCCGTGTTGTTGGTTTTACCATTTGTCCTCTTTTCTCCACTCTGTGGGTGGATGGCGGATCGTTTTTCTAAGCGTGATATTATGCTGCGTTTATTATTTTTTCAGGTCTTTGTGATGGGCTTGATGATAATGAGTTTACTCATTCAAAATCTTTATCTTGCCGCTTTTTCCTTTTTCCTCTTAGCCGTGCAGGCGACGATTTTTTCTCCCGCAAAACAAGGCATACTCAAAGAAATTGTCGGTTCCAAAGGATTAAGTATGGCCGTGGGGTGGATGGAATTATTGACCATGTGTGCAATTTTATTAGGAAGCTTTGCAGGGGGATGGGTTTTCGACCGGTTTCTCGGGCAGGGACACTCCACTTGGGGTGCAGCATTATGGGTGATCATGATTCTCTCTATTTTGTGTATTCTGACCATTGCTATTTTCCAGCCTGTGGTTAAAACCCCGTCCCAGATGAATGAATCCTTCGAGTGGAGGATCACCTACAGTCACTTTTATGCATTAAAGCATTTATGGCAAAATAAGGCATTGAGTCTGGCATCCTTGGGAATTGCCTATATCTACTCCTTAGGAGGGGTTTTTTATTTAGTTATTTTGCAGGCTGGTCGTGAAGTTTTTGCCGGCAAGGCTGGAGCTACTAGCCAAAGTGGGCTGAATCTCTTAGTACTTGGACTTGGTGTTGCTTTGGGTGCAATTTGCGCAGCATTATGGGGAAAAAGGCGACTGGAGATGGGGGTGATTGCAATTGGCGGATTAACCATGCCTCTATTCCTTTTTTTGTTGGGATTCTTACCCGTAACTACAAGTATATTTAACTGCGTATTATTTTTGGTGGGTGTATCTACAGGGCTATTCATCGTACCGTTGAATGTATTCCTGCAGGATAATGCCCCCGAAGTGGAAAGAGGCCGGATTTTAGCAGCCACGAATTTGATGACTAATCTGGGAGGCGTCTTCTCTGTGGGGGTCTACCTCTACATGTCGAATGTTTTAAAGCTTTCTTCCGGTACCCAATTTCTTATTCTCACATTCCCCACATTAGTTGTGGCACTCATTGTCCTCAGGTTACTGCCTGAAAGTTTAACCCGTGTGATAACTGTTTCAGTATTAAGCCTCTTTTATAAAGTCCATGTACAGGGAGAAGATAAAGTGCCGAAGAACGGGGGAGTATTATTGGTATGTAATCATGTGAGTTATGTGGATGCCTTTATTCTCCAGCTCGGGTGTCCCCGGATAATCAGGTTTATCTCCTATGAATCATTTTTTAAGATTCCTGTACTTGGATTTTTCCTCCGACTGTTTAAGACAATTTCTATTTCATCAAAACATGCAAAAGAGGCCATTCGTGTATCATCTGAACGCCTCAAAGGGGGCGAAGTAGTCTGCATTTTTCCTGAAGGGGAATTAACCCGCACAGGGAAAATGCAGGGTTTTAAAAGAGGGTTTGAACTCATCGCCAGACGAGCGGGAGTGCCTGTAGTCCCTGTCCATCTCGATTCCGTGTGGGGTTCGATTTTCTCATTCAGGGGCGGGCGTTTTTTCTCTAAGCTGCCCGTAAGAATCCCGTGGACTGTGACCGTATCCTTTGGGGAACCAATTTCGCCTACAGAAGCTGATCCTGTCGTCGTGAGGCAAAGAATTATGGATTTGGGGGAGGAGGCTTTTTCTTCACGGCCAGAATTGAAAGGGAATATCGGTTATGAGGCAATGAATTGCCTGAAGAGAAACCCTTTTAGGTGTATTATTGTTGATCGGACAGTTGAACGACAAGAGATGAACCGCATCACACTCTTATCAGCTTCATTAACATTGGCAAGTTACCTCAAGAAGAATATTCCTGATAAAAGGATTGGCATTATTTTACCCCCGGGTATAGGCGGGAGTATTGTAAATCTGGGTGTAGTGTTGGCGGGAAAAGTCCCTGTTAATTTAAATGTTACAGCTGGGATGCCATCTGCTAAGGCATGTTTAAAAAGGGGAGACATACGAACAATCCTTTCTGCTGAAATAGTTCAGAGAAAGTTCCCTGATTATCCATGGACGGAGAATACGATTGATTTTGGAAAGTTGATTAAGGGCATTCCTAAAAGCCATCTTTTAATCAATTCTCTCTTGGGTTTCATCTTGCCCGCCCGCCTACTGGCATGGGTAAAAGGAATATCAACTCAGGGGGGGAATGAAGAAGCGATTCTACTTTTTACCAGTGGTAGCTCAGGGGAACCCAAAGGGGTAGTGATCTCCCACAGCAATTTGCTCGGAAATATAGGCCAGATTAACAGTGTGGAACTGATCCAGCCTTCTGATTCAATTTTAGGATCCTTACCGCTTTTTCATAGTTTTGGGCTGAATGTCACACTCTGGTATGTGTTTCTGAGGGGGTGTAAGGTTGTTACTGTTCCATCTCCCCTAGAAGCGCGTAAGATTGCTGATGCTGTTCGGGAAGAAAAAGTCACAGTCATGTTGAGTACGGCGACTTTTATCCGTAGTTATATGCGCAAACTGGAGACTGGAGATTTTGTATCTTTGAGGTTTGTGATTGCAGGAGCTGAAAAAATGCCCCTTGAATTGTATCATTCGTTTAAAGAAAAGTTTGGCATTGAAATCCTTGAAGGTTATGGGCTGACGGAAACTTCTCCAGTCAGTAATGTAAACTTGCCTGACCCAGTCATGGGGCTCGGGGAAAATCTTAATCAAGTCGGACATCGTCTCGGGTCAGTAGGACGTTTATTACCCGGACAGACGGCCCGGATTATTAACCCTGAAACCTTCGAGGAAATGCCCCTGACATCCACCGGCATTTTAAAATTAAAAGGTCCCAATATTTTTAAAGAATATCTTGGGGAACCTGAGCGAACGGATTTAGTGCTCCAAGAGGGCTGGTTTTCGACCGGGGATATCGCCCGTTTTGATGAAGATGGATTCATGTATATAGAAGGGCGTTTATCTCGGTTTAGCAAGATAGGCGGGGAAATGGTGCCTCATGGGACCATTGAAAGTAAGATAGTTGAAGCTTTAAAGATAGACCAATTTGATGGTGTCAAAGTAGTGATTGTGGGTGTTCCTGATGAGTTTAAAGGTGAGACATTAGTACTTGTAACATCTGTTGATATAAATAGGGATGAGCTTAAGAAAGCCTTATCAGAAGCGGGATTGCCCAATCTATGGATTCCTAAAGTCATCAAAAAGGTAGATGTTATTCCCATATTACCAACCGGAAAATTAGATTTGGCCGGTTGTAAGAAAATCGGAGAGTCTGAGTATAAAAAATATTAGCCACCAAAAACTCTTTTGATGTTTGACTGCATATTTAAGAGTATTGGAACAGATTAGAGTGATTTTGAGGGTGGGGTATTATTCAATAATTTCAGGATTCGTTCTTTCCCATGGGGGAGTCTTCGCCCTGAGAGTGGAATGATGAATAATCCAGTAGGCGGTAGCCACAAGGACACCTCCTATTAATGTCGCGATGAACCATAACCATGGGCCGCCAAAAAAGACGCCTGCATTTCTTAAGCGCAATTCATCCGCATCTTTGAGTACGCCAAGGGCAAAAAGGAGATGAACAAGGGCGATGGCCAGTACAGAGATGAGATATATCAGAATTAAGAAACTTCCCGGGATAAGATTAGAAAAATTAAAATTCATAATAAAGATTACCCGCGAGGTTGATAGAAGGGAATAAAAAAAGCGGCTAGGAATTTCTTCCGAGCCGCTTGAAATACTATTTTTGAGGAATTAACCACCAACTTCAGCGCGTGCATCAGATGCTAAGGCTGTTGACAGGTATCTTTCCCCGGTGGAACAACCGATTGTGACAATCAATTTCCCTTTATTTTCAGGGCGTTTTGCGACCTCAATAGCCGCGACGACATTGGCTCCAGTGGAAATACCAACCAAGAGACCTTCTTCTTTAGCCAAACGGCGGGCCATCGCAAAGGCATCGTCATTCGTTACCGTGATCACTTCATCAATGATATCCATATGTAGATTATCAGGAACAAAGCCTGCTCCCGTCCCTTGAATCTTGTGAGGGCCGGGTTTAACGGGTTCGCCATTCCTTGTCTGGGTAATAACAGGAGAGTCTTTGGGTTCAACAGCAATGGCTTTAAATTCTGGTTTCCGAGCTTTAATAACCTCAGAAATCCCGGTAATAGTACCACCAGTACCGACTGCCGAAACAAGAATGTCGATCTTTCCGTCGGTATCTTTCCAGATTTCTTCTGCAGTCGTTTTCTGATGGATATCAGGGTTTGCTGGATTTTTGAATTGTTGAGGGATCCAAGAGTTAGGATTTTCCTTGTGGAGGGCTTCAGCTTTGGCAATGGCACCTTTCATGCCTTCGGCGGCAGGAGTGAGGACAAGCTTGGCTCCCAGCATTGCCAAAAGTATCCGGCGCTCTATGGACATCGTTTCAGGCATGGTGAGGATAATTTTATAACCTTTTGCAGCAGCAACAAAGGCTAGGGCGATCCCTGTATTACCAGAAGTGGGCTCGATAATAAGTGTATCCTTCGTCAAGATACCTTTCTTTTCAGCGTCATCGATCATTGCAGCTCCGATACGGTCTTTGACACTTCCTAGCGGGTTAAAGAATTCGGCTTTAACTGCGACTGTAGCCTCTAAACCTTCTGTAACACGGTTTAATCTGATAAGGGGAGTATGTCCGATAGTTTCAATAACATTATTATAGATTGGCATAGTTTATTTACTTAAAGGTTGATTGATTATGGGAAACATAGTTTAAATCCCCGATAACAACAAACAAAGCTTTTAAAATAGATGAATAAACAATACTCAGTTGATAGGAATTTACGCCCCACCAAAGCTGTTATTCTTGCTGCCGGAAAAGGCACGAGGATGGGAGCGCTTACTAAAGACCTGCCTAAACCGATGGTTGAGGTGAATGGAAAACCTGTCTTACTTCACATTATTGAAGGATTAAGGGATGCAGGTATTAAAGATATCTTTATCATTACCGGATACTGTGCCGAGGTAATTGAGGATTATTTTCAAACTGGTGAGAGAATAGGCGTTTCAATTTCATACGGCAGGCAAATGATTCAGGATGGGACAGGTAAAGCGCCTGAAATCGCTAAGGAATGGGTCGGGAATGATAATTTTCTTATGACTTATGGGGATATATTGATTTCCCGTGAAAATTATTCAGGAATGCTGGATGGCTTTGCAAATAGCACCGAAAGAATAGAATCATTGATATCAGTAAAAAAGGGAGAGGATGTGAAAAAGGGTGCCGTCGTGATTTTTAACGATAAATTTTTAATGACTGATCTGGTTGAAAAGCCTAATGACCAACAACTGGCGGAATTAGAGGCGGCTGGAAAACTAGGAGACGGAAAGCCGATTTGGTACAACGCTGGTGTGTATTTATTTACCCCCCAAATTTTTATTCACACAGCGAGTATCGAGAAATCACCCCGCGGTGAATATGAGTTGCCTGATGCAATACGGGCGTTTATCAGCAATGGCCAGAATGTTTTAGGTTACGAGATGCAAGGGCAGTGGGTGGATGTCCGTGACCCCAGCGTTTTAGAAGAGGTTCAAGGAATTAAACTATAGAAATCGGGCTTATTGGTAATAATTTTGTCGTAAAAATAAAAAGAGCTTGCAGATTTTTCGAAAAAGTCTCATTGTTCAAAAAGGTTAAGCGGGTGTAACTCAGTTGGTAGAGTGCAACCTTGCCAAGGTTGATGTCGAGGGTTCGAATCCCTTCACCCGCTCCAATAATCGTTTGACTCCCATGCGAGTTTCATCTTCACATAGCTTCTACTTTCTTATTTTTTTAACTCAGGAAAAGGAATAAATATTATGCAAAAAGACCATTCGTTCGTAATACATGTCACAGGACGTCATGTTGATATCACTCCGGCACTTAAAGAATATGCCCAAAAGAAGGTAGAGCATTTATCCCCAAATTATCCTCGTATTCAAAGTGCCCACGTTATCCTAGCGATTGAAAAACACCGCCAAAAAGCCGAATTTGTATTGAACTGCAATAACCATATCGTCATTGAAGCCCATGAGACGACGGATGACATGTACGCATCCATAGATTTGGCAATCAATAAAGTCCTTCAACAAATGAGGAAACATAAGACGAAATTGCTCAAAAGTCATCGCCCCCGTAAATTTGAGCCTACTGAGATTAATATGCCCATTTATCGGGCTGATTTTCATCCGATCACTGATGAAGAAGAACTAATTAAACCACGGGAGATTCATTCCGAGAAGGTCATGATCAGGCCTCTTTCTCTCAATGAAGCTATTTTAGAAATGTCTATTAATGAAAAACAATTCCTTGTATTTTTTAATACGGATACGGAAATTGTAAATATAGTGTATCGGAGACAGGATGGGGATTTTGCTGTGATTATTCCGACAAAGAAATGATCTGCTGATTATGCCAAAGCAAGTAGAATATATAACTGTTGATGATTTTTACCGTAGCTATGCGGAATCTCTGGGGATTGAGCTCGTGAGTGGAGAGGGCGGGTTATTCCGGCGAATTAAAGAGGCTACAGTGAATCGCCCTGGCCTGGCTCTTGCAGGGTTTTTCCGCTATTTTGCGGATAAACGAATTCAAGTTATCGGTAGTGCTGAGTCCACCTACTTGAAATCTTTATCTGCGAGTGAACAAGTCAAAAGAATCAGATCTTTATTTAATCGTAAAATTCCATGTCTCATTTTTGCCCGTAATCTCCTGCCGAGTAAGGAAATTATAAAACTATCAAATGAAGAGAATTTTTCGTTATTCAGGTCGACCCAGGTGACCATGCAATTGATTAACAAGGCAACATTGGTGCTTGAAGAGCATTTTGCGCCCCAGACCAGTGAATTTGCCAGTATGATCGATATTGCAGGGATAGGAGTATTGATTAGGGGGAAAAGTGGAATCGGAAAGAGTGAATGTGTTTTAGCCCTGATTGAACGTGGCTATTCTTTTGTAGCTGATGATGTTACCTATATTAGATTAAGGGAGAGAAAAGACCTGATCGCTACCTCGCCTGATATCACACGGAATCATATTGAGGTTAGGGGGATAGGGATTATCAATGTCGCCTCGGTTTTTGGGGTGCAGAGTATTACAATCGATAAAAAGGTTGAACTCGTTGTTACTTTAATCGAGTGGGATGAAGCTCAAAACGTGGATAGAACAGGTTTGGATACATCCTATTACGAAATTTTAGGACAGAAAGTCAGGCATGTCGAAATACCTGTCCGCCCAGGACGAGACATAGCGAGATTGGTTGAAGTAGCGGCGTTGGATTCAAAGTTAAAGTCATTCGGCTTGGATTCAGCAAAAGATTTTAATAAACGCTTGATTGAAAGAATGAATTCAAGTAAATAATCTATTATGTCCAAGACGGTTGAAAAACAAGATAATGAAATTACAAAAGAACTTACCATTCTCAACCGTATGGGATTACACGCACGACCGGCAGCCATGTTTGTAAAGACTTCTAATAGCCATAAATGTGAAGTTTGGGTGGAGAAAGATGGTGAGCAGGTAAATGGCAAAAGTATTATGGGACTGATGATGTTGGCGGCTGGTTACGGTTCGAAACTTCGTGTGACTGCCCGTGGGAATGATGCAGATGAGGCAATTCGTGATTTAGAGTCTCTTTTACTCCGTAAATTTGGCGAAGAATAGCTCGTTTTCACTTCCTTATTTAATCATAAACGTATTTTTTTTGATAATCTCAATTTTTTCTATTGAGAGTCACATTAAAAGACTCTAATAGTCTATTCATCCCTATGTCAGATGAGCAAAATCAAATACAATCAGAGCAACGTTTTCAGGGAATAGGTGTCTCACCTGGAATTGTTCACGGGAAAGTAATCGTTTTCGGACGTTATACCCAAAGGGTCAGGAGAAGGACAATTACACCGGAAGAAATTGATGGTGAAATCGCTAAACTTGAGCAGTCATTGATCAAGACGCGTGGAGAAATAACAGCCATCCAATCACAAATTGCCGCTTCGATTGGAGATAAAGATGCCAGTATTTTTGATGCCCATTTACTCGTTGTTGAGGATAGTTCGCTCATTGTACAAGCGATTAAAGACATGCAATCTACCATGTACTGTGTTGAGTATTGTTATAGCCGTGTGGCAAAGAGGTATATCAAATCGCTTCAACAGATTGATGATGATTACATTAGGGAGCGGGTCTCAGACATAGAAGATGTTACCCGGCGTGTATTAAGGAATTTATTAGGTCTTGAGCACAGGAATCTTAATGCCCTGACAGAGCCTCGAATCATTGTCGCATACGATCTTTCCCCCTCAGACACCGCCACATTGGACAGGAATAATGTCAAAGGTTTTGCCACAGATATCGGGAGCCGGACTTCTCATACGGCGATTATGGCTAGGTCATTAAATATACCGGCTGTGGTTGGACTGCACGACATCAGTGAGATTATTGAAAATGATCAATATATACTTATTGATGGTTATAAAGGGGTATTAATCATAAACCCGTCAGAAAGCACCCTTTGGGAATACGGCCAGATTGAATCCAAGAAACAAACAATTGAAGATCAACTGGATGAAGTTCGCTTTGTCGAGCCTATTACCATTGATGGGAAAAGAATTCATCTGGCAGGCAATATTGAGTTACCCGATGATGTGGGACATGTGGTGGAAAACGGGGCGGAGGGCATTGGTCTTTACCGTACAGAGTTTTTCTTTATTAACCGAGACGAGTTACCGACAGAGGATGAACAATTTGAGGCTTATGTCCAGGTTGCCCGTACAATCAAACCCCATTCAGTTATTATCCGTACATTGGATATTGGTGGGGATAAGTTCCTTTCGCACTTGCAGATTCCCCAAGAGATGAATCCATTTTTGGGTTGGCGTGCAATTCGTTTTTGTCTGGGGAGGAAAGATGTATTTAAAACACAATTAAGGGCTATCCTCAGGGCGAGTAACGAAGGCAATGTCAAAATCATGTATCCCATGATTTCTGGAGTCAAAGAAGTCATACAAGCAAATGCCCTCTTAGATGAAACGATGCAGGAGCTCAGACAGGAAGGACAATCATTTGATGAAAATATACAAGTGGGAGCCATGATTGAAGTCCCTTCCGCAGCATTAACGGCAGAACGAATTGCTGATGAGGTTGATTTTTTCAGTATTGGGACAAATGACTTGATTCAGTACTCAATTGCTGTGGACCGGGTGAATGAAAGGATCGCATACCTCTATGAACCTACACACCCTGCGATTCTTAAGTTAATAAAAATCACAACAGAAGCAGCCCATAAGAAGGGGATATGGTGTGGGATTTGCGGGGAAATGGGGGGGGAGATTTATCTGACACCTCTTTTGATCGGATTGGGCATTGATGAGATCAGTACCGGTTCAATCCAAGTACCATTTATTAAACAGGCTATTCGTTCATTTAATTTCAGTGAAGCACAAAAACTTGCTGACGACGTCATGCAAATGGACGACCCTGATGATATTCTGAATTATTGTAAGGAATTCGCCCAAAATCATTATCCTAAGTTATTAGAATAAAGATCACTCAATGAAAATTAATGATGTGATAGATGGATTAATGATCCTTGTTTATTTTTTTCGGTATAGTAGGGATTGGCATTTGGGTAGGACGTAAGGGGAAGTCCCTGGAGGATTATGCCCTTGGTAATAGGTCGATTTCATGGTGGGCGGTATTGGCATCAATTATCGCAGCAGAGAGGACCAGTGCCGCAACCTTTTTAGGCACACCTGCAGAAGGCTTTAAAACAAGGGGTTATTTTTATGCCCAATTGGTTATCGGGACAACCCTGGCACGTATCATCATCGCCTATATATTTATCAAACCATAGGGGACTTCAGACTTTCGTGTGGGATTCTTTATTGTGAATGAAATGCCCGTTGTCATCAGGGGACTTATTATAGCAGGAGTATTTCCGACAATGATGGGATCAACGAGTGCGGCACTTAATGCCCTTACCACAAGTTTCACAAAGGATTGGTATCAACCCTATATCAATCCCAAGGCAACGGATAGACAATCTGTAAGGGCGGCCAGGATATCGACTGCTGTTTTTGGAGCACTCATGATCATTGTGGGGACTGTCGCCGCCTACTTTGTCATTCACAATCCTAAGTTGACGATTATTCCCCTAGCATTAAGTATCTTGGGATACAGTTATGGTTCTATCTTGGGGGTTTTTCTCCTTGCGGTCTTAACGAAAACAAGGGGACTTGATGTGATAAACTTCGTAGCCACGATTCTAGGAATGTTTGCAGTTTTAATATTTGGAAAGGTGAAATTTCCCTTTTTCGGACACGAGATTAACTTTGGTTTTTTCATGCCGGAATGGTTTCCAGCCATTTCATGGGTTTGGTATGTTTTAATCGGGTGTAGTGTCAGATTTTTAATTTCAATCTGTTTCCGAACACCCCAAGAGGTCATAGATAAATTAAAGGAAAAAATCATCAACTGACAGGTTAATCACCAATCAGAATGGCCTGTGCAACTGCATAATCTTTTGCGTGTGTCAAACTGATCAAAGTTTCTTTTACCCCGAGCAATTTGCAGAGTTCCAAGGCTTTTTCCGAGTAAACAACATAAGGTTGTCCAGAAGCTTTTCGTAGGATTTCCATATCTATCCATCCGAGTTTTTCACCGATACCGGTTGCAAAAGCCTTCGAAATAGCCTCCTTTGCCGCAAATCGCACTGCCAGATATGGCTCGAAAAATTTATGTCCCATGCAGTAAGTAAGTTCTTGTTCTCCATAAATCCGGTTTAAAAATCTTTTACCGAATTTTTGGTAAGCAGAAGAAATACGTTCTGTTTCAATCAGATCAAGGCCGATGCCAATAATTCTCATTATAGATGGGTAAAATAGACTTTCATTTCTGATTCAAAGAGATTTCCGATACTGCTTTATTAACAATGGACTGCATGATTTCCTCATTTTTCTCCATCGACATCACAAGGGCAAATTGCGCCCGTGCACGATCTAGGTTTTGGCATTCACGGTGTGTTTTAAAATAAACATCACCTTCAAGATAGTCCGTTAAGAATCGCAATCCAATTTGGAATGTGATGAGTTGTCCGGAAAATACCAGGAGATCGATCTCTTGTTTTTTAAGGAAAGTGATTGCTTCAGAAATATAACCTCGTGTAAGGCCTTGAAACATATCCAAATCTATCACGACTTTATTCAGGTCTTTCTCGTCTTCAGCAGCATGGGATGTCGTCGTCCTGATTTGGTCACCAAAATCATATAATATTGTTCCAGGCATCACGGTATCGAGGTCTGTGACACATATTGCCTTGTCACTATCTTCACAGAAGAGGACATTATTAAATTTTGTATCATTATGGGTAACCCTAGTGGGGATTGAACCGTCAGCTAACTTTGAAGTGATTATTTTTGTCATGGGCTCTTTGCCCAGAACCCAATCGATTTCTTTTCTGCATGTCTTTGCACGGTTGAATGTATCAAGGCTAACTATCTCTTGGAATTTAGCAAAACGAGTCGGGGTATGATGGAAGTGAGGGATAGTTTCCTTCAAATCATTGACATTCAGGTCTGATAAAAAGTTTTGGAACCGTGCAAAAATACGCCCGGCCTCAGAAGCATCTTCAGGAATTTCAGCATTATCCCTGTTATATGTTCTTTCAATAAAATGCAAACACCTCCAGTAGTTCCCGTCCTCTGAACGATAGAACCAATTTCCCTCCTGTGTAGGTACCATCCTGATACATTCCCTGTAGTCCGACTCTGGTATTAATGAAAGTTTTTTTGTGATATGTTCGGTGACTAGGACCATGTTCTCAACAACTACTTCGGGTTCTTTGAATACAAAATGGTTGATCCTTTGTAGGACGTAACGTTTTATTTTTCGTTTAGGTTTAAATTCAACAAAAAAAGTATCGTTAATGTGACCGCTTCCGCAAAGCTCTGCGCGAGTGAACCTGCCTTCGACCTGAAAGTGGCTGGAAATAGATGAAATATCAAATGAGAGCGTGGACATGAGTATGAATAATTAGTGGTGAGCATAGGAAAGAGGTGTTTATGTGTCAAATTCATTCATATTCCTTGGCAGTTCTTTTGTTTTTGTGAAATATACTCGAATGATAGATGGCGCAATATTGGTAGATAAACCGCAAGGATGGACATCACATGATGTAGTCGCGAAGATCCGTAATTTTTTCCGTCTGGAAAAGGTCGGTCATTGTGGAACTCTTGATCCGATGGCTACAGGCCTTTTGGTCATTGTCGTGGGTAAAGGGACAAAGTTGTCTAACTCCTTAATGTGCGGGGACAAACGGTATAGTGGTGAAATGACACTGGGGGTAACGACAGACAGTTATGATGCAGAGGGGGAGATTTTAGAGACCCGTACGGTAGGTGATATCAATGAAACACAGGTTAAGGAGATTTTCTTATCCATGAAAGGGGATCAATATCAATTGCCCCCTATGGTGTCAGCAAAGAAAATCGGCGGTAAACCCCTTTATAAGCTTGCACGAAAAGGAATTACGGTTGAAAGGGAGCCCCGCCTTATTCATATTTACGACTTTAACTTCCTCACCTTTGAGTTGCCCCGTATTGGGTTTGATTTGAAAGCGACAAAAGGGACTTATGTCAGGACAATCACACATGATATAGGCGAGAAACTCGGCTGCGGAGCGCATTTGAGTATGCTCAGGAGAACAGAAAGTGGCGATTTTAAGGTGCAGGACGCCATTGCCTTGGATGACTTACTCAAATTATCAATTCAAGATTTTGAAAAACGCGTAATTCCTGTTTATCGTATAAAAGTTTAAAACCGAATGAAAATCCTGACCCAGATTGATTCGCTCAAGGAAATACGATATCCACTCTCCTTTGCCGTCGGATACTTTGATGGGGTTCATCTTGGCCATCAAGCGGTTATTCATGAGTCTGTATTACGGGCTCAGACGTCCTTAGGTAAAAGTGTTGTTTTGACTTTCCACCCTCATCCCGCAAAAATCTTAAGACCCCAAGAATGCCCATTGTTACTGACTTCACTCGATCATAAACTTGACCTTATCAAAGACTTGGAGGTCGATTATTTTTTGATGATTGATTTTACGGCGCAATTTGCACGGACCCCACCAGAGGAGTTTATCCGTACATTATTCCATTCCTGTCAAAAACTGCATTCAATCAGCATGGGACACCAATGGGCATTTGGCCATCAGAGGAAAGGAAATATTGAATTGATTCGCAGGTTAGGGGTCGAACTCGGATTTGATGTTAATGAGGTTCCATCTGTTAATGTTCAAAACGAGGTGGTCAGCAGTACTGCCATTAGAAAATATTTGAAGGAGGGTGACCTATTTACGGTGAGTCGTTATCTCGGGCGGCCTTATTCCATTTTAGGGGAAGTAATCGAAGGTGAGAAACTAGGAAGGAAACTGGGGTTTCCCACAGCAAACTTACATATTTCAGTAGAATTACTCCCTCCGAACGGTGTTTATGTTTGTTGGGCCAGAGTATCGGATAAGATTTTGCCGGCTGTAATGAATATAGGGATGAGGCCTACTGTAAGTGAGGGGACCTTAGTACCATTAGTGGAAGTCCATATCCTCGATTTTTCCGAAAATATATACGGGACTAAAATTGAAGTTATATTTAAAAAGTTTTTAAGGTTTGAGAAAAAATTCAATTCCATGGATGAATTAAAAAAACAAATTGTTTGTGACGTTAATGAGGCGCGAAATTTCTTACGGTTGGAAACAACATAGATAAGCCTTTCCCGAAAATAATATGAGTGAGAGTCCTCAAATCAATTCAAATATCAAATTCCTCAATGGACAAATCGCGGGGAAAGAGCTTTTTCAAGGTGAGACTTTCAGGATTGCTTCAGAAGCCTTTTCCCTGCCCGCTGAGCAAATGGCATTTTTAGATATATTGGGAAATGTTATTTATTCTTTTTACAAGGCATGCAACCTGATTTATCGGAGGAGTTGGAAAGAAAATAAATCCCCTTGGGTTTCTCAATACATGGACATGGGGAAACCGGTGTCGATTGTTTCATTGTCTAGGCAGAAGAAATTTAATGGGGATTTACCGAGGGTATTGCGCCCTGACCTGCTTTTAACAGAAGAGGGATTTTCCCTAACGGAGCTTGATTCAGTCCCCGGTGGGATTGGATTAACTGGCTTTTTAAATCAGGTCTATCAGGAGATAGAGGAGGGGATATTAGGTTCTAACGGGAAAATGGTTATCCACTTCATGAGGACACTCCAGGAAATCACAGGCAAAGGGGCTCAAACACAAATTGCTCTTTGCGTGTCGGATGAGTCATACATGTATCGTCCGGAGATGGATTGGATTGCATCTGAAATGGTGAAATTTAATGCTAAGGTCATAGTTGTTTCCCCCTCAGAGTTGGATTATAGGGATGATGCCGTTTTTTGTGGAGACTTCAAAATTGATGTGATTTACCGTTTTTTTGAGCTTTTTGATTTGCCCGATATCCCCCAACAACTTGCACTCCTTGAAGCGGTAGAAAAGCAATTTGTTCATATCACCCCTCCTATTAAGCCTGTATTAGAAGAAAAAATGTGGTTTTCACTTTTTCGGCATCCTGAACTTCAAGACCAGTGGCATCGTGAACTCGGTGACAAAGGGATGAAAATCATGGATTCCTTGATTCCTACCACGACGATTATGGATCCATCACCACTTCCTCCACAGGCATTGCTTTCAGGACTGAAGATTAATCACTGGGATGGACTTAAGGCCTTTTCCCAAAAAGAAAGGGATTGGATTGTCAAAATATCAGGTTTTTCACCGATGGCATGGGGGGCAAAAGGGGTGTATTATGGAAGTGATTTACCTCAGGATGAGTGGAAAAAAGTGATCGATCAGGCTTTATCAAGTTTTCCCCATAATCCGTATATTATTCAAAAATTCTCAGCAACCAAGATTTACGGACAAAATTATATTTCAGGGAGTGACCAAGTCACTCTGATGAAGGGGCGTGTCCGTTTATGCCCCTATTATTTTGTGATTGATAACAAACCGGCACTATCAGGGGCTTTAGCCACCATTTGCCCGTCTGATAAAAAGTTGATTCATGGGATGGATGTAGCAGTTCTTAGCCCCTTGGGGATCAGGCAGAATCTTAATGATTAGGGGACTGCAGTTTCATGACTAATAAGATTCCCCGCTCCAAAACCACGTGTCCGGATAACCCAAGGCATTGAGTCATTAGAGAATTCACCGCTATTACAGGCGGTAATAAAGAGCATAAATGTACCCCCCATATTATCAATGGTGAGGCGGGTGGATGACAGGGGTGTGATTTTTTTCGTTAACTGGCTGGTGAGATTCTTTTGTGCAAAGGGGATCATTACACCCTTCGAGTTTTTTAATGAATAAAGTCCCGACGAGGCGTTAAAAGTGACATTGGGTATCTTGAAACGGAGTTGATCACTATCCTGATTTGGTTCGCCCTGTGCGTAGGGGGTATTTGAGTAGTTAACATAAGCCCACATGGTTGTTTCTTCATCTTCCCACTCCAAATATGTACTCGTGACTGAGCCGTAAGCATAAGAATGATTGACACTAGGACTAAGGACTTCAACGGTGTCCGCCATTATTTTATTGGAGGAAAATATTAGAAAATTTAATAAGATGAATAATTTTAGATGCTTCATCATAACATCTTACTGTGGTTCTTTTGAACATAGCCAGTGAATTTTATGTGACAATCACATACTCAATACGGTTGACAAGATCATGCAGATAATTAAAGTACAACCACTTATATGGATTCGAGTATAATTTTCTGGGCTACCTCCAACCAAGGAGGCATTACTTATGCAGTAGAGCATTCAAATCTTGCCGGTAAAGTCATTTTATTTATCCTGCTTATAGCTTCTATTTATAGTTGGTCGATCATGCTGACAAAGTTTGTTTCTTTGAAAATGGCTAAAAAACAGTCGAAAGATTTTCTCAACGTGTTTCGTGCAGATCGGAAACCATTGCGTATGTATGAGGCAAGGGTGAATTATAAAGAATGTCCTCTCTATGAAATTTACCAAGCTGCGTGCAAGGAGCTTTCTTATTTACTTTTGGGTTCAGATGAACGCGATGAGACTTATAAGGCAAGGATATCAACTGCCGGCAAAATCCGACCCATCGAGATGGAATCTATCCGGGCAGCCATGGATAGGGCTGTCGGTGAAGAAGGTCTGAGGTTGGAGTCACAAATGATTGTATTAGCTTCCGCAGTCAGTGGAGGCCCGTTTCTTGGTTTGTTAGGCACTGTATGGGGGGTTATGGATACATTTACAGGAATTGCCTTGGCCGGTCGTGCTGATCTGCTCGCGATGGCACCGGGTGTTTCAGGAGCACTGATAACAACTGCATTGTCCCTGACTGTCGCTATTCCTGCTATGTTTGGATATAATTACTTGATCACCAGCGTGAGATCTTTGACAGTGGAAATGGAGAATTTTTCTGCAGAATTGGCCGCGCAAATTGAGCGCCACTACGTCAATCACGATCGGAACTTTTGATCCATCCTCAGCCGAAATAGTCTAATAATTTCAGATTAGGGAAATGAATTCTTAATTTTCGCTAATTCGGCTGTAAGCAGTTCGTGTTCTGATTTAAGTTTTTGATAAATTTCTTGTTGGTCATGTATGTTTGTCTTGCCGTCTGAATATTCAAGTTGCTCACAAAGCAGGGAAAATTCTGAAGCCCCGAAATTAATGGCTCCACCGCGGAGGGCATGGGCGTGGGTTAAAATGAGGGATTGGTCATTCCTCTCAATTGCCAGGAATAATTGATTTATTTGCTCGTCGGCATGCTGTAGAAAAAGATCGATTGTTTCGCCTACAAGCCCTTTTTGTCCCTGTTTCTGCATATTCAAAATTTCCTGCCAAAAACTATTATCCAAATCTATCACTTGTTTTTCTGTTTTTTTCAGATGAGAGAAATGTTTTTCGATCATTGTCTGGAGGGTGGCGGCCCGTAGTGGCTTAGTTAAATAATCAGAAAATCCTTCTTTCAGGCATTGCTCTTTGTCTTCTGACCGGGCATTAGCTGTCAGTGCAACGATTTTACAGTTGATTAATAGGTTATTATCAAAAATCATCTTCATGGTTTGTATGCCATCCTGACCAGGCATTTGAATATCCATCAGGATCAAACCATATTTCTTTTTCCTGACAACTTCCAGACATTCAACCCCTGAAGAAACAAGATCGGGTTTATAACCCATCTCGGTAAGGTAAAGACTGATGATTTTCTGATTAACTTCATTGTCTTCAACGACCAATATATCGAGTGGATATTTGAATGAGAAATTACGGTCAATTTCAGATGATTCACACTTTTGGAGGTGCGTGTTTAAACCATGATTACTGAGTACCTCAAAAGGTATATCAAAGATAAATTCAACACCCCCTTCATTTTTATTCATGACAGTGATGCTTCCCCCCATCAATTCAATAAAACGTTTACTGATGACTAAACCCAGTCCGGTTCCCCCAAATTGCCTGGTAATTGAAGAATCAATTTGGCTGAAGGGTTGGAATAGCCTATTCATTTTTTCCTTAGGGATTCCCGGCCCAGTATCGGAAATAGTGAAATGGAATTGATGGATTTCACCACTCTTTTGAATGGACGATAAGAAAAGTTTTACAGAACCACTTTCAGTGAATTTTAATGCGTTCCCGAGTAAATTCATGAGGATTTGTTTAAGTCGGTGCATATCACCGACGATAAACTGGGGGCAGTCTGGGGTGATGGAATAAGTAAAATCGATATTTTTGGATTGGGACTTTGTTTCGAGTAGAAAAAATGTCTCTTTAATACTCTGGATAAGGTTAAAAGGATGGTTTTCAATTTCGATCTTGTTGGCTTCAATTTTTGATACATCTAATATATCATCGATAATTCGTAAGAGTGTTTCAGCACTTGATCGAATAATATTAATTAATGATTTCTGTTCCACGGTTACGGGAGTTCCAAGTAAAAGGTCAGTGACACCAATGACCCCATTCATGGGGGTACGGATTTCATGGCTCATATTTGCGAGGAATTGGGACTTGATTTTTGCTGCTTCAATCGCTGTTTCACGTGCATGGATAATGTCTGTCACATCACTTGTGACGAGAATAACGCCATCGATTCCTGAACCTTTATAGCTGATCGGTGTAATGGCCCAGCGGAGATACTTTTTTGAGCCATTCTTATTGATAAATAATTCTTCAGGATTGGAAAGAGTTTCCCCTTGTAATCCGAGTAGTAGAATCGTGCGGAAACGTTCTGAAAATTCCGTATAGGCACTTTGGAAAGATACCCCATTGAGATTTGGGATGTGAGAGGGGTGGTCATCCAACCATTTCTGGCTAGTCGAGATAAAGGTAAGATTTTGATCGAACATAGCCATAGCCATAGGCGCATCGGAGACAATTTGCCTGAGAAAGCGTCGGTCTTTGGTTAGTTCTGCTTCGGCCCATTTCCTTTCAGTTATATCTTCAACCGTATGTACATACCCTACCTTTTTACCATTGGGCAGCTGAATAATCGATGTTCTAAATTGCGCCCATTTTTGTTTATTTTGTGCATTTTTAAGTCTGAGCTCCCATTGTTTGAGATGAATATTACTGGTGTTGCTAAGAAAAAAGTTTTTTAGACTCTCTCGATCTTCTGGGACAAAGGCATACATCCACCCGAGCAGGTGAGATTGATCCTGAGAGAGACCTGACAATCCGAGCCACTGGTCATTACAATATATGCAATTTCCCTGACTATCAGTCTGGATGATTCCCACGGGTGATGATGTACATAATGAGCGGAAACGTTCTTCATTTTCCTTAAGAATCATCTCTGATTCCCTTTCCCTGCTGATGTCGCGGGATAACCCCATGTATCCGGTCGGTTTGCCTTGGGAGTCACGGAGAATAGAGGCTGAGAGTATGGAGTAAAAAATTTCCCCGCTTTTTTTTCTATTCCTTATTTCCCGAGTCACAATTCCGCGGTCATTAAGGGTTACATTCACCTCTTCGGACTGTTCTATATCATCATAGAGTATACTTACAGGCTTCCCCATAACCTCTTCTTTTGAAAAACCAAACCCTTTTTCAGCAGCGTGGTTGAACTCAGTAATACAACGGTCTAAATCAGCCGAGATAATCATTTCCGATGAACAATCGATGATGCTTTGTGAATACTGTTGGGCTTTTTGGATTTCGGAGAGTGTTTCATCACTTGTTTGTAAATCATGTACAAGAAGGAGGAAAACCGGCTTTGCGGATGTTTTAAGCTTTGCGAGTGTAATACCGAGTCGGACATTTGCTTGCCCCCAAGGACCTGCTGGAAGATTAAAAACGGTAGCCGCAACATCTTGATTTTGGCTTAACTCCTGAAGTTGTGAGACCGTTTGAGCGGGGATAAAAGAGATGAGTGGATTGCCCTGCCTGATTTTTCCTGATGATCTAAGGATGAGTTCGGCCTTTTTATTCCATTTAACTATATCAAAATCTGCATTCAGGATAATTGTCCCGTCATAGAGGGAATTAATCCACTGGCTAAAGTATTGGTGGATCAAGTTCCCTTCTGAGATGGTGTAAGCATTATTTGTTGTTAACTGTTTGCGGGAAAGAAGTTTCCCTAGAATAAATGGTATAGTGAGTGAAAAATAAAAAAAAGGATTGTGGGCTAATTGAGAGAATAAATCATGCCCTGAACCCTTATGCTGGAAGTAAAAAATAAGTATCCCCAAAAATATGATGATAAAACCAGATATTAATCCAGGAATGAAAGATGCAAATAGATCTTTATATTTTTGGGAAATGGTCATAAGTCGAGGAAACTTACAGGTGAGTTTAGCCATGTATTTTCAAATCTGCAAGGCTAGGCACTTTGATTCTTTTTTTTGAAATGGTCAATGGCCACTGCTAAAACGATCACACATCCGATCATGATCTCCTGGATATAACTCGGGAGAGCCATTTGAAATGTACCATTACGTAGGATGACCATCATGAGTGCCCCCACGAGTGCGCCAATGATATTCCCGGATCCCCCTGATAGACTTGCCCCGCCGATAATGACAGCAGCGATAATATCAAGCTCTAGTCCAGCGGCTGTGGTGGGATCCCCCTGTTGCAACCGTGACATTTGCATTAACCCGGCCAAACCAAAGAATGCCCCAGCCATGGCATAAATAAATATTTTTACCTTGGATGTATTAATTCCACAAATACGGGCACAAGACTCATTCGATCCTAGAGCATAGATGTGACGTCCAAAAACCGTTCTGGCCATAATAAAGAGCATTAATCCTCCAAGGATAATTGTAATATAAACACCAGGGGCGACATAAAGAATGCCGAGTGAAGGAATAGATTCACGTAACTTTCCTAATAACGAAACGGAAGTTATTTTTGGGAAAACCTGCATAATATCATTGATCCAAGTCGGGGGAATATAGATCGTCTGATTATTCGCCACCCATTTTGATAATCCCCGGGCAATCCCGAGCATTCCTAATGTCACAATGAAGGGAGTGAGTCGTAAACCAACAATCAAGCCACCATTGATCAAACCGACAAGTATACCCATAAATACTGCTGCTAGAATCGCTGTCAGGGGATTAGCCCCTGATTTCAGGACGGCAGCCGCCACGACACTTGTGAGGGCGATTGTTGATCCCACACTTAAGTCTATTCCCCCACTGACAATGATCATGGTCATTCCGATTGACCCAATCCCCACGATGACACATTGGGTCAAAATAACCTTGAAATTACTTTCAGTAAGAAAGGAATCCCTTGATGTAGGATGAATCGCAAAGATGAGGAATACAAAAAGCAGCCCTAATACGGAGCTGTAAGGGGAGAGTTTTTTAAATGGGTTTTGGAATTTTTCTTTCATAAAATTATGCGAGTGCCTCTTGGATGATCGAGTGAGGAGTCCATTCAGCGATAGTTTTCTTGATGCCCAAGCGCCCACGGTTCATCACGCAAAGGGTGTCGCATATACCAAAAAGATCTGGGAGATATGAGCTCACAATAATAATGGATTTCCCTTCTGCAGCTAATTGCCCGATTAATCTATAGATTTCAACCTTGCTGTTAATATCGATTCCTCTCGTGGGTTCATCTAATAGGTAAACCTGTGCATTTTGCGCTAATAACCGTGCGATTGCGACTTTTTGTTGATTGCCGCCGGATAAGGTAGAGATATATTGATTGATGCCGGGATGTTTGGTTTTCAAAACAGAGACTTTTTCTGAAGCTACCTTCTCAGCTTTCTTAAAGTTTATGAGTCCGTGTCGGGCAAATCTTTTCCAACTGGAAAGCATGGTGTTTTCCTCTATGGACGCATTCAACATTAACCCCTCTTCTTTGCGGTTTTCACTCAAAAATCCAAACCCCCTTTCGACTTGGTCCTGTGGCGTGGGGTGGGGGATTCTTCGTCCAGAATACTCGATTACACCCTCTTTGAGGTAATCCAGTCCAAAGAGCAGTCTCAGTGTTTCTGTTCTGCCAGTGCCGATCAATCCGGCGATCCCTAGTATCTCACCTTCTAAAAGATCAAAGGAAACTGATTGTGGTTTGGATATCCCCGCAATTTTCTCGATATGTATAATTGCTTTTCCATGTTTGTGCACGACGCGAGGATATACTTCATTCACATTCCTACCTACCATCAGGCGAATTAAATCTTGTGTGTTTGTTTTGGAAATAACCCCTTCGGCAACGCTGCTGCCGTCCCTGAGCACCAGATACCGGTCACCGATCTCTAGGCATTCCTCCAGAAAGTGGCTGATGTAAATAACGGAAATGGATTGTTTCCGGATTTTATGGATCAAATGAAAAAGTTTTTTAATCTCGTTTTCTCCCAGACTACTGGTGGGTTCATCAAGAACCAATATTTGGGGGGCTGACAACAGTGCCCTCGCGATTTCAACCATTTGTTTTTGGGCGGGGGATAAGTGATGAACTGGAGTTGATTTGAGGGATTCGTCTAATCCTATTTCCCGGAGTATCCCGAGGGTCTTTTCTTCGACTGTCTTTTTATCAATGATTCCTAATTTGGAAGGTTCTATCCCCAGAAAAAGGTTTTCAGAAACTGTCAAATGCGGTGCCAGACTGAGTTCCTGATAAACCATGGAAATGCCTGAGCAGCGGGAATGGTGGGGGTTCTCAGGTTTAAAATCCGATCCATTCAAAGAAATAACACCACTATCAGCGAGGATAGTCCCACTTAAGATTTTCATGAGGGTACTTTTCCCTGCTCCATTTTCGCCGATCAGACAGAGCACCTCGCCTTGGTGGAGCTTAAAGTCGACTCCATTCAAAGCATTTGTATGGCCAAAGGATTTTGTAATTCCTTTAACTTCCATCAATAGGGGAGAGGAATGAGGGAGAGTCTCGGAAGACATCAGGGGTGATTTTCAGGATTCAAGAGGGATTGAGTCTCGGGAGTATGAAGATTCTGTAGTGTAATGAGTCCGACAGATGTATCTATTCTTTTCTGCACAGGATGCCCCCCGATTACCTCAAAAATGGTTTTCACCGCGAGGTATCCCATCTTGTAGGGGTCTTGGACCACTAACCCTTGGATGTCCCCGGCTTTGAGTGCACCAATGAGCAATTCACCGGAATCAAATCCCACATGCTTGATTTTACCCAGGCTTTTTCCCGAATCGCGCAAGGCAAGAATCATTCCCGCTGTCGAAGATTCATTGGGTGTATAAATTCCCTCAATATTTGAAGCATAACGGCTCAGAAGATTTTGAGATGACTGATAAGCGGTTTCCCGGGTGGGGCCAGCATACTGGTCACTGGAAACGATATTAATCCCGGGGAATTGGGATTTAATCGTATCAATAAATCCTTTTTCACGTTGTTCTGTACTGGCAGAACCTACGGCGTAACGGAGAATAATAATCTTTCCTTTGCCTCCGAGCAATTTGCCCAGATATTCCGCAGCAATTTGCCCGCCTTTGTAATTATTTGTAGCTACCGTAGAAACGGGTTTTGTTGAATCGAGATCAGAATCAAATATGACGACAGGAATTCCGGTTTGAATAACTTGTTCAGCAGAAGTCACGAGTGCTTTTGCATCCAAGGGGGCTAGGACCATACCCTGGATTCCTCGACTCAAAAAGCTTTCGACCACTTGGACCTGTTGTTCTCGGTCATCTTCCTTAAGGGGACCTTGCCATATAATTTCGAGTCTCTGCGTGGGACTGCTTAATTCCTCTGAAGCTTTTAATGCACCGGCATGAATTGCCTTCCAGAATTCATGGGTCGTACCTTTAGGGATAACCGCTATTTTTACCGTTTTGGATGTTGATGACTCTTTCCCACTGGAATGATCACTTTTCGCACCACATCCACTCAGGATTATTATTGCAGTGAGTAGCCCACAGATAAATAAGATTTTAATTTTCTTCATATTTTCCCTTTAGGTAATTTAAAATAACGATTCAAATTTAAAATCTCAACTAAAACATGGTCAAAATCATAAGCGATGTGATTTGTCAAAAAATGGCATGAACAGGTTATCAAAAGTTTGGAATACAGCAGATCATGCTCACGGTGGTAACTCTGTTGAGCCTTTTTTCTAAAAAACGGCAAGGTACTGATTATTTCCAGATTCTCGCCACCGGACATTATCCCGGACGTTTTTATATCCAAGCAATTCACTCAACAATCGGGGGATGGTAGTTAAAAGCAATTTGCTATCGGGGGAGTAATCGTTTAGCAGTAGGATCTTATGAAATCATATTTAGAGGAGTTAGAAAACCAGAGTATCTATATTATGAGGGAAGCATGGTTTCATTTCCATGATTCCTTGGTCATGCCCTATTCAATGGGAAAAGACTCCAGTGTTCTTCTGTGGCTCGCAAAAAAAGCTTTTTTCGGGCATGTACCCTTTCCATTGCTCCATATTGATACGAGTTATGAATTTCCGGAGATGTATGAGTTTAGGGAACAAATAGCAAAAACCCATAATTTGAATATCATCGTCAAAAGAAATGAAGATGCTTTATCCCGGAAAGTGGGATACGAACACATTGATCCCGAGACCGGTAAACTTTATTCGTCGGTCAAAGTCACAGAACAGCTGAAGACGTTGGCCCTCAAACAAGCGATAGCCGAAGGCAAATGGCGTGCGATGATTACGGGTGTCCGTAAGGATGAAGACCCCGTCCGTGCAAAGGAACGTTTTTTCTCACCACGTGATGCCGAAAGCACTTGGGATGTAGCGGATCAACCGCCTGAACTCTGGGGGCTCTTTTCGACAGATATTCCTCCTGATGGCCATATGCGTGTACAACCATTGCTCGACTGGACAGAGACAAATATCTGGGAGTATATCAAAGAAAATAACATCCCCATTCCTACCCTTTATTTTTCTCGTGAGGGAAAGAGGTTTCGTTCTTTGGGCTGCCATCCGATTACTCATCCGGTAAAAAGTAATGCCGCGAATATCGATGATATAATTGTAGAACTAAAGGCCACACGAGTGCCTGAGCGTGCCGGTAGGGCTCAAGATCACGAAAAAGAAAATGCGATGGAATCTTTACGTTTAAAAGGGTTCTTCTAGTTTTTTCCGTGGTTACAAAACCCACAAAGCGGGAAATTGGGAGTTGGTGTTTCTTTGATTTTGCCAATTCGTCATTTACCACAATCATCATTACCGTTGTATTCCCTCCTTATTTTACACAAGTAATCGCAAAAGGAGCAAGGGACGCAGATATGATGTTTGCGGCTACTTTTTCGATTTCCCAATGGTTAGTGTTATTAACAGCCCCATTTGTGGGGGTATTAGCCGATATCTATGGAGCCAAAAAAAACCTTCTCTTCATTTCGACGTTTTTTTGTGTTCTAGCTACTTTACTCCTTGGAGTGATGCCAAATGGGTTATATTTGTCTTTATCTCTCTTTATATTAGGTACTGTAGCCTATTCAAGCGGGGAAAATATCGTATCAGGATTTCTTCCGGAATTATCAACAAGAGAGACAATCGGGAGGATCAGTGGTATTTCGTGGGGGATTGGTTATTGCGGAGGTTTATTCTGTTTATTATTGGTTCAATGGGTGATGACATCGGAAATTAATGTCTATGGTTTTACAGGTGTGAAACTGGCATTTATCGCGACCGGCCTCTTTTTTGCACTCAGCTCTCTTCCGACTTTCTTATTTCTCAAGGAAAGGAAAATACCTGAAAAACTTCAAAAAAATGATCATATACTTAATTATACTCTCAGAAAAGTCCGAGGGACTCTCCTAGAAGCTCGGAACAACCCTGTTCTCTGGAAATTTCTCGGGGTATTTTTCCTCTATTCTTGCGGGATATCTACAGTCATTGCTTTTGCGGGGATTTATGCCACTGCGGAGTTTGGTTACACGCAATCCGAATTGATCAAACTCTTCATTGCACTCCAAATCAGTAGCACAATCGGGGCATTTACTTTTGGATTCCTCCAAGACAGGATAGGGACACGGTTAAGTATCCAAAGCAGCCTGATTCTATGGATGATTGCAGTATTAGGAGCTGTTTTATCTCAAGATAAGACGCACTTTTTCATCGTGGCGAATATTGCCGGATTATGTATAGGTGGGAGCCAATGTACTAGCCGTGCTTTTGTCGGGCAAATCGCACCATCTGACAAACCGGCTGAGAGTTTTGGTTATTGGGGGTTATTTTCCCGCCTAGCGGCGGCGACTGGACCACTGGCCTACGGCGCAGTGAGTACAGCCACAGGTTCGGGACGAATAGCCATCCTTTCCACTGGGGTCTTCTTCCTGGCAGGGTGGCTGGGAATGTTTTTTATTCATGCCCCTCCCGTCAAAGCCGAAATAAAAGAATAAATTTTGAGGAATTCTCTTTTCAGGTGGAAAAGATTCTGACAGAGTATTTTTCTTCGTTTTGACCTTCACTTTTGCCGGTGTGGCGAAATGGCAGACGCACAGGACTTAAAATCCTGGGGACTTCAAAATCCGTGCGGGTTCGAGTCCCGCCACCGGCACCATTCTTTTTTTAAATTTAATGTTACGACGACTTCTCGTTAAGTCACCGGAAGCAATTTGCACCACGAAGACCAAGAAAAGATACAAAAGATGGTGGAACGAGTTGGCCAAACTAATTCTGTAGGGCGACGGGCCCCGTTGTCGTCGGGAGCGATTTGCGCGGTGAGACGACCCGCGTACATCCGATGGAGCCATTCAGGCCTTGGTCACCTCCCGGGGCATTTGATCAAAAACGGGGTAGCGGATGCACTTCCCGCCACAAAGGATATACCCTGAAAGGGTCGTATCCAACGTGCCGATTCCTCACGTCTGCCCAGAATTCACCCCCCCCTTCAGGGTAGATCGTGAATGGGGGACAAGTAACCTTGGGCTAAATGATTTTATCCGGCTCAAAGAAAGGGAAATAGGAGGAAGTTTAAAGTCGATAGGAAAATGGGGTTTCTCGGCAGAAGTCCATGGAGGAACTTTTTTTCAATTTACCTGTGGGGCGAGCGGCCCTGCTTTCCACTGAAATTTGGCTTTCTCGGATTTCCGCCCGTGGCCCACAGTAACGAGGACTAAGTTGCCCTATCAAAGTCATGCCCAGCACGCCGAACCACAGTATCGAGAATCCCTATGGGGAATTTGCGGCGACTTTTTTCTATTTCTGCCTCACTTTGGGATCACGAGTCCCGATTGTCTTCCATCGGGGCGAGACATATTGCTTTTCCGTCCATCCCAAAATAAGTTGTCATGCAAATGTTATTGGTTGGCGCGTGGAGTTCTGATAATAGAGCTGTTAGCCACGCAAACGTCCGATGTAGAGTAGGTATTGCCAGAGCACGCCATACGCGGCACAAATTTCACTGGATCGGGGTTCGAACCGTTCCCCAAAGGCTTTCATCAAATGCCCCTCCATGCGGACATGATTCACACCCATCCACCGGCGGAACCACGCGACACACGAATGATGAAAATCCACCACGGCGACCGAACCCTCCACATCCAGATCCTCCCGGCAAAGATCCAGCACTCCCTCGTATCCGGGATTAATCATGGATAGCGAGTAGCTGAATAAAATCAGGTCAAACTTCCGTTCCCCAGCCACAGGCGCATCATACGGCCTGTGCAACAAACCCACCCGTCCGCCAAATGGAACTACCTTGGGCCGGGCCCGGTCCAGCATGTCTGCCGAAAGATCTAGCCCGAGAATTTCCGCCTTAGGAAAGGCCCGCGCCAGCGCCACAAGATTTTTTCCGGTTCCACAGCCCACTTCTAATATCCGCCTCGGTGTAGCACAGTTTCTTGCTGCGCGATGGATGATCTCGTGGCGACCGAAAAGAAATGCCCACCGGGTCATGTCATAAATGTGGGAGTGCCAGCGGTAATAATCGGAAAGTTCCCGGGACGGCGACTGCAGGGGCACAGTACTCAAGAGATGATCTCCGCAAATAGCGTCGACCCGTACGTGCCGACGCGGTCTAACACATGCAGCTTCTCGGCCATCTCGGTATCCAATCGCAAATGACGTCGCGCAGAGCCGGGAATAAAATCTATGACCGGGCTGGCCGAACGCATCAGGATGCGTGTTCCTGGCTGACTATTTTCCAAAATAAGTTTCCATTCCTCGGTCAGAGCCTCAGGCATGTGCGCGGCCAGCCAGTCCTGATGATCCAGTAACACATAATGCGAATAGGAGGAGGGATTCTCCCTTAGAAAATTCGCCAGCGTCGAGGTGTGGGTCGTCAAACGGGGTAGATTTTCACGGAGCGCGTCCTGGTTATCCTTCTGCAAATAGCGAGGGCAGCACTCCCGCGTGTATTTTCCGGTCAGGTACACTCTCCAGAAATAATTGTCCTGAAAAGGCATCTTCGTGAAAACATGTTCCAGTTTGGTCTGGATGTACCCGGTCAATCCACCGGGAAACTGGGTTTCAATCAGACGAATCTGCGCACGCGGTACCCCCAGCATCGCCATCGCTAGAGGTTGGGCCAGGAGCCACTTCACAAAACCGTTCCACAGCATGGGACGCACCTTTTCATAAAGTTCCTGCTGCTCCTCGACGGTTTTGGACGCGAGTAGATCATTCATGTATTTGCGGACATTTTTATTTGTCCCTAGGAAACTCTGGCGCGCGATCCAGGCCATCCGTCCGGCGGTACCTCGGTAATAGAACGAGGGATTCAGGTGGGTGCTTTTGAAATAATCGGATTTTTCCCGCCAAAACTTGGCCGCATAGGGTGTCAGCGCCGGACGTGCAGACCGTAGTAGGTCGGGAAACTCCGGATGTGAACCCTCCCCAAAGGTCTGGAACAGATCGGCAAAACTATTCATCCCAATCACGGCCATCTTGAGTTGGAGCAGCGCATTCTGCCGGGGATTCATGTCCACGGCATGCACATGGGCGGGCCCAGCCAAGAGATAATCCAAGGCATTACACCCGGCACTGGTGATCATGACCACCCGGCTGCGGGAATTGAGAGAAAGCATCTGCAGATCCTGTCGAGGATCCTCCCAGCAGGTGTTGTAGATGAGGTTGCCGGTGTGAACCTTATTAAAAAGGGCATCATGAGC
>Ga0163153_10002234_pt1 | contig 28781 bp, 33 predicted proteins | sample OliLakLV19MP6IB1_FD_148629 | JGI IMG/M metagenome (GOLD analysis project Ga0163153, IMG submission 148629) | Freshwater microbial mat bacterial communities from Lake Vanda, McMurdo Dry Valleys, Antarctica - Oligotrophic Lake LV.19.MP6.IB-1 | ecosystem: Environmental > Aquatic > Freshwater >...
CACTGTAGCTCAGGTGCTCTCTCCTCTGGCTATACGCACTGGCCGTCACCAGCGAAAGATTCATTTCTAGACTTAACTCATTGAGCACATTTTGTAGTGACTTCACACTCTTGCGTAAAATGCTAAGAGCCCATAATATTCAAACCGGCTCTTCAATTGCTATACGAATTTTCGCTTTTGGTGTAAAATTGTTCAAAAAGCAATTCAACCAAGGAGCGCGAAATGGAACAGGAAGCAGTCAGTTATCCCAGCGATTTGACAGATGACCAATGGATCGTTTTAACGCTGTTGATCGGCATCAAGACGGGGGCTGGGCGTCCGTTAAAACATGACTTACGGCAAATCGTCAATGCCATCTTGTATGTGATCCGTTGCGGTATCCAATGGCGGAGTATGCCGCATGATTTTCCCAAGTGGAGCACGGTCTATTATCACTTTCGCAAGTGGTCTGTGGATGGCACTTGGCAAAAGCTGAACACATCTGTCCGGCGGCAAGAACGCCGTGAACACGGTCGGAACGTCGAACCCAGCGGTGCGATTATTGATAGTCAAAGCGCCAAAACGACGGAAGCGGGTGGTGAACGTGGCTGTGACGTACATAAACAGATCAACGGTCGTAAACGCCATACGCTGGTGGATACCCATGGCAACTTGCTCGATGTGGTGGTTAACGCCGCCGATCATCAGGATCGCGATGGTGCCAAATTGGTTTTTGCTAAACTGCCAGCCGAAACCCTCGCTTCCCTCCAAAAAGTCTGGGCCGATGGTCATTATCGCGGTACTGAATTCCTCGACTGGATGCAAACCAAGGTCGCAGCCTCTCTGGAAATCGCCAATCGTTCAGCCAATGTCAAGGGCTTTGTCGTCGTTCCCGTCCGCTGGATTGTCGAACGCTCTTTGGCTTGGTTTGGTCGCTTTCGTCGTCTCAGCAAAGATTATGAGCACTGTACTAAAAGCAGTGAAGGCGTCATTTACATCGCATCCATTGCGACTATGCTCAAACGCATCAAACCCGATCTTTCTTTGCCAAAACGACTCTAGCTACCTACGTAATTTTTAAACAGGCTCTTAGCGACACCACCTTTTTGATTAGCTACTGCTATTGTAATTGCCATTATAATTTCTCTGTTTTAAATTAATCGACTATATAACTATATAATTATATAACTATATAGAACGTGCTGTCAAATCGTATTTTTTAGACGTTAGAAATTACAGGTAAAAGGATGGCTTTTCAGAGCGTTACCTGTGTGAGACTAAAATCTACCAGCTTTACGGTGGGTGGAGCTTGCCGCAAGTGCTGCTGGCCGCCGTACTGGGGTTGACCGCTAGTAAGAACCATCACCCGTGGTTGTGAGTTATTGTAACTACTTTGCTTTAACCAACTATATACTTATATATGTATATAATTATATACATATAACAATACCTTCGCCAATCTGGACCTAGCCTACGAGGCAGGGAGCCGTCAATTCGTAAAACAGCAGTCCCATCTGTTCGGCTGAAAATAGCATTTTGTTGCTGATCCATTGCGTCAGCAACATATAGGCACCTCCAGCCACAAAACCAACGATAAATTCTTGCAGACGCGGATCAATCGCGGGCTTGCCCGATTTGGCGGCAACTTCTTTCATCATGACCCCAACATACTCTTTAAGGCGCTCCAAGAGAATGTCCGGATTCTCTGCTTGAACCACCATCCGTAACGTTTCGGCGTACCGCTCCCAATATTGGAACAGCATTATGCTGAACCGCTTCCGATCGATATTGCCTCGCGCGATCTCTCTCGATACTTCTGCGTGAAATTCATCGAAAATAACATCAACGTGGCTGAGGAGCAATTCCTCCTTGGAGCGAAAGTGCAAATAAAACGCGGGACGTGATACTTGGGCGCGCGCGGTAAGTTCTGTGATTTGAATGTCCTGAAAGGATTTTTCTTTCATCAATCCAATCAGCGCATCCTGTAACCATTTGCGGGTACGGCGCACCCTCAAATCATTGCTTTGGTTTGTAGACGAAGTGGCTGTTCTTGGGTTTATTGACATAGTGGCTCCTTTGTCAATTATTTGTCAGACGGCTTGACAAGCTCGTGTCGCGTCATTATTATACATATGTAAATAATCTTACGCAAGTAAATCAAGTTAATCAAGGAGCAATCGCTATGACAAAAGAGCAGATCAATCCCCTATCGTGGACCTTAGTGGCAGTCTTCACCGTTGTTACACTGGTGTGGCGTCTGGTTCCCGACGCGTTGCCGCCTCTCGTGAGTATGATGCTGGTGATGCTCTTGCCGTTTGTGTTTGTCTTCGTGCACGGCTTGGTCAACTATCGTTTCAGAGATGTGTTAGTTTTCGCGGCCATTACCCTGGTTGTAAGCAATATCTTCGAGAACATGAGCATCCTCACGGGTTTTCCATTTGGCCACTATTACTACACGGATGGGCTGGGCCCAAGTTGTTCCTCGTGCCGATTCTGATCGGTCCGGCTTATCTGGGGACGGGCTATTTAGCGTGGACACTCGCCCGCGTGATTCTAGGCGCTACTGAACAACGGCTGCCGGGTTATTTCATCTTTACGGTTCCGGTGCTTGCCAGTTTTATCATGGTCTCCTGGGATCTATCGTTCGATCCGATTGCCTCGACCATCAATCATCAATGGATTTGGCAGCAAGGCGGGAACTATTTTGGTGTCCCCTTCAGCAACTTTATGGGCTGGTTCCTCACGGTCTTTGTGTTTTTCCAGTGGTTTGCGCTGTATCTTCGCGGGCGTCAAAACGCCTACGCCCAGATTCAAGTGATGTCGAGAGGATACTGGCTGCAGGCGGTGGTGTTCTACGGTGTCATCGCCTTGGGCACCCCATTGAACATCCTGACCCAAACCACAAATGCGACCATTGCCGACGCAGCCGGCGTGCTCTGGCGTACGCAGGACATCTATGTTGTTTCTGGATTGGTCTGGATCTTCACGATGATCGCGTTTACTGTCCTCAGTTTGATGAAAATCACTGAATTGCCCTCTGCTGTTCGTAATACAGCAGAGAAGTCCGCTTCCGCCTTAGTGGGAAGCAGGCCATCCGGGATGCATAAGGCAATGCCTTGATTAGCAGGGAAGATTTCGCTGTAGCCGTCGTCAATGAGTTGATGAATGAAAATGAATCGTGTTCCATATCTAGAACAAGTTTTATAAAAGTGCTGAGAGATTAGCCATTTTACCTGTGTATATGACTAAAAACTTACCAGCTTTCATGCTTCTCAAGATTCACAAATCGCCCCTGCTGGCTTTGGTTGGGTAGGGCATTAACGACGGGTGGAGCTTGTAGCAAGTGCTGCTGGCCGCCGTACTGTGGCTGGCCACCAGTAAGTACAATCACAGGTGGTTGGTGCGGCTGATGGTGAGGGTAAGCGTTACTGTTCATGCGTGATCGGCTGAACTCTTGCCCAGTAGCTTCTTGGTGCCGCCTTGAAGCTGCAAGAACAAGCAAAGATACTGGAATGCCTGCCAGAATCCCCAATAGTACACCAATGGCCAACGCCACAGCATCAGGCGATAGGGAAGCAGCGATCCTGTAACCAAATGCGCCGACAAACACAATCAAACAAAGTGCTAGTAGCTTTTTCATAGTTTAACTCCGCTCAAAGAGACCAGACCAGTCTCAAAGTCTAACGTCATACCAAACACCTCAAGTAACCATAGTTCAGCACAGAGCTCCCGACCATTATAGGGGTCTCTTGCATTTGTTGGTCTAGATCTGTTGAAATTCGCTGTATTGTGTCGGCTTGGAGCCTATGAGCAAGCTTCACAGCATCAGCACTCGTCGCTTCGGTTGCACCTCCCCGACTATCTCATCGAAACTCGCTCCCTTATGTCCCTTACGCCACTCACTGACTTCATCGTACAGCGCCCCGGCACCGTTCATAAACGCTTCTCGTTGCTTTTCCATCTCCACTCTCCTTACTCGCTTTTTTACCCTTTTCCACCTACCACTCTATTCTACCACCTCTACCCCAAACTGAGATGCACCCCTATTATTTATATATATGAACTTCATTAGAAAGCTATTTACACCTAAAAAACGCTACACAGCTACGAGTTGCACCCAACAATCCTGACATTTATCGGTCAAAGTGACGTGGAGACTAGGCCGCTTCTTATCAACGAGGACTTGTTACGGAAATGGCCGTGTTTACACGTCCTTGTGCATACTTAACTCCCTTTATATTGCTCCAAATTGGGTGTGCGAAAAGGACCCTTATCCGTTCTCAAAACAGTGCTTCTTGGACCCTATAGTGTCACTTTGAAAATTATTTGAGGTAAAAATGTGAAAATTAAATGATGTATTGCCCACGCCAGAATCCTCGTCTTATTCTCTCTAAAAAAGACTAACAGCCTCAGGCAAACCGCTGAAAGGCACGGTGAAATTGTTGGTTTTCGTCCCTTCATTCTGGCCAGTCTTCCTAGGTCAGCAGTAAGGAGAGCAAGTGCGATGTATCAAATAATTCTCAAACTTGTGTATCATTTAATTTTCAAAGTGACAATTAGGGGGAATACCAACTTTGTCTACTGTGATGGTCATTTGCCCTGCCCCCACTGATAGCTTTGGGGCTGCGGCGATGGCCGCTGCCACCCTGCTGGCCTTGCTTGTGACCGCGGGGCATGACAGCGTACGGATGGCGTAAACAGCAACAACAGCGTATGGTGTCGCAGCCCTAGATGCCTTCCAGTTCCCAGTGGTTCAGGACCTCGTCCCTGTACATGCTATTCCACAAGAAGGTAGCATTAGCGAGGAGGTTCAGGCACCCTATTTAGTACTGACACAGGCATACCCCACGCACAAGGCTTGCTTAGTTTTGGTTTACTTAAGGGTCCGTAAAAATATAAGTTGATACACTTGTTAAGGATTTACAAGCACGCATGTCATAAGCCCATCACACGCGTGTCAAGTTATATTTTTACGGACCCTAAGATGCGGGCCACCGCTACGCCTTCCGCTATTTAAGTCATGACGGGCGGTGGTTCAATGAAGGGTTTGCTGACGATCTGAAACCAAGTCCTTTTGGGCGCTACAATTCGATTCTGGTTACGTAAATCCGTGATGGATGCTATCGTTCGTGGCACTTGAAATGGGTAAGGCGGTCTGGATGGTGTAGCGGTTACGGCTGAACAGTAACGAAGTCGGCGGCTACCCAACTTGGCTGGTTGCCTTCACTGGTTCCAAGCGGACAGCAGACTTGCAGCCACTGCCCATCTGGGCTAGTGGCGAGAATTTCCAGCCGGTCACCTTCCTTGGCTTGTCCCACTACCTCACCCGTTAAGCTCGGATAGCTGCGCACATTCACAATGGCACTGTTGACAAGGCCCACCACCCCCACCATATCAAGCAATTCAAGGGCGCGCGCTTTCCGTTCGCGCGCAGTATAACGCCGCGCAAACTCCATTGGCAGAATCACATTTTCGAGTAGGGTGAGCGTGGGGAGTAGTTGAAAAAACTGAAAAATAATGCCTAAATACTGCCCACGCCAGACGGCCATCGCCCCTTCGTCCAATTGATGAACTGGGATGCCAGCCACGTAAATTTCGCCCAACGTAGGCCGGTCAATCCCCGTCACCATGTTGATTAAGGTTGATTTGCCACTGCCCGATTTCCCGATGACAGCGACAAATTCACCTGCCTTGATCGTTAAATTGGCATTTTTCAATGCGACAAATGCGCCTACTGGCGTCTCATAGCTTTTGATAACATTGCGTAGTTCGATTAAATTTTCTCGCAGATTGGGGGGCTTGGACTTTGGTAAAGGTGGCAACTTAGATTGAAACCAACGTCTATGTAGTTGAGTAAACATAATTATCCGATGCGTACAGGAAAAAGCAGTTGATTAAAAAGGTAAACCACTGCCGGAGGCAGTGGAATAAAAAAGGTTCTACCGTAGTAGCGGGTATTATAGATCAACTTAGAAGGTGCGAAACTACTAGGTGATCGATAATGACCCGCCCGTTTAGAAAGTTAGCGCATTCGCTGTACGAAGGCAAATATCACAGCGTGTTTTGTCCAAAATACCGGTACAAGATCCTGCAACAAGAAGTAGCCGAGTACGTGCAACAAGCGATCTACCGCTTATGCCAACAAAAAGAGGGGAGCGAAGTTCTGGAACTGAATGTACAAGTTGATCATGTCCATCGGGTACTCTTCATCCCGCCGAAGGATGAAGTAGCGAAAGTCGTTGACTATCGGAAAGGCAAAGTGGCCTTGCGTGCGTTTGACCGCTTTCCGCACTTGCGTAAACGGTATTGGGGGCAACATTTCTGGTCACGCGGCTATGGCGTCAGTACGATTGGGTTAGATGAAGAACGCATCCGTAAGTAGGTGCAATGGCAACAGCAGAAAGATCAAGCAGCGGAGGCCAGCCAAGGTAGCTTGTTCGACTAACTAAGCATTAAGTAACCGCGCACCTTCTACGTGCATTATTCAAGCCACAACCATAGGTGGTAGTTGTTGACTTAAAGCGACTGATTACTGGTCACTGATTACTGCGCACTATCCTCGCGTCGCCTGTATGAGATAAGTTCCCAGCGCAGGCATGAGGCGACCGGCGCTAATGGACAAATCGGCGAGCAACGAGACATTGAACACCTTTTGGAGGAAACGGCCAAGCCGTAGGCGTTGATCAAATTCGGCGTGCCAAATCTTACAATAGCTATCCGCCCAAGTGCTCAATGAAAGCGAGCCTTGCAGAAAAGCGTGCGCCAATGGTGCGCACAACTCAGCCGAACGCACCGCCATCGCCATCCCATCGCCACACAAGGGCGGAATCATGACAGCACTATCTCCAACACAGGCTACCCCATTCCAAGGCACGGCTGGACGATACGGATCGACTGGCGCTACACTTACGGCGGTTTCAGGGAGTGCATGACCCGCGGCCAAACGTTGGCCTAGTGCTGGGTTGGCATAAGCCGCCGCCGCCAGCATCTTCTCCACCCGTTTGCCAGCTTGCGCAAAAGCAGGGTAAGAAACCAATAAACAAACGTTCACGCGGTCCTGTTCAACCGGATTGATGCCACCGTACCCGCCAGGAAACAGGAACAATTCAATTTGAGCGGGCATATTCACAGCTGCATAGTGACATTTGACGCCGACAAACTGCTGGTGGCGTTCTAGGGTCCGTGCTTTGGGCGGCAAGGCGGCTTGGCTGTGCCGTCCACAAGCGGCAATGAGCGCGCGTGTTTGCACCTCTACCGTTTTTTCGCCGGCACGCACTTGGACAACATAGCCGTGACCCGTGCGTTCGTACTCCCTGACCGTCACGCCCGTCCAGAGCCTCGCACCTCGCTGTTCGGCGGCTGTGGCTAACGCCTGATCTAAGGCATAGCGGCTGAGACCCCAAGCGCACCCAGGCAAAGGAAGCTCGACAGACTGCCCCGTTTGGGAGACGATGAGTGCTTGTTGGATAGGTGCTGGCGCAAGTGCAGCCATGTCCCTATAGAGACCTAACGCTTGCAAAGAGCGTTGGACTTCGGGCGAGAGAAATTCGCCGCAGACCTTGTGGCGAGGAAAACGATCTCGCTCCACGAGCAGCACATCCCAACCTTGGCTGGCTAAGGCCGCGGCCAAGCTGCTGCCTGCCAACCCCGCGCCGATAATGAGTACGTCGTGCATCAGGCAGGCTCCAACAGTGCTTGCCGTTCTGCTTGACCGGCGGATGGCGTGGCTGTCGTCGGCGCCGGCACATAACTAAGGCGCGCCATTTCAATCACCAAACCAGGACCAAAGGCCATCGCCACACCACTTTGCGATCTAACCCGCAAGCTACGCAGAGGTGAGGTCCGCCGTAATTCATCCAAAACAAAGAAGATCGTGGCCGAGGAAAGATTGCCATACTGGCGCAAGATGGCGCGGCTGACAGCGACTTGGTCCGGCGCCAAGGTAAAGATGGCCGACAATTGGTTCACAATGGTCGGCCCACCGGGGTGAATCGCCCAGAATTGAGGTTCATCGGCGGGAAATAACCGGGTAAGCGCGACCGGCGCGACTTCAGTCAGATGTCGTGGAATTTGGGGGGACAGGCGCAAGACAAAACCATGATCCCCAATGCGCCAGATCATATCATCATTTGTGTCTGGCTTAACCATTGTGTGAAAGTCTTCGATGACATAGAAATTGCCTTGCCTAAGCGTTGGCGACCCCACCACACAGGCTGAGGCGCCATCCGCAAAGAGCGAGGCGGCGACCAGATTTTCACGGTCGGTGGTGGGTTGGGTATGCAACGAGCTAAGCTCGACGCAGACCACCAACACCCGTGCTTGGGGGTGGCTATGTACAATCTGATCGGCCGTGCGCAAACCATTGAAAGCTGCGGCACACCCCATAAAACCGATCAATGTGCGACTAACCGTTGGCGCCAGACTCAGTTGCCGGGCAACTGCTAGGTCTAAACCGGGGGCAAAGAAGCCTGTGCAACTCACCATGACCAGATGAGTGATCGAAGCAAGGGTGGCCTCCCAAGACTCCGCAGTGGCCTGCGCTAATTCGCGCAGGGCTTGTTTGGCGGCGGCAAAGCCCAAAGGGATGGATTCGCGTTCATAAATCGCCATACGTTCGGCTGTTGTGGGCGCCTCGCATGGTGGGCGACTAGGCGCAAACCGGGACTGTTCGACCGGTAAATTGTAAGTATCGATACAACTGTAGCGTGTCTCTACGCCGGCATTGGCAAAAATGCGGCGCAACCAACGGCTCATTTCCGGGCGTTGGGCAAAGGACGCGCCCATCCATTGGGCAATCTCGTTCTGTTTAATTTGATAAGGCGGCACCGCAGTGCCGAAAGACAAAATCGCAACGGAATCTCGGTTATGCACAGTGGTTTGTGTTCCTTTATAGCAGCAATGGGCGCTACTGACTCCTTATAGATAAAACAAATAAACCTTATAAAATCTATTAGAGAGACTACCTGCCTCAATTGTAGAACTTTAATTTACCTTCTCTATTAGTTTTGATTGGGTGCCTTATGGTTTATGCTGTAAGGGTTAGCGTTCATACCCGCAGCAAAGGTAGCATAGATAAGAGGTAAATAATAGTAAGCTTTTACCAATCTTCACTAGACGTGGGGTGACTCAGGGATAAATTGGGTGGCGCAAGCAAAGCGATGTATCTACTATAGGTCTAGTATATGCATTAATTCAATGTAAACTAAATCTCTCGATAGGAGTATAATAGAGTCTTTAAGCATCAATGAACCAGAAAGTTAATTTATTTTTTGTAGAGCGCTACCAATAATTATATATGTGGCTTGACATTTTATAAAAAAACATACGATACCAAGGATAAAGTGACTTAAACTTTTGCAATCAACCAAAATCAGCAATGCTGGAGTAGGCTATAGTGTGATCGATGTTGCATGGTCTCCGCTTCGTTGGATAGGGCGCCAACTCCTGACAAATGACTTAATCTTCGACTTTGGTTCGCGGCTGTATGCATGGATGACGGGCAACCCTGTTTGGCATGCCAATGCCGCACATCTGCTCGATCAGTTGCCACCGGACCGACCAGAATGGCTTGTCTTGGATTTGGGCGCCGGACCAGGAAATTCGGCCTTGGCGATGGGGGCGCATTGCCCGACGGCCCACTTTATCGCCTTTGACTTAGCGCAACAGATGTTGGAGTTGGCCCAGCAGAATCGTTTGCGGGCAGGTGTGCCGCCGCAGTGTCTGGCGCCGGTGCGCGGGAATGCTTTGCACCTGCCCTTGCCCACCGCTGCGATCGATATTGTGACCGGCCACAGCTTTCTTTATCTATTGCCGGATTATCCAGGTGTTTTGGCCGAAGCCTTTCGGGTGTTGCGCCCCGGCGGCTATGTGGCGTTTTTGGAACCGCGGGCAGGTGCAGTGGATTGGTCATGGTTGTGGCAACAACGCTCCACCGGTCTGCACATTTCGTTGACCTTATGGCGTTTTTACAGTTGGCTCCACCGGCGTTTTTCGGCGCCCATGCTTGCGACGGCGCTGACTGAGGCTGGCTTTCAAAACATAACAACCGAGGTGACCCTTGGCGGATTTGGCATCTTCGGGCGCGGACGTAAAGTATAGTCGCGCCGCCATCGCTCGTCGTCTGTTTATTCATCTGCGCCTGCATTATCAAATTTTGTTTGCGCCGATCTTCTTGTGGGGCTACTTCCTCGCGGTCGGCGAGCATGGTGCCCAGCCGGACGGAAAATTTTGGATAGGCTTCCTCGCGTTCCATCTCTTTCTTTACGGGGGCACCACGGCCTACAATTCCTATTACGACCGAGATGAAGGACCGGTGGGTGGACTGGCCAAGCCATCACCCGTCGATCCGGCGTTATTGCCCTTTTCACTGATTATGCAATTGATTGGCGCGGGCTTGGCCTTTGGGGTCAATCGCCTATTTGTGGCGTTTTACCTGCTCGACTTTATACTTGGCGCCGCCTATTCGCATCCTTCAATCCGGCTGAAAGGCAAACCGTTTGGTAGTATTTTGGTCGTCGGCTGTGGGCAAGGCGTTTTCGCTGGGTTGGCCGGCTATGTGATAGCAAGGCCTGATTTGATGGCAGTCACATCACTGGAATGGCTCGGTATCATCGTCGCTGCCCTGATCACGGTTGGTTTCTATCCCTTGACCCAAATCTACCAGATTGATGAAGATTTGGCACGCGGCGACTTAACCTTTGCCGCCTGGGCTGGTCCCAAAAATTCGTTTCGCTTTGCAATTGGCGTGCAAAGCGTAGCGGCTGCCCTGTTGGTTGGTGTCATCTGGAACTTGCTCGGCCCTTGGAATGCCCTGCTGATAGCGCTTTTCTACATAACTTTGTTAGTTACGATTGCTCAGTGGGCCAGCGTTTTCGATAACAAACGGGTCCTCGCCAATTATCGGCGCGTTATGCGTATCAACATGTTGACTTCGTTGGGTTTTCTGGGGTTTATTGGGTTGCATTTGTTTGGGATTCTATAAAGGCAAGCCCCGGCAATCCTCACTGCCTCAAATGCTTTAGCTAACACCTGGTAAGTTTGCGTTGCGGCAGCCAGCGGATCATAACTTGGCCGGCACTACACCATGATGCTGATCTCCGGCGAGATAAAGCCTGTGTAGCCAACTTTTTGCATTTCCTTCAGATATTTCACGTAATCAAAGACCCCCTCGAGGAGACCATTAAAAACCGAGGGTAATCTGTTGATAACCCTGAACCAGTACTGATTGGAATGGTTTGTTTGCGCAAGAATTGCCAAAGTTCAAACTAGCATTTAGGAACGCTTAATGGGCGTTTTGTTTTCTCAGGTTAGGCTCAGGCTAGAGAGAGAGTAAGACGTGCATAATTTGTGCTTGGTTTCCCACGAAAGTCTGGTGAAGTGTTATCCTCTATTTTCTCCGTTGCTGTGCTTGACCAAATCTTTGATCTTGATGTAAACTGGCAAGCAAATATCATTCATTAGCCTGATAGGAGAAGATTGATGAACACTGTACCACAAATTGTCCCGGTTTCAGAACTCAGAAACAAACACAGTGAAGTATTTGGGATGTTGCTCAAGGGGCCTGTAGTCTTGGCTCAACGGAGTAGACCCGCTGCGGTACTAGTCTCAGTTGAGCAGTGGGATGAACTCCAGCACTACAAACATCTTGCCCTGTTGGATGAACGCTCCAAACGCATCGACCGCGGTGAGTTCCTGACGCGGGAAGAAGTCGAAGCCGGTCTCCGCGAGCGAGGACTCCTCTAATGCGCTGGACACCACGCTATGACATTGAGGCGGTGCGTGCCATTTACACCCTGCCGCGAGGCGTGGCTGGAGAAGTCACTGAAGCCATCAAAAACCTTCTCACGGACCCGCAGCCACCCGGAAGCGAACGAGTACCAGGGCGTGATCAGACTTTCCAGATCCAGGTGCAAGGCCATCGCGTGGAATATGAGCTCATGGCCGAGCAACAGATTCTCAAAATCCTGTTCATTGAGTAACCCCTACAGTGTTTGGGTGAGAGATAGTCATTCCTGCTGCTTTGGCTTCTTGGACGCTGCCTGCCGCAGACCACGCTTATTGACGTAGGTGTTGAGGCCACGCGGATCGGTGTAGCCCAGGTTTTTGGCAATTTTGCGTACGGAAAGCCCCTTGGTCAGCCAATCGATAATGATCTGCCGATGTTGATCAAACTTGCTGGCCTGAAGCGTACCCTTGGGTTTGCCGAGTTTGATACCTTGACTTTTCTTGGCGGCCAAGGCTTCTTTTGTGCGCAGCGAGATCAAGTCGCGCTCCAGTTCAGCAAAGAGCGAAAAGAGGGTCACCATCACTTTCGATTGTAAGTCATGATTTCGTTTGATGTCTAATCCCTGCTTGATAACAATCACACGAATCTGGCGGTGAATCAGTTCATTGATCAGGCCAATCACTTCGGCCGTGCTGCGCCCTAAGCGACTCAGTTCGCTGACCATGAGACTGTCAGCGGTCTGAATCTTCGCCATGAGTTCATCGATGCGGCGTTGTTTAGGCGTCTTGCGTGAGGAGATGGCAATCTCGATAAACTCATCCACCTTCAGGTCATGCCGGCGGGCATACTCCAAGATTTCTAGCTTTTGATTATTCAAGTCCTGTTTGTCGGTTGAAGTGCGCAAGTAAGCGTAGGTTTTGCCCATCAATGGGACCTTTTTCCGCTATAGAAGCCATAACCTCAATTTGCACGTAAATACGCAGCAGTTTGCGGCAGTATTGTAAAGTATATCGATGTAGTAAAGCAAGGGTGTGAAAACGCCCCTTAACTAGGTATCAAAAAAGAATAGCTACTCATTTAGACTTGATTAACATAAAAGTGGCAGAGCGGTATTATGATCGCTACAGCGGCGAGCTGCGCTACGGCTGGCAGGCGAGCATGGTGCGCACGATTTTTGGCCAGCAGGCCAATCGGGGCGGCTAGAATCGCCAGAAGGCGTTGGATGTCGTGGTGTATCTGAGAAGTAAGACGCCCACACTACAGGTGTCAACTCATTAAGCTGGAGACCAGTCACGAACGGAGCCGTTTCTGTTCGCGAGGCGGCAGCCAACACGACCGAACAGGCCATGTTTTGCTGGGTGAAAGTGGTAGTCAATTCTCCTGCTTGAGCTTGCCCCTGGATTTGATTGGTCTCAATCGGGAGGGCAAAGAGTTGTTTTTGGACAGAACCAAGGCGGGTAGGGCAAAATTGAAGTGGAATAATACTTTTCAGAACGGATCTTTAGTGGAGTCTACATTTTGAAGCTAATACCACCTATCTTAGATAAGAAGAACTATCAGGCCGACTCCGTCTTTACTGCGCACAACCTGTTACGGGAAGCGCGCCGGCAAAAATCGTTGCGCGAAGCACCTGTGCCAGCCATTTGTGTGCTGGATCCGGATGGGGACATTGTGCGCTTCCTGGCTGCCACAGGCCAAGCAGAGGTTGACCCTGATTGGGCTTGCTATCATACAATTTTGTATACTTTTTTGCGCAACGGACGTCGGCTCGGTATCATTGGGTGCGCGGTCGGGGCATCGTTTGCCGTTCTGGTTGCCGAAGAGCTCTTTGCCTCGGGTTGTGAACTGCTGATTAGTATTACTTCATCTGGTCAGATCATCGCGCTCGAAGAGCCGCCCTACTTTATCTTGATCGATAGAGCGCTGCGCGATGAAGGCACCAGTTATCACTATTTACCGCCAAGCGATTTCAGCGCCATCTCCTCCCACCTCTGCCAACGCGTCAAGCGGGTCTTACAGGCTTCATCACTGACCGTTCACCCCGGCGCAACCTGGACAACCGATGCCCCTTTTCGGGAAACCGAAGCAGCCATTCAGCACGCACAAGCGCTGGGTATCCTGGCCGTCGAGATGGAAGCAGCGGCGCTCTATGCGTTTGCCGAAGCAAAACAGGCGCCGGTAGTCTGTTTTGCGCATGTCACCAACCAGATGGCGCAAAAGACGGGTGATTTTGAGAAAGGCGCAGCCAATGGCAGTCATGACGCGCTGCAACTGATTGATCAGGTGGCTACCCTGTGGTAGCACAGGAAAGAGGATCTTCATCGCTGGGGTGAACGCACGGCTTGCGCCCTCCCACGCTCTGCATCATGAAAAGTGGCAGCCAAATGGTCATCACCACCAGCACTGTCACACCCAGACGATAGAGATGAGTAGTCGGCTCCATTGCCGCTGGCAACTGCGTCAAATGATCATAGACTACATTGCTACAGAGCGCACCAAAACAGGCCCATGGCAGGCTCCGACGGGGAAAGCGCCCATCCACCCACAAGGCCGCCGGGGCCAGCACCCAAACTAGGTACCAAGGCTGAAACCAAAAACTGCCCACCAGCAAATAGAGCAATGTGAGTAGGGTGCAGGTGCGATAGAGTTCATTTGGGCTTTGCCCAAAGACCCTGTTGGCGCCGGTGAAGGTACGCAGTAACAAAAGCGCCGCGGCGGTCAGAAAAAGCCAGGTCGTCCACGGCACCATCATCTGCCAGACCAGTGCATAAGGCCAGGCTGACCATTTATAGAACAGAAAATAGAGGATCTGCGCCAGGGAGTGCGCGACAAAAAGCTGGCGCTCGTACAACATACGCGACAAGGTAGCCCAGCCCCCCAACGGTGCATAAAGTGCCCACGAGAGTGCCCACGTGATGCCAACGGCCAATAAGCTTATCCCAATTGCACGCAGCCAGCCGACTTTGCGCGCCAGCCAAAGCCCCAACACCGGGACCAGCAGCAGCACGGTGAGCTTGACCTGCGCCGCTAGGCCAAGCGCCAGCCAACCGGCCAACCAGTGGCCCCGTTGCCACAACCAATAGGTCAGAAAAAGCAGCAGCACCATAAGCGCGTCGTTGTGTGCGCCCAGCGCGGTGGCAATGAGCAAGAGTGGATTCCATAGCCAGGTTGCCAAGGCAAGCGGGGCAAAGGCCGGTTGCCTTGTACCCACAATGCCATAAAGCAGCAGGCCGGAAAAGCCAGTCAAGAGAATTGCCAACAACCGATAGCCGGTGACATAGGCGGCCAGTGTCCGGCAGGATGCGGCCGATCGCGGGCAACTGGGTAGTTGCTCGGTAAAGGTGTCTGTCCATTCCAGCGTGACACGCACTGTTTTAGACGTAGAGGCGCTGGCATATTCCCAAAGTGGACCATAGGTGTCAACATGCCGTTTCCAGGCGACATAGTAATAAAACGGGGCGTGGGGGTAGGCATTGGGTGTTGTCATAAGCGGACTGGCCGCAAAGCGGTCGATCATCCGGCCACGAAAGACATAGTCATAGATGTCGTGCGACTCGCCATTGGGCGCGGCAAAGAGCAAAGCAACGGAACAGAGCGCCCAACTCAGCCAGATGATTCCTCCTTGCCTACGCGGAGAAGCGAGTGTTGGGGTGCAAGAGCTGTCAGGTTTTTGAAAATCTGACAGCTCTGTCGCCAACTGGAAATGTGGTTGCGCCAACAGACGCAGCGCAGCCACATACAATAACGTCAACAGCAAGTAAACAGCGATCTGCCACGCCAACGCCGGCAACGAGCCTTCACCCGCTTTTACCCAAGTGCCGCGCGGATTGGCCAAGCCGAAGGGCAGCGGGTAGGGCAGCACAATACCCAACCAGTAGACCAGCGGCATGGCCACCCCAATGGCTATCACTTTTTCCCAAACTGAGACATGGGCGCTCCACGGGAAGAACACGCTAAGACCTTGCCTCCCACGCTCCTTCAGCGCCGTCATCAGAGACTCCATTTGACGCCACAATGTTGACAGGGCCACGGCGCCGGCGCTTCACTTAACACCGCGGTGCGCAGCGCCTGATAGCGTTCCCCGTTCCATACATCAGGCAGCGGTGTTTCAAAGAGATTGCCGAGCATGATGTCAGCGTAGTCAGGGGTGGCGAAGGGGGCGATACAGCAAGGTAGGACGTTGCCATTAGCCGTAACGTACATTAATAACCAGGGGCGCAAACAACCTTGCCAGGGATATTCACCTTTCGTGCTGATACTTTCATGGGGGGTAGTGGCGCCCGATGCCCGAAACAATAGTCCCAACTGACCCGCCAACGCTTCGGCTTGGCTGATCAGTTGCTCTTGCTGGGCAGCCAAGGTTCCATACAGTGATTGTTCAGGCGTCATCGTACTCGCTTCGTCAAGCCGTTGGCCGTCGCCAAAATAGACCAGCCGCTGGAGATAGACTTCCGGCACGCTGATAGCCGCCCCCAGTTTAACAAAATCAAGCAATTCATGCAGATTTTCTTGCATGCCGACTAACCAGAGGGAAAGCTTTGGGCTGCGCTGCGCCCCATGCCGCTCGACAAAATCACGCAAGTTATGGATGATTTTGGGCAGTGCATCAATCCCGCGCAGCTTGGCATAGAGGTCAGGCGTGACGGCGTCAAGCGAGACGCGCAGTTCATCTAGCCCAGCGGCGACCAAGGCATCCCCCCGTTTTTGATCGAGCAACACGCCATTGGAATTGAACAACACATAGGCTCCCCGTTCTTTCAAGTGGGCAATAAAGCGGGACAGATCGCGGTTGAGCAGCGGCTCGCCAATGCCATGCAACACCACCCGATCCAAGCGCGGCAATGGGTCGACAATGCGCCGGAAATTCTCCCAACTCAGATGTTGTTTCGGTTCTAGTGGCAAAAAGTGATCATAAGTGAGCGGACAGGAGATACAGAGGGAGTTGCAGTGGTTGGTTACTTCAATATAAAGATGGCGCGGCAAGTCGAGCGCCAGGTCGGAACGGCTCTTCAGTTCAATCTCGAACATGGCACTCCTTTGGGTAAATAGGTAGATAGATAGGTAGATAAACAGCCCGTCTATCTCTCTACCTATCTACTTATCATCACAAATAGCGAAACGTAACACGTAAAATCTTATAGGTGGCGAGTATGGTACCGCTTACGGTGCCGCCGACTTTCGATTGGCCGGCCAGGCGGGGGCGATAGCTCACCGGCACTTCCAGCAGGCGTGCCTGACGACGCGCCGCTTTGACTAGCATTTCAATCGGCCAGCCATAGGTTTGTTCTTGCATTTGCAGTTGCTCTAATAGATCGTGGCGAATGGCGCGAAAAGGTCCCAAGTCGGTCACTTCAACCCGATACAGGGTACGCACAAGCCAAGCGACGAGGTGATTGCCAAAACGCTGATGGAGTGGCATGGCCCCGGTGGCCATACCCCCGCGCAGCCGTGTGCCTAAGACCAGGTCGGCCTCTCCCTGCTGAATCGGTTCGACCAGCCGCACTAACTCCTGCGGCATGAAGCTGCCATCACCATCCATAAAGATGAGGATTTCGCCTTCGGCAGCAGCCACACCGGCAGCACAAGCGGAACCGTAGCCACGGCGTGGCTCACACACCACGCGTACACCTATTGCCTGGGCAACGGCCACCGTGGCGTCGGTCGAACCGTTGTCCACGACGATGGTTTCGTGGAGCAGCAGGTAAGGCACTTCCGGTAAGAGTGACTTGAGACACTCGGCTTCGTTGAGCGCAGGAATGATGAGCGATACACGTAGTCGTGGGCGGTGAGAATTCATCAAAGGGTTCACTTTTCTGGATATCTAGGTTAGATTGGCGGCAAGAAAGGCGCGTGTATAGTGCGCCGGCGAGGGCGCGGTTCCTGCTGCCGGCGGTTCGGTCAATTCGCGACGCAGTCGTTGCAATTCAGCCGCCGTGTCCACATCATACCAAGTTGGCAAGAGCGCTACACGCAAGCGCATTTCTGCGGCAATGGTTACCGTATCGCGCAGCACCGTAGGCGTACTCATCGGCACTTCGCGTAAGAGGCGGGGTTGCGGCTGTTTCAGGCCGATCAGGTAATAGCCGCCATCGTCACAGGGTCCCAACACCACATCGGCGCCTTCCGCTAAACGCGCAAAGGCTTCACGCAAATACGCCGCTGGCAAGGTGGGGCTGTCGCTGTCCATGACCACCGCTGTCGGTGCACCTTGGGTCAGCGCCGCGCTGAGCAGATTGTCAAGCCGTTCGCCCAAATCGGCCCCTTGTTGGCACATAAGCGCAAAATCGGGTGCCAGTTTGCGAAAGTAGTCGTCGGCGTCTTCCGGCAAATAAACGACACAACGGGTTACGTCCGGCGTCCGGCGCATGATCTCCAACGTATCACGCAGAAAGCACTCATAAAGCGCTGCCGCCATTGCGCCGGTCAAGGGTGGACAGAGCCGTGTCTTGGTTTGGCCGGCGGCCGGTTGTTTTGCCACCACCATCAACATCTGCTGTATCATGTGAAGGCCATCACCAACCTTGCAAGCAGGCTTTGGGCATTGGCAAAGCGGCGGCGTAGCCAGACGTCAATGCCCCAGACCCGACCCGGCGCCAGCCCTAGCATGAGGATCGAGAGCAGCACCATCTGGCCATAGCTCCATTCCCATTCATACGGTTGTGGAATGTTGGCCAGGCCGACAAAGAGTTGCGCGGAGATGCCAATCGCCACCAAGGCGCCAAACCGGCTGAACAGGCCGAGAAAGAGCGAGAGGGTAATCAAGACTTCCGCCCCCCAAATCAGATAGCCGGTGACGCTCAGATAAGGTTTAATGACGTTGTCAATCGCAAGCGCATTGAGTTGCGCTAACGGGGCGATATTCACACCAATTCTGGGCAACCCAGCAGGGCGCATGTCGGCAATAAAGACCGTGCGTGGCCGTGGCGCATAGACCGACTCCAACCCAATCCAGTAACAAAGGCCGCCGCCGCTTTTGCTGGTGTCAACCTTGCCTTCCTGGTTGAGGACAGGAAAGGCAAAGGTCTCCCCACAGCCAAAATCCGGGGGCATCTTCCACCAGAGGTTAGCAAAGAAAAGATAAGCCAACCCCAGTCGTGCGAGCACAATTGTCACTTTGCGCAGGCCTTCTTCCCAGCGCGGCTCTCCCTGTTGCATCTGTTATCTCCGCTGATCTTTGAACAGTTGAAAACGAATGAAATTAATTACATTCGGACTTACGCAATCCTATTCTTTCGATCGCTCCTAGCAGGTGCAGCACCCGCTGAGAGCTGCGTAAGTCCTATCCATGTGACTGCAATCATCATATACGCGGTGGAGTATGAAATTCTTACTGATAAATTACAAGTTTATTACCGAGCGGACCCCTCCAATGCCAACCGTTTCAACGAGACGATCCGTGCAAGTGTGCGGCATGGAGAATAGCGATGACACTCATGCTATCACGGATTTCGCTCTCAACGACCATTTGTAACACTTGCTCAAAAGGAAAAATGGCGACTTCTAGAAATTCGGTCTCATCCGCCATGGTTTCGACCTGAGTCAAGTGGCGTCCAATAAAAAGATGTCCAATCTCACGCATGATCGATTTGCTCGGGAAATAGGTGCTGACATACTGAAGTTCTTGGGCATCATAACCCACTTCTTCCCGCAGTTCGCGGTGCGCGGCTTCTTCAGCGGTTTCACTAGCTTTGACACCGCCGCTAGGCACTTCCCAGCGATGATTTTCAGCAAAGACATACCGATATTGTCGCACCAGCACCACATGGTTGTCATCGACAAACGGCAGGACAGCCACACAATCATTGCATTCAATCACCCCATAGATGGTGGTTTTGCCATTGGGCATTTCTGCAAGGTCTTCACGCAAACGCATCCACGGATTTTGATACACCTCACGTGAAGATAAAGTTTTCCAGTGCTTCGGCGGCATTGCTTACTCCGGACTGATGCATGACCAGTTATTTGATCGACGATCCTTAGCGTATGGCGCACACTTCCGCCACGACGACGTGCGGGTTCTTTGTGCGTGCATTGCGCGCTATGCGCAGCAGCGACACGGTGCGGAAACCGACAGCGCGAAATTCATCCAGGAAAGCCCCGCTTTCCTTGGCGCCGGCAATTCAAGCAAACCAGTCTGTTTCATTGGCAATCGTTGCCGGTGGAAGCGGTTTGCGTAGCACAAGTTCGGCCGCATAGACGGCGCCGCTAGGCTGGACGACACGCGCCAGTTCAACAAAAAGCGCGGCCCGCGCCGGATTTAGATTGAAAATGCCGTTGATGAGGGCCGTGTCGATTGCCCCATCGGCAAGGGGTAGACGCTCAGCGTCGGCGCGCAAGAAGTGAAGGTTGGCTAGCCCGGTCATTGTGGCGTTTTGGTGGGCACGCGTCACCATAGCCGCGCTAAAATCTACTCCGACGACACGCCCGGTTGCGCCAATCCGTCTGGCCGCGATCAAGGAGTCAAGACCGGCGCCACAGCCTAAATCAAGAAGAGTGGCGCCAGCCTCAAGCTTGGCGAAGAGCGCGACCGCAGAGACGCCGGCAAACGACGCGATGGCCGCGGACGGCAACTGATGTAACAGGTTGTCAGGATAACCCACGTTTTTGACCAAAGGCCGCCCAACCGGAAAAGGGTGGTTCGACCGTGGCTTTGTTGCTATGTTGGAATAGACCTGGCGTACCCGGTCGCGCAGCTGCGCTGCTCGTGTTGCGTCCATGGTGGGTTATGCAGCACTTTCAGCCACGGCTGACCAGATGATCAAATTTGTCTCCGTGTGACGAACGCCCACGGCGTTCCCTATACCATTGGAGACTCAATCACCCAACGATGTTATATCGGGACTTTCCACAAGCGCTATGAGGTCATAACGCCCGGTGACGGCATAAACGTGTTTGATCACCGAACTATCTAACTGCATACCGGCTAACTCCTGAACCAGATCTTGAACACGACCAGGTTCGGCTTCAATCAATACAAATGCCTGAATCATGGTAGACTAGCTCCTTGCCTTGATGAGATATATGGTTGCTGATAAGGATTGGCTGGAACTTCACACGGAAGCTGAAATGGTTAGCCTCAGGTAAAGGTCATCAACTTGCTGCTGCCGGTGCGGGCAATTTCATCGATCTGCTGCTGAATCCGTTCCACCGAGCCGAAGAGGGGAAAGATCTTGCGACTGACCTGCATATCGACATCGGTAGAAAGGGGATGCCAGAAGACGCCATCCAGATTCACCGTCACTTCCGGCATGAGATTGGTCATATCTAACGCCAACCCCTCCTTGGAATAGCCCCGCTTCGCCAAAGGGCGAATAAAGTGATCTTCATCGGGAATGCCTAATCGGCGATGGAAAATGCACACTTCTTCCAGCCGCGCCGCGTTTACCGGGGTTTCCGTAGTGCTCAAACGGACGCGGAAGCCGCGCTCCTGCAAGAGTTCGATACCTTCCACCGTCTTCGCCCAAGAGCCTTTGCCGCGGTATGCATCGTGGTCGGCGGCATTTCCGCCGTCAAGGCTGACTTGCACGATCAAGTTTTCATTGTTGATCGCGCAGAGTTGGTCCAATCGTTTAGTGCGTAACAACATGGCATTGGTCAGAACCGTTGTTTTCACCCGCGCCGATGAATAGGCCAGCATTTCATAGATGTCGCTGAGGATAAAAGGCTCGCCGCCGGTGAAGAAGATGTCGCTAAAACCAAGGTCGACGGCCTCATCAACCAATTTCACGACATTGGCCAACCCAAGGGCACGACGCGCTGTATTGGGACTGGATTTCGCGACACAATAGGAACAGCGGAGGTTGCAGTCATAGTTGGTGTAGATCCACAGTTTCCATAAGAAAGCCGATGCTGTACACGCTGATGCAGAAGCTTCGTTGATGATTCCTTGTATCGACATACGACAGGTTCCAATCGTTGATGCCGCACACAACCCACGGCTTGGGCGGATATAAAAAATAGGCCAGTACGGAGTTTTAAGATTCTGGCGACGTTGGGCAAAAGGCACAGCGCTGACAAGGCATCAATCACGCGCCAACGGTTAGAGACCAAGGATTGACAACAAGACCATTGAAGCTTATTCCCGTGGATAGAAATGTAACACACCATACACTTCATTAGCCGAGTTACGAACACATATCAAACCATACGTTCAGCATCTGTTCTGCCCAGAGTGTGTGACAAATGTCACGACAACACTAGGAGTGATACGAATGCACCACGATGACATTTCGCGCACAGCAAATCATCTGTCGCGCTCATGATAGGCGCCTTGCCCTCTGTCATACGGGTACGAGACCATTAAAAACCGGGGGCTAGTGTAAGATTAACAAGGGTAGTGGTCAATGAAATCTTCGAGCGAGCAGTGATAGTAATCGCAAACGCGTTCCCTGAGTTTGGCTTTGGAAAGGGTGCGAACGGGTTCAACGATGGCCTGCTTGTCATGTACCCATTTGGGTTCAATGGGGTTTAATCAAGGACTCTTGCTGAGGAAACGCCAGATGGTCAAACGAGTATCTCACAAACTATCACTTTTATTAAAAAATGGTCAGAGGAGACCTATCTTGGACAAAACGAATCATAGCAATACTACAAAATAGGAAGTAATAACGGTCATTAAGTATGCTACAAAACAAGGTTTGTGCCATGCCTCACTCTTCTACATGAGAGCCAAGCGCAAGTAAGCATTAATTAGTCTAGATTGACGTGCTGAGATAAGTGCATAGGTACTGGATTTTAGGTGAGAGGCTAACCTTGTGTCTCAAAACTAGGTTCTGTTGACATTTGACAAGGTGAGTATCGTTATCTGTGGAGGATAACGATATGACCCGAAATCAGTTAAGTGAACACCAAATCGCAAAAATGATCAGTTTTCTGCGCCGTTGCCCTGGTGTGTATGTGGGCTCAGAAAGCAACTGTGTACGCTTTCTGAGCGGCGTGCTCTGGATTACCCGCACGGGTGCGCAAGGGAGCGAACTACCGAAACGCTATGGGCGGTGGAGCAGCGTCTACAAGCGTTTTGCGCGTTGGCGCGAGAAAGGCATCTGGGAAAGGCTCCACGCCGATTGTGCGGCTGACCCTGATCTGGAAAATCTGATCATCGACAGCACGGTCATCCGGGCACACCCTTGTGCGGCGGGGGCAGCCCAGAAAAGCGGTGGCCAAGCTCAACAAGCGCGCGACTGCGTTCGGCCGCATCCGGCTCGTCTACAGGAATATCAACGGCGGCATAGCCGAGCTGCACTGCCTGCTGGGCAAAAGTCTGGAAATCGAGTTGGCGCAGCCTTGTTGCTTTGAAAACAGCCAAGCTTCACAGAATACTCCTTTTCGGCGCTTAACAGTTGACGTCTTAGCGGCGACCGACATACTCGGTCAAGTACAGTAGGCACTAGCCACAGTCGGCTCAATGGGTTGGCCCGTGGGCTAGAGCACTCCGCACTGCTGAAGATAGTTCCGGAAGATCTCCTCAAAGAGGCGTACATCGGTACGCGTGTCTTCCGCAGAGGAAAGGAACGGCTCACCGGTCTGTACGCCACGAATAAAGTGCTCCGCCTCGCGCTTGTAACTCCAGGACCACGCCGGCTGCGGGATTGGGCGCGAGAAGACCTGCTCCTCGCCGGCCCGGTAGATCTCCACCTCGGCGGGAACCTGCTTTAAGAGCAGCGGCGGCGCCAACGTCTTGATCCAGCCGTGCTGGAAGTATATCTGAGTTTCTTCATCCCAGCGGTAGTGCGAGATGCGACCACTCTCCAGCACAACCCGCACCCCGGCCATCTCAAAGATGACTACGCCGGTATAGCCGTCGGAATCGAAGTCGACGGTGCGCACATGCACGTCATCCCCCGCGTTCAAGAACCAGCGTAACAAATTTATATTGTGCGTGTACTGTTGGAGATATCCGAGGTAGGGCTTCATGAATTCGTCGGGCAGCCAATCGGGTCCAATGGCCGGCGCGTCGGGCATTGGACCCGAGCTGCGCTCCATGGGCGTATCCAGACCAGCGATCCAGTCTCCACAAAAGCCGTGATTGCGGGCATAGGTGATCGCGCCCAGCTCACCACTCGCCCGGTAGGCATCCAGCTTCGCCTTGACCAATTCGTTGCCTGCGTCGTAGCGCTTCATATAGCCGACCATCAACCGCTTGCCTGTAACCTGTGCCGCAGCCAGGACCGCATCGGCCTGGGCCACCGATATGGCCATGGGCTTCTCCATGAAGACATCCTTGCCGGCAAGCAGCGCGTCGCGGGCGATCTCCCCCTGAACCGTGAAGGCGGCAGAGACGGCGACCGCATCAATCTCTGTGTCAGCCAACATCGCCTGGTGGTCAACGTAGAGCCTGGGAATGCCCAGGCGGTTCTGTACGGTCTTGCCGAGATCTTGCCGAACTTCGGCGAGAGCCGGGGGCCGGGGGGCGCCTCACACTCGGGATTAGATTGAAAGTTGGGGAGATGGACCTTTTGGGCCATATACCCGCAACCCACGTATCCTAAACGTACCTTGGCCATAATGCTCCTCGATCCATTGGGAAAGTTGAGTGACAGATGAAATGGACGGTATGGTTATTTGACTGCACCCATAGTCAGACCGCGCTGGATGTAGCGTTCGAGCAAGAGCGCGACCACGGCTAAAGGCAAGAACGACGAGATCCCAATCGCGGCGACATTCCACCAACCGAGGTTCTGTGCCGAGTTAAGTTGGTTCTGCACAAAGATCGGTACGGTGACCGAGCGCCCGAAGGTCAGGATCAGCGCAAAAAAGTATTCGTTCCAGGAGAAGGCGAGCATGAGGACAAAGACGCCGACCAGCCCAGGCGCGACCAATGGCAGCACAATGCGGAAAACAGCGCCCAACCGTGAGCAGCCGTCGATCAACGCGCGCTCCTCGATCTCTACTGGAATCCCGCGTACGAAGTTGGTTAGCATCCAGACTGCAAACGGAATGTTAAAGGCTGTATAGAGGGAAATGAGGGCGACATGTGTGTCAAGCAAGTTCATCTCACGGTACATGACCAGGATCGGGATGGCCAGCAGCGCGCTGGGGAACATACGCTACATCAGGAGCCCGAAACTAATTTGGCCTGCCGGAAGCGGACCGATCCGGGTCGAGCGGGCCAACACATACCCGCCCATCGGGGGCCCGGGGGGCGCGAACCCAGTGCTGAGCAAGGCAGCCCAGAGGCCGATGACCAGGCTGTTGCCAAAGTAAAGCTTCCAATTACCGATATTGGAGGAGAACAGGGCGCGCCACGCCTGCAGGCTAGGCTGGAAATCCACCCACGGAATGAAGGTTGCCTTGGTTCCCAGCGCCTGTCCCGTCTTGAACGATGTGATGATCACCCAGTAGAGTGGAAAGACCATTAGCACCGTCCAGATCGTCAGCACAATGTACGAGTAGATCAGCTTGCCGCGGCCATGGCGCATTGGATACTCTCCTCCTCTAATGGACCGAGTCTACCTTCCTCGGCCCGCGAAGCCCAAATATCTGCACGCGGCCTGGGCTCTGACCCAATGAGCGGACGTGCCGCGTACAGACTACTTCGACCCTCGGTCCGCGGCTTCTTGGGTCAATAGATCCAACGGCGGGTCGACATGAAGATAATCCCCGCCGAAACTGCGATAAACAGAGTCAGCACCCACGCCATCGTGCTGGCGTAGGAGATGTCGCCACCACGCACACCAAGTTGATAGACCAACAACGTAACCGACTGGGTGGCGCGACCAGGACCACCGCCTGTGAGTACGTTGATCAGATCAAACACCTTCCACGCGTCGACCACACGAATCAGAATGACGGTGACACTAACCGGCACCAGCATTGGAAACGTAATACGCCAGAAGAGCTCCCAATCACTCGCTCCGTCCACCCGAGCGGCATCGTTCATTTCCTCCGGCAGGGACTGAAGGCCGGCGAGCAGGATCATGATGATGGGCTTTGAAGTCCAACGGGCCGAAAACGTACGCTAAGGCCTAAAAATATTGTCCGAAGGAAAATTTAGCGGTCTAAGCTGCCCATTCATGACTTGCTCGGCCAGAATAAACGGGTAATGACCCAGCACAGTAATCTGGCTATACAACAAGGACGATAATCTGGCTTCATCCTCCTCATTGACTTCAAGTGATTGTTTTAAATACGCTAAAGCGGCTTGTATGTAAATGGTGTTCCACAGGACAATTGCATTCGTGACCAACCCCAGTGCGCCCAGCTGATCTTCCTGTCCTTCGCGATAGCGTTTGCGAATTTCCCCTCGTTGCCCGTGGCAAATGACACGGGCAACCCCCTGTCGCCCCTCGCCTCGGTCGGGATACGGCAGATATGATCTAGTTAATCAAAGCGTTCGATGCTTTGGGCGTGGCTGTCCAGTTTTTGGATGACGCGATCAGTACCGAAGGGACAATGGGAAAAATGGTTGTAACCATCCTCTCAGCGGTAGCCCAGGCTGAAGGCCAACGGATTCTTGAGCGGACTAATGAAGGTCGCCTAGAAGCGAAAGCGAAAGGAGTAAAATTTGGTCGTAAACGAACGGTTGATCGCAAAAAAGTACTGACCATGAAGGCTCAAGGGGTTAGTGCTTCGGATATTGCACAACGACTCGCTATCGGACGTTCCACTGTTTATAAAATCATCAATCACCCTTAGCGTACGTTTTCGGCCCGTCGGACTTCAAACCCCTTTGTCAGGAAAATACATCTAAATTCGTACAATGTTAGGCAAATATTTCACCCGAAACGTTGGAATATACTAGTTTGGGGGATAGGCAAAAACCCCCATGATGTAGCGGGCAACCTTCCGACAAAGAGGAAGGCGTCAAGCACGGCGGCCTCCGCACGCTTCGATGGCCGTGGTTATGGGGTGGGTATATACCGCCGCACCTTGCGCCGCTTTTCGATCGCGGCCAGCAGTTCGAGAGCATGGTCGTAATTGTCAGCAGGTATAGTGATGTTGCTCCCGCGGCGACTCCGCAGGTCACCCTCGTTCCGCTTGATCAGCCCGTTGCTGCATAAATCCTGCTTCACTTCCGTCACATCGTCGCGTCGGTCGGTTTGCCAGCATGGCCATTCGCATTGGGATTAGTGCGGATTTAGCCGTCTCTTCCGTGCCCAGCGGTAGTCTGGCGCGACCATTAGGAATATCGCCGCGGCGATCACAGTCAATCCACCATTGATCAGCAGCGCAAGCGAAGCGCCCAGCGCCCCGACCAGCAGCCCCATCTCCAAATGCCCGAGCGGCGCTGAGCCGAGGCCGAGTACCCACACCCCAACTGCGCGACCGCGCTGCTCGTCGGGCACGGCCAACTGGATGAGCGTCTGTTGGAGGACATCAAAGGCGCCGGCACAAAAGCCCGTTACGATCAGCAGCGCTGCCGCAACCAGCAGATTACTTGCCGCTGCTACGCCCAGGATCGACAACCCGTAGCAGAGAAAGATCGCGCCAAGGAGCGGTTGTTGCCGCACCTGCCCTGGCAGAAGGGAGAGCAGTGCGACCGCAAGGGCGCCGCCGACCGCCACTGCGGCATTTAGCGTGCCAAGACCCTCGGCCCCGGCCATGAGCACATCCTGCGCAAAAAGTGGTAATGCACTCGTGTGTGAGAAAGCGAATATCTCACAGCTCAACCCCGCCATGAGCAGCGTCCGTACGACCGGGACATCAACCAGGAGCCGTCCCGCGGCGCGTAACGCCTGACGAAAGGGCGGTCTCGTCACCAGGACGCCGCGTTCTTGGGGCAAGTGCAGCGCCGCCACCAATAGCCCCATCAGACCATAGGCGGCCGCCCCCACTAGATAACAGGGCAAGATACCGAGCAGCGGAATGAGGATCCCTGCGGCGAGCGCCCCCAGGGCGCTAGAAAGACGCCCGCCTAAGGCGTTCAGGGCCAGGGCACGGCGTGCCGCGGGACGTGGCACGGTGTCCATCACGAGGGCCTGCCGTGCGGGTGTGTCGAAGACTTGCACGCAGCCAGCGGCAAACGAGAACGCCACCACGTGCCAGACACGCATCTCGCCTGTGCCAACCCACCAGCCAAAGGCTGCCATCAGGCAGAGCGACGCGGCCGCGACGGCCAGCAGTTGGCGGGAACGATCACCGCGGTCGGCAACAGTCCCCGCCGCCAACCCGAAGAGCAATGACGGCAGCATCCGCGCCGCGAAGGTCATCCCGATGGCAAACGCACCCCCGCCCGTCTCGATCGTCAGCCAAGCCGTTGCCGTGCGCTCGAGACCCTGTGCTCCCGCCGCCGCCAGGCTAGAGCCCCATAGACGACGGAATGCGGGCGAGCGAAAAGGCGTCAAGACGGTTTCCCTTCCCACCAGGATACGCCGAGGGTGCCTGGTCGTTGATAATAGTAGAGATGGTCAATATTGATGGTCGGCTGGTCGCGCTAGAAAGTGACGACCAACTTCCTGCTTGTTGTTTTCAAAAAAGAATAACGTTGGGCTGTACCCAACGCCATAGCAGCAGAATTCAGCTTTGTCACGGCGGAAAACGAGGTTCAGGTCGACGATACCGGTAATGCTCAATAGCAGACAGACGAGCCACCGGATGTCGCGCGGCTCACCCAGAAACACTATGCCGACTACGCCGATACCTGTCCAGGCGGCGTAACCCGTGTCGACCGGGATCTTCTGAGTGGCCTAGGCGAGCAGGAGAAAACGCATAATGATAACGCTCATAATCCCAACACTGGGTCCTAGTTGCGGGAAGCCTTCCGTGTACTTCAATTTAACCATGCACTCCCTTTCCCGTAGACCTGCCATAATAAGAAGGATTCAAGCCATGGTGTACTCCCTAATGGTCTGGGCCATCCCCAATGTTGATATCAGGACAGGGTCGTCTCCGCACATCCTGATCCTAGCATATCCGCTTATACATGACAAACAAGGGCTAGATGAAAGCAACTCATCTCTTATAAGACCCAAAGGACCGTTTGAGTTTTATACATCCATTGGTATAATAGTGGCATGACGGATTATGTAGCCTACTACCGCGTATCAACCGACAAGCAGGGCAAGAACGGTTTAGGGCTGGACGCCCAGCACCAAGCTGTCGCCGGTTTTGTCGCTGGGCGCGGGACGACCATTGCCGA
>Ga0163153_10002235_pt1 | contig 28772 bp, 18 predicted proteins | sample OliLakLV19MP6IB1_FD_148629 | JGI IMG/M metagenome (GOLD analysis project Ga0163153, IMG submission 148629) | Freshwater microbial mat bacterial communities from Lake Vanda, McMurdo Dry Valleys, Antarctica - Oligotrophic Lake LV.19.MP6.IB-1 | ecosystem: Environmental > Aquatic > Freshwater >...
TATACTTTTCCATATTGCATTGTGCTGTCGAGGGTTTGGTAGTTTTTCTCATTGTCAAATACCTGTTTCTAGACCACTCATATTTATAAATGCACTATTTTGTTATTTTGTCAATGCGTAAGTCCTATTACCCTTAAAAATCAGCTTCCCACCTTTTTCGGCGCAAAAGGAGAACCAGATTCAAAGGAACTGAAACCGCCGGCAAAATCCTCACCGTAAGCTTCTTCCCCGTGCAGGTCAATATCCAAACCCTTGTCTTCAGCAGATGAGGACACTCGCAGTTCCATAAACTGTTCCAAAATTTTCAGGATGACAAAAGTGCCCACAGCCGCAAACACGTAAGTAGCTAGAACGCCTACAAACTGGGTGACGATTTGCCCCGGATTCCCGGCAAACAGCCCGTCATTTCCGGCAGCGTTCACCGCTTTAGTCGCAAATACGCCCGTCAGAATTACGCCCACAGTTCCGCCGACGCCGTGAACCGGGAAGGTATCCAAAGAGTCGTCAAATCCCAGCTTAGCGCGCCAGCTAATGGCAAAGAAGCAGCAAACCGCAGCGATCGATCCGATCAAAAGCGCTCCCACTGGCAGCACGAATCCAGCCGCAGGTGTGATGCCCACCAATCCCGCTAGGAAACCGCTAGCAATTCCCACTGCTGTCGGTTTGCCTCTGAGTACCCATTCGATGATTGTCCAAGTTAAGCCGCCGGCTGCTGTTGAAATCATGGTGGTGACAAAAGCCACTGTTGCTAAAGAACCAGATCCCAAAGCACTACCACCGTTGAAGCCAAACCAGCCAAACCACAGCAGCCCAATTCCCAGCAAGACGTAGGGTACGTTGTGGGGGGTGTGGGGCTTGTTCAAGTGGTCTTTGCGAGGCCCGATCATCCAAGCTGCGACTACGGCTGATACGCCGGAACTGATGTGCACGACTGTGCCGCCGGCAAAGTCCAAAACTCCGATCGCCCCCAGCCAGCCTCTACCCCAAACCCAGTGGGCTAAAGGAGAGTAGATGAAGGTAGACCATAGCAGCCCGAACCAGAAATAGGTTTTAAATGTTACCCGTTCGACGATCGCCCCGGAAATCAAGGCTGGAGTGATGATGGCGAACATCATCTGGTACACCATGAAGACTTGGTGGGGTATTGTCGGTGCGTAGCCGATCGGATCTGGTTTGTCGGCCGTGACGTTGTTCAAGAACATCCAGTCGAAGCCGCCGATGAAGGTTTCGATCCCTTTTCCGAAGCCTTCGGAGGCTGGAGTGGAAACGTCAAAAGCTAAGCTGTAACCCCACAGCGTCCAGGTGACGCCGATCAGTCCCATCATGACTAAGCTCATCATCATGGTGTTGAGGACGTTGCGCGATCGCACCAATCCCCCGTAGAAAAAGGCCAGTCCCGGTGTCATCAACAGCACCAGTGCTGAGGACACCAACATCCAGGCCGTATCGCCGCTGTCGATCGGATTCGGCACCACTGCAGCAGCAGTACCAGCATCTTGAGCTAAGGCATTGTCCGTTAGCGGTACGCTTAACAGCCACAGCGCGAGGATGCCGATCGTTAAACTTTTTTTGATCACGTTAGTTGTACCTTCTCATACTCAGCAATTTTCAGGGAAGACCGAGCCGATTTTAGATGCGAGGATTTTAGATGCAATAGTTATTTGGTTTTAAGTCCGTGTTTTAGCGGAACAAATCTTCAATAGATAATTCCCCAATCCTCAACCCCCCGACTTCGTATAGCCGGAGTCATCTAAATTCGTCAACCCTCAATCCAACGGTCTATGCCTTTTGGATTGCACCATTTGTACAAACAGCTATTCTGTATCACCCTATACTAAATAGCTAACTATCATATTTCTTAATCTATCAGTGGATACTTGACATAGCCAGTGACAACAGAGTAATCGGGGAGGGGGAATTGAGGAGATGGCAAGAGTTTTGAGTTGGGGAGAGTGGGAGGAGGAGAGGGGGAGAGTTAGGGAGAATGTTACTTTATCCTTTATCTTTCTAACTAATGACTAATAACTAATGACTCATGACTCATTTTTCAACTGCATCTGATCGAACAGTTGCAGGGCCGAGCGCCAAACCAGATAACCTTGATCGTTAAGGTGCAAGCCATCTGTGCTGAGTTCAGTTGGCAAATTGCCGTCAGCATCCACAAACAGCGGGTACAAATCCAGATACAAAACATTTTCCGAACTAGCAATTTCTTTCAGCCGTCGATTTATTGCCCTAATCCGACTGTTAGGAATCGCCAACAGCCGATCGCGATTTTCCCAAGTAGCTTGTTCCCCGCTGTGGGGCAAAATCGACTGCACCACGACTTGTGCTTTGGGGTGAGCCCACCGCAAATCGCGAATAATCTGCCGCTGGTTGTCCAAAATCCCTTCGTCGCTGGTTCCCCGCAACAAATCGTTAATCCCAATCATCACAAACACCGTATCCGGCGCAGTTCTATCGAACAACTGCAACCGCTTCAGCAAACCCACGGAAGTCTCCCCCGAAATCCCTTGATTCAGCCAAATTCGATCGACTGGTAACAGCTTGGTCGGGAACCACATACTGAGAGAATCCCCAGCCAAAACACTCAGTCTTGAGGGTCGATTCGCAGCCGCCGCCTCAGCTTCGCGACCCAACTGCGTCACCCACTGCTGGTAAGTCCATTTATGTCGCGGTCCTGGAACGGGCACGTCTAGCACTGCCTTTGCAGAGATCACCGGTTGGCCAATTTGTTCATCAGGCGCTTCTGCCGTCACCGCATCATTCGCCTGGAAGCTTTCTGTCAAGTTGTGTCCCCGCAGCAGTAGTTGAGCGACTGTAAGTATCAGTACCCCGTTCGTCACCAAAGATAGCAAAGCCCAAACCGGAACAGTTTTCGATCGGCTAACTTCCATCCCTAAGAGGGATTTATGAGTTCTACTTCTGCTACCTCCTCCAAACTTCTCCATAAACTCAAGCTATTTGCAGGCTTCACACCGAATAATTTGCACTGATTGCTGCATCAAATTTTACCGCTCAATTAAAGCCTCAATTCTTGTAAGAATCAAGCACTGTGCTGTGTTGGGCGCGACGGCGATGCAGAACTTTGCTTTTTCGCACTACTTTACCATAAAAAATCTGCCTACCAAACTTTCTTGCACATAAATTCAGGTTTGTCTAGGTCTGCTGATTGGACAAAAATATATCTAAAACTTACCGAAATTACTCATTTCTGATGCTAAAATCCAAAAATGAAAAAATTAACTATAACTGAAGCAGCCAAACTTAAAGGTGTGAGCGCTTCCACCTTGCGCCGATGGGAAGCCGAAGGAAAGCTAATACCGGAACGCACCGCTAATGGTCACAGACGCTATGACCTAGCTCATCTTCTAGGCTTAAAACGCGAGGGCGCTTTAACCGTTGCTTACGCTCGGGTTAGCAGTCACAACCAAAAAGATGATTTAGACAGACAAAAACAAGTTTTGGAATTGTTTTGTGCATCTCAGGGGTGGCAATTCCAAATCATTGATGATATAGGTTCTGGGGTTAATTACAGTAAGCGGGGTTTACAACATCTAATTCGGGCGATCGCAGACAATCAAGTAGAAAGGTTGGTATTAACTCACAAAGACAGAATGCTGAGATTTGGTTCTGAACTAATTTTTAATTTGTGCGAACACTTTGGAACAGAGGTAGTGATTATAAATCAAACCGAAAATACTAGCTGTGACGAGGATTTAGCTAAAGATATACTAGAAATAATCACTGTTGTCTCCGCCCGCCTTGATGGCAGCAGGAATCCCCAGAACAAGCGCATCGTTGAAGAACTTAAAGCAATTGCCGGTCAACTATAGCCTTTCTCAGAAAGATGAGGTACCCGACGTGCATAGGGCATAGGGCATAGGGCATAGGGCATAGGGCATAGGGGATACCTCACTTTTTGAGAACCGCTATATAAACAATCAACCAGTTTTCAACGATGCGTTTGTGACAGGCTCTCAATTCCCCATTACCAATTATCGGCGCACATCTCATGCAATTGAAAACGGCTATATCTACGCCATTAAAAGTAAACTAACAATAAAAATATGCCCGCGTTCGCATCGAAGATTTAAACGCGAGCACAACGATAGACAGCCATAAGTTGGCGGCTATTTCAGATTGTGGTTGTTCTGAATAAAGGCGTGAATTAGCTGATAAATAGCTAATCTAGCACACGAAAGCTGAATTGGTCGATCTCTTCGCACGCTCTACATTTTGGTAGTCTTGCCTCCAGAACCCCCACCATAACCGCCGTAGCTGGTCTCACTTCTGTTATCCAAGCTCGTTTCCTTCACAAACCCGGTGTAAGCTTCCATCCCGTGTTCGCCGATATCCAAACCTTCAGCTTCCTCAACAGCAGAAACGCGGATACCCAACAAAGCTTTGAGTGCAGCCCAAAAAATCGTACTCAGCAGCACAGTCATCCCGCCTACAGAGATAATGCCGACAAATTGCGCCCAAAGTTGACCGAAACCTCCGCCCACAAGCAATCCGGCTGCCGGGCCTGCGGTATAAAGTCCAGTTGTAGGCCCGTCAGCAAACAAGCCCACTGCCAGAGTTCCCCAGATGCCACAGACTAAGTGAACTGAAGTTGCGCCTACAGGGTCATCAATTTTCAAGTTGTCGAAGAAAGTTACGGCGAAAACTACCAGGATGCCGGCGATCGTGCCGATAATGGCAGAGTTGGGTACGTTGACCCAAGCGCAGCTTGCTGTTACCCCGACTAAGCCGGCGAGGATGCCGTTGATAATCATTGACAGATCTGGTTTTCCCAGGTAAAGCCAAGCTGTAATCATGGCAGCAACACCTCCGAAAGCACCAGCGGTATTGGTGGTAATTGCAATGTGGGCGATCGCATTTGGATCGACTGCCATTGTCGAACCGGGATTAAACCCGAACCAACCCAACCACAAAATCAAACAGCCCAGAGTCGCGATACTCATGTTGTGTCCCGGCATTGCCACAGTATCGCCGTCGCGGTACTTACCAAGCCGCGGCCCCAAAAATGCCGCTCCCATCAAAGCAGCCCAACCGCCTACCGAGTGAACCACTGTCGAACCGGCAAAATCCCAAAAGCCTGCGTCTGCCAGCCAGCCTCCGCCCCAAATCCAGTGTCCGGTAATTGGGTAAGCAATGCCTACTAACAGCAAGCTGAAAATTAAGAATTCAAGGAATTTAATTCGCTCTGCAACGGCTCCAGAAACGATCGTGGCAGCAGTTCCCGCAAAAACTAATTGGAAAAAGAATTTAGCGTTGAGGGGCACTCCCGTCCAGTTTAAGGCAGTGAAAATGCCTTGATAGGCATCTCCTGTAGCGGGGCTGTTGTCAGCTACATTCCACAGGAAAAATCCGCCGCTGCTGCCAATAAAACCGTTGCCGTCGCTGAACATTAACGCAAAGCCGATCGCCCAAAATGCGATCGTAGAAAGCGCAAAAACAATCAAGTTTTTGGAGAGCACGTTAACCGCATTTTTTTGACGGCAAAAACCCGTTTCCAACATACCGAAACCCGCGTTCATAAAGAACACTAGCATCCCAGTCACCATCACCCACATGGTATCCATGCCCACTTTAAGGCTGGCCAATTGTTCCTCGGTGGTTGGCGCGGGAGGCGTTTGGGCTACCGCTGCATATCCCCAGAGCGAGAATACGAGTACAGCTAAAGGAATGCAGGCTTGCCAACTCGGGCTCAGGCGGGCGATCGCCCTTTGTAATTTCTGGAACCTGTTGACTTTTGTAAAAGATTTAGCTGCTGGTAAATTTGAAGACTCTCGCCTGAGTTGTTTCGACTTTTTCTTTCCGATAGTCATTTTTATCATTTTCGCCCTCTTTACAACTGTTGCGATCGGTAAGAACCCGAAAACCTCCCAATTCTACTACAGAAATTTAGAGATTATTGTTCAGATTGAGATAGTTCTGATAACCTACATTTTCTAGCTGATTTTGTTTATTCATTACAGATTCGGACAAGTTTTTGCGGTATGCGAGGACTCGATCTAGCAATTCTGGCTGGTAAACTGCTAATATTTGAACGGCCAGCAAGCCGGCATTTTTAGCATTGCCGATCGCCACTGTTGCTACCGGTATCCCCGCTGGCATTTGGACGATCGAGTACAGAGAATCTATCCCTTGCAAGTGTCGGCTCGCTATCGGCACGCCAATTACTGGCAAAGGCGTTAAAGATGCTACCATACCTGGGAGGTGTGCCGCTCCCCCGGCACCTGCGATAATTACTTTCAAGCCTCGTCGGTGGGCGGTTTGGGCGTATTCCACCATGCGCTCGGGAGTGCGGTGGGCAGAGACGATCGCCACGGAGCAAGGTACATTAAATTCTTCGCAAACGGCGATCGCATCTTTCATGGTTGGCAAATCCGAATCGCTACCCATGATAATTCCAACTGTCGGTTGATTCATGCAATTTTAAGATTTCCAACTTCAGATCGATGCTAATTGTAAATTATTGTATTGCCTCAAATTTATAAATTTTCCCGTAAATAGTGATGAATAAAGCCACAACCCCAAATGCTACCCCCATAGATATTGTCAATGCTCGCCTCCCTGGTTGCAAAGATTTGCAGATGCTGGCGATTGACGAAACGGGAATCATTCAAGAAGTTTGCCCGATGGATGCCATATTTAAACGAATTTCTCCTCCCGATTTGCAAGTCCTTGATGCAGCAGGTTACTGGCTTTCTCTGGGTGGCGTTGACTTGCAGATTAACGGAGCCCTCGGTTTGGCTTTCCCCGATTTAGAAAGCAAACATATTGAAGTTTTACCGAAAATTTGTCAATTTTTATGGAATCAGGGAGTCGATGCTTTTTTGCCGACTTTGCTGACAACTTCGCTCGATAAGTTTAGGCGATCGCTCTCCACCATAGCTAATTATATCCGCACAGCAAAAACCACTGCTTCCGCAACCAATAAACTCAAGACAGCGGAAATTCTAGGCGTTCACCTCGAAGGCCCTTTTCTCAACCCCCAGAAGCGAGGAGCTCACCCAGTTGAGTTTTTACTACCGCTAACTATAGAAAATGTCAAGTTAGTTTTAGGAGATTGTGCCGATATTGTCAAAATAATTACTTTAGCGCCGGAATTAGACAGCACTGGCGAAGTCATTCCCTATTTGCAAAGTTTAGGAATTGCCGTTAGTCTCGGACACTCCCAAGCGACGGCAGAGCAAGCACAGCAAGCATTTGCCCAGGGAGCTTCAATGGTAACTCACGCTTTTAATGCGATGCCAAGTTTGCACCACCGAGAACCGGGTTTGTTGGGAGCGGCGATCGTTTATCCGGGCGTAAAATGCGGTTTAATTGCTGATGGGAAGCACGTTTCTCCGACAATGATTGATTTTTTGCTGCGCGCTGGCAGCTATGAAAAAGGCATTTTTTTGGTGAGCGATGCTTTGGCTCCTTTGGGTTTGCCTGACGGTGTTTATCCTTGGGATTCCCGACAAATTGAAGTCAGAAAAGGTACGGCTTGGGTAAGATTGGATTATCACTCGCCTCTAGAATCTGCTACTTTGGCAGGTACGACTCTGCCACTATTGGCGGGAGTGCAGAATTTGGTAAAGTGGGGGATTTGCGATACCGAAAGTGCGATCGCCCTGGCAACTGAATCTCCGAGAAGTGCGATCGGAATTTCGGGAATTATTGGCAAATCGGCAACTCAATTGTTGCGCTGGAATTTGGATGAACCGACACAACAATTGACTTGGCATCGGTTGTTTTAAGGAAGAAGGAAGAAGGAAGAAGGAAGAAGGAAGAAGGAAGAAGGAAGAAGGAAGAAGGAAGAAAAACAATTCAATTTTTTAATTTTACCAATTCCCAATTCCCTTTTTCCCAATTACCACCCCGAGGCTTTATAATATTTAACCGTTGGCAATAACTCAGCAGCAGGCAGATCGATGAATTTGGTAGACGACAAGACTATAGTTAGACAGTATTTTAACTCGACGGGCTTCGATCGCTGGCAGCGAATTTACGGCGACGGCAAAGTCAATAAAGTTCAGCTAGACATCCGCACCGGCCACCAGAAAACGGTGGATAGAGTCATCGAATGGCTGCAAGCTGACGGCAATTTACGCGGGCTTTGTGTCTGCGATGCCGGCTGTGGCGTGGGTTCTCTCAGCATTCCCCTGGCTGAATTTGGGGCAATTGTTTCTGCTAGCGATATCTCTGAAAAGATGGTAGCAGAAGCCTACGAGCGATCGACAGCAGTTCCCGGCAAGCTCTACAACATCTCCTTCGCAGCCCAAGATTTGGAAGCTTTAACGGGCAAATTTCACACGGTTATTTGTTTGGACGTGCTAATCCACTATCCTCAAAGTAAGGCTGCGGAAATGATTGCTCACCTAAGTTCGATCGCCGAATCGCGACTAATTCTTAGTTTTGCACCCAAAACTTTAGCGCTCACCGCCCTCAAAAAAATTGGTGAGCTTTTCCCAGGGCCGAGCAAAACTACCCGGGCTTACCAGCACCGCGAAGCTGATATTATCAAAATCTTAGAAAACAATGGTTTTGTTATTAACAGAACAGCGATGACTAGCACTAGCTTTTACTATTCTCGCTTGCTGGAAGCTGTGCGGAAATAGGTTAAAAATATCTGCCCATTCTGAGGCCAGTTTAGATCGTTTATTGGCTGTGTAGGGGCGGGGCGGGTTTCACGGATAATAATTGCCTAAAACCCACAATCTCGTAAACCCGCCCCCACCACTTTCCGGCCTGTTCCACAACAATTCAATCAATTTTCTTGTGGGGAGTAGGGGTTGGGCATCCTGCCAGCCCATGAAAAGCTTATTAACAATGGTGTAAGATATCTGTTTAACTAACTTCAGTCAGCCGCGTACCGCACTTAGCACAGAATTTCGAGCTAGTTGGATTCTTGTGTCCGCAGCTAGTACAAAATACAAAATCTTGTGCTGGTAAAGTCGGCGGTTGAATGGGCAGTGTCGAAATACCCCCAGGAGCATTAATGACAGTATCATCAGTATAAATTTTGTCCAATTCTGAACGTACTGCCATCCCATTTGGTTGAGGCTGCGAAGGAATTACAGGATTAACTGGCGGCGGAGTTTGAATATTAAATGACCCTGGCTCCGGCCGAGGAAACTTGTAAGTTTCTATCACCTCTTGAATAATCTTCAGCTCTCGTTTATAAACTGGGCTTTCATTTCCTCCTTCTTTGTCTAATTCCGTCTCCCGCGTGTCGAGATATGCCTTCAGTTGGCTGTATAACTGTTGTTTTTGTTGCACAGTTTCCGCCCCAGTCAGAATAGCCGCCACCTGTTTTTGAATCTCTTCCTTATCAGGACGACAGGCTACAACTTCCAAAAGTTGCACCGTTTCTTCCCAGCTAGAAGCAAGATCGACATTCTCTTTACTACCCATCACATTTTCTATTGTGTAACGGATTACTTTTTCCTTGGTATTGCGGTTTTCTTCTCGTCGCAAAACATCTAATGCTCGTGCTTGCACGACCAATTTCAAAATCTTCTCATCTTCGGGAAATATATCCCAAAAAGGCGCTTCCTTTTGAATGTGAACCGGGATAGGAGGATCTTTGCTTTCTCCCCGCGCTTTTGCCCGTTTTGCTTCGATTGATTGCCCTTTCCAATCTTGATAAGACTGGCGCATTTCACGCATTCCTTCAATACAACGCAGCGAAAAACCACCGACTTCTTGTACAAAAATAATCCGGTGGCGCTCTTCTTCTCCCAGAGGGGTAATTGCATCGCTGCTACCAACCCGTTCTTTGATCAAAGGAATTAATTTGATGGCTGCTGCTTCGGTGCCGTTACGTCCGCCAACGATAGCCGCCTTCGTGTTGAGTGCTGGCGTAAAGCCTGCATCTTTGCCCCTCATGATTGGCTCGGAAAGCAAAATTAGGGGTTTAGATTTATTGTAGGCGATCGCCAATTGATTGCGGATATCTGTTTCATCATTTTTAAACGCTTTGAACAGTCCATCGCAGGCTGCCAAATCTCGCTTCAAGCGACAGCTATTAGGTGCTGTCTTGATCACCAACCGCGTTTTTACATCGATAATTTCCTTGAAATCTGGATCTTGTACATCCTGCAATTGCGGCAAGTCAAATAGCCGCATTACCTCATCCGCCTCCCGGTTTTGTTTCCACAGCGGACTAGCTTCTGCGAGCACTTGACTCGACAAATTGCTGCAAGTTCCGTCCATCCCCAACTCATACTTGCTTTTCGCACCTTCGGAAGCACCAGCTAATTGCTCGACCATATCTCGGTACAAGTCATTTAGTTGTTGGCGGTCAAACAATTTGATACCATTAATTACCAGCACATCCGCACTGGCTGCTTGTTGGTCTGCTGCTTTTTGAAAGTCATCGCGATTTTGGCGCAACTTTTGATTTAAGCGAGCTAAACGAGTTTCCAATTCAATCAAATGCTCTTGCAGCCTGATAATGACTTCCAATCCGAGCGATCGACTTTTGCGCTGAATAATCGCGATCAAACTCCCCTCTAACCCGCCCAGAGCCGTAGCGCAATACTTTTCCATAGCGTCTTGTTTGCTCAAACCAAACTGCTCTTGGAAGTGCCGAATATCTTCCAAACCCTTTTGGTATTGTTGCAAGAAACGAGCCTCATTGGGCTCCCAAATCTTTTCTCCTTCCCGGCGAAACTTCTCCACAGCATTCTCAAATATTTGCCGCACTGTTGTGATAAAAGCATCAGCAAATTTCGGCCCTTTATTGCGGTCTTCCAGAATGGTGTAAAATTCAGCTTCTAGGTTTTTGCGTCCTTCTTTGATAATACGGTTGCGGTTGTCGTACATTTTTTGCAGGTAATCGCCATGCAGCCGCTCGTCAGGGCTCATTTCGCGCAGGTGGTCGCTGCGATATTCCTCGACTTTCTTTTGTAAATAATTGACAAATTGCAGAATTTTGCCTTTTTCTCCGCCGAAAATACCCAATAATCCTTGTTGGGTACATTCCATTTTTTTGTCGGCATTAATTTCGTTGCGGATGCTGTTTACCCAGCCGGAAAGTTCTGCTAAATAAGACTTATCGCCCGCAGCACTCAAGTCAGTCAACATTTCCATTTCTGTCAGCCGAATCCGCTTGAGGTCACTTTGTACCACCTCCAAAAGATTGGGAACTAATACCACAGATTCGTTCATCCACCAAGTGACAAAATCAGCAGCTAGACGATTGGATAAAGATGTGCGAATTTGGGCGATCGGAATTTCAATTGCTGACAGTCCAAAGCTCATAAATTGTTTGGAATAGCCGCGGCCGCCCGGATCTGCTTGGGCCCAAGAACCTTTAATGTTATCTCGGATCGATCGCTTGTGGGGAGCAAAATCCGAGGTCAAGTCCAGAAAGATATTCTGACCGATCATTTCCCGAATTTGGTCTAGGGGAAATTCACCTTCACCGTTTTTAATTCCGACTAAATAAGTGAAGTCAAAGGCTGGTCTTTTATCCCGAATCTCATCGATCAAACCTGCACTGTACTGCACTGCATATTCTGTGCGGTAGTCGGAGAAATAGCTCAATTCCATTAAAGCTGCGTAGCCGTTAGCTACCACCCGATCGCCCACATTGATACCTTGAAAAGCATTAGGCATCGGCACAATGGCTGTAGTAGTCGCACTGGCTTGTCCTTGCAGCCACTTGCGGACAGCATAACCGATATCGATAATCATGCCGCTGCCGGTGCCACCAGAAATCGAGCCGGTGATAAACACGTTGACGGCATTAGCGTTTACTTTGACGTTGTATTTGTCCAACATCCAATTATCGTGACCTTTGACGCGATCGCACGCCGAGTTAAATGCTTGCTTAATCTTGTGATAATTGCAGAAAAAAGCAAACCTGCCGCAGGCACGAATCTGTCCGGCACCCGCTTCCAAAGCCGTCATATTCCGCTCTAATTCATTAGGAAACCAATCTGCTATCCACGGGAAGTTGTCCATATTGGACATAATATTTTCAACTTCATTACCGCTGACTTTAGCAAAGTATTTCTCATTGTCCTTAAACGGAGTTCCACCCGCACCAGGATTATTTAGTTTGTATTCTTTGTCTGTATCAATGACCAGAAAACTAATAATTGGAAAATTCTTCAAACTTCCGTAAGTTTCCTCAACCAAACGTCGTACTCTTGCCAACACTTCATTACCCGTTCCTCCTACTCCGATTAAGATAGTAGGAACCATACTTTTTTCATCAACAGTAGCCATGATTTTCTCCGTTTTTTTAAATTAACAGTTAAGTAGATAGATGCAAATAAACCTGGCTGTGCAACAGAATGTAAAGTCGTGAGAACCTCTGCGATTGCTTTGCTTCACTGCGTTTCGCTCGCAATGACATAAATCAATACGGTTCAGTTAAGCCCGATCCCCCCTAACCCCCCTTAAAAAGGGAGGGACAAGAAAGCTCTCAAAGTCCCCCTTCTTAAGGGGGATTTAGGGGGATCTCCGGGGCATAAATAGTGTCAACTGAACCGTATTGTGACATAAATAGATATTTCCCCACTCATTTACTTCTTAACAACAACTAACAACCGTCACCAAAAATGGGCAATCCAACTAATTTCCAGATAACACTAGGCGTACTTGCCGTCCAGAAAAACGCATTTCCCAAGGCCGCCTGACCTGCTAAAGTCATGTTCATCTTCATTGTGCCTTGAAATAACCAGCGATCGAGCGGCACAATCAGCGTCCACATCAAGGCAATCCAAGCAGCACCCAACCAAAAAATTACCCATTTAAGATTACTATTGAGTTTGGGAAATATTTTTTCGGTAAAGCTTGTATTGAGATTAACATCGGCACCAGAAATATAAATTCCTCCTGTTTGTACTGTAGCTTGTTTGAGTGGATCGAAACTTTTGCCTCCAAAGGTAATGCCATTAATTTTAACTTTTTCAGCTACCGCTTCGGTGACGGTTTGCGGAGAAAGTTCGATACCAGCATCGCTAACAATCACAATTTCGCGACAGCTACTCGGCACGGTTTTAAAAGCGTTTAATGCCTGCCGGATGGGAACATCAAGGCTGTCTTGGGGAGGTTCCGGTTGCAGAGATTTCGGCAAGTTGGGGTCTTGCAGAGCTCTGACTAATTCTGCTTCTACTTTTTTGGTATCCGAACTAAAGTTACTGGTTAAGGCTGGAGCTTTTCCACCGCCAATCCCAAAAACTTGAATTGTATTTGGGTTGGTGCTTAATTTAGAATTCACCTCTAGATAGGCTTTGACTGCTGCGACTTCTTGCTGCATAATTGTGCCTGGAGCATTGAAGGGCCGGGGCTGATAGGTGCTGCTGCTGAGATCGAGGGCGATCGCCACTGCAATATTTGGTCTACCAAACCCGAATATGCCAAACAGTGCTGCAGCGATCAAACAAAAGCACAGCACTATTAACGGTCTCTGAAATAAAGGATGTTGCCACAACGGGCGTTGATTTCTAATCACCGATCGACCTTTAGTAGTTTTAACATGGTTGAGCAACTATTTTTGTCAACTATTTAACAGCATCGAACTGATATTTTGACCCTGGAGGGCCATCTTTACCTTCAACAGCTTTCACTAACGGAATCTCTTTTAAGAGGTCAAATTCCTTAGCCGTTCCCGATATCTGAGTTCCTGTGGTGAGAAATTTGACTGTTCCCTCGCGCGTCGGATTGCTGCTGACTGCTGCTGTTAAAGCTTGGGTGGCATCGAAAGCCGTTGCAGTGCGCCAACTGACTCTTCCTTGCCAAATCTCGGATGCTTGTTTGGAAAAAGGATCGTCTTTTTCCCACCTCCAAGGAACTGCTAGCACTAAATCTTTAATGGCATCTTCTCCTTTGACTAAAGTATTAGGATTGTAAAGTTCGCTGCCTCCCATTAGTGCTAAAGGTGGTACGGTTTCTTTGTTGGCTTGAGCGATCGCGATCGCCTGTTCTACTTGGTCTTTGCCCATCGCCATGAATATCACATTTGCTCCCGCTTGGCTGACATCAGCCACCGCAGATTTAGCATCAAAAGTAGCACCAGCTTTGAGATCGACTTCTTTAACAATTTTGCCGCTAGCTTTTGGCACTTCGGCAACTAATAATTCCTTGAGTTGCTTGCTGTAAAGGCTGTCGGAATTGTAGAAAATTGCGATCGCCGCGGGGGAGTGATTTTTATTAGCATAATTCGCGACAGTTTCCCCAACTTTTTGGAGGTAAACTTTTAGCATTTCGTCGGTTTTTTCCAACAGCTTTGTCAATTTCAATGTGGCTTTGTTGGCCGCGTCGATCGACACGCTGGAACTAATCGGCGAAATTGCCGCTAATCCTGCGGTTTCATAGGTTTTGATCGCGTCTTGAGAACTGCTGTCTATGCCGTGTCCCAAAACTCCCAATACGTTGGGAGAGTTAACTAAGTCTTGGGCGATCGAAACAGTTTTGCCAACTTCGTCATTAACAATTACAATTTCTAATAACCGACCAGGAACTGTAGGACTTTTGTTGTATTGATCTTGATATAAAGCTGCTCCTCTAAGCACTTCCTTAGCTGCATCAGCGCTGGCACTGATGGGAACGACTACGGCAATTGTCAGGGGATTTCCTGTTTTTTGAGCCGTGGCATTATTCAGGTAAATTTTAGTTTCGGGGTCGTTAGCGTCGGTTTTGGCTGCTGCTTCATATTTGGCGATCGCATCATCCCAATTCTTGCCTACAAATGCCGCCGCCCCAGCTTGTTTCTCAGCATCAGCTTTGCCGCCTGCTAACAGGATTTTTTCTCCTTGACTAATCAGTGGGGCGCTGACTGCTTTAGAACTAAGGAATTCCCCCGATAAAGCAGCAGTTGTGGAAGTAGTCGATGTGACTTCACCCGTTGTCTGGGAAGAATCTGGCGTTTTGCCTGAAAACGCTTTGTACAAACCAAATCCGCCACCACCGATGACTACTACTCCTACTACAGCCATCAAAATTTGTTTGACCGGTATTGGTGGTGGTGGAGACTTGCCTGGACTAACCACAGCTTCTTTCGGCAAGCCGCACATCAAGCAAATTTGCCCGTCGTTCTCATAGGTCGAGTGGGGAATACTACTATATTGTTCTGGATTATTTTTGGGTACGCCATCGCAGCTCCAAGTCATTTTTTATACCTTTTTTTTTACCCTTTGGGCTATTGTACAGCTTGACATCTGTCTTGAGAAACGTTTAGCGAGCAAAATACCAAATCTTTAAAATAGGCCGAAGGGAATAGCCCCTCGCCCCTGAGTTATGCCTCAAGAAAATGGTCAGCTCGGTTAACAGCCCCCGTTACGGTGAAGATGCAGTGGTGGGTTTTTTCTTGGCGGATGGCTGGATTGGGAACTGGAGTTTTTCAGGACTTGGAAGTCGGCGGCCCAGTTGGCGAAAAATGAAGGTGCGATCGCCACTTTGGGTGTCAAACCGAGTTATGCTTCTACTGGTTACATAATTTCTGCTAAATCCAACACAAAACCAGGCAGTACATCTTCCCCCGACACAGTGGCAGGATTTTGGAGAATTTCCACATCTTGACCGAGGCGATAAATTTCTACCCGCCGATTTTGCCTGTCAATTAACCAACCCAATCTCGCACCGTTATCTATATATTCTTGCATTTTATCTTGCAGCTTTTTCAACGAATCAGTCTTCGAGCGCAATTCGACCACAAAATCTGGACACAAAGGAGCAAAACTGTCTTTTTGTTCCGGTGTTAAAGCATCCCAGCGTTCTTTTTTGACCCAAGAGGCATCAGGAGAGCGATCGGCCCCATTGGGAAGTTTAAAGCCTCCCGAAGAGTCGAAGGCAACTCCCAGTTTAGTTTCGCGGTTCCAGGCTTGAAGTTGATATGTTAAATCGGCATTACGTATGCTAGTTTCACTGCCTGTCGGTGGCATAATAATTAATTCCCCTGATGCTGTACGTTCAAATTGATAATCGCGGTTGTGCTGACAAAGCTCAAAAAATTGCTCGTCAGTTAAGTTGATGGATAATTCGATTGAGGTTGCAGGAGATTCGATTAAAATCATGTTTTTTATAGATGTGAAACACATTAAAAATTTTGCTTGTAATAACTTACTTATTCAAGTCTTTGACACAACTTTTAAACTCTATAAATTTAATCATAAAAATATTATTTCTGTTTGAACTGTATATTAGCATGAGGATTAATGCCACGGCCAAAAACCGATCGCCCTCCCCCACACCCCAAAGTAGGCGCGGCGCAGCTATCCCTCTTCAGAAATTGCGCCCATTCCCACGATTCCACCCAATTTATTCCTCAAGACAATGGTCAGCTTGGTTAACAGCGCTATCCTAGTAGTTATATTGCTAGCAAAGTCGATCGACCAGGAGGCCCCTTGTTCAGCCTAGTTCAAAACACTTCTCGCAAAGGAGAAATCCTAGAAGTCGTCTTCCGCAACGGTTGGGACTACATGAAAAGCCTCCTAACCGGCCGCAAAACCGACGCGCCCAGCCTCCCAACTCCCGCTGTTCTCCGCAACATCCTCGTAGAATTAGGCCCAGTTTTTGTGAAATTGGGACAATTGCTGAGTACCCGTCCCGACCTTTTACCCGCCGCCTACATCGAAACCCTCTCGACGCTACAAGCGGAAGTTCCGCCCGTACCTTGGTCAGAAGTAGAATTTATTGTCCGCAAGGAACTCAAACAATCTCTCGAAGATACCTTCGCTAAATTTAACACTCAGGCGATCGCCGCAGGGTCGATCGCCCAAACCCACAAAGCTACCTTAAAAGACGGCCGCGAAGTCGCCCTGAAAGTTCAGCGCCCCGGTATTGATATTGTCATCGAACAAGACATCGCCGTACTTCGAGGTTTAGCAGAACTTGTCATGCTGACAGACTTCGGTCAACAATACGATATTGTGGCCTTAGCTGAAGAATTTGCGATCGCCCTGCGTGCAGAATTAGACTTCATTCAAGAAGCCAGCTACACAGACGAACTGCGCCGCAATTTATCTAAAAGTAAATGGTTTGACCCAAAACAAGTTGTTCTACCAGAAATTAACTGGGAGTTGACCACCAAAAAACTCTTAGTAATGGAATGGCTGAACGGAGTGCCGATTTTGTTAGGCGATTTGCAAGGAATTGGCCACAAAGGAGATATAAATGCCGAACGCGAAGCAATTACAACGCTACTTTGCCGCGTTTTCTTCCAGCAGTTGTACATCGACGGATTCTTTCACGCAGACCCGCATCCCGGCAATTTATTTTATCTAACAGACGGCCGGATAGCTTTGCTGGACTGCGGCATGGTCGGCAGATTAGACCCGCGAACTCAACAGAATTTGACAGAAATGTTGCTGGCAATTGTCGATTTAGATGCTCAGCGCTGCGCTCAATTAACTTTAGAAATGGCAGAATTTGCTCAGCCGACAAGTTTAGTTAATCTAGAGAACGATTTAGCTCGAATGCTCCGCAAGTATTACAATGTCAGCTTGTCACAAATGAACTTATCGGAAATTTTTTATGAAGTTCTAGAAATCACCAGGCGCAATAAAATTAGGCTACCCAGCAATCTCGGTTTATATGCAAAAACTCTAGCTAATTTAGAAGGATTGGCGCGTTCTTTTAATCCCAGATTCAATATTATAGAGCAGGTTAAACCGCTGATGACCGATATGTTTCGGCGTCAGTTGTTGGGAGATGACCCGGTGCAAGCTCTGTTGAGAACTGCCCTGGATCTGAAAAGCTTATCTTTGCAATCTCCGCGACAGGTGGAAGTGCTTTTAGACCGGGTTACTTCCGAAACTTTGAAGTGGAACTTGACACTAAAAGAACTCGATCCGCTACGCCGCACTCTGGGGGATTCTGCGAACCGACTTTCTTTTAGTATTGTTGTGGGTTCGCTGATTGTGGGGGCGGCAATTATTTCTTCTAATGCTCAAACTGCTCAGCTATCTTTTTTGAGCAATGGTTTATTTGGGGCGGCGAGTTTTTTGGGTTTTTGGTTAATTCTTAGCATTTTGCGATCGGGCCGTTTGCGGAGTTGATTGTCAAGGGGAAATGGGGGAAATCTGGAGATGTACCAACTATAAATTATGTGCGGACGATTCACTTTAAATACTTCAGCGCAAATCATCGCCGAATTCTTCAAACTGTCGGAAGTTCCCGACATGAAACCGCGATACAATATCGCCCCAACTCAATCAGTGGCGACAGTTACAGTTTCTCCCCAGCAAATGCAGCGACAGTTCCAATTTATGCGCTGGGGCTTGATTCCGAGTTGGGCAAAAGATCTGAAAATAGGCAGTAAGATGATTAATGCGCGATCGGAAACTGTAGCCGAAAAACCTGCTTTTCGCAGCGCCATCAAGCACAGGCGATGTTTGATAGTTGCTGACGGTTTCTACGAATGGCTACCGCTCTTAAAGCACAAACAACCTTACTATTTTCAAGCGGCGGAGGGCGAACCTTTTGCTTTTGCCGGTTTGTGGGAAAGTTGGAAATCTCCCGAAGCAGAAAAGATTGTATCTTGCAGTATAATTACTACCGCTGCTAACGAAACTGTGCAGCCAGTGCACGATCGAATGCCGGTGATTCTCCCTGAGTGCGCCTGGGAAAAGTGGCTCGATCCTGCTGTTAACAGTGCTCAGGAAGTTTTGCCGCTGTTAAAGCCGTATGCTGCCACAGCCATGACAGCAAAGGCCGTAAGTGCGATCGTCAACAATCCCACCAGAGATAGTCCTGAGTGCATTCAAGCAATAGAATAAGCTGGGAATTAAGCACAACTGTGAAACCAGGTAAAAAACTTTAGTTCCTGCGTCGTCTGTACAAAAATGAGTTACCCTTTTCTCAGAAATGGCTCTCTTGATTGATTTTAAAATTTGCAGTCAAAATTCAGTTAGAGGACAAAAAATATGATTGGATACGTTACCCTCGGTACCAACGATATTCAAAGTGCAGCCAAGTTTTATGATGCTTTGCTTGCTGAAATTGGCGCTAAACGATTCATGGAAACCGAGGGATTTATCGCATGGGGCGTTTCTCCAGAAAAACCAGGACTTTGTGTGACACAACCATTTGATGGTAATAAAGCAACAGTTGGTAATGGAGTAATGATCGCTCTTCAAGTTGACAGCCCTGAAAAAGTAAATTTAGTTTATAACAAGGCGATCGAACTTGGGGCTAAGGATGAAGGAGCCGCAGGGCCAAGAGGCGTGTTGCCAGGGTTTTATGCGGGATATTTTCGGGATCTTGATGGGAATAAGCTGAACGTGTTTTGTATGATTGAGCCAAACACTTAAGATTGTTATTTTTCGTGAGGGTCGCATAAAAAAAGCTCTTTCCGATCGTTAGCTATTAGTTATCAATCCACAAATAAGAGTTGATAACTAATAACTAATAACTATAGCAATCCTCAATCATTTGTGAATTTCTTACTCCCTCCCCTTGATAAGGGGAGGGTTGGGGTGGGGTAAAAAGTTTACGACTCCTGCAAGGATTGCTATAATGACTAAATTAACTCTCGTACATCCGCGCTTCGGCAGCTTCGGGATTTTCTTCGCAATACTCGTCAAAAGCCGTTTTGTCAAGTTTGCTCGATCGCTGGTGAGCAGCCTCAGCCTGCATTTCCTCTACAATATCCCACGCTACCGCGCACTCTCTAGAAGTAGCGCCTTTTTCGGCACAGATAGTTCTGGCATCCGCGATCGCCTGTTCGATTTCTTCGTCAAATAAAATACTCTTCGGCTTCTCAAGAAAATCGCTTTTTGTCAAGATATCCGTGACCGAAATAATGCCCACTAGCTCGTCCTTAATCACCGGCGCCCTACGGATGCGGGTATTCGCGAACAACCTAGCCACATATTCCACGCCCAAGTCAGGATTCACCGTAATGCACGGTTTGGTCATAATCTCGAAGACGCGGACTTTTTTCGGGTCTACCCCGTAGGCTGCTACTTTATAGACAATATCCGTTTCCGTGACAATGCCGTAGGCATCTTGTTCGTGGCGGCGTTCCACAATCAACGCGCGCAAACACAAATCGTTCATCATCGCCACCGCTTCAGCTACCGTTGCTGAACCGCGAATGGTAACAACTTCTGTTGTCATAATATCTTGGGCTTTCATCATCATTTTTTATTGTTTCCCGCTGATAAAGTCTACTGCGTCGCGATTTGGGGCTGTCCATTTGATTTGTGATCATCATTAGGACTTACCCTCAGAAACCGGGTTTCTACCAAAATTTTGGGTTTAGTAACGATAAATCCGGTCTAGCAACCAGGTTTCTGAGAAATCGTGCGATCGCAAACTAATCATAAAACCTTTAACGGCATTCGGGATGACAAGTTGCCTGAAACAGCCGATCGCTCTCCCGGAACCTCTGGAGTCCGCGATTTAGCGCTCAGACGGGGCTAGCCTGCGATCCTCCAAGCAAGAGTGAAGTATTGGGGCGATCGATCTTTGAGCTTGTTCGACTCAGATTTTCCAGCCCCAGTCTCAAAGAAGCAAAAGTTAACACAAACTAAGCAACTGCTTGCGCTCGCACAGATCCCCGCCTCTGATAAACTTGATGGCTGGGAGTGCAAAAGAGCACAAGGCACGCATCAGCAGTTGGGAGGATCTAGTTCGTGGACAATGTAATCGGTTTAGAGATTATCGAAGTAGTTGAGCAGGCAGCCATCGCCTCCGCTCGCTTGATGGGCAAAGGCGAGAAAGATGAAGCCGACAGAGTGGCTGTAGAAGCCATGCGGGAGCGCATGAACAAAATTCATATGCGCGGCCGCATCGTGATCGGCGAAGGCGAGCGCGATGACGCACCCATGCTTTACATCGGCGAACAAGTAGGTATTTGTACCCGCGAAGATGCTAAAGATGTCTGCAACATCGATGAATTGATCGAAATTGACATCGCCGTTGACCCCTGCGAAGGTACTAACCTGGTTGCTTACGGTCAAAACGGTTCGATGGCAGTTTTGGCAATCTCTGAAAAAGGTGGTTTGTTTGCTGCGCCCGATTTCTACATGAACAAATTGGCTGCTCCCGCGGCTGCTAAGAATCATGTAGATATTCGCAAAACGCCAACCGAAAACCTCAAAATTATCTCTGATTGCCTCGGCCGCAGTATTGAAGATTTGGTAGTGGTGGTGATGGATCGCCCCCGGCACAAAGATTTAATTAATGAAATTCGCCAAGCGGGTTCAAGAGTTCGACTGATCAGCGACGGCGACGTTTCTGCTGCGATTTCTTGCGCGTTTTCTGGTTCCAACATCCACGCGCTGATGGGTATTGGCGCTGCACCCGAAGGTGTGATTTCCGCAGCAGCAATGCGCTGCTTAGGCGGTCACTTCCAAGGGCAGTTAATTTACGATCCGGCTATTGTCAAAACTGGTTTGATCGGCGAAAGCAAAGAGAAGAATATCGCCCGCCTGACAGAGATGGGCATCACAGACCCAGACAAGATTTACAATGCTGAAGAGTTGGCATCTGGGGAAACAGTTTTGTTTGCGGCTTGCGGAATTACTCCGGGAACGCTGATGGATGGAGTTCGATTCTTTGGTGGCGGCGCTCGTACTGAAAGTTTGGTAATTTCTTCTCAGTCTAAGACTGCTCGGTTTGTGGATACAATCCATATGTTTGACCAACCGAAATCTTTGCAATTGAAGTAGTCATTAATTAACAGTTGGCTGTTGACAGTTAACTGTTGGCTGTTGACTGTTGAGCTGGTTGTTGACAGTCAACAGTCACCAGTGATTAGTAATTAGCGATAAACTAATAACTAAGAACAGATGACTGTTGACAACTAAGAAATAAATAGTGACAAATCACAGATATGAATATTGCAGTCGTAGGTCTCAGCCACAAAACAGCGCCGGTTGAAGTTCGCGAAAAACTTAGCATCCCAGAGCAGAAGATTGAAGCGGCGATCGCCCAATTGCGCGGCTACCCCCACATTCAAGAGGTTGCTATTCTCAGCACTTGCAACCGCTTAGAGATTTATATTGTTACCAGCGAGTCGGAACCTGGTGTGCGAGAGGTTATTCAGTTCCTTTCAGAATGCAGTAAAGTTCCTTTGCAGTCTTTGCGCCCTCACCTGTTTATTTTGCTGCACGAAGATGCGGTGATGCACTTGATGCGAGTTGCTTCGGGCCTCGATAGTTTGGTGCTCGGAGAAGGACAAATTTTGGCTCAGGTGAAACAAACTCACAAACTCGCCCAGCAGTACAAAGGTGTAGGCAGAATTTTAGAGCGCTTGTTCAAGCAAGCTCTCACAGCAGGGAAGCGAGTTCGCACCGAAACTAGCATCGGTACGGGTGCGGTGTCGATCAGTTCGGCGGCGGCAGAATTGGCTCAATTGAAGGGTCAGCATTTAGCAAGCAGCCGCATTGCGATTATCGGTGCTGGTAAAATGTCGCGGCTTTTGGTGCAGCATTTGCTCTCGAAAGGAGCTAGCCATATTTCGATCGTTAACCGCTCTGTGCGTGGCGCCCTGGAGTTGGCAGGTCAGTTTAAAGATGCTGAATTGCACCTGTATCAGCTCTCGGAAATGATGCAGATAATTGCCAGTTCTGACTTGGTTTTTACCAGTACGGCAGCTACCGAGCCACTGTTAAATAAAGCTAAATTGGAATCGGTTTTAGACCCGAATCGCCCTTTGATGTTGGTGGATATTTCTGTGCCACGCAACATTGACTCGGATGCGAACGAACTCGCTAATGTGCGATCGTTTAATGTGGACGACTTGAAAGCAGTGGTAGCTCAAAATCACGAAAGCCGCCGCAAAATGGCAATGGAAGCTCAGGGCTTGCTGGAACAGGAAGTAGAGGCTTTTGATCTCTGGTGGCGCAGTCTGGAAACTGTTCCTACTATTAGCTGTTTGCGGGATAAGATAGAATTGATTCGGGAACAAGAGTTAGAAAAAGCTTTATCGCGTCTGGGCTCTGAATTTTCGGAGAAACATCAAGATGTGATTGAATCTTTAACAAGGGGGATTGTGAATAAGATTTTGCACGATCCGATGGTACAGTTACGCGCTCAGCAGGATATTGAGGCGCGGCGGCAAGCGATGCAAACTTTGCAAACACTGTTTAATTTGGATGTGGATGTCAATCAGCAGTACAGCTAGCTGAGAGTTGACAGTTGACAGTTGACAGTAGTCATTAGTCATTAGTCATTGGTGATGTTTTGCATCAGCTTTTAATGTAATTAGGACTTACCCATTTGGTCACCAAGCAACGGGGTTTCTTAACTCGAATTTAGGGTTTTACTTGTTACCAGGCAGAGCCTGGTAACGCAGATTAGGAGGCTCTGCCTCCATTTTTGGATGAGGCAGAGCCTCTGGATATCGGTTCCCTGGCAGAGCCAGGGAACAAGTTTAATGACTAACAACTAATGACTAATGACCAAGAATTTCTTGATGGTACAAGCCCCCGGATTTATCCGTGGAATCAATCCAAAATCTAAAATCTAAAATCCTCAAGCCCCCGCATTTATCCGTGGGGTCGCCTCTAAAATCTAAAATCTAAAATCTAAAATCGATTGACTCATGACTAATGACTCATGACTCTTCCCAACTAATGACTAATGACTATTAAGCGAATTTATAAATTAATTTTATTGCTTGTAGGGCTGTGGCTGGTTTTTGAGTTTGCCTCCCGCATGGCTGCAGAAATTCTCTGGTTTCAGGAAGTTGGATATCTTCAGGTTTTTCTCTTAAAGCTGAAAACTCAAGGGTTGCTGGGGACGATCGCAATTGCTGTTTCTTCTGTCTTTTTGCTCGGAAATTTGGCTTTAGCCCGCCGCCTGCAACATCCCGCAGAAGAAATGAAATCGCCGGTTGCGGAGGCGCTATTCGCTTCACTGAGGGCCAACAAAACGGAGAAGAATTACGAATTACCTGTTGCTAAATCCCCAATAACCTTTTTCTGGCTGCTGTTGGCGGTATTCGGATTGAGTTCGATCGCCACTTTGACAGTAATTCACTGCGGGCTGTTAGCTGCAAGCAGTATCGCCTATTTCGGTATAGCTGACAATTTACCTCTACCGCCCCTGCAGTTGGGAATTGAGTCAATCCAGCAAATAGCGGTGCAGCTATTTTCTCGCTGGTGGCTGTTGGGCTTGCTGCTGGCGACAATGTTAGCTGTGGTAATTAAGCCTGATTTTTGGCTGCGGGCGATCGCCCTTTTGCTCAGTTTGGCGATCGGGCTGATTGCCAGCAGTCGCTGGATAGAAATTTTACAATATTTTCACGCCGTTAACTTTAACACAACCGACCCTCTTTTTAACCAAAATATTAGCTTTTATGTATTTGTTTTCCCAATTTTAGAGTTCTTAAGCTTTTGGCTGACAGTTGTATTTTTGTACGGTTTAGTATCTTGCGCTTTAACATATTTGCTGTCGGGAAATAGCTTGAGTCAAGGGAGATTTTTGGGGTTTTCGCGATCGCAACAGCGGCACTTATACGGCTTAGGCGGAGCTTTCATGCTAGCCACTGCACTCCTCTACTGGCTGGGGCGCTACGCATTGATGTACTCGCGCGGAGACGTTACCTACGGAGCGAATTACGCTGATGTGACAGTGCGGCTGCCCGTCTATGGATTGTTGAGCGTGTTGGCGGGGGCGATCGCACTTTTGATGCTGTACCAAGCTTACCAATTCAAAATCAAAAATCAACTCATAAAAAAAATTATTTTAGCGTGGCTGAGTTTAAGCTTTTTGGGAGTTTGGTTGCTGCCAAACACGGTGCAGCAACTAATAGTAAAGCCCAACGAACTAGCGCGAGAACAGCCGTACATCCAGCGCAGCATTGCCTTTACTCAACAAGCCTTTGACCTCAAAAGAATCGAAATCAAAACTTTCGATCCAGCCGGGAAACTTACATATCAAGACTTGGAAAAAAATAAACTTACGATTAGCAACATCCGCCTCTGGGACAAGCGACCGCTGCTGCAAACCAACCGACAGTTACAGCAAATCAGACCCTATTATACATTTCCTGATGCCGATATCGATCGCTACACAATCAAAAACGAAACAGCCAAACAGGGAGATGCTGAAAGCCAGCAAGTATTTCTGGCGGCGCGGGAATTAGACTATACAGCAGTTGCGCCGGAAGCTCAAACTTGGGTAAACGAACATTTAGTTTATACTCACGGTTACGGCTTTACCATGTCTCCGGTAAACACTATCGGCGCCGGAGGTTTACCCGATTATTTTGTCAAAGATATTGGAGTTGCAGCCCAGACAGGAGAGACTGCTTTGGATGTCAGAAGCGATCGAATTCGGGCCAGTATCCCGATCGGCTATCCGCGCATTTACTACGGCGCTATCACCGATACAGACGTGATGGCACCCACACAAGTCAAGGAATTCGACTATCCCAGCGGCGAAGAAAATGTTTACAACAATTACAGCGGCAGAGGCGGAATTGCGATCGGTTCTCTGTGGCGGCGGTGGCTGTTTGCTAATTATCTCAAAAATTGGCAAATGGCGCTGACTCGCAATTTTACGCCAGAAACTAAATTATTGTACCGCCGAAATATTAACAAAAGAGTTCGGGCGATCGCTCCTTTTTTGCGCTACGATTCCGACCCGTATTTGGTAGTAGCAGACGCTAATCTGACTAAAGATGATATAGAAAAAAACAACGATAAAAATGGTAATAAAAATCAGCCATCTTCCTCAAATACTAATAATAGCGATCCTCCTAACTATCTTTACTGGATTATCGATGCCTATACAGCGAGCGATCGCTACCCGTATTCAGATCCGGGTCAAAATGAATTTAACTACATCCGCAACTCAGTAAAAGTAGTCATTGACGCTTACCACGGATCGGTTGACTTCTATGTTGCCAATCCCTCAGACCCGATTATCAAAAGTTGGATTCGGATCTTTCCCGGACTCTTCAAACCCCTTGACAAAATGCCTCCGGCTATCCGCAAACATATTAGGTATCCAATAGATTTGTTGAACGTTCAATCAGAACGCTTGCTAACTTATCACATGGAAGACCCGCAGGTATTTTACAATCGGGAGGATTTGTGGCGAGTTCCCAATGAAATTTATGGTGGCGAACAGCAGCCCGTAGCACCGTATTATTTGATTACGAAACTGCCGACGGAAACATCAGAAGAGTTTATTTTGCTATTGCCATTTACGCCAGTCAGTCGTAATAATTTAATTGCTTGGATTGCAGGGCGATCGGACGACGATGATTACGGCAAATTGCTGTTGTACCAGTTTCCTAAACAGCGATTAGTTTATGGCCCAGAACAAATAGAAGCTTTAATCAACCAAGATCCGGTGATTTCCGAACAAATTTCTCTCTGGACTCGGCAGGGATCAAAAGCGATTCAAGGCAATTTATTGGTAATTCCGATCGAACAATCTTTGCTGTATGTGGAACCTCTATATTTAGAGGCAGAACGCAATAGTTTGCCAACTTTAGTCAGAGTGATTGTTGCCTACGAAAATCGGATTGTGATGGCGGAAAATCTCGACTTGGCACTGAAGGCACTTTTTCAGCCAAAATCTACCAATAAACCCGCAATTATTCGACCAGTAGAAGGCACAGCCCCGGCTTTGAATTGATAGGCGATATGTGTAGGGAAATGGCATTGCTCATTAGTATAAAATTAGCATTAAACCCGCAATCCAGCAGTCCGGCAGTCCGGCAGGGGTTTAAACCCCTGCCTCAAAGCGAAAGTCCTCTGAAGAGGACTAGATAAGATTGCAAAAGTCATAAAATATTTTGAAATTATCTGCTTTTTGTCTGCTGTTATTTTATTAATCAAAGATGTATGCAATCTTATCTAAGGATGAGTTATTTGGTCATATACAAGAGTCGTTTTGTATGTAATTTATAAGTTATTTGGTCATATACTAAAGTCGTTTTGTATGTAATTCATAAGTTCTTTAGTCCTCTTCAGAGGACTTTCGCTATTAGACAGGGGTTTAAACCCCTGGCGGACTGTGGGAAAGCGCATTATCTCAAGCCCTCAAACATCCAAGACTTGCTCTATAATAAAAACATTGTCACCCCAAAACCTCACCAATGTTTGACAAAATCTGGCAATTCCTCAAACAATTATTTCAGCGAATCTTCGGAACAAATCCCCGTATTTCTACCGAGATTAAGCCGCCTCAAACGCCTCAGCAGCCTCCAACTCTGACGGATGCGGAATTTGAGGCGAAGTTGATGGAACTCCTGGAAGGGGTAAATGCCGGCTGGGGGAGTGGCGATGTTACGGAATTTTTAATCGCAAAACGCCTCAGAGATACTGAATTGGCTGACTGGTTGCGACGGTTTGGGGAAAGATTGTTAGCAATTGATGGAGAAACAACTGAAGATGGCGGGCACGGGGACACCGCCTCTACGGATTCGGTGTCATCGCTTCAGGAATTGGCGCGCAGGCTGGAGTTGTTGAGGGGAATTTGTGGCGGGGAATTGGGAGAGGCGGCGGGGAATGTTGCTAGGGAGATATTGGTTAAGTTTCCGATATCTCCGGTTGGGGAGGGTGAGGGAGAAGGGGAAGTTGATGGGGAGGCTGAGGTTTGGAAAAAGCTAGGAAATGAGCAATATGAACGAGGTGATTTTGAAGAGGCGATCGCATCCTTCGACAAAGCTTTAAAAATCAAACCAGATTTTCACCAAGCATGGAAGAGTCGGGGCATTGTACTGCGTAAGTTAGGAAAGTTTGAAGAGGCGATCGCATCCTACGACAAAGCTTTAGAATTCAAACCAGATTATCACGAAGCCTGGAACAATCGGGGCGTTGCACTGGATGAGTTAGGAAGATTTGACGAGGCGATCGCATCCTACGACAAAGCTTTAGAAATCAAACCAGATTTACACGAAGCCTGGTGTAATCGGGGCATTGCACTGGATAATTTAGGAAAGTTAGAAGAGGCGATCGCATCCTACAACAAAGCTTTAGCAATCAAACCAGACGATCACTATTCCTGGCATCATCGAGGCTATGCACTGGTTCATTTAGGCAGGTTGGAAGAGGCGATCGCATCCTACGACAAAGCTTTGAAAATCAAACCAAATTATCACCATACCTGGATTAATCGGGGCTATGCACTGAAGAATTTAGGCAGGTTGGAAGAGGCGATCGCCTCCTACGACAAAGCTTTAGAAATCAAACCAGATTTTCACCAAGCATGGATTCATCGAGGCTATGCACTGGTTAATTTAGGCAGGTTTGAAGAGGCGATCGCATCCTTCGACAAAGCTTTAGAATTAAAACCAGATAATTATTACTGGTTCAATCGGGGCCTTGCACTGGATAATTTAGGAAAGTTAGAAGAGGCGATCACATCCTTTGACAAAGCTTTAGAATTAAAACCAGATTTTTACTCTGCCTGGATTAGTCGAGGCTTTGCCGTCGCAAACGCATCTACATATAACCACTTTATTTATGAAATGTTGCAATTAAAATTCCCTGCTTCTCCACCAGTAACTATAACTATTTCAAATCCCAACCTAAATCGACGCGGTTATGAAGGGGAAATACTCACATTAGAAGCAGGCTTGCAGTATTGCCAAGAAAAAACTCACCCCGAAGGATATGGAGAACTGCATCAAGCATTAGGAAATGCTCACTACAATCGAGGAAAACTAAATTCTCCCCACACCTATTGGAGTAAAGCTGCTGCCAGCTACAAAGCAGCCCTCAAAACCTTAACTAAAGAAGCTTTCCTGAAACTGCATCTAGAAATTTTGCAGGCGTTAATCAAAACCTTAGTCGGCTTAAAGGAACTTGAAGAAGCGAATAAACTGCGGCGAGATGCAACCGATTTATTGCATC
>Ga0163153_10002237_pt1 | contig 28744 bp, 28 predicted proteins | sample OliLakLV19MP6IB1_FD_148629 | JGI IMG/M metagenome (GOLD analysis project Ga0163153, IMG submission 148629) | Freshwater microbial mat bacterial communities from Lake Vanda, McMurdo Dry Valleys, Antarctica - Oligotrophic Lake LV.19.MP6.IB-1 | ecosystem: Environmental > Aquatic > Freshwater >...
CGTCACGGCTGAGCAACTCACACAGCTCTGTGCCCGAGCGGCGGTGAAACCGATGATGGTACAAAACCGCTGTTATGCCGCCCTTGGATGGGACAAAGAGGTGCGGGAAATCTGCCGGGCTCATGCGATCATTTATCAAGGCTTTTCACTGTTGACTGCGAATCAAGGAATCTTTGCTGAGCCAGCCATTCGGGCCATCGCCCAACGGTTGGGGACCGGCCTCGCACAAGTTGTCTTTCGGTTTGCGATGCAAGTGGGGATGCTCCCGTTGACCGGCACGACGAACCCACAACATATGAAAGAGGATCTCCAGGCAGAACAACTCAATCTCACTGCTGAAGATATACAGCTAATCGAAACAATTGGGATGTAGAGCGAAAAGCTCTGAGGCACTTTGGGCGGAAGCTAAGTCGCGCTGCGAAAAATGGTGGGAATATGAAAGTGCCACGCAGGATGCTCAAAAAGACCGTCCAGCAAGGCCGCAGCCGATGAAAGCACCGGAGGCGTAGCCTCTGGGGCGCACGGTGCGACGAATAAGTCGCACCAAGTCTGTGCGCGCCGCCGAGTGGTGAGGCGGCTGGGTCCCCGTTGAGGATGCTTTCGAGGTGAGAACGAAGCTGGCGGGCTTTTTCAGCATCCTGCTAGGAGGGGAGTTCGATGAGCCGCAAGGTATAGAGGTACTGGTACAGCCCCTTCTGGTCCATCAATTCAGCATGGGTGCCGGTTTCCACGAGGCGGCCTTTGTTGAAAACCAGGATCCGATCAGCCCGTTGAATAGTTGTCAAGCGGTGAGCAATCACAAAGGTCGTTCGTCCTTTCATGAGTTGCTCCAGTGCCTCCTGGACGAGTCGTTCGGACTCACCGTCCAGGGCGGAGGTGGCTTCATCTAACAATAAGATCCGTGGATTTTTCACGATGGCCCTGGCGATAGCGATGCGCTGCCGCTGTCCGCCCGACACATTGATTCCCTTTTCCCCTACGATGGTCTGATACTGGTCTGGGAAGCTCATGATGAAGTCGTGGGCATGAGCGGCGCGGCTGGCTGCGACCACCTCTTCCTGAGTCGCCTTCTCGTTTCCGTAGCGGATATTGTCGAGAATCGTCCCACCGAACAAGATCGTTTCTTGCGGAACCAGCGAGATCTGCCGATACCAACTATCCATCGTGACGTGGCGGAGATCCTGCCCATCAATGGTGATGGTTCCCTCTGTTGGATCGTAGAAGCGATGGAGCAAGTTCATCACAGTCGTTTTTCCAGCCCCGGTGGGACCGACAATGGCGATGAGTTCGCCGGGCTTGGCTTCGAACGATATGTCCGTCAGGACCGGTCGGCGTGGATCGTAGGCAAAGCCGATATGATCAGCCCAGATGTGTCCTGAAATGGAGGACAGCGTCGTGGCGGTGGGAGAATCGCTCACTTCAGCGCGTGTGTCGAGAATTTCGAACACCCGTTGGGTAGCGCCTTGCGCCTCTCTGACCTGCGCGAACACGCGAGCAGCGGAACTGAAGGGGCCGATCAGGATTCCAGCAAAGAGGACGAATGCAAAGAGGTCGCCCGGCGACACGCTCCCGTCAATCACCTGCTGTCCCCCATACCACAATACCGCCGCTGCAGCGGAAAAGGTGAGGAGGCTGATGACGGGAATAAATACCGCCATGACGCCGGCCTTTCGCATCGTCAACGCCAAGGTCTGTTCAACTTGTAGGGCAAACCTGGTTTCTTCGCGCTGTGTTTGGACGAAAGACTTCACGACCCGGATACCGGAGATCACTTCCTCGATCAGGGTACTCATTGCAGCGGTGTGGTCCTGAATCGAGGTCGAGAGAGATTTCAGCTTTCGTCCGAAGAACTTGGCCGCAAGAACGAGCAATGGGAGTAGAACGAGGATTAAGAGGCAGAGCTGCCAATTCATGATCAACAAGAACGTGATGCCTCCCACAAACGTCACGAGCTGTTTCGCACCGTCGATCGGCGTTTCAGTCACGACCGATTGGATCACTGTCACGTCGTTCATGAGCCGCGAAAGGAGCTCTCCCGTTCTCCGGCGAGCAAAGAAGCTCACCGATAAAGTATGCAGATGTCCAAAGAGATGACGGCGAAAGTCGGCAATGATGCGCTGCGAAATCCAAGCAGTCAGATAGCTATGGCCCATCGAGCAGAGCCCCTGCAGGACAACAAGCCCAAGAAGGATGAGAATCATGTCCGTCATTTTGGGCTGATCGCGCTGCACCGTAATGATGTCCCATAAGGTGCCGGCCAGCCGCAGCAGGGTCAGATTGATGGCAGCGACGCCCATGACCAGCAACCCGGCCAGCACCATGCGAGACAGGTAGGGCCTCAGAAATGGGAGAAATCGTGAGAAAGTAGACATGAAAGGTGATCTTAGCAGACTAGGAAAGAACTATGTTTGGTACGGGTAAACTTTGCGGGAGTACACGGATAGCACAACGGAGGAACGATGATGCAGGATGCTCAAGAAGGCTGGATTGCTCACCCGCTAACCCCCAGTGCGCCGAGGTGCGTTTTGTTTCAAGCAAGACTGCAGTGAGTCAAGATCAGAGGCGGCACGGTTGAGGGTTCGCGAGAGTCTTAGTGGTGCGAGACTGCGCTGGCGAGATCCTTCAGGATTCTGTCAGAGAATACGGTAAGGGACGCCAAGGGAGAATGGCAGGGGGGCACTAACTGGAGGCCTTTTCGACAGCTACAGTTCTACGACGGACTCGATCAGGTTCTTGTTGATGGCCACGAAATCCGAACGATCCTTATCATTGATCACCACATCGGTGAGGCTGATAAAGAGGCGTTGTTCTTCGTTAATCGCATCGGACACACGATTACGCATCGGGGGGATGAGGAAGTCACCGACATAGGCGCAGTTGACAGTTCGGACGCAGATGCGAACTTTCTTGCCTTCGGGCACTGACCCCTCCTCCCCCGTCTCGGGTGAAGCTTAACTTTTGCGACGTTCAAATTTTTGACGCCGGCGCAGCTTTTTATACTTGTGCTTGCGCATTTTTTTACGGCGTTTTTTCAGCACACTGGACATGCATGTCTCTCCTGCAAAGAGGCGAGTGTAGAATTTTTCACGGCAAATTGCAAGCCCATCTACAGAACACATTGATCATGACTGTGCCGAAACTCAACACCCTGAGAGCTTCCGATGCGGTGTGTGTGGGCTCACGAGCGGCTTGACCTGTTGAATACTCGTTTCTATACTGCCAGCAGCATGTTTGCATACAACGCTCCACGATTTTCCGTCTTATTCCTTCTCGGTGCGATGCTCTTGATCGGCGTCGGTTGCGGGGGGAAGACGATTCAACATCCCGAAGATCATGAACGGTACCTCCGTATTGATCAGGCGGTGGAGTCGCTTCGCCAAGCGTATGTGAAGAAAGATTCGTCGGATCTGGCCTCGCTTATGATGTCCATTGACCAGCTTGATCGGCTGAGGGAAGAGGCCCAGATCGATTTCGAGACGTTTAGTGCCATCGTGTTGGACTTTGCGATTGAACGCATCATGATCGAAGGGGACAACGTCGACGTATTTGTGCATTGGCAGGGGCTGTGGAAAAAAGATCCGGACGATCCAGGGCTCCGGCAACGGGGGCATACGAAATTGCAGTGGGTCGGTACACAGTCGATTCTCTTGCGCGGGGTTCAGGGCGATGCTCCATTCGGTATAAAAGCGCGGCAGGTCACAATCGATCCCACACGTTCTCCCAAGAAGAAATAATCTATGCCGTCTCGTCGATCTCGAGCGCCGGTACAGGCCGATTTCCTTGTCATTGGAAGTGGTGTCGCGGGTCTTCGCGCGGCGTTGGAATTAAGCCGTACTGGCCGTGTCATTGTGCTGACGAAAGGGCATCCGCTTCAAAGTAGTTCAATCCATGCACAGGGCGGGGTGGCGGTGGCGATGAGTGAAGAAGACGACGTGGCCATCCATTTAACCGACACACTCAAAGCAGGGCATGGGCTCTGCCAAAAAGAAGCCGTGCGGGTCCTTGTGGAAGAAGGACCCGATCGGATTCAAGAGTTGATCGGATGGGGGGCCAAGTTCGACAAAGTCGGCGGCAAGTTCGCCTTCGCTCGTGAGGCTGCCCACAGCCGAAGCCGTATCCTACGCGCACGAGGGGACGCGACGGGGAACGAAATGGTGCGAGTGCTGATTGCGGAAGTAAACCGGCAGGAACGTATTCAGCGATTGGATCATCATTTTACGGTGGATCTCGTTGTTGACGCCGGACGTTGCTGCGGGGCCGTTGTCTTGGATGAAGGATCAGGCCGCCAATTTGTGCTGCCTGCTCGGGCGGTTGTCTTGACGACCGGCGGGGCCGGTCAGATCTATGCGCGGACGACGAATCCCTCGAACGCCACCGGTGATGGGATGGCGATGGCACTCAGGGCAGGCGCGGTGCTTCAAGATATGGAGTTCGTTCAATTCCACCCTACCGCATTATATTTACCATCGAGTCCGCCATTTTTGCTGTCGGAAGCGATGCGAGGCGAGGGTGCGCAGCTGCGCAACAATAAGGGGGCTCTCTTCATGCAGCGGTACCACCCCATGGGGGCGTTGGCGCCGAGAGACATCGTGTCGAGGGCAATCTTGGCAGAGATGGCAGCGACGAAAGCACGCCATGTCTATCTTGATGTGACCCATTTGGGGGCGGAATTCGTGAAGCGGCGCTTCCCGACCATTTACGCAACCTGTCTTCGCTATGACATTGACATCACGGAGGAATGGATCCCTGTGTCTCCCAGTGCGCATTATATGATGGGTGGAGTTTGGACCGATCTCAATGGTGCGACGACGGTTCCAGGGCTCTTTGCTGCGGGGGAGGTGGCGTGTAGCGGGGTGCATGGAGCGAATCGCCTGGCCAGCAATTCCTTGCTCGAAGGATTGGTATTCGGTGCGCGCGCGGCTTCGGCAGCGGTGGCGTGTGCAGGTCGACGACAGAAGTCGACCACACTATCGTCCCAGGAGGCCACGCTCCAGGCAGGCCAATTTGGCACATTGGAGGATGCGGAAAAATTGCGAAGCTCCCTTAGGCGGACGATGTGGGGACAGGTGGGTGTCATTCGCTCGGGAGAATCGTTGATCCGTGCTTGTGCGCAACTATCACGGTGGGCCCAACTTGTCACCCAGCCGTTTGAAACCCGAGCCGCACTGGAAGTGAAAAATATGGTGCAAGTGGCGCAATGCGTGGCGGAAGCGGGGTTGTGGCGGGAGAATAGCGTCGGAGCCCATTACCGGTCTGATTTTCCAGAGACTAAGCGGGTTGGATGGCAACAACACAGTCGCCTGGTAAGTGGGGAAGTGACTACTGGGAAAACCTCCCGGAAGTCGCGTGGGTTGCTGTTGTCTTTGGGGGGCCGTATCGATTGACTGGACGTTCCACGATGACGCCATCACGGACGAGGAACGTGCGATAGTATCGGAGGACCTTCCGGACGTACTGTCTGGTTTCATCGAACGGGGGAAGGGCTTGATAACGGTCAACCGCATTCTCCCCTGCATTGTAGGCCGCGAGAGCGAGCGGTAAGTTTCCATGGAAGCGATCGAGTAGTTGGCGTAAGTATTTCGTCCCTCCGCCCACATTATCATCCGGATCGTACATATCCCGCACATCCAGGCGCACGGCGGTTTGGGGCATCAGTTGCATCAGCCCGATCGCGCCAGCGCGAGACACGGCTCGTGGATCAAAGTTTGATTCAGCTTTGATGACCGCTCGGATCAATGCGGGATGGAGTCGGTGTTGGGAAGAATGCCGACGAATGACAGGTTCGAGTTCTTGCTCAGACAAGGCGGAGTGGAATCGGCTGGATTCAATCTCGATTTTTCGGTAGCGAGAATCGGAAGGGACATTGGTGAGTGAGATCGAGCCGTTGGGTCCGATGAACTGATAAATTTCTGCCGCAGTGGTTGGGATGGAACAGGCCAGCGATCCGATTCCTATGATGACCGTTGTGGTGAGTCCAATGGCTGCGTGTCGTTGGAGGAATGGCATGATAAGAGGAAAAGCATTGTACATGGTTGCAACGATAGCAGTTTGCTGCCAGGTGTCAAGAAACAGCAGATCTTATGCCTCGATGTCGGCAATAAATAGTGTAGAAAAACAATGGGTTTTGCGATGGGTACGTGCGGCTAGGGTTCTAGAAAGTGCGTTCGGTTTGCTTGAAATAGGCTATGGATCTGCAGGGTGAGAAGTCCCGGGGCTCCCTTCCCAATCGGATGCCCGTCCACCATAGTGACCGGCATCACCTCCATGCTCGTGTTGGTGAGAAAACACTCATCTGCGCTATAGATTTCCGTAACCCCAAAATGTCCTTCATCCACGGGGATCTTCAATTCTTGCGCGAGGCTGAGCACAATGTCACGGGTGATTCCGTCCAACAGGCCGCACGCAAGTGCTGGAGTACAGAGCGTGCCTGCTCGGACGAAAAAGAGATTGCTGATGGTGCATTCCGTCAGATGCGATTCCCAATTGAGGAGGATGCTATCAAAGGCACCTGCTGCAATGGCTTCCCGTTTGGCCAGGATATTGTTCAGAAAGTTTGTGGCCTTGATCTGAGGGGAAAGAGCGCTGGGCAGGTTCCGCCTCGTTTTGGCGACGATCAGGGTTACACCGTGACGGTATTGTTCTGGTGAGGGAGGGCGAAGCGGTTTGGCCATGACCACTACGGTGGGAGTTGGGCACAGGGCTGGATCAAGGCCGATGTCGCCGGCTCCTCGGGAGATGGTGATGCGAAGGTAGGCATCGGTGTGTTCGTGGCCGACGTCGTTCCGTGTCATCGCTTCGTGGAGGAGTGCTGGCCATTGGTGTGCGGGGATGGGGATAGTCAGGCCGATTGCGTCTGCAGATCGTCGTAGCCGAACAAGATGTTGGTCACGCATGAAGATCCGTCTCCCGTAGGAGCGAATCGTCTCATAGACGCCGTCCCCATAGAGAAACCCATGATCGAAGACGGAAACGACGGCCTCCTCTTCTCTCACAAACCGATCATTGAGATAAATCCACATTGTTAGCCCACAGTATTCATGACGGTTCGTCGCGAAATCGCTGAGCCGCGTCGCGAGACCGGCGCGCGGAGCCGCGAGGACCTGATGCGGACTCGTGCAGTACGGTGAGGGGCCGAGGGGCGAGCCCGCTGGCCGAAGGCTCGTCGCAGCAGCGGATCGGCCTGTCTGCGTGCGGACATGCACAGGTAGACGATTGCAGCAGAAGCGCTCATGAGTAATGCGGGCTAGGCCTGTTGCAGCGCGCTGAAGAAGGCCTGGGCTTTCTGGAGCGTTTCTTCGTATTCCTTGGCCGGATCGGAGTCGGCGACGATTCCTGCACCGACCTGCAAGTATCCCTTCCCCGCACACCATACCAACGTTCGAATCACGATATTGAGGTCGAGGTTGCCGTTCCAGCCGATGTATCCAAACGATCCGGTGTAGGGCCCCCGGCGTACCGGCTCTAGTTCCTCGATAATCTCCATGCAGCGGATCTTTGGTACGCCTGTGATAGTGCCCCCTGGGAACAGCGCCCGAATCAGGTCGAAGGGAGTGGCATCCGGCTTCAAGACGCCGCTGATATGAGATACGATGTGGCTGACGTGGGAATACTGCTCGATCGCCATGAATTCGTCAACCCGCACGCTGCCGAATCGGCAGACGCGGCCCAGGTCATTTCGCTCGAGATCGACGAGCATGAGGTGCTCCGCCCGTTCTTTTTCATTTGCAAGCAGTTCACCAATGAGGCGTTGATCGTCGTGAGGGTCAAGTCCGCGTGGCCTGGTTCCAGCAATCGGGCGTGTGTCTGCCCGCCCATTGTGCAAACGGACGAGCCGTTCGGGTGAGGAACTGATCAACGTGACATCATCGAAGTGCATGAGCCCTGAAAAGGGCGAGGGGTTTACGGCCTGGAGACATCGATAGAGTGTCTGTTCATAGGGTTGTCGATCTATTCTATCGTCGTAGGTGTTAGGAGGATCCAAGGTGAATCGGTGTGACAGGTTGGCTTGGTAGATATCTCCGGCTGCAATATATTCTTGGCAGTTCAGGACTTGATTGAGGTAGGCCTCCCGCGTTTGGTCGGGATGAAAAGCTTTTTGATCGAAGGAGGGGAAATTCTTGAGGGGCACAGGCCTTCGGTTCAATCTGGCTTCCCACTCGGCCAGACGATCTATACCCTCGTGATAGAGTTTCTCCCGAGGCTCTCCTAAAAACCGTTCCATGGGTGGGCAAAAGATAAGCTGCAGACGATCGGTTTGATGATCAATGACGGTGACGATGTCATACAGACCGAATTGCAGATAGGGCAGCTGCAGATCGTCTTTTGCAAGAGATGGAAGTAATTCGAATTCGCGCACGAGATCGTAGCTCAGGTAGCCGACCGCTCCGCCCCAAAAAGGGGGCAGGCCGGGAAGAGGGTCTATTGGGGGGTAGGTGAGGAGTCGGCAGAGGCTTTCAAGGGGATCTTGTGAGGAGTATTCGTCTCCTTCGTTGGTGCGAAGAGCGGTCTGTCCTTGTCGCCCAATCAGCACCGCGAATGGGTCACTCCCTAGAAATGAATAGTCGCGTCCGCTATGTGACCGTTTCCCGCTATCGAGAAGGAATGATGGCTGAGAGGGAGACGCAATCAAACGGTATAACTCAAAGGGTGTCCTGCCACGACAATCCAGCGTGAGGACCAGAGGCTGTGGAGGCCCATCAAGGAACGATGGTTGAGAGAAATAGGTCATGAATGAACGTGTATGGCTCTACCCCGGCGCGTGACTCACTATACCCTACTGTACGGGTTCCATCACAGGGCATGGTCGGCTTGACAATTTCATATTGATTCTGCTTGAATTGCGCGCCCGCCATCGGCAGAGTCTTTGTGGCATCGGCTGCAGTGCACTCTCCTCTGTGGGTACGACATGCCCCCTTCACAAGATCCACTGTACGCCGGGCTTGGCCAAGCGGTCCGGATCGCAACCGATCTGCTCGCTGCGTTGATTGTTGGGGGAGGGATAGGGTGGGTTTGTGACACATACCTCTTCGATTCCACCCCCTGGGGGATGGCCGTGGGGTTGATGTTGGGCGTCGTGACCGGAATCAGAAATGCGTACCGGTCGGCGCAGCGGTGGCCGAAATCATAATGCTGTTCACATAAAGAGAAAGCACAAAAGCACCATGGAAGAGAGTCCGCTTCATCCGTTTGAGCTTCACAATTGGATTCCAATTTCGCTTGGTGGACTGGATATTTCCATTAATAAAGCCGTGGTGATCATGTGGGTGGTCGTCTCCCTGGTGGCGGTGCTTATGGTGAGGGCAGGATCGGCGAGAAAACTGGTACCCGGCAAGTTGCAGAATCTGGCGGAGATCATGGTGGATTTCATTCGCAGTATCATCATGGATACGATGGGTAAAGCCGGGATGCGATTTTTCCCCCTCATCGCCACTTTATTTCTCTTTATTCTCTTCTGTAATCTTATTGGGCTGATCCCCGGCAGCTATACCGTGACGAGCCAGATTATTGTGACAGCCGTGTTCGCTTGTCTGGTATATGGACTTAGCCTGGTGATGGGGTTTTTTCTGCACGGAATCAAATTCTTAGGCATTCTGGTTCCGCCAGGTACGCCTGGGTGGTTGTTGCCATTGATGGTGCCGATCGAATTGATCAGCCAATTGGCGAGGCCCATTTCGCTGGCTGTTCGGTTGTTTGCGAATATGACGGCTGGCCATGTGATTCTCGGGGTCCTGTTCGGCTTATCGATTAGTGGCGGATTATTAATCGGATGGCTGCCCTTTGCGTTCACGATCGCGATGAATGGATTGGAAGTCGGTATCGCGTTCATTCAAGCTTATATTTTTACCGTGTTGACCTGCGTCTATATGGGAGACGCATTTCATTTGCATGGCCATGATGAGCATGCGCATTAGCGCGTGCACGTTCAGACAAAGGAGGAGTAGGACATAATGGATTCAGCAGCAGCAGCATTATTGGGCATGGGGTTAGCAGCAGCAGGGTTTGCCGGAGCCGGGGTGGGGATCGGCTATATCTTTGGAAAGATGATTGAAGCGGTCGCGCGCCAGCCGGAAGCAGAGGCTCGGGTCGGGAAGTACATGTGGATCGGGTTCGCGCTGGTGGAAGCCATCGCGCTGTACGGTCTGGTCATTGCCTTCATCATCATGGGCCTCCGCAAATAGGATGCTGAATACGGCCTCCAGCTTCGTTCTCGAGCGCTCGAATCTCTCAACGTATTTCGAATGTACGTGTCGGAGTTCTTACGCGCTGGGGCCTTGTTGGAAGGCCCTATTGAGCATCCTTTAAAAAGAAGAGAGATACACCATGCCGCAGTTTGAATCTCACTTTTTTTCTTCCCTGATTTTTTGGGAAGTCCTATCGTTCGCGATTCTCTTGTTCGTACTCTACAAGTACGCTTTCCCCGGCATCTTGGGTATGTTGGAAGAACGGGAGAAGAAGATTCGAGACAGTCTCGATCAGGCTGAGCATCACCGGTCTGAGGCTGAACGGAAACTCAAGGAGTATGAGGCCAAGCTGAACACGGCTGCGAAAGAGGCGGAAGGAATTCTGGCTGCCGCAAAAGAACGCGCGCAGCGGCTCATGGAGGAAAATGAGCAGCGGATGACGGTTGAAGCCGAGCGGATCAAAGGTGATGCGACGCGTGAAATTGATCATGAGCGCCGCAAGGCGATTCAGGATATTCGCGCCCAAACCACTGACTTGGTTTTGATGGTTGCGGAGAAAGTTGTGCAGCGAAGCCTGAATGAAGGGGACCACCGAAAGTTTGCAGATGAGGCGCTTGAGGCGCTGTCAAAGTCGTATCAGCGTTCATGATTGGATCTGGAGGGGTTAGCTTAAGCTGACCCCTCCCGGTCTATATCCTTCTAAATCCACACAGATAAATCGAAATCCCACCTTGCGCAGGCGAGTGCTGATATGCGCACGCAAGTCCGGGTGATTCAGCCTAGAAAAATCTTCCGCTCCGACCTCGATTCGCGCCACTTCTCCATGCTCCCGTACGCGCATATGGTGAAATCCTTCAGCATGCAGAATGTCTTCTGCTTCTTCCACTCGGCGGAGTTTTTCGATCGTGATCGGGACGCCGCGAGGGATTCTGGAAGAGAGGCAGGCCGCTGCCGGCTTATTCCAATTTGAGAGTTCCAACATCTGGGCTAGCGCCCGCACATCAGACTTGGAGAGGGACGCTTCGACGAGCGGACTTCGAATCCCCCACTCTCGTGCCGCCTTGATTCCTGGCCGATCATCTCCAAGATCATCAAGGTTTGTACCATCCGCAATCCATCGGCTTGCGCGCGGTTCCCGCAGCCCGTCCAACAATTGATAGAGATCGGTCTTGCAATGGAAACAGCGGGTGGCATCGTTCTGCACGAAGGCGGGAATCTCGAGTTGATCGGTGTGGACCAGTTCATGACGTGCGCCGATCTCTAACGCCACCTGTTTCGCCCCGTCGAGTTCGATCATCGGAAACGTTGGGGAGACAGCGGTGACGCCCAGCGCCTGTTCGCCAAGTTGTTCATGGGCGATCTTCAAGACGACGGTGCTGTCGATCCCACCGGAAAAGGCGACCAGGACGGACTGCATGTCTGAGATGACGCGGCGGAGCGTTATGAGTTTGACGTGGAGGGAGTCGGTCATCATGGAAATTTATGCCCTTAAGAGTTGCTGCATTGTTAGCTAACAGGAGACGGAAAAGCTATTGTGGCATGATAAAAATTCAAGGGTTGCATGTCTAGGGCAACAGGAGAACACCACGCAGGATGCTCAAAAAGGCTGTCCAGCAAGGCCGTAGCGAGCGAAGAGGCGACGGCGTAGGTTTCGGTACGTTGAGCCTCTGAGCGACGCGAGAACGCCGCTGGCGGACTTTCTCAGCATCCTGCTAGTATTTGACCTTAGCTTTGGCGAGGTCGCCTACCACCACTAAGGCGTATCGTTTAGGATCCAGATATTGTTTGGCAACGCGTTGGACATCTTCCTTTGTGACCCGATCTATCCATGTCGGGTAGTCCGAAAAATATTCGAATCCCAAGTTATAGAGTTCCACTTGAGCGAGCACGTGTGCGAGTTTTGAGGTGGAATCAAATCGTAGAGGGAAACTGCCCACGAGAAATGATTTTGCTTCGGCCAGCTCCTGGTCGGATACGGGTGTGTCACGAATGGATTTGATCTCGGACAGGACGCTGGTGATGGCTTGATTCGTCGTCTCCGTCTTGGTTTGAAGGTTGACCCAGAAAGAACCAGGCATCAGCCGAGCGTCAAAATGGCTCATGATCCCATACACCAACCCCTGCTTGTCACGAATCGAATCCATTAAGCGTGAGGAAAATCCGCCGGCCCCTAGAATGTAGTTCATCACCGTCACGGAATAATAATCCGGATGAGTGCGTGGAATGCCTTCATGACCAAGCATAATGGTGGATTGGGTGAGATCTTTCTCGATGAGTTGAACCGTTTTTCGTTCGACTGGCGAGGGCTTTTTCATATTTCGTGCTGTCGCGGGCCCCTTCTTCCAGGCGCCAAAATGGCTCTGTACCAGTGCGGTGGCTTGCTCAAGCGTGATGTCGCCGACGATGGTCAGGATGACTTGGGAGGGGGAATATTCCTTCCCATAGAAGGCTTGTACGTCGGCTAGGGTGATTTTATCGAGCGTCTCCTCCGTTCCATTGACCGGCCACCGGTAGGGGTGTCCGTGGAACACAAGTTGATTGAAGGCCTTCATGGCGATATGGCCTGGGTCGTCATTGTCGCTCGCCATCTCGCCCAGGAGCTGAGTGCGAATCCGTTCAAATTCCTGCTTGTAAAACGCGGGGTGCTGCAGCATATCGGCGAGTAGAGTAAAGCCGAGGTCGAGGTCTTTCTTGAGTACGCGGGCTGAGGCAGTGGTGAAATCCTCTGAGGCTTTGCTCTCCAAGGTTCCGCCGACAAAGTCGATTTGCTCTGCTTGCTGTTTCGATGTGCGCGTGGTTGTCCCTTCGTCCAGAAGACTGGCGACGAGGTTCGCGAGCCCTGCTTTGTCGGGAGGGTCTTGCGCCGAGCCGGCCTTAATGAGCGCATGGACTTCAACGACGGGGAGGAAATGTTGTTCAAGGACGAGCACCGTGATGCCGTTTGGTGTGATAAATTTTGTCGGTGCGATCTCTGCCGCTCCGCCAGAGCCACTAGCCAAGAGCAGCGCACAGAGTCCCGCCACGAGGGTCAGAGCTGTCTGTCGTCGAGGCGCAACGGGCCGTAGTCTTGTCGTCGTCATCATTACGGTCTTCCCTGCTGTGCTGCGGTGGAGGGTGTTTCTGGTTGTTTGGGAGGCAGGGGAATCAATGTGCCGACGGTCCGATTATCTTCTGTTAAGTACTGACGGGCGACACGCTGAATATCTTTGGTGGTCACCGCCCGGATCTGTTCGACAAATTGGTCTATTTTCCGCCACCCGGCACCGACAGATTCAGCTTGCCCGAGTAGCATCGCATGCCGGAAGTTGGAGTCCTGTTCGAAAATATGGGCGGCTTCCACCTGGTTCTTTGCCCGTTGCAGCTCTAGCTCTGTGGGTGGATCGGTCTGGAGCCGTTTGATCTCTTGGTGAAGGGCATCCTCCACCGATTCCGGTTTCTGGCCTGGGCTGACGAGAGCATAGAAGTAAAAAAGTCCAGGATCGGCCTGCAGTAAACTGTATTCTGATCCGACTGCCAGCGCTGATTTTTGATCGTAGACAAGGCTTTGGTACAGGCGTGCACTTTTCCCATGCGACAGAATCGAATCGAGAATGTCGAGTGCATACGAATCTTCGCTCGTAAAGTTGGGCACACGATAGCCGATCATGACGAAAGGGACCTGTGCCTCCCGCTTCAGGAGGAATCGGCGTTCACCTTTTTGCTCCGGCTCCATGGTGGCGATGGGTTTAGGCTCTGGGCCTCGGGGGATCGGTTCGAAGAGCTGTTTGATCGTGAGGAGCAAGCTCTCGGTGTTGATGTCGCCCACCACGACGAGGGTGGCGTTATTGGGCGAATAATAGGTGTCGTAATGCCGTTGCAAGTCATCGAGCGTCATGGCGTCCAAGTCACCAAACCAGCCGATCACAGGCCAATGGTACGGGTGGCTGAAATAGGCCTGCGCGAAGAGCGCTTCGACCAGTGCGCCTTGGGGATCGTCCTCGGTGCGAAGGCGTCGTTCTTCCTTTACGACTTCTCGTTCTGTCGTCAATTCGGGCCTGTCGAGGACGAGTCCTTGCATGCGATCGGCTTCAAGCTCCAGTGCCAGCTCGACGCGGTCGGCCGCGAGATTTTCAAAGTACGCGGTGAAGTCTTGGCTTGTGAACGCGTTGTCTGTCCCGCCGTTTTTGCGAATCAGTCGGGAAAATTCGCCTTTGGGGTATTTGGCGGTGCCCTTGAACATCATATGTTCCAGCATATGGGAAAGGCCTGCGCGGCCCATCACTTCGTTGCGGGAACCGACTTTGTACCAGACCTGGACGGTCGCAACCGGAGCTTTGGGAACTTCGACTAAGAGGACTTTCATCCCGTTGGAGAGGATAAACTCATGAGGTTCCACTGCAAACGCGGGCGATGTGAGGAAGAAGACAAGGCTGCCCGCAGCAGCCAACCACGATAATCGCATGATGAATTGAAAGTACAGCCAGGTCATGTTTGAGTGGTACGCACCGCGTATGCTAGCAACGGGATTCAATTTGTGTCAAGGCACGTTCTGTGTATTCAGGGGAGAGATTCCCTAATTGGCCGCAGGCGCCAAGGACGTCGCGCCCCCGGCTTTTACGCACGAACACGTCAAGGCCCCCCTGTCGCAGGATGGTTTGAAAGGCGGAAATACCGTGTTCAGATGGGCGGCGGAAAGGACTCCCGGGAAATTCATTGAACGGGATCAAATTGATCTTGCATGCGATCCCGCGGACGAGCTTGACGAGGCGGCGAGCGTCCTCGTCGTGATCGTTCACCCCGGCTAACAGGACGTACTCAAACGTGAGTCGTCGGGTTGGCGGCAAGGGATAGCGGCGACAGGCGGCGAGCAACGCTTTGAGCGAAGCGATCCCATTGGCGGCCGGCATCAGGCTGGCGCGTTGGTCGTCCGTTGTGGCATTCAGCGAAATGGCGAGATTGACGCCGAGTGGTGCGATATCTTTCAATCGCGAGGCGAGGCCGGCAGTGGAGACCGTGATGCGTCTCGGCGACCATCCGAGCCCCCACGGTTTGTTGGTGAGTCGCCGGATGGCCTCTGACAAGGCCTCGATATTAGCCAAGGGCTCTCCCATTCCCATAAAGACGAGGTTAGTAATCCGCTCACCAGGGTCGAGATGATCTTGGGCGGTCAGCACCTGCTCCATGACTTCATGGGGTTTCAAGTTGCGTTTCAATCCCATCGTGCCGGTCAGGCAGAATCCGCAATCCAAGGTGCAGCCCACCTGCGTTGACACACAGAGGGTTAAGCGGTCCTCTTCAGGAATCAGCACGGTTTCGACGGTGAGCCCATCGCTGAGCACGAGGACGAGTTTTCTCGTGTGATCACTCGAACGGAAGACGGTGCAGCCTGCGGCGCGCTGAATCGTGACTTGTGAAGCCAGGGCTGTTCGCTCCGATTGGCCAAGGTCTGTCATCTGGTTGATGTCTGTGGCTCGACGCTGATAGAGCCAGCGCAAAATCTGGCCGGTCCGATAGCGGGGCCATCCGAATTGATGCACGAGTCGGCCCAGCCCTTCTTCATCAAGGGCCAAGAGGTTTGTGGACGCTGTGGCTGATAGGAGGATGTCTTTGTTGTGCTGCACGAGTGCAGCCTACCACAGCCTCAAAAAGCGGAACAAGGGACAGGATTTAGGCGGCTTTGCTGGCAACAAAGGAGGCGCACTGTTATATATGTAGAGATTAAGAGGGAGACGAAAGATGCGCGATTCTCGACATCAACAGACCAGCCGACTCGTGTGTCGTGTTCTGTCTGTTGGCGTCTGTTGGGCTGTCTTGTTCTCCGGCAACGTGTTCGCCGATTCCCCCTCTTCACCAAACTCGAGTGGCAACGATGGTTGTGAGAGAGCGGAAGATTGCTTTCAGGCTGCAGCATTGCCAAAGGAGCGGCTCGGTAAGACACTCAATAAGGAACAAGTTTTGTTGCTCAAGCTCGACCGCCTGCAACGTCTGATGGAGCGATTCCCTGCCACAGTGTGGGCCAAACGTGCCGGGTTACTGTCCGGAGTGTTGTCTCTTGAACGAAGTCCTGCCATGGCGATTCAATTTCTTCGCACGGCCCAGCAAGACGTTCCGGTCTTGGATGACTATATCCGACTCTGGATAGGGGAAGCGCTGTTGAACCTTGGCGATCCCAAGCAGGCGGCAGGCGTGTTCGAAAGCATTCGGCAAGCGGTGCCGGATTCTTTCTTGTTGACGAAGGCTGCGTATCGAGCAGGGGAAGCGTGGTATCAGGCATTGAGTTGTCAGGAAGCGGTGGCATGGTTTGCCAAAGCGGTGGAACTGAACGATAGGGAACCTGGAACTCCCCTGGCGCTGCTTCGTCGAAGCGCCTGCCAATTGCGAGACAACAACGTACGGGAAGGCCGTGAGACATTGATGCAGCTCTGGGTTCGGTTTGCATATAGTGCAGAAGCGAAAGAAGCGGAAGCGTTACTGGCCTCGAATCTTGGTGGTGAGCCGTGGGTGGTTCAGTCAAGTGAGCGGTATGCCAGGGCTCAGGCGTATCTTGGACAATCCTTCCATGCCGAGGCGATCGAGGAACTTCGAAAGTTTCTTGCGGCTGATCCGAAGTCGCCCCGGCGTGCAGAGGCAAAGTTGAAGCTCGGGATCGCGCAGGTACGGCTGAAACAGTATGACGACGCCCGAGAGACGTTCCGTGCATTGGTGAAAGATGGGGGGACGGAATCCTACGAAGCGACGGTCTGGCTGGCTCGTGTCTATCTTCGGCAAGGACAGGGGGACAAGTTGCTGGACCTTGCTAAGACGTTGCCGACCGCTCCACTCTCTGCGGAGCAGAAGGGCCAGATCACCTTGTTTGCGGGAATGTGGTTGGAGGATCAGGGTCGTTTTGACGACGCGATCCTACGGTATCGGCAAGTGGCAACAGTTGGAGAGCCGCTGTCCCAGCGTGCCGAGGCACGCTGGCGCACGGGTTGGGTATTTTACCGTACGGCACGCTACCGTGAGGTAGGGGACGAGCTTCGCCCGCTCGTCGATCAGCATGACTACGATTTTGAGCCACAGGCCCTCTATTGGATGGGGCGTGCAGCCGAATTGAGCCAGCAGCCTCACGCTCGAGATCTGTATGTGCAGCTCTGCCAACGATACGTGCATACCTATTATTGCCAACTGGCTCGCGAGCAGGTTGAGCTCATGTTATCGGGTCCTCATGCGGTAGAACCGATTTCCCCAACTCCCTTGGTGAATGAGGGCACGCCAGCGAATGGTGAGGCTGCTCGTTCGGTGACTGCCAGGGCCGAAATCGGGCAGCAGTCGGCATACCGTCGAGCGCTTGAGCTCAAGACGCTGGGGTTAGACTCGGATGCGACGCGTGAGTTGGCCGGATTAATTGATCGTTATAGCCAAGACCCCGATGTTCTCATGGCTCTTGCGATGATGTTGAACGAAGTGGGTGCCTACCATCATGCGCTTAGGCTTGCGAGGGCTAGGTTCCGCGATAAATTGGAGCGAACCAATGGTATCGTCGACCCGTCGTTGTGGAAGGTGGCCTATCCCACAGGTCTTCTCCCCATAATCAAGAGCCAAGGTGTCAAGGGTGTCGATCCCTATCTTGTGGCAGCGATCATTCGAGAGGAGAGTCAGTACGATTGGCAAGCGGTGTCACGCGTTGGTGCGATTGGCCTGATGCAGGTGATGCCGGGAACGGCCAGTATTGTCGCGCAACGGCTTGGACTTCCTGCCGTCGGGCGAGATGACCTCTTTGATCAACAGACCAATATCCAGATTGGGGTCCACTACGTCGAGCAGTTGCTTGAACAATTTTCTGGAAATGTCGTACTGACCATTGCGTCATACAATGCAGGGCCACTCGTTGTGAGAAACTGGGTTGCGCAGCATCCTGGACGAAGTCAGGATGAGTTCATCGAGTTAATTCCGTATCAAGAAACGCGGCAATATGTAAAACGCGTTCTGCGAAGTTACCGAGAATATATTCGGCTTGACAAAGCCTCCTGAGGGCTATTCCTTGACAAGATTTAGACAAGTTTCTATAGTGCACCACTACCTATAGTGGTCTTAAGGGAGAGAGTGAGTAGATGGCACTTGACCGTTTGGACGCGCTGGAAAGTCGTATCAGAGATCTCGTGAAGCTCGTTCAAGAGCTGAAGAAAAAGAATGCAGCCAGTGAAGAAGAGTTAAAGGTTGCTCGGCGACGCCTTGCAGAAAAAGATGAAGCGAATCGACGGTGGGAGCAAGAGCGTGTCGATATCAAGTCGCGCATCGAACGAGTGCTCAGCGACATCGAATTGTTGGAGTGCCTAGAAGAACGCAAGGAGGTGGCTGTTGACTAAGACTATTGACGTTGAAATCTATGGCCAACGATATACGATACGTGGTGAGGCGGACGAGGAGGATGTTCGCCGACTTGCGAGCTTTGTCGATGGGCAGATGCGTCATCTCGCTGAAGGGATGAATACGACGACCCCATCCAAGCTCGCCGTGTTGACCGCCCTGAATTTAGCGCATCAGTTGTTTGAGCTTGAGCGAAAGCGTGCTCAGGGTGAGGCGGATATCGAGCAACGGATGAAATCGCTTATGGAATCAATCGAGGAGGAGGTGCCGACCTCGCTCTTTCGTTAGATTCACCTTGCAAAGAGTGTTCCTCTTTGTTATCGTACCTGAGTGCGTAGGGGTGCTGTAGTTTTTACGATTAGGGATATGATGAGGTTATGCTCGAACCGGTTTAGTGATCCGGGTATACGATGCAGGCACTGCGGAATCGATGTGGGTTCATGATGCTGGCGAAATTGAGGCAGTTAGAATGTGTACAAGGGTTTAGATACTTTATGTATAACCTCTTGGAGATGTTGGGCAATGTTATGGAGTTTCTGTGGCCGTCGAGGAGTGTGGTTTGGGGAAATAGCCAGCAGCTAATTCCTGTTCGCGCACTCGATCCTCCCGTACGGAGGGTACTGTACCGACGTCGATGGTCTTCGTGGGAACTATCTCGCACAGGACATACCCGTCATCTCAATCCAGCAAGGTCCCATTTCCATTGAGCCCGTACTCGGAGTAGGTCCGTAGACCGCGTTTTCAGCCGCCCTCTTCTAGTCTCTCATCTCTCCACTGCGACCCCAGCATTTAAGACCGTTGAATAACGTTGTATCACATGAGGCGCAGAAGCAGGATTCTTCTCGTCTTGTGACTGTAAGGGGGGAGTCTACATGTCAGACTCAATTATTGCGTATCTGTTGATAGGACTCATAGGTGGGCTGCTTGGAATTGGCCTTTTTGAGCTGGTCCGCCGGTCATCGGGCGCTAAGAAGAAGGTGCAGGAAGAGGAACAAGCCCGGCAAGCCATACAGAACGCTCAGCGGGAGGCGGAGAATATCCTCAAAGAAGCGAAGCTGGAAGCAAAAGACCTTCTCTTGCGGTCGAAAGAGGAGCTCGAGAAGGAGCAGAAGGTCAAGATGGTTGAGTTCGCGACTGTCGAAAAACGCTTGATTCAGCGGGATGAAACCATCGAAAAACGAATCGGTGTGATAGACAAGCGGGATAGTGAGGTCCAGAAGCGAGATCAAGACCTCGGGAAGCGAGAAGAGAAGCTGCAGGTTAAAGAAACCGCGTGTGCTCGAGTGGAGAAAGAGCATCGTGAGGCGTTGGAGCGCATTGCGGGAATCACGGCCGAAGAGGCAAAGAAGCAGCTCGTTCAAGAAATGGAAAGTCAGGCGCGGCTCGAGGCCGCTGGGCATGCCAAGCGGACGATAGAAGAAGCGAGGGAGAATGCGGAGCGAGAAGCGCGCGAGATCATTACCAATTCGATTCAACGTGTGGTGCGTGACTATGTTTCTGAATCTACGATTTCAGTTGTGCCGATTCCGAATGATGCAATGAAGGGACGGATCATTGGGCGGGAAGGGCGTAATATCCGTGCGATTGAAGCCGCAACCGGGATCGACCTGATTATCGATGAAACGCCTGAAGCTGTCATTGTGTCGGGCTTCGATCCGTTGCGTCGCGAAATCGCCAAGGTCTCGCTCGAACGGTTGATGCATGACGGGCGTATCCATCCGACGCGGATCGAGGAGATCGTTGAAAAGGTCAAGGTCGATATCGACAAGCTCATGTATGAGGAGGCCGAGAAAATCATTTTTGAGTTGGGGCTCTCGGATTTCCACCCGGAGTTAATCAAGGTGCTGGGTCGGCTTAAGTACCGGACCAGCTATGGGCAGAACAATCTCTATCATTCGCGAGAAGCGGCGTACATTTGCGGCATCATGGCGTCGGAGCTTGGTCTCGATGTGAAGTTGGCGAGGCGGGGAGCGTTGCTGCACGATATTGGGAAAGCCGTCAGCCACGAAGAAGAAGGGCCGCATGCCATGTTGGGTGCTGAGATCGCCAAGAAATACGGCGAGAGCGAGAAAATTGTAAATGCTATTGCGGGGCACCACGAACAAGTCCCGCCGATCTGCCCTGAATCGGTGTTGGTCGCTGCGGCTGAAGCGTTGTCTGCGGCCAGGCCTGGAGCAAGACGGGAGGCCTTGGAGACCTATGTCAAGCGGCTGGAGAAACTGGAGTCCCTTGCTACGACGATCAAAGGGGTGCAGAAGGCGTATGCCATTCAAGCAGGCCGAGAAATTCGCGTCATTGTTCGACAGGAAGATATCACCGATGCCGAGTCGTTCCAACTGTCTCGGGATCTGGCGAAGAAAATTGAGCAGGAACTGACGTATCCAGGGACGATTAGAGTGACGGTGATTCGAGAGAGCCGGTATGTGGAGTATGCCAAGTGAAAGTTCTTTTCATCGGCGATATCTTTGGAGAGCCTGGGCGCCGAGCATTGGCCAGGGCTGTTCCAAGGCTGGTGGCTCAGCGGCAAATCGACATCGTGATCGGGAATGGCGAGAATGCGGCTGGTGGGTTTGGCATTACGCCGGAGTTGGCAGAAGAGCTATTTGAACTCGGTCTTGCGGTGATTACGACTGGGAATCATGCCTGGGATAAGAAGGAAATTCTCGACTACTTTCCCCGGGAGCCACGACTCCTTCGTCCGGCCAATTATCCGAGTGGTGTGCCGGGTCACGGAAGTGTGGTGGTCGAGTCGGCCGGCGGGGAGCAGCTCGGCGTTCTTCAGCTGATGGGACGAGCCTACATGCCGACATTGGACTGTCCATTCCAGGTGGCAAAAAAAGAATTGGCCGCACTAAAAAAGCGAACAGCGGCCGTGATTGTCGACATGCATGCGGAGGCCACATCGGAGAAAATGGCGATGGGGCACTATCTGGACGGAGAGGTTGTTGCTGTAGTCGGTACCCATACGCATGTGCAAACGGCCGATGATCAGATCCTCCCGAAAGGTACTGCATATCTGACGGATATCGGGATGACCGGTCCGCTTCATTCCGTCATCGGGGTGAAAAAAGAGCTGGCGATCGAAAAGTTTCTGACTGGGATGCCACGGCGCTTCGAAGTGGCCTCAGGTCCCTCCGTCTTTTGCGCGGTGTTGCTTGAACTTGATGCACGTCTTGGCAAAGCATTGTCGATTGAACGAATTCGCATCATCGACTAAAGGAGACTCGCCACGAACCTTCCTGGTTTTGCCGATTCCCTCTCTCTCTCTGCTGCTCCGAAACGGGTGTTCACGGTTTCGGAGTTGACGGGGCTGCTTCGCGTCTCCATCGAAGAACAATTTCCCGACTTCTGGTTAGAGGGCGAACTCTCGAATCTTCGCGCCCCCGGGTCGGGACACGTCTATTGCACGCTCAAGGACAGAACGAGCCAAATTCGCGCGGTGTTGTTCCGGTCCAGTGCAGTTCGGCTGCGCTTTGCCTTGCAAGAAGGGCTGCAAGTCATCGTGCGAGGAAGGCTTACGGTCTACGAGCCACGCGGGGAATATCAGATCGTGCTTGATACGGTAGAGCCGAAGGGAGTCGGCGCACTGCAGCTGGCATTTGAACAGTTGAAAGCACGATTGGCAGCAGAGGGGTTGTTCGATCAAGACAGAAAGAAACCGATCCCAGTATTTCCTCGGACTGTGGGTGTGGTGACTTCACTGACCGGGGCAGCCATTCGAGATATCCTAGCTGTTCTTCGGCGACGCTGGCCGACGCTTCATATTCTCATCGCTCCGGTTCAAGTCCAAGGGGAGGGTGCCGGGCGTCAAATTGCTCAGGCGTTGGCTGATTTGAACGACTGGGGGTCTGTCGATGTCATCATTGTTGGACGAGGTGGAGGATCGCTGGAGGATCTCTGGAGTTTCAACGAAGAGAATGTGGTGCGTGCTATTGCCGCATCCCAGGTGCCAGTGGTGTCGGCTGTCGGGCATGAAATCGATGTAACGCTTGCTGACTTCGTCGCAGACCTCCGGGCGCCAACGCCCTCGGCGGCAGCGGAGGCGGTGGTTCCAGTGTTGACCGACATCGTAGAGCGATTGCGGGAGCTGACGGTCCGGACCGGGCAGGTAATGCTCCGGCATTGTGCCTTCGAGCGGCAACGGCTTGATGCCGGGATTCGAGGGGTGACGGATGTACGCTTTCACCTCCAGGAAGCGGCACAACGAACCAATGATACGGTCGATCGATTGCGCGAACTGGTCCAACAACTGCTTACGTTCGCACGTGAACGGGTTCACGAGGTGCAGCGCGATCTGTCTGGTCTCAACCCTATTCTCACGATCAAGCAGGGTCTGGCGACAGTCCCGCAATTCTCCAAGCGTCTTGAAGGGCAGATGGGTGTTATATTGGCGCAGCATCGCCACCGGATCCACGCGATGCTGGCGCAGCTCAATACCTTGAGTCCCTTGGCGATTCTTGGACGTGGTTACAGTATTCTTCAAACTGTTCCGGCTGGTCAGATTCTCCATCGAGCGAGCGATGTGGAAGTTGGACAGGAGTTAGAGGCTCAATTGGCACGTGGGCGATTGAGTTGCATGGTCACGCGTGTGTGTGATGATTCCACTGTTTGAAATCGCGGTGCGGTCCAGTATAATGTACCTCTATCAATAAATAACGAGGCGTGTTGTGGCAGCGGTGAAATTTGAACAGGCAATGGCACGGTTGGAAGCCATTGTTGGTGAGTTGGAAAAAAGCGATCTTCCTCTAGACGAGTCGCTCAAGATCTTTGAAGAAGGCATTCGCCTCTCAAAGAATTGCCTCAAGATTTTAGAAGAAGCCGAGCATAAAGTGGAAGTGCTTGTGCAAGATAAGAACGGCAAGAAACGACTCCACGCCTACTCTTCAGACGACACAGCCGATGAATCTTCCTCCTAGCTTCCCTAGGATAGGCCTCAATTTCAGTCCATACCCTGATGCGTGGTTTCCCTAGTCGTTATGGCTTCTCTCCCTCGTGCTCACAAAGAACGGTTGGACTGCGTGCTTGCCGCTCAGGGCTTGCTCCCCAGTCGGGAGGCAGCAGCGAGAACCGTCTTGGCGGGAGGAGTATCGGTTGATGGGATCATGGTGGATAAACCCGCGAAGTTGGTGTCGCTGGATGCACGGATCGAAATCGTACGTCCTGCCTTGTACGTCAGTCGATCGGGTGACAAGCTAGCCGCAGCCCTTGATACCTTTCATATTGACCCGCGAGGGACAATCGGTTTGGATGTAGGCTGTTCGACAGGTGGATTTACCGACTGTTTGCTGCAGCGAGGAGCCAGGCGTATTTATGCCATCGATGTGGGATACGGACAGTTTGCGTGGAGGCTCCGTCAAGATTCACGTGTTGTCTTGCTCGAACGAACCAACATTCGGTATGTTGACCGTGCAGCGGTTCCTGAGCCGATCGACCTGGCGGTGATCGACGTGTCGTTTATTTCTCTGACGCTGGTCTTGCCAGCGGTCGTTCATCTACTCAATAGTACGGCGGTGATCGTGGCGTTAGTGAAGCCACAATTTGAAGTCGGTAAAGGCCAGGTGGGGCGAGGGGGGATCGTGCGCGATGATGCGCAGCGTGAGGCGGTGACTGAGAAGGTTATTCACTGTGCTGCGCAGTTGGGGTTTCAGCTGACAGGTGTGCTCGACTCCCCCGTGATTGGGCGAAAAGGGAATCGGGAAATTCTTGTTGGTTTGACGCGCAAGACCACAGCCTGATCAGGCACGTGGTGGACAGATGTTGGTGTGGATTTCTTGGCGATGGGGGTATGCATGAAAGTACTTGTGACCGGAGGTGCCGGCTTTATCGGGTCGCACTTAGTCGATCGTCTTATCCAGGAAGGGCATGAGGTTGTTGTTGTGGACAATCTATCCACTGGAAAACGGCGAAACCTCAATCGCGCTGCTCGGTTTTTCAAACTTGATATTCAGAGTTGGCGACTTGAACGGGTGTTTCGCAACGAAAGACCTAATTTGGTCATGCACCTTGCGGCGCAGATGGATGTCCGAAAATCTGTGGAAGATCCAACCTTCGATGCCCAGGTGAATGTCCTTGGGACACTGAACGTCCTGCAGCAATCGATCAAGCATGGTGTGCGGAAGGTGGTCTTCTCTTCATCCGGTGGGGCTATCTACGGCGAGCAGGAGATCTATCCTGCCCCTGAGTCCCATGTTACAAAACCATTGTCGCCGTATGGCATCAGTAAACTGTGCGGGGAGCAGTATCTCTCTTACTATCAACGAGTGAACGGACTTCAAGTAGTGGCCCTGCGCTATGCCAATGTGTATGGTCCACGGCAGGATCCTGAGGGAGAGGCTGGGGTGGTCGCGATCTTTATTCAGAAGCTATTGAATAACGAGCAGGCGATCGTCAATGGGAATGGACGGCAAACACGAGACTTCGTGTATGTCGAAGATGTCGTTGAAGCAAATCTTGCGGCGATGGGTCAGGATATACAAGGGACGTTTAACGTCGGAACAGGAGAAGAGACTTCCATCAACGATTTGCTCAGAGTTTTAGTCCACCACACGAATTCGACATGTAAGGAAGTTCATGGCCCGGCCAAAGGTGGTGAGCAGGCACGGAGCGTGATTGATTCAGGCAAGCTCCGGCAAGAATTATCCTGGGAGTCAAAAACTGAACTCAGTGAAGGGCTCAAGCATACCGTCGACTATTTCCGCGAGCGTATGGGTTAGGCCTGGCGCATTGTTCAGGGTGAGGAGCAGGCACGCGTACCATATGCTGTGGTTGGGCTGGGTCAATATCGTGGAACGGTTCCGTCTACCTGGGTTGACCAGGCGTCAATTCCTCCCACCAAATTCTTCACATTTGGGAAGCCCTGTTGAAGCAGGAAGTTCGTGGCATCGGCGCTTCTCATACCATGGTGGCAGATGGCGATGATTTCTGAGTCGTGGCTCAATTTAGAGAGAGATTGAGGGAGCGTTCCAAGAGGGATGAGCGTTGAGCCATCCAACTTTGCGAGGGAATATTCCCAGTCCTCTCTCACATCGAGTAGGACCAATTTGTCGCCTTTATCAAGGCGTGTCTTTAGCTCTTTCGGGGAAATGACAAAGCCCATAGGGTGCCCTCCTTACTTATGTCATGCATAATAAGTGAGCGGAGAAAAGCTTGTCAATGAGACCGATGATGCGATCGGGCGTGCATTTTCTGTATAGACATTGGTCGACTTGACGAGCCGTGCGTGCTCTTCTTTATTCAGAGAATAGGAAAACAAAGACCGCACATTTTTGTCAGCTCATGTCTGCATATGGATTCATGGTGGCTCAATTTTGATATGGAGCGAGCTACACAAGGTTAGGCTATTCATTGCATTATGTATAAGATATTGATTGGTTGTGATAATCATATGCGCATATATGTAGTTTAGGTCCAGAAATTGCTTTATTCCAAGCGAGCGCGTGGCAGGTCAGGAAAGAACGAAAAGATAGTCTGACGATGGCCACACCCATGAGAAAGAAACCAGCCGAGCAGGTGCTTGTTGTGATGGTGACGGTGAAAAATCTGAAAGAAGCTGTAAGGATTGGCGAGGAAATGGTACATATGAAACTCGCTGCTTGTGCGAATGTCATTCCAGGAATTCAATCGATTTATCGTTGGAAGGGAAAGGTTGCCAAGGCTCAAGAAGCGCTGCTCATATTGAAGTCTACTAAACCTCGGTACTGTGAGCTTGAGAAAGCCATCAAGGCAATGCATGCCTATGAAGTTCCTGAAGTTATTGCGTTGCCAGTTACAGAAGGCCTTGAGGCATATGTTCGGTGGGTGCGGGTTGAGACCCACGGCTAACTGTGTGGTGAAGGAGACATTCGTACAAGTAAGGGGTTGACTGAAGCAATTTCTGTCGATACACTCGCCAGTGATCAATTACTGGTGGGATTAGGGTAGCCCACTCAGCGGGGGATGAAGGTTATGGGACAGACAAACGGTGCCGAGGACAACGATTCCTATACTATCGTGGTCTTTCGTGGCGCAACAGCCAAGCCACTGCGGTATAGTTTCCCTCGTAAGCTTGTCAGTAAGCTATTGATTGTCGGAGCCGTCTTAGCCCTTGTCAACGTACTTGTCATTGGGCACTATGTCATGAGGACCAGTGAAGTTTTGGAACTCTCGGCATTTCGTGCAGAAGCCATGAATGCACGGGAGCAGACGGGGACTTTTTCCAGTGCCGTCGATGACTTGAAGAAGCGTTTAACAGCCATGAAAGAGGTAAACCAGCGGCTTCGTGTGATGTTGGGCATCGAGAATCCTAAACCAGGGGATGTGACAAATGGTCGAGGCGGTGAAGATACTCCCATTCCCGATGGCAGTGCTCTCTCTACCTCCGAGAGTACCCTCAAGAGTAACACAGAGAATCAGCACTCCGGTTCACCTGAATCAAGTCAGAGCGCTCTAACTAGCCCAATGAGCTCATCTGCTGGTCCGAGCGGACTCAGTGAGCAGGAAATGATTGCCTCAATCAAGGATGGTATAGATTGGCTGTCAAAAGAAGCCACGATTCAGGAACAGTCGCTTCAAGAGTTATCTTCGGCTGCTGAAAAAAAATCTTCTCGATGGGCAGCAACTCCATCTATTTGGCCGGTGAAGGGTTGGGTGACCTCCGGGTTTGGGCCAAGGGTTTCCCCATTTACAGAGAAACCTGCGTGGCATGACGGGTTGGATATTGGCGCTGCAGCCAATGCGCCGATTCAGGCTCCGGCTCAAGGACGTGTCACAGCGGTCGGTTTCGATCCTAAGTTGGGAGTTCTCTTGAAGCTTGACCACGGATTCGGAATTGAAACTGTCTACGGACACCTCGCAAAGTCGTTAGTCAAAGAAGGGCAGCGTGTAAAGCGTGGAGAAGCCATTGCATTGGTCGGCAGTACTGGATTAGCCACCGGCCCTCACTTGCACTACATGGTCAAAGTGAATGGCCAAGCGCTAGACCCCGTGAAATATATCCTCGACTAGCTCAGTAGATTCCTCGCGTCCTCACAACCACCGAATTCACGTACCTCCTATGCTATACTGCCGTGCCAATACGGTAGTATAGATCATATCGTTGCCCTGCCTATGACAGACATTGAGATTAATCGGTCAGTGAAGGCGCACTCAATTCAGGATATCGCCGATCAGCTTGGCATCCAGGCCAATGAGCTATTTCCGTATGGAAAGTTGAAAGCGAAGGTCTCGCTTGACGTGCTGGAAAGGCTTCATGCTGCGCCGCTCGGCAAATATGTACTCGTGACCGCCATCAATCCGACCCCGCTGGGGGAAGGCAAGACCACAACATCCATCGGGCTTGCCATGGGTCTTTCCCGCCTCGGCCATCGAACAGCCGTCACGCTTCGCCAGCCTTCGTTGGGGCCGGTGTTCGGGATTAAAGGTGGAGGAACTGGAGGAGGGAGGGCTCAGGTCCTTCCGATGGAAGATATCAATCTTCACTTGACCGGCGATGCCCATGCGGTCTCCGCCAGTCACAATCTCTTGTCGGCGTTTGTTGATAATCATCTCTTTCACGGGAATGTGCTTCAGGTGGATCCACATCGGATCACTTGGCCACGGACGTTGGGGGTCAGCGATCGGGCGTTACGGCAGATCTCATTGGGAGAAGGGGATGTAGGTCGTAGAGGCCAGTTTGTGATTACCGAAGCGTCTGAAGTGATGGCGATACTGGCATTGGCATCGAGTCAAGCCGATTTGCGACACAGGCTCGGGCGGATCGTCGTTGGGTTTACAACGAATGGTAAGCCAGTACGGGCAGAAGAGTTTGGATGTGCCGGGTCCATGGCCGTCTTGCTCAGAGAAGCGTTGTTACCAAACTTGGTTCAGACGCTGGAGGGAACTCCGGCGTTTGTGCATACGGGGCCGTTTGGTAACATTGCCCACGGGAACTGCTCGATCCTTTCCGATGCCATCGCCTTACGTTGTGCAGACTATGTGGTCACGGAGGCCGGGTTTGGGAGTGACCTCGGAGCAGAGAAATTTTTCAATATCAAATGCCGCCTCTCAGGGTTCAAGCCTGCAGTAGCGGTGGTGGTTGCGACGCTTCGTGCACTCAAGCTTCACGGTGGCGGAGGCGCAGCCAAGGTTGGAGCACCGCTCCCGGTAGGCCTTACTGGGCCGAATCAAGATGCATTAGCCAAAGGCTTTGCGAATCTTGAGCAGCATATTGCAAACGTGAAAGCCCATGGGGTGCCTGTGGTGGTTGCGGTCAATGCGTT
>Ga0163153_10002238_pt1 | contig 28743 bp, 28 predicted proteins | sample OliLakLV19MP6IB1_FD_148629 | JGI IMG/M metagenome (GOLD analysis project Ga0163153, IMG submission 148629) | Freshwater microbial mat bacterial communities from Lake Vanda, McMurdo Dry Valleys, Antarctica - Oligotrophic Lake LV.19.MP6.IB-1 | ecosystem: Environmental > Aquatic > Freshwater >...
ACCCCCACCACGTATCGACGGTGATCCGCGTCGCGTCCCCCGGCCGGTCGGTCCGGATCGCCCTTCTGAAGGACGCAACGGGAGGAGACTACCAGCGGCGCTGGAGGGGGCGGATAAGGTTTTTTGGGGGAGGAACGCGGAGCGCGGCGCTGACCCTTCCCGCCGCACCGGAACTGCGGCTTTCCCTGACCGGGCCAGTGAGAGACAGCGAATCAGGCGTCGAATGATTTTGAGAGCGCATCGATCGCCATGATCTGGCGCATCAGCCCTTCGAGCTGATCGAGGGGAACCATGTTGGGACCGTCGGAAGGCGCACGGTCGGGGTTCTCATGGGCGGCCGCCGCGCGGACTACCCGGCCAGCGAAAGATCCACGCTGCGGTCCGGGAATTTCGCGACCAGTTTTAGCTCGCCTCCCAGCGCCGCGATCAGATCGCGCAGCGTGCTGATGCGCATGTCGGCGCGATGCTCCAGTTTTGAAATGGCGGGCTGCTGGACATCGAGGAGATGGGCCAGTTCTTCCTGGCTGACGCCGAGCGCGAGACGGAGCTGTTCCAGGGTGGCATACTCGGACGCGAGCTCCGCCTTGCGCTCGGCGTTGCGGGCGAGGCGCTCTGCGCTCCAGCCTTTTTTCAGGTCAGCGAACGATCGATGGCCGGTCATGGAATCCATCCTTCCTGCCGCAGTTCGGCGAGGTGAACATCGTAAAGAACGTCGGCGACCGGGATCATCCGGTCATAAAATCTCGTGTCGCCCGTCTTGTCACCGCCGAGCAGAATGATCACCGTCCGGCGCGGATCGAAGGCATAGAAAAGGCGCAACGGCTTCCCGTCGGCTTGGACTCTCAGTTCCCGCATGTGCGCGTGCCGCGAGCCATTGATCTTCGAGCTGTGCGGATGACTTAGCCGCGGACCCCGGTCGATCAAAAGATCGACCGAGTAATCCACCGCATCGAAATCCGTTTCGTTCAGGCTTTCCAGCCAAGCGTGACATTCGTCCGTCACTTCGATGTCCCAACCCATGACGAAATATATTCCTTTTTTGGAATGACGCAAGTTGTGTTTAGCAACCACAACTTCAGATGACACCATATTTTTAAATATACCGTATTCGTGTTCGTTTTTCATTGATGTCTCCCCTAGCGATTATGTATTGTACATCACACAGTATTGTTTCGTTGTCAAATTCATCTATAATATCTTATATGTGCCCGTCATCGAATTAACGCGTTAATTAGTCGTCTCACTAATAGAATACTTAATAATAGGTAAGCGGCGCTTGACCTCTCCTTCCATGCCAATTATTGCCGGGCGGCTCCGAGCGCTTTGGCTTGAGCGGTGCACGCTACCAGACGCGTGGCGCCATGACTCCTCCGGCGGTTCAACTCCCCGGCGGCGCCTTGAGGAGTGATCCATGTCCCGACAGCGCAAGAAGCGTGGCGAGCCCGTGTCGGGCTGGCTCGTGCTCGACAAGCCCGAGGAGGTGACGTCCACCCAGGCGGTGGCGATCTGCCGCCGGGCTTACAACGCCCAGAAGGCCGGACATGGCGGAACGCTTGACCCGCTGGCCTCCGGCATTCTGCCCATCGCCTTTGGCGAGGCGACCAAGACCGTCGGCTATGTGATGGAGGCGGACAAGGACTACGTCTTCACCGTGCGCTGGGGGATTTCCACCGCCACGCAGGACCGCGAGGGCGCTGTCACCGGCGAATCCGGGGTCCGGCCCGCGCGGGCGGCGATCGAGGCGGCGCTCCTGGCCTTCGTAGGAGAAATCCAGCAAATCCCGCCGCAGTTCTCGGCCATCAAGATCAATGGCGAGCGCGCCTATGATCTCGCCCGCGACGGGGAAACAGTGGAGCTGGAGGCGCGGACGGTGATCGTGCACGAGGCGCGGCTGGTCGATGCGCCTTCGGCAGACCTCGCCGTGATCTTCGTGCGCTCCGGGAAAGGCTTCTACATCAGGGCTCTGGTGCGCGACCTGGCGGGGAAGCTGGGGGCGGAGGGCCATGTCGCGGCGCTGCGTCGGACGCGCGTCGGGGCGTTCCGGGAAAGTGAGTCTACGCCACTGGCCAAATTGCAGGAAATGGGCGATAAGGCCGCGCTGGACGCACAGCTAGTGCCCCTTGAGACCGCGCTGGACGACATCCCGGCGCTGGCCGTCAGCGGGGAGGAGGCGTCCAGACTCAGGCAGGGCCGCGAGATCGTCCTTCTGCCCCATCAAGTCGAGGCGTTTCGGGAGATGCGCCGTCCCCGCACCATCAACGGGGAGGATGCCTCCCGCATTTGTCTCGCGCTCGACCAGGGCAAGGCGGCCGCGCTCGGCGAGGTTCGTGCGGGCAGGTTCATCCCGGTCCGCGTATTCAATCCAGAAACGGAGTAACCCGATGTCGATCACAGCCGAAGACAAAGCTGTACTGATCAAGAAATTCGCCCGCACCGAGGGCGACACCGGCTCCCCCGAAGTGCAGGTCGCGATCCTGACCCACCGGATCAATTACCTGACCGGGCATTTCAAGGAGCACAAGAAGGACAACCATTCCCGGCGCGGCCTCCTGAAAATGGTCTCGCAGCGCCGGCGATTGCTGGATTACGTCAAGTCCAGGGACGATGCGCGATACAAAGCGCTCCTCGCAGAACTGGGGCTGCGCCGCTAGGGCCGCCTCTCCCCCACCCGCCGGCCCACCGGGGCGCGGCGGGTTTTCGTATGCATGAAAGAGACAAATCGAAATGTTTGATACCAAGAAAGTCACGATCGACTGGGCGGGACGCCCGCTCACGCTCGAAACCGGACGCATGGCGCGACAGGCCGACGGCGCCGTTCTCGCCACCTATGGCGACACCACCGTTCTGGCGACCGTCGTGTTCGCCAAGAAGCCGAAAGAAGGGATCGACTTCTTCCCGCTGACCGTGAACTACCAGGAAAAATACTATGCGGCGGGCCGCGTCCCCGGCGGATTCTTCAAGCGCGAAGGCCGCCCCACCGAGAAGGATACGCTGACCTCGCGCCTGATCGACCGGCCGATCCGCCCGCTCTTCGCCGACGGCTTCAAGCACGAGACACAGGTCGTCATCAACGTGCTGTCGTATGACCAGGAAAACGATCCGGACATCGTGGCGATGGCCGCCGTCTCCGCCGCCCTCACCATTTCCGGGGTGCCCTTCCAGGGTCCGATCGGCGCCGCCCGCGTCGGCTACAAGGACGGCCAGTACATCATCAACCCGACGCTCGAACAGATGGGTGACACCCTCCTCGATCTGGTCGTCGCCGGCACCGTCGACGCCGTGATGATGGTCGAATCGGAGGCCAAGGAACTGTCCGAGGAGATCATGCTCGGCGCCGTGATGGCCGGACATGCAAGTTTCCAGAAGGTGATCGAAGCCATCATTGCGCTGGCGGAACAGTCCGCCAAGGAGCCTTTCGCCTTTCAGGCGCCGGACAATTCCACAGCGCTCGCCGCCATCGAGAAACTGGTCGGACAGGATTTGTCCAGGGCCTACAAGATCAAGGACAAGGGCGAACGCCACGACGCGGTCGGCGAAGCGCGCGACAAGGCCGGCAAGGCCCTCGTCAAGTCTGACGCAAATGCCGATGGACTGGACGGGCTGGTGTTCAAGGGCCTGTTCAAGGAATGCGAAGCCAAGGTGGTCCGCGGCGACATCATCCGGACGGGCGTGCGGATCGACGGGCGCAAGCTCGACCAGGTCCGCCGGATCGTGTCCGAGGTCTCGGTCCTGCCGCGCACGCATGGCTCGGCGCTGTTCACGCGCGGCGAGACTCAGGCGCTCTGCGTCGCCACGCTTGGCACGGCCGAGGACGAGCAGTGGATTGACGGTCTCGAGGGCTCCTCGAAATCGAAATTCATGCTGCACTACAACTTCCCTCCCTTCTCTGTCGGCGAGACGGGCCGCATGGCTGGTCCTGGTCGTCGCGAGATCGGTCACGGCAAGCTGGCGTGGCGCGCGTTGAAAGCGGTCCTGCCCGCGCCTGCGGATTTCCCCTACACCCTGCGCATCGTTTCGGAGATTTTCGAATCCAATGGTTCGTCTTCGATGGCGACGGTCTGCGGATCGTCCCTGGCGATGATGGATGCCGGCGTGCCGATCACGCGGCCGGTCTCCGGGATCGCCATGGGCCTCATCAAGGACCCGGAGGGCGTCGCCGTCCTCTCGGACATTCTCGGCGACGAGGATCATCTGGGCGACATGGACTTCAAGGTGGCCGGGACGGAAGTCGGCGTCACCTCGCTGCAGATGGATATCAAGATCGCCGGCATTACGGCTGACATCATGAAGACCGCACTCGACCAGGCCAAGGGCGGGCGTCTGCACATTCTCCACGAGATGAGCAAGGCTATCACCGGGGCGCGCGCCGAGGTGTCCGAGAACGCGCCGCGCATGATCACCATGCAGATCCCCGTGGACAAGATCCGCGACGTGATCGGCACGGGCGGCAAGATCATCCGCGAGATCGTCGAAAAGACCGGCGCCAAGGTGAACATCGAGGATGACGGCACGGTGAAGATCGCCGCCGTCGAGAAGGAAAGCCTCGAAGCCGCCCGCAAATGGATCCACGGCCTGACGGCGGAAGCCGAGGTGGGCAAGATCTACGAGGGCAAGGTCGTAAAGGTGATGGAGTTCGGGGCCTTCGTGAACTTCTTCGGCGCCAAGGATGGCCTCGTCCACGTCTCCCAGCTGTCGGCCGAACGGGTGAAATCACCCGGCGACGTCGTCAAGGAAGGCGACATGGTCAAGGTCAAGCTTCTGGGCTTTGACGATCGCGGCAAGGTCAAGCTGTCGATGAAGGTGGTCGATCAGGCGACCGGTCTGGAAATCCCGCGCGCCGAGGGCGAGCCCGAGGAAACGGATTCGGGCGGCGACCGTCCCCGCGGCGACCGGGAGCGGCGTCCGCGCCGACGGGAGAATGCGGAGTAGGTATCGGATTTGAGGTGCGATAAGGCGGCCGCTCCGGAAACGGGGCGGCCGTTCTGTTTTCGGGCGTCAAGCCCGTCATCAGGGCCTGCGCAGCTCGTAGGTTTCGCCGCCCATGTCAGCTCCCGCAAAGAAGTTTCCGGTCGCATCCCCGGGCTGCAATTCGATCAACGTGGTCGTTGCGTCGTCGCCATTGAGATAAACCCCGCCATCGCCCGAGGCCGACCACTCGGTGACGCGGGCGGTGATGGGCACAGCGTCCGGGCAGGCGGCGTCGAGCGCAGGACGGCGCGTCACCAGGAGATCGGTTCCGACATTCTTCGGGTCGAGGGTGATGCGGCAGATTCTATCGGGCGCGGCGACAAGAGTGAGGAGCCAGTCTCCGGAAAGCGCCGCGGTTTCGGGATCAACGGCGGGGGTTGGCGCCATTGTCGGAGCGGGCGTCTCCACGACTGTTTCGGCGGGCGCCTCAACGAGGGGTTCGGCCGGCGTGCAGGCGGCGGCGAGAAGCGCAACCGAGGCCGTGAGGAAAAGCTTCATGTGGTGTTCCTGATTGACCTGCGTCCCATGCGCCGCGCGTGGCAGCCGACAGGAATTGGCGGAAATTCTCCATCTCCCCATTCAGAATCCTGGAGGTTGACAGGATCGGGGCCGAACGACTTCAGCCGTTTCTTGCCGGGGCGGGGTCCGGCTTCCACCGGTGAGGCGGTGGACTAATATCATTCCGCTTTTGGGGGCATCGCAGCGATCCAGTCGCGAACCAGCTCAATACCCTGCCTATCCAGCAGCGAGCGACTGAGTTCGGGCATCATCACGCCCGGTTCTGTGGATTCCATACGCGAGAGCAGGATGGACTCGACCGGCGCGCCGGGTTCGATGACGAAGAGATCGTCGCCCGCCCCGCGCCCGGCGGCGGTGGGGCGCTTGTGGACGCCCCATCCGGTCGGGTCGGTCTCGGTCCAGCGCAGAAAGAGCCCGGAGTTGGACGCGCTTCCATCGGCCTTGTGGCAATGGGCGCAATTGATGTCGAGATAGGCCCGCGCACGCAGCTCGACAGACAGCAATGCGTCGGCGGCGCGCGGGACGATTGGCGCGGCCCTGGGCGCCGGCGCTCCCGCCAGCATGCCGCGCGCGGTCCAGTCGGCGAGCTGGTTTGCGCCATGGGGACCCACATGGTTGAGGCTGCGGGCGCTGGGTCCGATCGGCATGAGCGCATCGCCCGACTGGTGGCAGGTCTTGCACTGATTCTTGTTGGGGATAGCGTAGTCGATCGAGACCGCCTCGCCATCCGGCGTGATCGTCTCGATTTTCTGGCGGCCTCCGACGGGCGCATAGCTCGCCTCGGTCTGTTCGGCGTTCCAGACATAGGGAAAGGCGGCCCAGCCGTCCGCCTTGCGGATCAGAAGGCGGGTTTCAATATAGCGTTCATCCTTTTCCGGGTGGCGCATGTCCGGGGCGAACGCGAAAGTCTTGATGAGCACAGAGCCGACCGGAAAGTCGAACACCTCATTTGGGTCATACGCCGCCGCCTGCCCCGTCGGGACGTAGGCGAGACGGTGTTTCGAGGCGTGGTCGCTGAACAGCGGGTTGACGAGGTCATAGGCGACCACGCCGGAAGCAGGCTGGCGCGCTGCTGCGTCGAGAAAGAAACCGTAGTCCGAGAGCCTAGGCGGCGGGTCGGCGGCGAGGATAGCACGCGCATCGGGAGCTGCAGCCCGCTGGGTGCAAGCGAAGGCGCCGAGCAACGCCAGTCCGATCACGACGGCCGGCACAAAGCGCGCCGTCAGTCCGTGACACGGACTTGCACAGGGACTCGATAAAGAAGGGTGAGGCATGAAAGGCTTCTAATTGGCCACCTGCGCTCGCGCCAGCCTCAGGCCCCCTGCATCGGCAGTTCGACGGCCGCAGGCTCGGCAATCTCGGCGTCCGGCTGGCGCGTCATGCTGGGCTTCGCCCGGGCCGGATCGATCGGCGTGACGCCAAGCCCCAGATTGACATAGCTCACATCAGCGGGCTCGCGCACCACGACGCGCACATCCTCCGTCTTGTCGCCATAGGAGGTGATGCCGTCCCAGACAATGTCGGGCAGCGATCCGCCGGTGGCGGCGGCGAACGGCGCCATCCGGCCCTGCGGATTGTAGCCGCCCTCGCCATAGGTGTTGTCGCGAATGACGAAGTCGCGCGGCAGCGGGTTGTAGCGCGTGTCGGTGAAGGGGAAGGAGTAAGCATAGATGAGGATATGCGCCGTCGCGTTCTTGTCGAACGTGTTGCCGAACACGTGCACATTCCTGTTGGCCATCATCATCAGCCCCGCGCCCATTGGCACGTTGGCGACGATGTTCCCTGGCGGCGCGAAATTGGGGGTGTCGTTCTCGACGATCGTGTTGTTGAAGACGCGGGTGGAATGGCCGCCCATGACCGGCAGGTCGGGCAGGTCGAACACGAGGATGCCGCCCGTATTGTGGGTCGAGACATTGTCGTGGACGTCGGCGTTGGAGGAGTTCTCGATCTCTATGCCTGCCACATTGAATTCAGCCCGGCTGTTGCGAACGATGATGCGGTCGGACTGGCCGACATAGATGCCGGCGTCGGACGCGCCGCGCACGGTCACGCCGTCGATCAGCACGTTCTTCGATTCAACCGGATAGACGCCATAGGCGCCGTTCTCGGCCTTTGGTCCACCCGTCCACTCGACGGTGAGGTTCTTGAAGGTGATGCCGTCCGCGCCCTTCGACTTGATGCCGTCGCCCTTGGAATCCTGCATCGTGAAGTCCGACACGGTTACGCCGTCGGAGGTGACAAGCAGACCCTCCCCCGCTCCGGTCTGGCCGGCGAAGGAAAGAATTGTCTCGCCTTGGGAGGCGCCCTTGAGCGTCACATTGTCGACGTCGAGCGAGAGGCCGTCGGTGAACTCGAAGGTCCCGGCACCGATCTCGATGACCTCGCCCGGTTTCGCCTCGATCAGCCGCGTCTGTAGCTGCGAGTACGCTTCAGGTCCCGGCGCGATGGCGGCTGGCGACGCAATCTCCGCCGGCTTCGGGCTGCACGCGGCGGCGAGCGCCAGGATCGAAACGGCTGCCAGAATGCGCTGCATCATCGGGGTGTCCTCCAGTTTGTCGCGCGAAGTGACAGCGACTGCCGCGACATTGTCAAGCTGACGGGGTTTCTTGCAGAAACGGCCGCCCCCGAGGGAGCGGCCGCTCTTTGGTGCAGATGAGCGCGGGCCTAGCTGTTCAGAGCCCAGACAACGAGTCCGGTGGCGGCCGCGATCAGGAGGAGTTCGCCCGTGTCGGTCTGGGCGTAGTAATGGCCCCGGCGCGGCGGCGCGACCCGGTAGCGGTCATAGTCACGGACCACGACATAGCGGGTCCGGTGGTCGAAGCGGTCGCCCGCGCGCCAGCGATGGTGGCTGTCGTGCCGGCCATCGCGGTAGGCGTCTCGCTCGCTGTAGTCGTAGCGAGCGTCCGGACCGCGGCGGTCCTCCCAGCGCCGGTCATCATAGCGATGATCGTTACGCCGATCGTCGTAGCGACGGTCATCGTGGCGACGATCATTGTCCCGGCCGCGATCATTATGCCCCCGCGAGTGCTCGTATCTCTTGGGTTCGGCAAGAGCGGGAGCTACGGCGGTGAACACGAGCGCACCCGCGAGAAGTGACTTGGCAATGAGACGCATGGGATACTCCTTTCGTGTCTCTGAAGGTGATCTAACGCCCAGCGCCCTGAACGGCCGGAGAACCGCTCGTTCACAATCCAGGAGGTTAACAGGTCAAGCATAGGGAGACCGCGACTGGTCGTTCCAACCGGACGTCCCCAACGGGGCGAGAGCAAGAAATAATTTACCCGCTGGTCTTCCAATTCTTGCGCGCGAGCTATCGGGCCCGCTGAATAGGGGGAACTGCACGTCGCCGCCGCCGTTGATAGGCGCGAACGTAATCGAGAGAATTGCTGTGAGAGTCCTGATCGTCGAAGATGAGTGGCTGGTGGCGTTGGAAATCCAGAACGTTCTGGAGGATCTCGGCCATACCGTCGTTGCGATCGCTGCGGACGCCCGCAAGGCGCGCGAAGCAGTCGCCATGGGCGTCGATGTCGCGCTTGTTGATCTCAATCTGCGAGACGGCCTGACCGGTCCCGGCATCGGCGCAGAACTTGTGCGCAGCGGAGCGACAGTCATGTTCATGACCGCCAATCCCGGGCAGCTGGGCGCAGGCGTGCCAGGCGCGATCGGCGTGCTCCCCAAACCTGTCGAGCACGAAGAAGTCAAGCAGGCGTCAATTTATCTGGAGGCGGTGCGCTTCGGACAGGCGATGCCCAAGCCGCCTTCCCGATTGAGGGAATTCACCCACTAGCGCATCCTTCGAGCAGACTGGATCCGCCCGATAGACCGGTGCTTCAAGGCCGACTTTGCCGGCCCTCGTACGTTCTGGTCCAGTTTCATATCAAACAATGATCCTTGCCGGAATTCATGCCTGAGCGAGCGTCGCGGCCGGTACACTTATCCTGACCCGCAGGCCCTCGCCCTCCCAGACCTTGTCGATCGATCCCCCGAGCTGGCCTTCGACGCTGAGGCGAGCGAGGGTGGTGCCAAAGCCCTCCCGGCTGGGATCGCCGTTGACGGGAGGGCCTCCACGCTCGCGCCACTCGATGATCACATCCTCTCCGGCGCGCGCTGCAGAGATGTCGATCCCGCCATCCTGCGTCGACAACGCGCCGTACTTGGCGGCGTTGGTGCCGAGTTCGTGGAAGAACAGCGCGAGCGGTGTCGCGCTCTTGTCGCCAAAGGTGAAGTCCTCGCCGGAAAAGCGGATGCGCTCAGAGGTCGGGTCGGAATAGGCGCCGAGCAGGTCGGCGATAAAGGCCGAAAAGGTCCGTTTGCCGCCGCGAGCGGCGCTGGCGGGGCTGTGGGGGCGAACAAATTCGTGCGCGCGGCCAAGCGCCGCGATCCGGTCACGTAGAGACTGGGCGAACGCTGCCTGCCCGGGATCAGCTCGCGCCGACAGCGCGATCAGCGATCCGACCACCGAGAAGATGTTCTTGATCCGGTGGCTAAGCTCCTGGCTTAACAGTTCGCGAGCTTCGAGGTTGAGCTTGGCTTCATGGATGTCGGTCCCGGTTCCCAGCCATTGTTCGATCTGGCCCGACCCGTCCCTCACAGGAACCGCCCGGCAAAGAAACCAGCGGTATGACAAGTCGGCCGCGCGGAGACGGATTTCACGCGCATAAGTCTCGCCCGATGCAAGGGAATGACGCCAGGCGGCGACAATGCCCGCCCGATCGTCCGGATGGATGTGGTCGATCCACTGCTCCTGGGTTCCAGGAGATCCGGTATAGGCCTGCCAGCGAGCGTTGACGAAATCGAACCGGCCCCTCTGGTCCGAGGCCCAGACAATCTGCGGCATGGCCTCGGTCATGATCCTGAAACGGCGTTCACTTCCTGCGAGACGAAGCGCTGCAGCGGTCCGTTCGCGCTCCATGTCCGCGCGCGCGCCAAAGGCCAAAGCCGAGAAGGCGCTGAACACCGAGAACGCAATGAGGACAAGGCCGGCTCCCATCAGGCCGAGCAGGTAGAGTCCGAGCGTCCGGCCGTTGGCCCCGCTGTCGGCGCGGCGCTGGACGAGCATGCGCTCCTCCTCCGCCAGCGCCATGTTCATGGCTCCGCGTATATCGTCCATGATCCGCTTGCTGGCGTCGGTCCGCATCGCTGCGATGGCGGCGTCGAACTCGCCAGCCCGGCCCAGCTCGATGCCTTGGGCGAGGCTCGACCGCAGGCCAATGACCTGATCGGACAGGCGCGTGAGGATTTCCTGCCGGGCGGGGCTATCCCGCGTCAGCTGCCGGAACGCCTCAAGCTGGGCCTCGATCCGCCCATCGGCACGGAGATAGGGTTCAAGATAGGCTTCGTCGCGGGTCAGCAGATATCCGCGCTGCCCCAGTTCGAGGTCCTGGAGAGAGGACAGTGTCTCGCGCCCGACACCCATCACCTCAAGCGTGCGCGAGTAGAGTTCCTGGGACGCCACACGGCGTTTCTGCGCCGCAAGGCCACCGGAAACGAGGGCGAAGGTGATCGCCAGAATGCCGACGACCAATAGAATCGTCGCAACACCCCGCCGAGACAAAAGCGCCGCTCCCAGCGCATGACCGGGCGACATGGCTGGTTCTGCGTCCGCCGGCCCAGCGAGGTTTTGCTTCATCCGACCGTGCATAAGTCCAAACCTGAGCAATCCTGATCCGCGCGGTCTGGCGCCGCAGCGCCTATAGAACGTTCGAGTCCCGGCAGGCCGGCAAAGGGATACCGCGATTTAACGCTGTCCATTGATTTGGCGATGGATTTGCTTGCAGCGCGGCATGCGATCGAGTGGGGCGATCAGCAAGGTTCGCCCGATCTGGCTTGACCTAGGCTGCGCTGCGTCCCGAGCCGCTCTTCGCCGCAGAGATCCAGCCCAGAACGCGCGCACGGTCCGGCGCCGAGGCCCCGCGAAGCAGACGTTCACCCTCTTTGGTGGCCGCAAACAGCGTGATGGCGTCAAGCAGAAAATCGGGGTCGGCGGCGGCGAGGTCCGCCGGGCTCGATACCCCGGCGCCGACCAGCATCTGCGCGGTTGTTCCGGTGATTTCCGCTACGCTGCAGGCCAGCAGGGCCTGCGCCTGCCAGTCGCGAATGATCTTCGCGTTGATGTGGCTTGCCTTGATGCGGAGCGCGCCCTCTTCCGGCGACAGGGAAAGAAAGTCCGCGACCGTCCGCACGCCTATGACCTCCAGGCGACTTGCGGTCCTTGGCCCTATGGAGGGGGCATCGACAATGGCTGCCTCGCGCGCCAACCGGATCTGTGGACGGGACGTCGCGGCGTCGGTTGCCAGGAATGGAGCGGGGGCGTTGAGCGAAGATGCATCAGACTTGCCGGGCATCGCTCTCACCACGGCTTGAATACTGGTTTCGCGAGCAGGAGCCGGTAACCCAGGCTTGAGCGCGCGCTTGCTGGCGACTCGCGCGGGAGCGCCCTGGCCATGCGCTGTGCCGGTTTCACGCGGCCATTCGCAGTCGAGGGACGAGAGGCTGACGCCCAGAACCTCCTCGGCATGAAGGGCGCGCACGGTCCGGTCATCGTCCGACAATGTGGCGCGAACCTTGCCCGTCGCGTGAAACTCCGCGTATTGCGCGGCGACGAGCGCGCGGTCGGCGGCGCCGTCGAGCACTTTAAGGGCCAGGCTGAGCGGCGTTCGCAGAGCGGCGAAGACCGTGTCGAGCACCAGATTGATTTTGGGCGGGGCGGCCCGGGATTCGGAAATCGCACGGTCGAGGACAGCGGCCAGCAGGACAGCCGCGTAGCCGAGAAGACCCGCGACCGCATCCTTGAGTTCCTGGTCGAGACCGGCCTCTGGTTTTTTCCGAGCCGCCACAAAATCAAAGTGATCGATCAGGGTTTCATAGTGCTGATTGGAGCGCTGGGCGCCCGCGCGCACGGCCTGCTCGAGCCAGTCCTCGCGGTCCGGCAAGTCAATCGCCGGATAGCCGACATCGCGTTCCAGGATGAGGTGAAGTTCAGGAAAGGCTTTCGACAGGCTCCATTCGACTGCGCGATGGATGACACCCTCGGTTTCGGTCTGCCCGGTGTGAAAGGGCTGCAGTGGATCGACGACATAATGGCTCATGACGCCGGCGCACCAGGCCGCGTGAGCCCAGTCTCCATCCTTCAGCGCACGGACGGTCCGGCGATACCATTCCCGGGCGGCCGCGGGGGCGCCGCCCCAATCCCCGTCGCGGACGTGGAGGACGTGGTTCCGGAAGTCCTTGAACTGATCGTCGGGCGCCTTCGACCCGGCGAGGTAGGCGGCGTGGTGATGCAGAAACAGATCGCGCCAGAGACCGGCGTTCGGATCACGCAGGCGCTCCAGCGCCAGGATGGCCAGGCGGTGATGATTGCCGCGACAGATCGAGCCCAGCACGAGGCTGAAATACACCGACATCGTCCGTCTCCGATTGGGGTCGGCACCATCGGCGTCCGGTTCGGTTAAAAGCCGGTAAACCCCAGATCGGCGCGTATCGTTCAGCCGGCCAGGCGCGCGGCGGCGCTCCGCAGATCCTCAACGAATCGCGCATATTCCCTCGCCCTCGCCTCCTCGTCCGGGAGCCGCAGCAAATAGGACGGGTGGACGGTAATTCGGATGACAGCGCCATCGTCGGAGGGATGATCCTGTCCGCGCAGGCTGGCGAGACTCGCCGTCCGGCCGAGCAGCGACCGGGCGGCGCTCGCGCCCAGGCCCAGAATCACGTCTGGCATTATCATGGAGCGTTCGAGATCGAGCCACCAGCGGCAGGCGTCGATCTCCCCCGCATTCGGTCTTGAGTGAATGCGGCGTTTGCCGCGCGGCTCGAACTTGAAATGCTTCACGGCATTGGTGACGTAGGTCTTGGCCCGATCGACGCCCGCTTCTTCGAGCGCCCCGTCCAGCAGCTTGCCCGCCGGCCCGACGAAAGGCCACCCCGCAATGTCCTCCTGGTCGCCCGGCTGTTCGCCGACCAGCATCAGCCGTGCCGAGGCTGGCCCCTCGCCCACGACCGACTGCGTAGCGTCCTTGTAGAGAGGACAGCGGCGACAGGCGTCGGCATGCGCTTTTAAGGTGGACAGCGTCGGCGACCCGAAGTCGGGCAAAGCGCTATTCCGGTCTTTCAGCAGGCCGGCAAGCGTATTGGGCGGCGTTACCGAATTGTCCCTCATCGTGTCGGCGCGCGCCTGGGAGCCTGCAATCATCGATGGAATGAGCGGCGCCTCGGGAAGATTCCGCCAGTATTTCATCGGCATTTCCCGCTTCATGGCGGCGACCTTGAGACGCGCCGGATTGAAGATGGAGGCAAAATACGTGCGCCACTGGTCCTCGACGGCGTCTTGCGCCGGAACCTGGTCGCGAGAGCCGCCTGGACCGAAAGTAAGTTTGCCCGCCTCCCATTTGGCCGACCGGTCCGGCGTCAGGATCGCCCAGTCCATTCCGGTGAAGCGGCGCACGAAGAACGGCGCGGCAAGCTCGACGATGCGATGCTCGGGCTCGAACCAGGCGGCGTAGGCTTCGCGCTCCCCGCCGTCAGGGCAGGTCCCTTCTCCCACCTTTCGGAAGCGCACGAAGGCGTGCATCTTGTGCTCGTCGCGGCGGATCGCCTTGTCGCGGTCGCGCAGCCAGATGACGTCGTCTTCCACGGTTCTGCCCAGGAGGTTTCGGTCGTCCTGAAGCCGGCAGAGGACGACATACAGACGGGCGAAGCGCTCCGGATCGCGATGACACATGACGCGGCGGGCCATTTCAACAAACGCGGTGGAGGCGGTCACCGCGCGATCCTCATGGCTGTCGCGGCGAGGCTCGCGGCGAGCGAGCGTGCTGCCGGCGAAGAGCGCGCGCGGGGTGTCAGGACCGATCCAGGTGACTTCCTCGGGCTCGACCCAGGTAGCGCAAAGACCGCGCGCAATCTCGCGCCATTTTTCGAAATCGGTGTGAGAGGTCAGCACCGCTTCGATCATGCGAACAGATCGAGCTGCATCGCCGGCGGGACAAGGCGATCGCGCAGATGCTCGGCGTCGGTGAGCCCGCCAGGCGACCAGTCGGCAGCCGCGATGAAGGGACGCATCACCCTCAGCGATCGCGCCAGCTTGCCGACGTCGTCGAGGCGCAAGCGTGTGTGCCGTCGCGCGGAGATGAGCCGATCGACCGATTTGACGCCGAGCCCCGGAATCCGCAGCAGCATGTCGCGCGAGGCGGTATTGACGTCGATGGGAAAGCGCCCGCGATAGCGTAGCGCCCACGCCAGCTTCGGATCGATCGAGAGGTCGAGCATGCCGTCGTCCTCAGGCGCGAAGATTTCCGCCTGATCGAACCCATAGAAGCGCAACAGCCAGTCCGCCTGATAGAGCCTGTGTTCGCGCATCAGAGGCGGCTTCACCGGCGGCAGATCGACAGACGCGTCGGGAATCGGACTGTAGGCGGAGTAGTAGACGCGCCGCAGGCCGTAACCTGCGTAAAGCCCCGAACTGGTTTTCATGATGTCGCGATCGGTGGCGTCGTCGGCGCCGACGATCATCTGCGTCGATTGGCCAGCCGGCGCAAAGCGAGTTGGCGTCACCCTGCGCTGAAGTGTGGGTCCGTTCCTGCGGTCGTCAATGCGGAGCCTGACGTCGGCCATCGCCTTGCGAATGACCTGGCCCGATTTTTCCGGAGCATGGCGGGCGAGACCCTCCTCCGTAGGCAACTCGATGTTGATCGACAGGCGGTCGGCGAGGCGTCCCGCCTGATGGATCAGTTCGGGCGAAGCGTCAGGTATCGTCTTGAGATGAATGTAACCGCCGAAGGCGTGGTCCTCCCGCAGGCTGCGGGCGACCTCGACCATCTGCTCCATAGTGTAGTCGGCCGAGCGGATGATGCCGGAGGAGAGGAAGAGGCCTTCGATATAGTTGCGCTTGTAGAAGTCGAGTGTCAGGCCGACCACTTCCTGCGGCGTGAAACGCGCGCGCTCGACATTGCTGGAAACCCGGTTGACGCAATAGCGGCAGTCGAACGTGCAGAAGTTGGTCAGCAGGATTTTGAGGAGAGAGATGCAGCGCCCGTCCGGCGCGTATGAATGGCAAATGCCCATGCCCTCGGTCGAGCCGATGGCGCCCGTTTTCAACGAGTTGCGTTTAACCGACCCTGACGAGGCGCAGGAGGCGTCATACTTCGCGGCGTCCGCCAGAATGGCAAGTTTTTCGATCAGTGTGCGCTGAGCCATCCGTTCTTGTACGCACAAGAACGAAAGAAGAACATATCCTGTGATGGGATTTGCCGTCAGAGGAGGCGGGGCAACCCCGCCATCAAGGCGACGCCGAGACTGGCGGCGATGATCGCAACAGCCGCGAGGCGCGGCCCGTGGAGACGGCTCCACAGGAGAGCCCCCGTCAGGCTCATGGCGATCAACGATCCCGCGATGGTGTCGATGAAGAGAATCCAGGCGATTCCCATGCCCGAACCCTTGTGCAGGTTCTTGATCACACCCAGCCCGTTCTGCTCGGTTTTTGTGGCCTCTACGGTCGATGAGCCGGGCGAGTAGGCCACGGTCAGGACGCCGTTGGGCGCTGTGAATGCCTGTTTCCAAACTTCCACCGGCTGTCGGTCCTGACCCATGAAGCGCACAGGCTCCGCAACCACGGCGCCTGCCCCCTTCGCCTCGGGCCCGGGGGCGGCTGGGCGCGGGACCCGAGGCTCAAGATCGGTGCCGAATTCCTTGCGCGCCCAGACCCCGAGATCCTCGGCGGAGGTGATCGCTCCCGGATCGACCGCAAGCACGACCGACATCACCTCGACCGGCTCGCCGGTGTCGATCTTGAGCACTGAGCGGTGATTGAGCAGGACCCCGCTCACTCCAAGCAGCAGGAAGATCAGCGCACCCCAGAAACCTGTCCATGCATGGACGCGCTTCAGCCACTGGATGACGTCGCCTCGATTGAGCGCGGCTGGAAGGAAAAGCAGAACGCCGGGCGGACGCCGCCTTGTGCGCGAAGCAAGTGTTCTTGGCGTCGTTTCGGTATCCATCAGCTTTAGACCTCAGCCAGGCGACGCAGCAGATTGTGGTAGGTCGCCGTCAATCCGAGCACGGCGCGATGTTGGTCCCCCAGGGCGAGGCGGGTCTCGGTGATCGATCGATCGAGCGCATGCAGCAGGGTGCGCGCGCCATCGTCCTTGACCATCGACTGGACCCAGAAAAACGACGCCCAGCGCGACCCGCGCGTCACGGGCTCGACCCGATGAAGGCTGGAGGCGGGATAGAGCGCCATGTCGCCCGCAGAGAATTTCACGCTCTGTTCGCCGTAGGTGTCCTCGATCACCAGTTCGCCGCCGTCATATTCGTCCGGGGGCGTCAGGAACACAGTCGCGGCGATGTCTGTGCGAACCCTGATGTTGGCGCCGGGAACGAACCGGATCGCGTTGTCGACATGCGCGCCGAATTTCATGCCCACGTCATAGCGGTTGAACAGGGGCGGAAAGACGCGAAGCGGCAGCGCCGCCGAATTGAAGTCGGCGTTGCGGCCAAGCGCCCGCAAAACGATCTCGCCGAGGCCGCGCGCCTCCGGCGCCGTCTCGGCAACCTGCAGGTTGTGCTTGCCCAGCGCCGACTGCGCCCCGGCGGTGACGCGGCCATCCACCCAGTCCGCCCCTTCGAGGACGGATCGCAGGTGAGCGACTTCCTCTTGGGTCAGAAGCTGATCCACCCTCACCAGCATGATGCGAACCGCGCGCGCATCAGAAAGCGACCCCCAGGGTCGCGGTCACGGTGCGGCCCGCCGCCGGCACAAGGCGATTGCCGTGGACCTGGCTGTAGAACAGCTCGTCAGCCAGATTGTAGGCGTTGAGAGACAGGCGATAGCGATCGACGGCGTAGGAGACCAGCGCGTCGAAGGTCACATAATCTGGCGCGAAAGCCGTGTTTGCGGGGTTGAGCGGGACCTCGTCCTGATAGGTCACCCCGCCTCCGACCTGGAGGCCCAGAAGCGCGCCGGAAAAGTCGTAGGTGGTCCATAGGCTCGCGGCCTGTCGCGGCGAGAACTGGACCCGATTACCGATATTGGCCGGCGTGGTCGACTCGGTGATTTCGCTCTCGGTCAAGGCGTAGCTGGCGTTGATCGCCCACTCATTGGTGAGCCGCCCGCCCGCCCCGACCTCGAAGCCGGTGACTTCCTGGCTGTCGCCGGACTGCGCCGTGATGAGGCCGCTTGAGGGATCGATATCCTTGGCGTTGTTTTTGTTCACCTGGAAGATCGCCGTCTGTACCAGCAGCCTGTCCTCGAACAGCGAGAATTTCGCGCCCGCCTCAAGACTCTCGTTCTCCTCCGGGTCGAGTTCGCTCGTCGCTCCCGTGGTAGCCGAACCGTTGGCGACCGTCGTGCCGGGAGGCGTCGCCGAAGTCGCATACGACAGATAGTAGGACTGCGCAGGCGTCGGCTCCCACATCACCGATGCCCGAGGCGTCACGAAGTCGCTGTTGGAAGACAGGGGGGTATAGACGGACGTAACGGCCCCGGTGGCCGGATTGACCGTGAAGGCCGTCGTGTTCTGGTCCATTTCGAACCACTGGGCGCGCACACCGCCCGACACCGACCAGCGATCGCTGAACCAGAACCGGTTGGAAACGAACAGCGAGACGTCCCTAGCCGTCGAATCGCGCACATTGTTGCGGACGGCCTGGAGCGTCGGATCGGGTGAACGCGCGGGAGCGAGGAAGTTTTTGGGAATACGCGCCGTTGGACCCGTCGTCGCATAGTTGAACTGGTCGCGATCATTATTCTGCCAGGAGACATCCCAGCCCGCGAGCAATTCGTTGCGAAAGCCGCTGATGGGCGCAGTCAGGGTCAGCGTCGAGACGTTCTGCACGCCGGTGGTGGTCTGATCATAGGGGCCGGGCCCGCCGATCGCGACCATGGGGACGGTCAGCGGATCGCTGTCGGTCAGCGCCGTCACGCACGCCGCCGCGCACTGGCCCGGAGCCGTCTGCTGGAAATAGCGGGTGTAGACGCCAACCTTGGTGTCGCTGGTGAATGTCAGCGTGTCGCTGGCCAGGTGGCGCAGGCGCGCCGTCACGGTATCCACGGTCGTCTCGTCGGTATCCGAACCATAGCCGTAGAAATTACTTGTCGGCACGCCAAACCTGTCGGCGGGCAGTCCCCTGCCAGCCAGCAGCACGGTGGGAATGCCATAGTCGGGTACGCGGTCGTCCTCCTGATGGAGGGCGGACAGGGTGAAGCTGGTCCTGGCGCTGAGTCCGAAACCAATGGAGGGAGCGATCCCCCAGCGCTCGGACTGTATCGCGTCCCGGCCTTCGACTTCGTTCTGGTGAACCATGACGTTAAGCCGGACCGCAATGTCGTCGCTCAACGCCTGGTTCCAGTCCCCTGTGGCGCGCAGATAGTCGGCGCTTCCCGCTGCAAGACTGAGTGCGCCGCCGGTTTCGAGATAGGGGGCCTTGGACGAGGTGTTGATCCCGCCGCCCGTCGTGCCCCGTCCCAGGGTGGTCGATGAAGGACCCTTGAGCACCTCTATCTGGCTGAAGTTGAAGCTGTCGCGCGTGAAGACGCCGAAATCGCGCAATCCGTCCGTATAGATGTCGTCCTTGGCCGAGAGCCCGCGGATAAAGAACTGGTCGCCATTCATGACCCCGCCCTCGCCGATCTGGGTGGTGATGCCGGGTACATTGCGGAGCGCCTGTTCCAGCGTCGTGACGCCCTGCTCCGCCAGCAGCGCGCCAGAGATGACGTTGATGACCTGAGCGGCGTCCTCGACGCTCGGCAGCGTCGCGATCGAGGAGGAGACACGGCGGCCGAGAACGAAAACCGTGTCCTGATCCACCTCCTCAGCCAAGGTACCGCCGGGCTCAACCAGAGGACCGCCCAACGCCGCCGCGACTTCCTCTCCTGCCCCCGGCGCGCCTGCCCCGCCCGCGCCTGCCCCGGGCGCCGACTGGGCAAAGCCGGACAGACCCGCAGTGGCCGCGAGGGCGGCGCCGGCGCTGAGGAAAGTCCGGGAAATCGATCTGCCCAAGAAAAACACTCCGTCAGCCGCTGCGCGGTGAGATTGCGAACTATTTGCAGCGCATGGCGTACGACACAGAAGTTGAGAATGCAAGTTCTTCTCAATCAAGATGAGGATTGTTCCTCGGCCATGTCGCGGCGGCCGGGTCGCGGCAGGCCCCATCAGCGACACACAAAAAGACGCCGGCCTCTTGGGAGGCCGGCGTCAGGTATGCGTCGAGCACGAAAGGGGGAGGAGAGACTTCGTGCCGCGCGGATGCCGAAAGCAAGGCACCTAGAGCGTCGGGAGGGCTTGGGCGCGAAACCCGTCGCGGTCGCGCCTGTCACCATCCCTCTGGTTTCAGGCGATGATGGCCGAACCGCCGGCGACCACGAACAGGAAGCCGGTGCCGACCAGCGAAAACAGGGCGATGACGTAGCCGAGGACTTCGGAGGAAATTTCAGCAGATTTGGGGAGGAAGGTCATGTGCAGCTCCAGTTTCTGATCGAGGTCTCTGTGGCCTCGTTGGCTGGCGGGGACGTTTTCGTCTCCCGTCCGATACTCACCATGTAGACCCACACTTCTGTAAAAGCAATGAACAAAACGAATATCGTTCAACATTTTTGCTGCAGCGCAGCGTGAGGCTGGCTATCTCTTGAAAGATGCCGGTCCTCTGAAGCAACCAACGTCCGCCTGGACGCAGGAAAGTTGCTCTTCAATTTTTAAGATAGGCTCTCGTTCTTCGGTCAAATTGACTCAGATTGACCGGAGGATGTTCTGGGCTGCATCGGACGCTCGCCACGCCCCGCGAGCCCCGCCAGAACCATGCCGAGCAGACGGTCCAGTTCCACCTCCAGCGCGTCCAACTGTTCGGTTGTCCACAAATGCGGAAAACGAAACTTCATGGTGGCGCACTGCACGAGGTCGGCGGTGATCGCCACATCGTTCTCAAATGCAAAATCTCCCGACGTCTGGCCTTCCTCCAGGATTTTCTGAAGATAGAGCCGCTCCTGGGCGTATTCCTCGGCAAGATAGTCGGGCCGTTCGTGCGCCATGATCTCGGCCAGTTCCATCAGCTTCGGGTAGCTTTCGAAAAGGCGGAAGGTGCGCTGCAGACGAAGTTCGTAAAGGTCGGCAAGTTTCTGGGCCGGTTTGCGAGCGGCATCGCGCACGATCGCCGCGTATGCCTGCTGGGATTCGAGGCTGAAACGGCGTGTCATCGCCTCGGCGATGTCGATCTTTGAAGGAAAGAATCGATAGATATTGCCAGCCGACATGCCGCAATCGGCCGCGATCTCGGTCATGGTGGTCTTGTTGTATCCATAGTGGAGGATGCGCTTCGCGGCAGCGCTCAGTATGCTTTCGCGAGGATCCGTCTTGTCGTTCATGGGCTCTTTCTGAAACGTTGAACAATCAATGCAATCTTCAGGGCATATAGAACAGGCGGCGGGGATGTACCAGACCGTCGGGATAGCTGGCGCAGGCGCCTGGGGCGCGGCGCTGGCGTTTTGCGCATTTTCCGCTGGACGCAAGGTCAGGATCTGGGCACGCGAGGCTGATGTCGCCGAGGCGATGGGGTCCGGCCTCGGAAATCCCGTCTTTCTTCCAGGGATCTCCCTGCCCGCCATCGAATCATCGACCGACCCCGGAATCCTTCGCGGCTGTGACGCCGTGCTGGCCGTTGCACCGGCGCAGCACCTGCGCGCCTCGCTCGGCGCCTTCGCGCCGTTTCTCGAACACGGCACGCCGGTCGCGCTGTGCTCCAAGGGCATCGAGCGGGGAAGTCTCAAACTGATGACGGAAGTTCTCGCGGAAACGGCGCCGCTCGCCTCGCCTGCGGTCCTGTCGGGCCCGTCCTTCGCCATCGACGTGGCGCGCGGCCTGCCGACCGCCGTGACGCTGGCGTGCCGCGACCGCGATGAGGGCGAGGCCTGGATGGCGTCGATCGGCCGGCCGCATTTCCGAACCTACTGGAGCGATGACCTGATCGGCGCCGAGGCCGGCGGGGCCGTGAAGAACGTACTGGCCATCGCCTGCGGGGTTTGCGAGGGACTGGGTCTTGGCCGGTCTGCCCATGCGGCGCTGATCTCCCGCGGATTCGCCGAAATGACGCGGTTCGGGGTGGCGCTTGGCGGGCGCAGCGAAACCCTGGCTGGGCTCTGCGGTCTTGGCGACCTTGTACTGACGTGTTCCTCGCCTCAATCGCGCAACATGAGTTTCGGCATGGCGCTGGGCCAAGGGCGGCTGGCCCCCGACATCCTCGCCGAACGTCAGGGCGTGACGGAAGGCGCCGAGTCGGCGCCGGCGGTGGTCGAGCTGGCCCGGCGACTTGGCGTCGACATGCCGATCTGCGAGACCGTCGAGCGGATGATCGACGGACGGCTCGCGCTTTCGGAGGCGATCGCCGAGCTGATCAACCGACCTTTCCGTGAGGAGGCCTGATGCCCCTGTTCGTATTCCACGGTCTCGACCGGTCGGAAGGCGGCGATATTCGCGCCCGGACACGTCCGGCGCATCTTGATTGGATTGCGTCACTGGCGCCGCGCATCAGGATCGCCGGACCGATGCTGGCGGAAGACGGGGTAACGCCGGTCGGCTCGCTGGTCGCGCTCGAGGCTGCGGACCTTTCGGACGCCTGCGCGACGTTCGCGCGCGATCCCTATGCGGAGGCGGGACTGTGGGCAAGCGCGCAGGTCCGTGCGTTCAACTGGATCGTCGGGCGGCCGGATTGATGCGGCGCCTTCTGGCGGCACTTGCGCTGGTAGCGGCGCCGGCCGGCGCGCAGGCCGGGCGGCATCCCACTGAAGCGGCAATTGAGGCGGCATTCGCGTCACCCGACCGGAATCCGGCGGCCCGGGTGCGGGACCAGACCCGCGAGACGAGGCGCGTCATGGCCCTGTCGCGGGTCGAGCCCGGCGAGCGGGTGCTCGATGTCGGTTCGGGCGGCGGCTACATGGCGCAGCTGTTCTCTTCCCTCGTGGGCGAGGGCGGCCGCGTCGATATCCACAATTCGCCTAACTGGATCCACCAATTGCCGGGGACGGACGAGGCGTCGATGCGCGTCCGCATCCGGCGCGCGAACATCGGCTATGTGACGACGGAGTTCGACGCCGTCACGGGAGGCGACGCCAGCTATGACCTGATCGTCATGGCGCAGGTCTATCACGACACCCCGATCGGCTACATCAATCGCGAGGCGATGAACGCCAATTTCCTCCGTTTGCTGAAGCCCGGCGGACGCCTCGTCATCTCGGACCATGACGCGCTCGCCGGGCATGGCGTCAGCGACGCGACGCGCTTCCACCGGGTCGAGAAGGCGCTGGTCGTCGCCGAGGTCACGGCCGCCGGCTTTGTTCTTGAAGCGGAAGAGGACATCGACCTCGCCGACAACCGCAAGGTCAGCGTGTTCAACCCGGCCGTGCGCGGGCGCACCGACCGCTTTATTCTTGCGTTCGTGAAACCGGGCTGAAAGCCATCCGCGAGCGCCGCCTTTCCTCCCGGGCAAGCTCTGCAAGGCGGGCCGAGCCATAGAAACGCGCCTTGACAATGGGGAACCAGACCAGCTTGCCCATGCCCTCGGCAAGGCGCCGGTAGGCGAAGGCCCGGCGCGGCGCACGGACGATGAAAGCGCCCAGCGCCTCCAGCCCGTGAACGAGGATCTGCCCCGCGCCGACCGCCATCCAGAAGACGCTGCCGGCGAGGTTTCGCGGCTGCCTGCTCCACTCCCTCATGGGAGGTCCCTGCCCATAGGCGAAGGCGCGTCTCAGCGTGTAGGCCAGCGTCACGCGCGACGGGTCCGGCGTCTCCCACACCCAGGCGCCGGGGGCCCAGGCGAAGCTGCGCCCGGCTGCCCGCATATCGTGGAACAGGAGGTCGTCCTCGCCGCCGGTTTCGTTGCGTCCAACGGAAAAGGGTTCGGCGCCGGAAAGCGCGGCGCGCCGGATCAGCGAGCAGCCGCATCCGTAGACGGCGTCGATGGCGCCTTCGGCATGGCCAGGATCGCGCGCGAAGAACGCCTCGAAATAGTCGGGATGGCGACGAGGCCGCCCGGTCAGCCGCGTGCGCACGGGTCCGAATACGACATCGGCGTTGGTCGCCGCCTGAACGCGCGCCAGCTCCGACAACCAGCCCGGCGGAGCGGTTTCGTCATCGTCCAGAAACGCGATGAAACGCCCTCGCGCAGTCCGTACTCCTGCATTGCGCGCCGACGCGACCCCTGCGACCGGTTCGTGCACGATCAAGACGGGGATGTTCGCCAGGTCAGCCAGCGCGCGAAGGGTTGCGAGGGCCGATCCATCCGGATCATTATCAACGACGACAAGCTCGAAGGGCGCCTCGATGGTTTGCGCCAGCGCGCTTTTCACCGCTTCCAGAGCCCGGCCGGGGCGCCGGAAGGTCGGGATCACGATCGAGAAAACCGGCATGCGCTCGCCCGGGTCAGGCGCCATTGATTGACCCGAGCCAGAATTGAAAGCATCTGAATTCGCAGCTGTTTCTCAAGCTCGAAGGTCTCCGGGCGCCGACGCGAGGGCGTCTGCACGCAAGTATCAACCCGGAGGTTGAGATCCCCCTTAATGCAGTCTGTTAGCACTAATCAGGCGCGCCCGATCGTTACTGCGCCGGGCGGGCGATCAGCCCGGCGAGATTCTTCGACACGTCACGGGCGTCGAAGGAATTGGGGTCCGATCCTTTTGCGCCCCTGGCCATGGTGATCTCGGCAAAGGCCTCGTAGCGGGTGACCTCGTCGTAATCCACCGGTCCCCAATAGGGCTCGTAATGAGCGAACCAGCCATAACGGGGCACATAGTACATGTAGCTGAGACGGCTTCCAAAATAGCCGCCGGTCTCGCGCAGGCGGCTGTCCTTGTCGATGTCTCGATTGGCGATGGTGAAGCTGTCGAACCCTCTTTGCACGGTCAGTTCGGCGGCGCGAAAGAGCATGTAGTTCTCGACAGTCTCCCGGTCGGTCAGCGAATTTCCCTTGAAGGATATCCTGTAGCGATCGCTTTCGATCTGCGTCTCGGTATAGCCGCGCTGCGAACCGCCGCCGGCCTGGTAGGGCGTCGGCCCCGACGAGCAAGCAGCCCCAGCCAGCGACCCGCCGAGGACAGCGGCAAAAAGGGCTTGGCGCAGCATGACAATCTCCTCGGCGCTTGGTTGAACAGGGAATATATGCGCCTTCAACATGAACGCAAACCGAACGACGATGTTGCTTTCGGACTGCGAGGGTCTTGGTCCGAGACCGAATTTCGAGCTAGGTTAACGCAGATCAGCAGCTGGGGGCAGGTTTGGCGGACGTTTTCCTATCCTATGCCGAGCAAAACCGGATGGATGCGCAGACCATCGCCGCCGGGCTTGAGCAGCAGGGCGTCAGCGTATGGTGGGATCGCGACCTTGAAACAGGCGAGAAGTATGTTCAGGAAATCGGAAACCAGCTCGAAGGCGCGGCCTGCATACTGGTCGTGTGGTCGAGGCATGCCCTGGCGTCAAAATGGGTGAATTTCGAAGCCGAGGAGGCGATCGAGAGCGACAAGCTCGCGCAGGTGCGCATCGAGTCCTTGCGCCTCCCCTTTCCGTACCGAAGGCTGCAGTATGTCGATGTTCTGAACGCTGACGCGCGGCAGCTCTCGGCCCTGATCCGCCAAGTCGCGTCGCGGGTCGGCAAACAACCGGGAGAGGTTGCGTTCGGGGCGAGACTGCGGTCCCGTCCAGCTCAGCTTACGCCCGCCTCAGTCGGCGTAGGCGGAACACGCTGGCTGCTCATGTTCGCACCGCTTGTGGCCATCGCAGCCGCCTTTTTTGCTATCGCCATGGCAAAGCCGGGCGCTCCGATCTGGGGTCTGCTGAGCCAATGGTCGTAGTACCGGCAGCATGCATCCGCCTATCCCTGCGAGCGACCGTTTCAAGACCGATTCCAAACGATGGGGACTGCCTTTGAACGACCGACCCGAGCCGCCGCGTCCAAGCCGCATCGACAGCCTGAACCGCGGCGTCCGCCGCGCGCTTCTGCTGCAAATGCTGCTGTTGTTGGCCGCGATCGCAGCCATTGTCTGGGCGGGGTTGAAACTCGCGGACGTCCGGCAGCGAGAAGATGCGCTGCAACTCGCCAACTCAGAGCTGGGTTCCGCGCAGGAGCAGCTCACCGCCAAATCGGCCGAGGTTGCCAGCAAGGAAGCGCAGCTGCTTGAAAAAGAGGGGGAGCTTCTCAAGGACGCCGAGGTGGCCTCGATTTCTTATCAGGCGTTCGAGGCGCTGGCGCGAAAAGAGCCGACGGCCATAAAACTCTTCCGCGAAGCCATCGACCTCCGTTCAGACGATCCCGAACTGCATCGCAACCTCGCTCGGGCGATCGCGGACACCGAGAAAAGTTTCACCGGCGCGGCGATGGGGCTGCGAGCGTTTGTCGAGAGAGCTGAACCCGGGCGAGTGACGCCGGCAGACTATGCGAGTGTGGCGTATTACATGTGCAGCGCCGGTGACTATGCTTCCGCGCTCCAGTTTCTGCAGGACGCCCCCGCGCAGGTGCGGGACGCTTTTCGGCTTGACCCCAAGCTCGTGGCGGAAAACGCCACGTTGAAATCTGCCTGTAAAGGGCAAGGTCAGACCCTCGCGGCCCTGTCGCAAGGCGTTGCGGCGACCCAGCCCTTCGCCATCAAGAAGGTGTTTCTCCACATCGCAGCCGAAAGCCAGCGAGCTGACGCGCAGACGTTGAAAGTCGAGCTTGAGAAGGGCGCGTACCGGGTGGTCGGTATCGAACTTGTCGATTCCTCCGACCACAGCATTCGGTATTATTACAATATCCAGGGCGAGACTGGCGAGGTCGACAGGCTGCAACAGGCGCTGATCAAGGCCGCCGCCGATGGGGGCCTCGCGGGCTGGGCGGAGCCATACCGGGCGCAATCGCTCGACGGCCGATATGAGCGCCTGCCGCCCGATCGGGCGGAGGTCTGGCTGTAGCGCCAGTTCCCGCTCAGGCCGCTGCGAAGCCGAAGACCGATTTGGTCTCGAGGAATTCGTGCATGCCGTCGACGCCCCATTCGCGGCCATTGCCCGACTGCTTGTAGCCGCCGAACGGAGCGTTGATGTCCGACCCCGCTCCGTTGAGATGGACCATCCCGGTGCGCAGCTGTTTGGCGACAGCCTGGGCGTGCTCCAGCGATGACGACTGCACATATCCCGAGAGCCCATAGACGGTGTCGTTCGCCATCGCGATCGCCTGCTCCTCGGTGTCGTAGGGCAGGATGCAGAGAACCGGTCCGAAGATTTCCTCGACCGCGATCGTCATGTCGTTGGTGACGTCGGCGAAAATGGTCGGCTTGACATAGAAGCCCTGATTGAGGCCGTCCGGCCGGCCAAGGCCGCCCGTGACAAGCGTCGCCCCCTCCTCGATACCCTTTCTGATCAGGCCCTGGATCTTGTTGAACTGCACCTCCGAGGAAACCGGCCCGATCGCGCCTTTCTCGGCGGTCTTGGGGTCCTGAACCTTGACGGCTTCGGCGGTCGCCCTGGCGACGGCCTTGGCCTCGTCCTGGCGGCCGCGCGGCACGAACATGCGCGAGGGCGCGTTGCAGCTCTGACCGGAATTGCCCATCATCTGCAGCACGCCGATCTTCACCGATTTGGCGAGGTCCGCGTCTTCGAGAATGATGTTGGCGGATTTGCCGCCAAGTTCCTGCGACACCCGCTTGACCGTCGGGGCGGCCGCCTGCGCGACGAGCACGCCCGCGCGGGTTGAGCCGGTGAACGACATCATGTCGATATCAGGGTGGGCCGACAGCGCCGCGCCGACGCCGGGACCGTCGCCATTGACCAGGTTGAACACGCCCTTGGGCACGCCGGCCTCGTGCAGGATTTCCGCGAGGATGATGGCGTCGATCGGTGCGATTTCGGAGGGTTTCAGCACGATGGTGCAGCCCGCAGCCAGCGCCGGGGCGACCTTGCAGCTGATCTGGTTGGTCGGCCAGTTCCACGGCGTGATGAAGCCGCAGACGCCGACCGGCTCCTTGCGGATCAGTGTCTTGCCGCGCATCTCCTCGAACTCGAAGGTGCGCAGATAGGCGGCGGCGGCGGCGAAATGTCCAAGACCGGAGCCGGCCTGGGCAGTGTTGGCGAGCCACAGGGGCGCGCCCATTTCCTCGCAGATCGCGGCGCCGATATCGCCCATGCGGGCCTTGAAACCCGCAACGATCCTGTCGAGCAGATCGATCCTGTAGGCCTTGGTCGTGGCGGCGAACGCGGGGAATGCCGCCTTCGCGGCGGCGACCGCCCGATCGACGTCGGCCTTCGAACCGAGCGAAATGCGGGCGTAGGATTCTTCCGTAGCGGGATTGCTCACTTCCAGCGTGCGCGGCGTCACAGGATCAACCCACTCGCCATTGATGTAGAATTTCAGATAGTCGCGCATGAGTTTTCCCGCTTGCCGGCGCCCCGCAGGGAGATGGACCGTCCCCGGGGCGGATGTTGATGTACATTGTAAGGCAAGGCGACCAAGCCGTCACCGCCCCGGACGTGAAAAGTTGCAATCCCAGACGCGCTGCTGGCGGATCGCCCTATGGCGATACCAAAAGCTCGACCTGGTTGCCCTCGGGATCCTTGACGAAGGCGTATTCGGTCCCGTTCGCCAGCTTGGCCGGCTTGCGAAACAGCGTGCCGCCCGCCGCCTCGACCGAGGCGATGGCCTTCTCCATGTCGGAGACGTTGAGAATGACCGCCGCCATCACCCCGACCTGAAGGTCCTTCGGCCGCGTCATCACGACGATCGGAGCGTGTGGGTTCTTCGCGGCGTCTTCTTTGGTGGCGCCCGAATTGACGATGATCTCCGTCAGCGCCGGAAACACCAGCCGGCGCACCTCGTGCATGCCGAAAGCCTTCTCGTAGAATTTCGCGACAGCCTCGACGTCCGTCGCCCCGATACGGACGCTGCGAACGAAAATGCCGCTGTCCTGCGCAAGGGCAGGCGCCGCCGTCATCGCCAGCGCCAGCGCCAGCGCCGCGAGGCCGGTTCTCAATGCGCGTTTCATCTGTCCCTCCAGGCTTCAGCGCACATCTGCACACGCTTGCGGGCTCCAGAAAAGAGGCGCCGGCAGCCGGTAGTGTCCCAGTCTGGATTTCAGTGTCCGCCTTCCGGTGGAAACCGTTCCCCTGCGTCGCCAACTGAAGCGACAGTTGTTGGCCAATTCCGTTGAAAAACTCCCGTGCGTTTTCGGGCGAACGATGATTCCATTTCTGCTCCGGCAGCGATGGAGGCGTCGATGATGGGTGAGAAGCGCGGGGCGCAGGGACGGCTGTTCTACGAGTT
>Ga0163153_10002242_pt1 | contig 28727 bp, 24 predicted proteins | sample OliLakLV19MP6IB1_FD_148629 | JGI IMG/M metagenome (GOLD analysis project Ga0163153, IMG submission 148629) | Freshwater microbial mat bacterial communities from Lake Vanda, McMurdo Dry Valleys, Antarctica - Oligotrophic Lake LV.19.MP6.IB-1 | ecosystem: Environmental > Aquatic > Freshwater >...
GTTCCAACCACTCCCTCACTACCGTCGCCAGCTCGCCCCGGAGAAACACCCGGGCGCGTTCGGGCAGGGAGACTGAGAGCAGCAAGCCGGTCCCTGGGCCACCGGTCTCGAGCTCCAGCACCCGGAGCTGACCCCAGGGAATCTCGATCGCCGGGTGTCCAAGACTGAAGGGGAATGGGTAGCTCAGCCGCAGCCCGCCAAACCCGACCGCGGCCTGCAGCGGGGCCACCCGATGGTACCATCGCGGATTGCCGAGGCCGCCCTCCTGGATCGAGAGCTGAAGCTCCCGTCCTGGCTCACCGGTGCGAAACGTCTCCGCCAGGCCGGTCCATCCTGATAACCTCGCGTCGACCACGATCCCACCCGCGAGGATCCCCACCGTTACCAGCATCAGGATCAGCCCGCGTCGCAAAATCGCTTTCACCTCGGCACCTCCGTGCTTGGTTCGTCCCGCTGTCCCGCCCTACCTCAACCGCCCACGCAACCACTCCAGCACCGCCGCCAGGATATCAGCCCGTACCGCCCGATCTGGCAGGGACATGTACTGGGCCGGATCGCCATTCGGGTCCTGGATCAACAGATGATTGGCGTTTGCGAACACCCGCATCGTCACGTCCCGGTTCCCCCCGGCCTTGAATGCCGCCTCGAGTTCCGGCGCCTGGTCGGCCGTAACCTGCAAGTCGGTGCTGCCGTGCACGATCAGCACTGGGGTCCGGCGCACCGAGCGGGCGGTGGGGATCGGATCATAGTCGATGAACTCTGCCATCCACGGCGAAGTTTTGGCCAGGGAATCGGTAGCCGCCTGCGAAACCCGGCGGAGCGAATCCCGCTGCGTCTCGGTAAACCCCGGCGCCCGGTCGATCGCGCTCCGCTGCTGGTACTCCATGATGCGCCGGCCGGTGCGTGAGGGTCCAGCCAGCAGGACGATCCCCGCCAAGGTGGGGTCGGTGGAGGCCACCAGCGGGGCAATCAAGCCCCCCTCGCTGTGGCCCACGATCGCCAATCGTGCCGGGTCAATCTCCGGCCTGTTCCGTAGCCAGGCCAGTCCAGCCCGGATGTCATCGGCAAAGTCCCGGGAGGTGGCAGTCCCCGGGTTGCCACCGGACCCGCCAAAGCCGCGGTCATCCATCCGGAGCACCGCGATGCCATGACGCGACAGGGTGTCGGCCACCTGTCGAAACAGCCGGTAACCTGAAACCGAAGGAATCGCCTCATCTCGATCCTGCAACCCGGATCCGGTACTCGTGATCACCGCCGCCACTCGGCTCGAAGCCGTGGCGCCGTTGGGAACGGTCAGCGTCCCGGCCAGGGTGTGCCCCATCGGGGTCTGGATCGTGACGTCATAGGCTCGATAAGGAGCCCCCGCCGGGGCGGCATAGTCGGGTGGCGCGGAATTCATCGATCCACTGGTCGCGGCGCCTCGCATGATTCGGAGGTTCTGTTCAGCCACCACGCCGCCCAGAATCCGGCCTTCCGCATCCACCCGGAGCCGAGCCGGCGCGCCAGCGATGTTGAGCAGGACCGAGTCCGGACCCAGTCGGGTCACTTCCATTCCGAAACTCTGGCCACCCCGCACGGCGAACCCGGGCACAGTCACCCGATCGCCACCGACCCGGATCGCCCGCGCCACCACCAGCTCCATCAAGGAGAACGACGGGTTGATGAACGGGAACGCCCCGGTCTGCGCCCCCAGTCGCTGGCTGCCACCCCCCTCGATCTCGACGATCACGCTGTCCGGCCGGAACGACAGCGTGGCCCGCTGCCGCGCCGCCGCCGACTCGGCATCGGTCGGCAGCCAGAAGGCGTTCGTCATCCGGACCGGTAGCCCGGATGCGTCAAGCGAAACCGTGAATCGAAACCGAAATCCCAGGGCAGGGCTCACCATTTCGGCCGAAAGCTCGCTCGCCGTCCGGGAAAAGCGCTCCCGGGAAAGGGTGTCGTTCCCCACGATCACATACAGCATGCTGCTCTCCTGGGCTGCCACCGGCAGCGGTAGGGCCAGGCCAAGGAGGAGCAGGGCTGTGGATTGGATTCGACGCATCATTGTCACTCTCCTGATATCTTGCATGCCCAGCGAAGATCGCCCGGCGGCCCCACAGGTACAAGTACGATGGGGCGCACAACGATACGGGGGGCCGTACCAGAAGTTTCCCGAAACTCCCCCCGCAGTCCCTGATACCCAATACCCGACACCCGACACCTGATACCCGACACCTGATACCCGACACTCGACACCCTGGCTCCCATGACCGACTCCCAATACTTCGACGACCAGCACTTCCAGGTTCGCGACATGGTCCGCGACTTTGCCCACACCTATGTTGCCCCGATCGCCCGGGACCTCGATCGCGACTCCACCTTCCCGTGGGAGAACATCAAGCGAATGGGGGAGCTCGGCCTCCTCGGCGTGCCCTGGAGTGAGGAGATGGGTGGTACCGGCATGGACCAGATGTCGTATTACATCACCATCCTGGAACTCGCCAAGGTCGATGCCTCCCATGGCCTGACGGTCAGTGCGCACACCAACCTTGGCACCTCACCAATCGTCGAGTTTGGCACCGATGCCCAGCGGGCTCGGTACGTGCCGCTGCTGGCCAGCGGCAAGATCCTCGGCGGCTTCGGATTGACGGAGCCGGGGGCTGGCAGTGATGCCGGCGGCACTGCCACCACCGCCGTGGACAAGGGCGATCACTACCTCCTCAACGGCTCCAAGGTGTTCATCACCCACGCCGGGGTCGGGGAGTCGTTCGTCGTCACCGCCCGAATGGGCAACACCAAGGGCCACCGCGGCATCAGCAGCTTCATCGTCACCAAGGACACCGTGGACCTGGAGCAGTGCCTGAAGCTGGGTATCGGGCATGCGGCCGACCTGCCCAAGACCCCCGGGGTCCGAGCCGGCAAGAAGCTGGAGAAGATGGGGTGGCGCGCCAGCGACACCCGCGAGCTGATCCTGGAAGACGCCGTGGTACCCAAGGAAAACCTCCTCGGCCAGGAAGGGCAGGGATTCATCAACTTCCTCAAGACCCTCGACGGTGGCCGGATCGGGATTGCCGCCCTCTCCCTGGGTATAGCCGAGGGGGCCTACGAGGCGGCGCTGGAGTATGCCAAGGGCCGCAAGCAGTTCGGTCAGCCGATCGCCTCTTTTCAGGGTATCAGCTTCAAGCTGGCGGACATGGCGATGGAGATTGAGGCCGGCCGGCACCTGCTCTACAGCGCCGTTCGCCTCAAGATGGCGGGCAAGCCGTTCAAGAAGGAGGCCGCCATGGCCAAGCTCTTCTGCTCGGAACTGGCCATGCGAGCCACCACCAACGCGGTTCAGATCTTCGGCGGCTACGGCTACAGCACCGACTATCCGGTGGAGCGGATGATGCGCGACGCCAAGGTCTGCGAAATCGGGGAAGGGACCAGCGAAATCCAGCGGATGGTCATTGCCCGCGAAATCCTGGGGGAGCTATAGGGGTAAGTGTAAGAACGTTGGCTGCCTAGAGCATTCGAAAGGGGAGCCGTCGCTGGCCTCGGCTGAACCATTTCAGATTGACGAGATGGTCAGGCTGGTTGGGATGATACGATTGTTTCAGACCACGGTACGACGGCCGAGTGGTGTAGACTAACTCTATGTGATTCAATTGGTTAGGTCTGTTCCTGTGGAAGTCACAGTTCCAATCCGACAGGCTTCCTGGCTGGCACGCTTGACAAATACCGGATTGGCGCATACATCGGAGAACACTACTGGGTCAGGCTCCTGCATATCGATTGATGCGGCCGCAGATTCCACATTCACTGTGCATTCAATGCAAGGGGAGGACAGCTTATGACGACCCGTCTTCTTAGGCGGTCCATGGTCAGTTTGGCTGCCATGCTGTTGATGCTCTCAGCGCCCTCCCGAGCCTCGTCTGCAAATGCTCCGCCGTGCTGGTACTTCGATTGCGCCCAGGACTACCAGTGCATTGATGGACCTTCGGCGTTTTGCGTTGCACAATGTAACGGGTGGTATGAAGTCTGTGGCGGGGAGTGCCCTCATTTCCCCGGGTCCTATATGATGTGTGTGTAGCCCCTAGCGCGGTAATCGGTGGGCACGTAACCATCGCAACCTATGAAACCACACCGGACCTGCTGCTCTCGTCCGTGGCCTTGTTCGTTTGATGGGCCGTGGCGAGTACACCGGGTGGCGACAGGTTTCCCCGCCAGCCGACGGTGTTGTTCAATTCCCATTCATTTTGCACTGAACGCCAGTCCTTTCCTCTCAATGACTTGGGCGAATCAATAATGAACCCACGGCTTGAGCAATTGCTTTCGATCGTCCTTGTGGCCTCCGTAGCTAGCGTTGCCGTCGTTGTGCTCTCGCGTGAGTTCCGCAGCCCGCAGGCTGGGCAGGACGATCGTCGGGTATTGAGCGCAGAGAGGATCGAGAACTGGCGTGATGCCAGCGCTCTCGGCACTGAACTCGCAAATCGTAATGGGGGCCGTGAAGATTGCTGTCTTCAATGACTTGGAGTGCGGCGGGTGCAGTCGGTATCACCGTGAGATCGTTGATAGCCTAATCAATGGAGGAAAGGTCTCAGTTACATTCCTGCACCGACCGTTGCGGGGGCACCGGTTTTCTCGATCCGGCGCAATCGCCGCCGAGTGTGCTGGTGAGCAGGGGCGGTTTCTAGCTTTTACTTCTCATGTCCTTGCACAGCAGGATTCCATCGGTCTCAAATCTTGGTTGGCTTTCGCCGCTGGAGCCGGGGTGGCAGAGGAAGGCCCATTTCTGGAATGCCTAGGTCGCGAGGCCATTCATGGCCGTGTAGACAAGGCTGTCGCGTTTGCTGATAAACTCGGAGTCAACGCAACACCTACGGTGATGATTAGCAAGTGGCTCCTTAACCGGATTCCTGTTGGTGACGAGCTGCTGGAGGCCATAGAGGCCGTTCAAGCTGGCCGGAGGCCAGGTGCGAGATAACCTGGTAGGCCGGGTCCGCAGTGGCGACAAATTGATGTGATCGTGATGGCTACTGCCCGATGAACTCCGGAGCTCTGACTCCGATGGCGTCCGTCTGGATTATTGGGAGCGCCTGTCGCATTTTATGTCCGTATAGGATGGCCCTGTGACGCACCAAGGTGAACTCCTTGCCCTGATCCTCCTCGTTCTCTTGCCCACTACGGGACTCGGTCAAGTCCGTGTCTACGGCACCATCCGGGACAGCTTGCAGGGAACTCCACTCGCCTTGGTCGATGTGCTGGTGGAGGGGACAGATCTCGCCACCTCGACGGACGCCCAGGGCCGGTATGCACTTACCATCCCCCTCGGCTTCCACATCCTCCGCTTTCGTAGGGTAAGCTACCATCCAGTCGCGCGGGAGCTCCGGCTCACCGCCCTCGATCCGGTCCGGTACGACTTGACGATGCTGGACCAGGGCCAACGCCTCGACCCGGTGGATGTCATGGGGGCGGCGACGCCGCGAACTTGGCCGCCGGGACTCGATGACCGCATCCGGGATGGACATGGGAGGTTCATCGCCGACAGCATGCTTAGGCAGTATGAGCACTCGACCATGTCCAACCTGATTCTCTCGCGCGGCACCGGGATCCGGTTCACACGGATAGCCGGCCGGAACGTGGCCATCGCCCGGCGAGGGGGTACATCAGCTACTGGCCCCGGCGCCGACCGAAACTGCTACCTGGCCGTGTGGCTGGACGGTGTCAAGATTTGGGAGATGGGCATGTTCCCTTGGGATCCTCGCAATCCTCGGACTGGAGAGCCACCCCCTGACTTCGATCGGTTTGCCGTGGTCGGACTGGAGGCCGTCGAGATCTACACTGCGGCGCAACTTCCTTCCCAGTTTCGGACCGGCAGCGCCGGGTGCGGAGCCGTAGTCATGTGGAGCCGGACCAGTCGGCCGGAACAGCATCCTAACTGAAAGTATCCAACTTCTGTTCGCAATAGACCCTCTCGAGTCTTATCAGGCCCATTCTCCGCACCCCATCGACTCTAATCCAAGATCAGCGCCCAGCGATATGGGCCGATTGACTCCCAACTTCGCAGACGTGTTCCGCCGTCCCCGAACCCGCCACCGTGGTCCTGATGGGCATCGGGATGCTCGGACTGGTGGCGCTGCAGCGAGCCCGTCGCAAGCGGGTCTGAGCTTTCCCGCCTGGCCCATGAACACAGAAGCTCCCCCGGAAGGGGGAGCTTTCTCGTCTGGTGGCCAGCCGATCCGGCAGCCCGTTCCTGGTCCAGCCGGCCCCGCCCCTCGACCAGCTCCTGTGACCCGGCTCACACTATTGCCCTAACTCCCTGCCATACTTAGATTTGCGGTATGCAGCTCAGGCTCGTGGCTCATCCCGTGATGGCCATCTCCCCCCTCGGGGGGAGCTTTGTCGCGTGGCTGCATACAGTTGTTGAGTTTTTCATACGCCTCTGTCGGATCCTCACACCCCCCACACCGTCCACGAGATGGTCCTCCAGTACAACCCCGTCCGGTCACCGGCCGGAAGCCCCCGGCTCAGCCAGCCCAGCTTCCTGCACGGGATCCGCCGATGGGATACTGCGAGGACCGGCTCCCGGGGGGAGTCTGCCAGGCAGTGGCAGCTGGAGGGATGCCATGGGGCGTTTCCACTCGATACAGTTCGGAGACCCCCTTGAAGCGCGAGATCCTGATCAATGGAGGCCAGCGGGAGACCCGCGTGGCCATCCTCGAGGACGACCGCCTGGTCGAACTCCTGGTAGACCGCCCCGATCATCGGCGGACAGTAGGTGACATCTACCTGGGCAAGGTCGAAGCGGTCCTGCCCGGGATCCAGGCTGCGTTTGTAGACATCGGCCTCGAAAAGAGCGCCTTCCTCCACGCCTCCGACCTCCTCGAGCCCGAGGACGACGATGACGCCGACGAAGACGAGGCGGATCAGGCCCACGCCGAGGCCGCCGAGGGCAACGGCGACGACGAAGACACCGGCCAGGACCGCTCTCGCAAGCAGGGCAATGGCAAACCCGAACCTCGCCAGCGCGAGGTTGGTGGCCGCCGCGCCGTCCCCGACATCTCCGAGATCCTCAAGAAGGGCCAGACCCTCCCGGTCCAGGTCACCAAGGAACCGATCAGCACCAAAGGCTGCCGGGTCACCGCCCAGATCTCGATTCCGGGCCGCTTCCTGGTCTACATGCCCTACGCCTCGCGCGTCGGCGTCAGCCGCAAGATCGAGAGCCGCGAGCAGCGCGCCAAGCTCCGGGAAATGGTCACCCGGATGCTGCCGGAGGATTCGGGCGGTGTGATCGTGCGTACCGTGGCTGAGGGGGTCACCGAGGAGCACTTCGATCGCGAGATCACCTCGCTCTTGACCCAGTGGCGCAAGATCAAGCGCAAGCAGCTCTACGTCCGCCGCGCACCGGCACTCCTCCAGCGCGAGACCTCGCTGACCCGGTCACTGATCCGCGACGTCTTCAGCGACAAGGTCGACGCCCTCCACGTCGACTCCCGCGAGCTCCACCACGAGGTGGACAGCTACCTCCAGACGGTCGACCCGGAGCTGATGAACCGGGTTCACCTCTACACCGACAATGCCCCGCTCTTTGACCGGTACGGCATCGAGACGGAGATCAAGGGCCTCTTCCGCGCCCGGGTCGAGCTTCCCACCGGCGGCTCGCTGGTCATCCAGCAAACCGAGGCTCTGGTGGCCATCGACGTCAACACCGGCCGCTATACCGGCAAGAAGGACCCCGAAAAGACCATCCTCCGGACCAATGTCGAGGCCGCCCGCGAGATCGCCCGGCAGCTCCGGCTTCGCGATCTGGGTGGCATCATCATCTGTGATTTCATCGACATGGAGACCCGCAGCAACCGCGAAAAGGTCCTCCAGGAACTCCGCAACCACCTCTCCCGCGACCGGGCCCGTACCAAGGCCTTCGCGGTCTCCGAACTGGGCCTGATCGAGATGACCCGGCAGCGGATCCGGCCCTCCCTCTATGCCAGCATGACCACCGACTGTCCCACCTGCATCGGGTCGGGCCGGGTCTTTACCCCAGAGGTGGTAGCCCGCCGGCTGGAGCGGTCGCTCCGGCGGGTGGGGCACGAGCGCCGGGAACGGTCCCTGGCGGTCCGGCTCCATCCCGAGGTGGCGCTCTACCTCCTGGAGGAGGAGCCCAAGCTCCTCGGGCAGCTTGCCCGGGCCATCGGGATGGAAATCGAGCTCCGCGATGACCCGATGATGCACCTCGACGAATTCCGCCTGATGAGCCGCCCCGCCGGCCGGGATGTGACCGAGCTGTACGCCGTAGCCTGACCCCTTGCGACAAGCCCTTGGGGTGGATAGCTTTAAAGGCTGGCTGGTTGACTCAATTTGATGGATGGACTGCCATGTACGCGATTTTCAGTGCCCTCGGCAAGCAGTTCCGGGCCGAAAAGGGCAAAACCCTCCGCCTCCCGCTCATGCACAAGGAGCCGGGTACCAAGGTCACCTTTGACCAGGTGCTCCTGAGCTCCGACGGCGCAACGATCCGTTGCGGTACTCCCACCGTGCCCGGCGCGGTTGTCGAGGCCGAGGTGGTTGGCGACGGCAAGGAAAAGAAGATCTACGTCTTCAAGTTCAAGCGGCGGAAGAACTATCGGCGCAAGACCGGGCACCGTGCCAAGTTCACCGAAGTCCGCATCACCGACGTGACGGTGGGTTGACCCATGGCACATAAAAAGGGCGTCGGCTCCAGCCGCAATGGCCGGAACAGCAATCCCCAGTACCTTGGCGTCAAGAAGTACGGCGGCGAGCATGTCATCGCAGGGAACATCATCGTTCGCCAGCGCGGCACCGTGTTCCACGCCGGCAAGAACGTCAAGCGCGCCAACGACGACACCCTCTTTGCCCTGGCCGACGGGGTCGTCACCTTCGAGCAGAAGGACAAGCGACGCAAGAAGGTCTCGGTCTACCCGGTAGCGGAGCCGGCGGCGGGCTGACTTGCCCGACCATCGAGAGCACCACGCGGGGCACCCACAAGGGTGCCCCGCTTTGTTGTGAATCTCCTGCGGCGTTCGTCCGTAGGGACCGGGGTCCAGTCCTACCCCGCACCTTTATGTCTGGAGGCCGTGCCATGTCCACTGTATTCGACCGGCTCAACGCCGAACTGGAAGAGATGGGCGATCGGCTCCGCTCCGTCTTCGAGGAAAGCAAGCTCAAGGCCGAAAAGGCCGGCCTCGTTGCCAAGAAGGGCAAGGCCGCCTACAAACTCGGCCTGCTCGCCTACGCCCGCGAAAAGGGCACCGAGACCGAAACTGGCAAGTGGGAGGAACTGGTGGCCAAGATGGATACCTTGACGGCCAGGATCTCCGAGCTCGACCGCAAGATCGCCGAGGAAGAGGGCGAGGAAACCAGCGTCCACGAAAAGCCGGCGCCCGCGGCAGATGAAGCGGAAGTCGAGATCGAGGCCGAGGAGAAGTAAGCGGAGCGGGAGGTCAACGACAGCCCGATGCAGGCGGCGGTTCCGGTGAGCAAGAGGTGAGCAGTCAGCCCGACGCGGGCGCCGGTGAGCAGGTTGCCTGTTTGGGATCTGGCCCTGCCCGCGAACCGCCGGCCGCAGAGGGCTGTCGCTCACCGACCGTTCTCGATCGAGCCCCTGACCCGTTGCACCCCGTTGTTGCAGTAACCCCGCGGATTCCAGGGGGCCGACCCGAGCGGCTGGCTTCTCCCCCGGAGGTCAGTCGCTCGCGCCACAAGTTCCAATGACCCAGGCTCCCTGGGCGCCATGTGGGCGTGGAACCGCCGCCACGCAAACGGCGCTCCATCCTGTTCCGCGTCCAGGAAGGCCTCCACCCAGTTCGCACCACCATCGGCAGAGATCTCGACCCGCGCCGGCGGGGTGTGCCCACCCCAGGCAAATCCCCGAACCGGTAGCGCCGAGTTGGCCGGTGCCACGAAGCCCGGCGCGGGGCTGGTGATCATTGCCCGGATCGGCATGTCGGTAATCACGTCGAAGGGGATCTCCGCCCAGGACCCGCCGAGCGCAACCGGTGAGCGGGGCAGTCGGTAATCCGTGCCGGTCATCTTCATGCCGTCGTGCTCGACGTCGAGCACCGAAATCCGTTCCAGCCACTTCTGCCACGCCGAGCCCGGGTATCCCGGCGCTACTACCCGGAGCGGCGATCCATGCAGAAAGCTGAGCGGTTCGCCGTTCATCCCGAAGGCCAGCAGCGTCTCCGGGGCCAGCGCCTTGGCGATCGGCACCCCGCGCGAAAGCGCTGGGCCGGCAGCCCCGGCGGTGGCGCGGTCGGGGCTGTGATGCGCAACATACATCGCGTTGCGTCGAACGCCCGCCGCCGCTAACACATCCGCCATGCGGACCCCAGTCCACTCGGCGCAGCCCACCGCGCCCAGCGACCACTGCAGCCCGTCGGTCGGGATGATGAACCCGGCGCGCCCGTTGCCGGCACACTCCAGTACCGCCCGGATCGACACTATCTCGAATTGCGCCTGGAGTTCGGGCAGGGACAGCTCGAGTACGCGCTCCACCTCGCCGTCCACGCAGAGCCGCCAGGCAGCTGGGTCGGCACGCGGCGGGAGGGAGCCGTTGTTGCGGACAAAGAAGGCGTGCTCCGGGGTCAGCTCGTGGTCGAGCATCGCCGGCGCCGCCTCCGCGTTCAATGCGGCATCGTCGTGGATTCGCAGTGCCGGCTTGGCGGCACCCAGGAGTTCGCGCTCAGTGACGTGGGGGAGCATGGTGCCATTCTCGCCGGGGCAACGACAAACGACAAGGGGCGATCGTCTCCGATCGCCCCCATGCCGGCCTGCAGGCGCCGAGGAACTGTTACGGCGTGGTGCGCTTGACCAGCACAATCTCGATCGGCGCGCCCACCGGGGCAATCTTCACCACGTAGTGCGGTGCGGCCACCGTCACGTACAACGTCACCGGGCTCGGCCCGCCACTCATCTCGGCCCGGTACACCTCGAACGAGCCGGCCGGGACCGTGATCGTCTCGGTACCGGTCACCGCCAGCTGGATCTGGCGGACCTCACCTGACCCGCTGCTCAGCATGCTCAGGCTCCACGACGCGTTGGCCGACCACGGCAGGGCGCCAACGATGGCGGTCACCGTATTGTCGTCCAGGGTGCCTGAGGGCACCGGGGAATCGATCTCCACCGTGCCAAACGCCCCGGCCGGCGGCTGTGGTCCCACCGCCTTGCCGGTGGCGCGGCCGTTGGTCACCGTCAGCACCACCGAGGTCTCGTTGCCCTGGACCTTGCCGCGCTGGGTTACCGACATTGCCGAACCATTGGCGGCCATGACCACCTCGGTACTCTGTTCCACGCCGGCCAGCGGAATCCTGGTGTCGTCGCTGTAGAGGAAGCCGCCGGCCGCCGCTGAGAATTCGCTCACCTGCGATCCCATCGCGTTCCCCTGCACCATTACCGCAAAGCTGTCACGGCTGGCCACCACCTTCGACAGGTCCAGCACAGGGCCATCCACCGACGCCGACATCAACTGGTCTGCCGGAACCTCGGTGCCGTCGGTCCCCACCACGCGGACGGGCCCAATCTCGGCCAGGCCGCCCAGGAGCACCTTGGCGTCGCCCACCACGATGATGGCAGCGGTCGCGGGCCGGATTGCCGCCTTGGCACCCTCCAGCGCCTGCGCGGCGGTCACTGCCGCCAGGCGGGTGCGATAGGTCGAGAGATAGTCGGCGGGGAGGCCCAGGAGAATCGAGTTGGAGACCTGACCGGCCACCTGCTGCACCGTTTCCACCGTCAGCGGGAAACGCCCCACCAGGGCACCCAGGGCGGCCTCGAGTGCTGGGGTGGGAATCGGCTCAGTCGTCAGCCGCTCCATCTGGTGCAGGATCTCGCGCAGCGACGAGTCGGCGACTTCATTGCGCACTTCGGCGGTGGCCACGAAGCTGCCCACGCCGCGAGAGCGGTTCAAGCCGGAGTAGGCGCCGTACGTCCAGCCCTTTTCCTCGCGCAGGATGGCAAACAGCCGGCTGTCGGAGCCGCCGCCAAGGACCTGATTGGCCACCCGCGCGGCGTACTGCTGCGGGCTGGTGGGCGGGAAAGTGATGTTGCCGACCAGGATGTTGGCCTGGACCGAGCCGGCCCGGTGCACCAGCAGGATGTCGCGGCTGCTGCGTGCCGGCGGGGCAGGGAACGCCGCCGCCACCGGGGCGGTGCCAGTCCAGCCGGCAAAGCTCGCCTCCGCCATCCGACGCGCCTCGGGAAGGGTCAATGCGCCTGCGACGACCAGGAGGGCGCCGCCGGGCCGCAGCATCCGCTGCTGGTAGGCCACGATCTCGTCCCGGGTAATCGCCCGGGCCGCGGCCGACGTCGGACGGCGAGCATACGGGTGTGAACCGTACAGCGTCCGCGCCATGAACCGATCGCCCAGCGCGGCGGGATCGGACTGTTCCAGTTGCAGCCCTGAAAGCGCCTGGGTCCGGTACAGCTCCACCTCGGTCTGGGCAAAGGTCGGGCGAATGACGGCATCGGCCATCAGGGAAAAGCCGAGCTCGGCTTGTGGCGCCAGGACGTAGGCGCCAATCGTCAGGAAGTCGGGGCCGGTCGAAGCCGACAGGGTGCCGCCAACCCCTTCAATCGTGGCGGAGACCTGCTCGGCGGTCCGGTTGCCGGCGCCCTTGGTCAGCAGGCTGGCCACCATGCCAGCCAGGCCCTCACGGCCCTCGGGGTCGTACGCGTGTCCGGCGGCGAAGGAGAGCGACAGCGAGACCACCGGTTGCTTGGCCGACTCCACCAGGATCAACCGGATCCCGTTCGAGAGCCGCGCCTCCTGGAAGGGAGGGAATGGCATCGGGCGGACCGGTCCGGCAACCGGTGGCGCGGTCGGATAGCCTTGCGCCGTTGTGGTGGCCGGAGCTGCCAGGGCAGCGCCCAGCACCGCCAGGGTCAGTCGGGTGCAGCTCATGGGGTCACCTCCGGGGGCGCGATCAGCACCATCACCGAGTTGTTGGCCTGCAGGTAGGTCCGGGCCACGCGGCGGATATCTTCCAGCGTCACCTGCATGTAGGGGGCGAACCTGGTGTTCACTGCCTCCAGGTTGCCATAAATCATGTTGGCGGTCTGCAGCGCCTCGGCCACACCCATCGTGGTCTGGCGGCTGCCGATCTGGGTCGACCGGTAGGTGTTCTTGGCCTTGGCCAGTTCCTCGGCGGTCACGCCCTCGGTCGAGACCCGGGCAATTTCGGCCCGCAGCAGCTTCTCCACCGAATCGGCGCTCACCCCTTGGTTGGCAATCCCCAGGGCCACGAGGGCGCCGGGACCGCGCTGATCGCCCAGCTGCAGCGCCTGGACCGCCACCGCAGCGCGGGAGTCGCGGACCAGCGCCACGTTGAGCCGGCTGCTCTCGCCAGCGCCCAGGATTGAGCTCAATAATTCGATGGCCGGAGTGTCAGCGCTCGGGGCGGGCGGCGTCCGGTACAAAACCGCCACCGCCGGCAGTGTCGCCTTGGCATCGGGCACCCGCAGCCGGCGCTCACCGCCGTTGAACGGCTGGTTGCACTCCACCGGCGGTGGGGTCTGGCCCCGCGGGATACTGCCGAAATACTGCTGGATCAGCGCCTTGGCCTCGGCAGGGGCGAAGTCGCCGGTCAGGGTCAGGACGGCATTGTTCGGGGCATAGTAGAGGTCAAAGAACGCCTTGACGTCTGCGGTGGACGCGGCGTTGAGGTCTACCATCGAACCGATAGTCTCGTGGCCATACGCAAAGCAGGTGGCCGAGTCGTAAATCGAGACGATGGCCTGCTGGAAGGCGCCGACGTAGGGCTGGTTGTCAATGCGCAACCGACGCTCTTCCTTGACCGCCTCGCGCTGGTTGTTCAGGTTCGAGTCGGTCACCGCCAGCGAACGCATCCGGTCGGCCTCAAGCCAGAGGCCCAGGTTCAGGCGGTTCGAGGGGAGGGTCTGGTAGTAGTTGGTCCGGTCGTTGGCGGTGCTGCCGTTCATGCTGCCACCCGCCCGCTCGATCAACTGGAAGTGCTCGCCCTTGCCGACGTTGGCCGACCCCTGGAACATCATGTGCTCAAAAAGGTGGGCAAACCCGGTCAACCCCGGCTTCTCGTTCCGGGAGCCGACGTCGTACCAGACGTTGACGGTCACCACCTGAACGGTCGGGTCGGGGGAGAGCACCACCTTGAGCCCGTTGGGCAGGGCGTAGGTCTCGTAATTGACCCGCGCCGGCTCCTGGGCCAGGGCGGCAGTCCCGGGTAGGGTCAGCAGGGTCACAAGGAGCAGGAACCGTCTGGGCATTATTCCTTCTTGGCAGTGGGGAGGGTCGGGGCTGCGATCATCTCATCGACCTGTTGGGTTCTACGGCGACCAAGGCGAAGCTGTTTCGAATCGAGGGAATCTAGCAGCCCCACCGACGTTGGGGGACTAAGGGGTGGTCTATGGCCGACCTCATCGCTCGGATATAGAGGTGGCGTCCCCATTCGGCCCAGGATTGCCAACCGAGCCCAATGGTTGGAGAGGCCGGGTTGGACCCCACCGAGAGCTCTCAGTCGCGGCTGGAGCCGTTTTCGAGCGAAGTTGTCGACCGAGCACCGTTCAACCTGCCGGCGGGTGACGGCCAATCGGCCGTTGACTGTTCGTTTTCGAACACCTATGAGCCGAGCTCTGGCGGGTCGGAACGAGCGCCACCACTGCGGATAAGGCGGCCGACTGCTCTGAATGTTGAATCGGCAATGTCATTGTATTGGTCAATTCCAAAAAATGTAGATAATACGTCTTTGGGATCGCTGCATGATACATATGAAGTTACCTGTTAATCAACGTCAGGTTAACATGTCACGTGAAACATCGTGTTGAAACTAATTGTAGTTTAAAAGTTTAACAAGTTTATCAACATTAACAACACGGTAGATTCTTTGGTTGTCCATAATCTCCACATCACCTATATTCTAGTGGCATTCTCCGATCATTGACCTCTCTTGCGTCAGATTTTCCGCCAATTGTTCATAAGTATATGGCCTCCTGGATTCCAGCTGTCTGGCCGCGCAGCCCGCTGCGCTGGTCTGGGCTATCCAGCGGCCGGAGCACCACTTAACATCTGTCACGGTGGGCCGTCTCCTCTGCCAGAATGGGAGCCCTGTTGATTGACCCTGTCGGGCCGGACGATGCCTCCCTGGTGGAGGCCTTCCAAACGGGAGACGAGTCCGCCGCCGGAGTCCTGGTGCGGCGGTACTCCCCCGGCATGGCCCGATATGTCTACGGCCTGGGCGCGCCACCCTCCGATGTGGACGACATTCTCCAGGAGGCATTCTTCCGGGCCTTCAAGGCGATCCACACCTTCCGGGGGGATTCGAGCTTCCGGGGTTGGCTGTTCCGGATTGCAGCCAATGCCGCCCGGGACCTCCACCGCCGTGGCCGCCGCCGGGGGGTGGTGCTCTCGATCGACGATCACGAGATTCCCGACGTGGCCGACCCTTCGGGGGAAGCAGAAGCGAGCGAGGCAGAGGATGCCCTCAATGGGGCGCTGGGCCTGCTCCCGCCCAAGCAGCGGGACGTCTTCCTGCTCCGGGCGCAGCAGGGACTGCCGTACGATGAGATTGCCGTGACCCTCGGTACCACCCCTGGAGCGGCGCGGGTACACTACCACCATGCAGTCAAGCGGTTGAAGGAGGCGATGACCCGATGACATCCTGTGAACGACTCTCCGACCTGATGCCCGAGGTGGCGCGCGGCCGTGCCACCTGGACCCGGACGGATACCGCCCATCTGGCAGCCTGCGATACGTGCCAGGACGAATGGGATTTGGTGCGCGGCGCGGCCAGCCACGGTACCGCCATCGGCATGCAGGTCAACATCGATCGGATCACCGGCCGGGTCCTCCAGCGGCTCCAGCAGGAGCCCGCTGCCCCGGTCCGCCAGTTCCCGGTCCGCCGGCTGGCCTGGCCGATCGCCATTGCCGCTGGGCTCTCCCTGATGATCTGGGGCGGTCCGCCGCGGAATCCTGCCCCCAACCCGATGCCCACGACCACCGTGGCCGTGCTGCACGAACTTGATGACCTGACCCCCGCCGAACTTGAGGCGATGCTGGAACTGGTGCCCGAAACGCCCGTTGCGAATTACCGGACCCTCGAGACCCCCGAGTCGCTCAGCGACCTGTCGGCCGAGGAACTGGAACTGCTGCTCAGCAGCATGGAGGATTAGGATGAAGTCAATGCTCTTCAGGCGGGCCGGGGCGATCGCCCTCGCGGCGGCGCTGCTGACGATTCCGGCGGTCGCCACCGCGCAGGGCGGCGGCGGGGGCGGTCACCCCAACGCTGCGCGGCTGCGGGAAATGGTCGAGGAACGCTTTGCCTCCCAGATGCAGGCCGAGCTGTCACTCAGCGATGAGGAACTCGGCCGGGTGCGCCGGATCCTGACGGCGTCCGCCGAACGGCGGCGAGGGATGGAGCGCGAGGAGCGGGCCGCCCAGGGAGCGCTGCGCGAGCAGCTGCGCCCCGGTGTCGCCGCCCAGGCCGACAGCCTGACTCGGCTGCTCGACAAGCTGACCACCATTCGGGTCGCCTTTGCCCAGGCCGCCAAGGACGAAATGCGGGAGCTGGGCACCGTCCTCTCGCCGGTGCAACAGGCCCAGTTCCTCCTCCTCCGCGACCGGATGATGTCGCGCGCCCAGGACGTCCGGAGTCAGCGGCCACCGGGAGCAGCGCCTCGATAAGCGGCGCTTGACCCGGTCTCCCTGAGCCCGCGTTGAGGCTCTCGACGCAGCCCTCGGAAAGGATCGGAGCACCTGAGCCCGGCTCTCCCGGAGGCCGCGTTGGGGCCCCCGAATGCAAGCGGAGCGAAATCGGAGAGCGCCCCGTCAGTGGCCGAAGGGAAAGTCGGGCTCAGGTGATCCGGTGACAACAGCAGGTGCCTGTTCCACATTGCGACGCCGGGGGTTGGCACTAGCCAGCCCCCGCTCTCGTATGGTCGGCGTCCCGAGCAACGATTCGTTATCCGCCCATGTTGGTGAAGGGAACTACATCATGACCAAGTGGCACTGGCGCGGCATCCTGATGGCGCTCACCGTGGCAGCCCCGCTCGCGGCCCAGGCGCCGGTGGTATACCGCGTCCCGATCACCGGCGTCATCGAGAACGGCCTGGCGCCCTATGTGGCCCGGGCGGTGTCCGAAGCTCAGGCCGCCGGCGCCGCCGCCGTGATCCTGGACATCGACACTCCGGGCGGCCGCGTCGATGCCGCCGAGCGGATGGTCTCCGCCATTACCGCCGCCACCATCCCCGTCTACGCCTTCGTAAATCCCCGGGCCTACAGCGCCGGTGCCATGGTAGCGCTGGCGGCCGGCAACGGCATCTGGATCAGCCCGATCGGCGTCCTCGGTGCCGCTACCCCGGTAGACGGGCAGGGTACCAAGGGCTCGGAAAAGATCGTCTCCGCCATGCGGGCCGCCTTCCGGTCGCTGGCCGAAGCCAACGGGCTCGACCCGCGGCTGGCCGAGGGAATGGTGGACGAGACCATTGATATTCCCGGGATCAAGCCGGCGGGCCAGTTGCTGACGCTCAGCGCCGCCGAGGCGCTCGAGCACGGCTTTGCCCGCGGCAAGGCGGAAACGATCGACGAGATGCTCATCGGCGTCGGTCTGCCGGGCGCCACGATCGTGGACGTGCCGGTCAACTGGGCCGAGAAGGTGGTGCGCTTCCTGACCAGCCCGCTGGTCTCGCCGCTGCTCCTTTCGCTCGGCATGCTCGGCCTGGTTCTCGAAATCAAGAGCGGCGCCTTCGGGCTGGGTGGGCTGCTCAGCCTGACCTCGCTGGGCGCCTTCTTCGGATCGCACCTGTTGCTGGGGCTGGCCGGGTGGGAGGAAGTCCTGATGCTTGGCTTGGGCGCCGTGGCTATCGGGATCGAGGTCTTCCTGCTGCCGGGCTTCGGTGTGGCGGGCATACTTGGTATCTTGCTGGTCGCGGCCAGCGTTGTACTGGCCCTTGTTGGGAACCTGCCGACCATGACCGATTTCATGCAGGCCGGCGCCATTCTCGGCGCCAGCATCATCATCTCCGCGGCGGTCTTCATTGCTTGGCTGCGGCACTTGCCGAACAGTACCCGGTTTACCGGGCTGTTCCTCAAGAGCGCCACCCATGCCTCCGAAGGGTTCATCTCCGCGCCGGTGCGCGGCGACCTGATCGGCAAGAGCGGCACCGCGCTGACCGACCTGCGGCCCAGCGGCACCGCCGTGGTGGATGGCGAACGGGTCGACGTCGTGACCGAGGGCGACTTCGTGAAGGCCGGCGCCACCGTAAAGGTGATGAGCTCGGAAGGGTACCGGCATGTCGTCCGGGGCGGGTAGGACGTTTCGGTCGGACAAGTCGGATCGGTCGGACCGGTCGGACCGAACGGGTACCACGTTCCGTGGGTGCCGAATCGATTCGGCCCGTGGACGCCGAGCCCTGGCGGTCCCGCCCACCGATCACGAAGCTGGACGCTACCCGGGGCGGTAGCGGTTACCTCTCACTTCTCACTGCTCACTTTCACTTCTCACTTCAGTTCGGAGTTGACGTGCCACTCGAAGAATTTGGTCCCGCGTTGTTTCTCGGGCTCGCGGTCATCGGGATTCTCTTTGTCGTCATTTTCTTCCGGTTCATCCCGATCGGGCTCTGGATCCGGGCCTGGGCCAGCGGGGTTCGGGTCAGTTTCCTGACCTTGTTCGGGATGCGGTTCCGAAAGGTCGACCCGGCCCGGATCGTGGATCCACTGATCACCGCGACCAAGGCGGGGTTGTCGCTCAACATCGACGCGCTCGAGGCGCACTTCCTCTCGGGCGGCAACATTCAACGGGTGGTCAACGCCCTGATCTCGGCCGACAAGGCCGGGATCCCGCTCGACTTCCGCCAGGCAACCGCCATTGACCTGGCCGGCCGCGATGTCTTCGAGGCGGTGCAGGTCAGCGTCAACCCGAAGGTCATCACCACGCCGAAGGTGGCGGCGATGGCCAAGGACGGCATTCAACTCCTGGCGCTGGCGCGGGTCACGGTGCGGGCCAACGTCAACCGGCTGGTGGGTGGCGCCGGCGAGGAGACGATTCTGGCGCGGGTCGGTGAGGGGATTGTCAGCACGATCGGTTCGGCGGCATCGCACAAGGCGGTGCTGGAGAACCCCGACATGATTTCCAAGACGGTGCTGGCCAAGGGACTCGACGCCGGCACGGCGTTCGAGATCCTCTCGATCGACATTGCCGACGTGGACGTGGGCAAGAACATCGGCGCCGAGCTGCAGACCGACCAGGCCGAGGCCGACAAGCGGATTGCCCAGGCCAAGGCGGAGGAGCGGCGGGCGCTGGCGGTGGCGATGGAGCAGGAGTTCAAGGCCGAGACCCAGAGCCAGCGGGCCAAGCTGATTGCCGCCGAGGCGCAGATCCCGATGGCGATTGCGGAAGCATTCCGCGCCGGGCACCTGGGCGTCATGGACTACCAGCGCTACAAGAACATCGAGGCCGACACCGAGATGCGGAAGTCGATCGCGGGCGATTCCGACGGCCCGTCCACGACCCCGCTGAGCTAGGGCTATCCTGGCATGGGTGATATCGGTCCCTTTGCGCTGCTGGCCATCGTCTGGTGGTTCTTCAGCCTGATCAGCGAGGCGCGCAAGAAGCAGCAAGGCAAAGGGCGGCCGCCGGTGGGGAAGGCGCGGCTGCCCCGGCCCGAGCTGCCGACCCAGCGTCCGCGCCTGGCCGACCCGAGCCAGCGCGAGGGGAGCAAGCTGGAGCAGATCCTCCGCGAAATGGAATGGGCGCTCGATCCGTCGGTTCGGGAGCAACGCCCCACACCACAGTCCTCGGGCGGATGGGATGCCGGGGAGGAGGTCGAGGAGGTCGAGTCGCTGGACAGCTACGTCCCCGAGGTGGCCACCACCGAGGACTTCTCGAATTTCGAGCGTCCCGAACGCGAGGTGATCGTACTCGGCGGCGATCAGGAGGAGCTGCAGCGGGGCCGGATGAAGTACGCCGAGGTGCGGAGCAAAGCGCTGACCAGGGCGGACCACGCCCGGTTCGATGCGGAGATCCGGAAGCCGCAGCAGGTGGCGGTGGTCAGACCGGATGAGCCTCCCAGTGTCCGGATGCAGCGGATGCGCCAGGCGATTATCTGGCGCGAAGTGCTGGGACAGCCGGTGGCGCTCAGGGGTGAGGAACGTTTCTAGTGGCTGGTGTCCTGGGGGGTAAGTAGCGCCGGATGGGGTAGGAAGAGGGAATCCGCAGATTGCGCAGATGACGCAGATTGTTTCGGGGTCTGGAGGGGTATCGCTCACCCATCCGACTCCGATTGTTTTTTTGTGAACAGCTTTTCCGGAAGGGAGCCGCTTCCTCAGCTGATTGCGTGGCGAGGGGAACACCTTGGGGACTGAAGTTCACAAACAAGAGGCGCGAAGTCGGCTTTGTCACGGAGGGTAACGAATGTCTCGATGAATCTGCGTAAATCTGCGCAATCTGCGGATCGCTGTTCAATCCTTGGCCGGAAATGCCTGAGCGTACCGCTCGACGCAATCGCGGATGACCGCGTGCGCCGCGGCCTTGTCCTCGAACCCGTTCGATTCGACCCCGCCCTTGCCTTCCAGATCCTTGTAGACCCGGAAGAAGTGCTCCACCTCCCGCAGCAGATGGGCGGGCACATCGTCGAGCTCCTCGACCCCCTCGCTGTAGGGGTCGTCGAGCGGCACGGCGATGATCTTCTCGTCGGCTTCCCCTCGGTCCACCAGACGGAAGACACCGACCGGGCGCACATCCACCAGGCAGCCGGTAAAGGTCGGCCGGGTCATGATGATGATGATGTCGAGTGGGTCGTTGTCCTCGCCCAGAGTCCGTGGCAGGAAGCCGTAGTCGCCGGGGTAGTGCACGGCGCTGTAGAGCACGCGATCGAGGCGGTAGAGCCCGAGTGTCTTGTCGAGCTCGTACTTGTTGCGCTCGTAGCGGGGGATCTCGACTACGGCAGTCAGGACGCTGGGCACGTCGGGGCCGGTCGGGATATCGTGCCAGGGGTGGAGCCGGGGAGCGACCATGAGGCCGTTCAGGTTGGGGTTGACCTCAAAGCTAACGAAGCGTGGCACACCCGCCACGGATTGCACGGATTGACACGTGTTGATTGATCCACCCGTGGCCACTCGGGACAACGCCGATTTCATTCGGCTTGATGGTGGGGTTCTCTCACCCCCGTTCAAGGATTGCTCGTCAGTACCGCTCCACGCACTCACAGATAACCACGTCCGGGAAGGCAGGGTGTGGCGTCGCTGCAACGAATCGTTTGCCTAGCCGTCTCATCGGTGCCACATATCAACTCAGATCAATTGGACCAATCCGTTGGGATTGAAGAGTTTACCACCGGGCCCTCGAGGGACTGCTTTGTGCAGTACCAAAGCGTGTCCGCCTATTTGTCGGGGCCAAGCTCGGCTCCAGTCCGACCAAGGAGACGCTGATGAAGAAGCCGTTTGTCGCCCCTGTGTTGCGCCATGAGGCGTCGCTCGCCGAGCTGACCCTCCAGACCCTGAGCCAGTGCATCACCGGCTGCCCGATCTAGTGGGTCGTTCGACCGTTCAATCCTGACCGGGGCGGGCGCCCCGGGCTCTGGACGACGCCCCCGCGACCGCCATGGTCCTGGGTGGCGTCGTTTACGGTATCCCGCCATCTTCGATCGATCCCTTGCCACGTGGGTTCCCATGTCCTTATCGGGTCTGGCCACTGGTGCGGCCGCCGACACCGAGTCGCTGGCGGCCATCAGGCAATGGTTGGCGGACGGACGCTTGCCGCTGCCGGACGACTTCCGGCTCTCGGTCGCGAGGGTACCCAATGCCGCCTCGCTGCCGCCATCGGCCGGCCCCCGCATCTACGAGACAAGTGAACTCGATGTCCGTGCCAGCGGTGACGGCGGCCTCCACATCTGGTGGCGTTCGTCCGGTGCCTTTGCTGCGGTGGCGCCCGACCGCCCCGAGGTGGCCCTGACCCTGACCGCGGAAGCGGCTGCACGGGGAGTCGACCTCTTCCGTCTTTTCCTGATGAATGTCCTGATCCTGACGCTCAAGCGGAGCGGCCTCTATCACCTGCACGCCGCCTCGGCCCGCGACCCGGATGGGCGGGACTGGCTGCTGGCCGGCGACTCGTGCTGCGGCAAGTCCACCACAGCCGCGTACCTGGCCTCGCGGGGCTGGGGCGTCGGCACCGATGACATGACCTTTCTCCATGCCAGTGGTGAGGTATGCAGGGCCCTGGCGTGGCACGGCAGGATCGCGCTACGACCCGGTGGCCAGGCCCTGCTCCAGGCGGCCGGCGGCGTGGTGATTCCCGAGCGCGGCAAGCTCGGGTTCCTTCCCGAGGAACTCGGCGGCCACTGGGTCCAGACGATCACCCCGTCATACCTCCTCTTCCCGGAGCTTGGCGCCGAGCGGACCTGGCTGGAACCGGTCAGCGCCGGAGCGGTCCTCAGTCGAATCGTTCCGTGGACCTTCTGGGTGCTGTTCGAAACCCGGGGGGCCGACGAGTATCTGGAGGTGCTCAAGCGGCTGGCCACCCAGACCACAGCCTATCGGCTGCACCTCGGCCCCGACCTGTTCGAGCGGCCGAGCGCCTTCGCGGAGTTGCTGCCATGAACACCACCCGGTACCGACGGCACGCCGATGTGCGCCTCACCGATGTCGGCGGCGAGGGCGTTGTCCTACACCTGGGCGAGCGCCGCTACTTCTCCCTCAACGAGACCGGGTTGACGCTGCTCGGCGCACTGGCAGAGCCCCGCACCCTGCCGGAGCTCGTGGCCAGTCTCTGCGAGGAGTACGAGGTCACCGCCGTGGAGGCGGAATCGACCGCCCGGGCGTTCCTGGAGCAATGTCTCGCCGCGGCGGTGGTGGTCGTATCGGAGCCATGAACTCACTGCTCAGCACGGGGTGGCGCGTCAGGGCGACCGTGGCCGCCTTGGTCCTGCCTCCGCTGGTGCACCTGGTTCCGCTCAACCGGCTCACCGGCTGGGTCTCGCCCCGACCGGGGAGCCGCCGGCATGACGCCAGCGTGGCCGAGGCCGAGGTGGCGGCCTGGGTGGACGCCGTCCTGGTCCGGCTGCCATGGCCGTGGCGACGGACCTGTCTCAAGCGGGCGCTCACCATTTTCGCGCTGCTGGCACGCAGCGGGGATCCTGCCGAGCTTCGAGTTGGCGTGCGTCGCGAAGGGGATGGTACGCTGGCGGCCCATGCCTGGCTCACTCGTGCGGGGCAGCCCGTCCTCGAGGACTGTCCTGCCCAGATCGGCCACCTGCGGGTCATCAGCACCTTCACCGTTGCCGGCGAGTTGAAGTGAGGGCGGGCGGCCTCCTCCTTGCCACCCTGCGCCCCGACGCGGAGGATCACCGGGACGGCCTGGTCGAGGCGTGGTCAAAGCCGCCGGCGGGCACCTTGGCACTGCTGGCGCACGAGGGCGCCGCGCTCTGGGCCAACCGTCGCCTGGCGGCGCTCCGGGTGCCGGCCGTTCCCGGACCGCTGCGCGCTGAGGCGCTGGCCACTGCCGCGCGCGGGCTGCGGATCGACGCGGCGGGGCGGCAGGTCCTGGTCCAACTTTCCGGTGCCGGAATCGCGGCGATCCCGATCAAGGGAATGGCCCGGCGGATCCTCGCAGGGCGCTGGCCGCTGCTCGATGCCCGGTCGCTCGGCGATATCGACCTGCTACTGCCGCCGGATCAGGTCGACGCGGGGTGGCAGTTCCTCCGCGGTCAGGGATACCAGCCGGCGGTCGCGGACGGCGAGGCGGGGTATCGGGATCACCATCATCTGGTGGCACTGGTGGGCCCGGAAGGGGTGGCGGTTGAACTGCACCGTTCCGCCTCGGCATTGCTGGAGCCGGCCCGCGCCTGGGAACGCTTCTGGGCCGGTTCGGAATCGCTGAGCTGGCAGGACCTGGTGGTCCAGGTCCCGGCTCCGACCGAACTGGTCTGGCACACCATCAGCCATGCCGCCACCGATGGCGTGGCCGGGTTCCGGTTGCGGCACTGGCTCGACCTGGTGGGGTTGGCGCAGGAAGGCGCCCCGGTGGATTGGGAGGTGATTGGCACCCGGATCGGGTCGGAGCCGGTCCAGGATGGACAGTCGCTGGGGGAGGTGGCGCCGCGGGTTCTGCGCCAGTGGCTCGGCGCCGGCGCCATGCTGATGTCGGGAGCTACGGCCGATTGGCAGCCGCTGACCGATCCGGTCGGCCTGGAACGACTGCTCGACGGTCGGGCCGCCATCCTCGCCTCGCGATGGGGGCAGGGGAGACCGTCCCGACGGCTGCTGGCGGAGTGGACCCGGGACGAGCTCGATTGGCCGCTGGAGACGGTAGTGGGATCTGCGTCGGTACGGGCGCGGCACCGGCTCAAGGGGCTGGTGGCTCGGCGGGCCAGTCGGCTACTGGCTCGGCGGTAGCGACCGCACGGGTCGGGAGGGATTTGGCGCCGATGGTGATTATCTTCCGGGCGCGTTGCACTGGCCCGAGTGGCGAAATGGCAGACGCAGCGGACTCAAAATCCGCCGGGGGCAACCCCATGCGAGTTCGAGTCTCGCCTCGGGCATGATCTGACTGCATTTGCTATTGGGGCCGGGCTTGCCGGACCCGCGCGAACGGCGCCCTTCGGGGCGCCTTCTTGCTGTGAGACTCGCTTGTCCCCGACCCGAGCCTGGTTTGCCGCACCCCTGCGCCCCGAAAATCGGGCCGGCGCTCCCGCGTTCCCAGGCGTGTCCTGAAACCCGTTGCTCCTGCAGTCGTAGGGCGGCAATGGTTTCAGAGTGGCACGTAGCTGATCTCTCAACTTTTCTCCCGGGATAGCGCCTGTGATGGCATACTGGACCACCGATCTCCGACATGCTTGGCGCGGCCTGCTCCGGACCCCCGGCTTCTTCATCATGTCCGCTGGTACGCTGGCGCTCGCCATCGGTGCGGTGGCCGCGATGTTCAGTGTCGTCAATACCGTCCTCCTCAGGCCGCTGCCTTACCCGGACCCCGACCGCCTGGTCGCCTTGTCGGGCACCGCACCGGGCTCCGACCTGCCCGAGAACTTCGGGCTCGGCCTCGACTTCTATTTCCAGTACCAAGAACAATCTGAGCTGCTCGACGGCGTGTTCGCGTTCGGGGGCGGCACCTCCACCTTCCGCACCGACACCCGCGTCGAGCGGATCAGCATGGCGTTCCCCACCAACGGCATGTACGCCACGCTGGGCGTGCGCCCGATGGTGGGCCGGTTGCCGGTGACGGAGGACGGCGATCGGGTCGTGCTGATCAGCGACCGGCTCTGGGACCAATGGTTCGGTCGGGATTCCGCCGTGGTCGGCCGGTCCTACTTCGTGTCCGGGCAGATGCGGGAGGTGATCGGAGTGATGGCGCCGGAGTTCCGGTTCCCGAGCGAGGAAACGCTCCTCTGGGTGGCCAACGAACCGCGGCTCGACCAGGTGCGCCCCGGGGACCTCGGCGCGCCGATCATGGCGCGGATGAAGCCAGGGGTCACTCGGGAAGAGCTCGCCCTCGAGTTGACCCGGCTTTCCAAGGCGTTGCCGGACCGATTCGGCGGCCCGCCCACCTACTCCCGATTCATCGAGCAACACCGGGCCGTCGTGACCCCGCTGCTCGACCGACTGCTGGGACCCACCCTCATCGCCTCGCTGTGGGTGCTGCTCGGCGCCGTCTCCGTGGTGCTCCTGATCGCTTGCGCTAACGTGGCCAACCTCTTCCTGGTGCGGGCCGAACGACGGCGGCGCGACCTGGCGGTGCGCCATGCCCTGGGCGGCTCGCGTCGGGACATGGTCCGCCTGCAGATTGCCGAGGCGATCCTGGTTGCGGTGCCGGCCGGCGTGCTGGCCGTCCTCCTCTGCGCCGCTACCCTGCCGCTGTTCCTGCGGGCGGCGCCGGAGGGAGTCCCCCGGCTGGGGCTGGCCGGACTCGACGCCTCGACGTTGGCGGCGACCTTTATGCTCGTGGTGCTGACGGCGCTGGCGTGCGGGGTGCTGCCGGTGCTGCCGACAATAACTCCCGACCTGAACCGGCTGCGCCAGGGCGGCCGTGGCATTGCCGGCCGCCGCCACTGGGGTCGCGATGCGCTGGTGATGGGCCAAGCCGCGCTGGCGCTGGTGCTCCTGATCGGGTCGGCACTCCTGTTCCAGAGCGCGCGCCGGCTGCGCAGCGTCGATCCCGGCTATGAGACGCGGGACCTCTACACCTTTCAGTTTGCGCCGGACCAGCCGCGCCTGGTGGATGGGCCCACCTGGGGCCGGCTGCATCTGAACTTCATGGATCGGCTGCGGGCGCTGCCGGGGGTGACGGACGTCGGCGTAGTCAACAATATCCCGCTCGACGAGGGCACGGGCGGCGGACGCTTCCTGACCGAGACCATGACCGACGACGGCGAGGGCGTGATCCTGGGCCAGAACTTTGCCGGCGGCGATTACTTCCGTGCGATGGGGATCGATCAGATTCGTGGCCGCCCGTTCACCAATGACGAAGCGATCGCGGTCAACAGCAGCGTCGTCATCAGCCAATCCGCGGCGGAGCAGCTCTGGCCTGGCCAGGATGCCCTGGGGCAGCGCGTCCGGCGCCCCGCCAGCACCCAGTGGTTTACGGTGGTCGGCGTGGTGGAGGACGTGAAGCAGAACGACTGGCGCGAGGCGGGGCAGGCGGTGGCCTATTTCCCACTCACGGGTCCCGAGCCGAGCGCCTGGGCCATGGGATCGCCAGCGTATGTGGTCAAGTCGCCGCGCGCGGCGGTGCTCGGCAACGAGGTCCGGGAGCTGGTGCGCCAGGTGGCGCCCGAGGCGCCAGTCTATCGTGAGTTTACCATGGAGTTCCTGGCCCAGCGCTCGATGGTGCAGTTGTCGTTCACCATGCTCACGCTGGGCGTTGTGTCGGCCCTGGCGCTGATCCTGGGCGCGGTCGGGCTGTACGGCGTCCTCTCGTATGTGGTGGCCGAGCGGACCCGGGAGATCGGGGTGCGGATGGCGCTGGGAGCCACGGCGGGCACCGTGCGACGGCAGGTCGTGTCCCAGGGGATGAAGGTGGTCCTGCTCGGGGTGGCGATCGGGCTGGTGGTGGCGCTGGGGGCCACTCGGCTGCTGGCCACGCTCCTGTTCGAAGTGAAGGCGGTGGATCCGCTCGTGTTCGCCGCGATGTCGCTGGCGATGATCAGTGTCGGGGTGCTGGCGAGTTACGTTCCCGCCAGGCGGGCAAGCAGCGTCGATCCGATCGAAGCGCTGAGCAGCGAATAGCCGGGCGCCCACCGGGCCGGGCCGGACACGGCGGGTCCCTGCCAAGTTCACCGCCCCCTCGGAGCGACTGTCGTTGGGCTGATTGTTCCTGCCTGAAGGTTGCCATTCGCGTCCGCTCGCCGTCCGGGGGCGCCAGGGTGGCCGCCACCGCCGTCAATTGTGTTGCCGGTGTGCGCACGCCTGCTGCTCCTGAGAACAGGACCGATTCAGGTGACGTTACCGCCGTGCCCACCACGGGCACAGCCGTGCCCGCCAAGCCCGCGGTCATTCCCAGTAGGCACAAAGTCATGCCTACCCGACTCAATGCCGCATTCACCAGACACACCACGCCCTCGCGCTGGCTCACGTAGAGTTCCAGGAGCGTGCCACCGATTCTCGCCGCCACCCGACACCCGGCACCCAACACCCGGCCCCCCTTACATTCCCCACGGGTCCCCACAGCCTCCGGACCGGGAGCAGTCCGCACCCTGCGGGCTCAAGGCGTTGCCCAATCGGCCCCCCGCGTCCGGTAACCCCACCCAATGGGAGTGACCGATGTCCGATCGTTCCACCATCACCAGCGCCCTTGTCATTGTGGATCTTGCCCGGGACTTCGTCTATCCCGGCGGCACCATCGCCGACGCCGGCGGCCCGGAGTATCAGGCCCGGGCACAAGAGATCATCCCCCGCCTGGCGCATTTGATCGAGGCGGCGCGCCGCAGCGGCGTGGTGGTTGCCTACGCCACCGACGCCCACGGTTGTGAGGACAGCGAGTTATCCAAGTGGCCGCCCCATGCCATGAAGGGGACGGAGTGGGCGCAGATCGTCGAACCGCTGGCGCCCCAGGTGGGAGATGTGGTGATGGAGAAGACCACCTACTCGCCGTTCGTGTCCACCGATATCCGGCAGGAACTTCGCCGCCGCGGGGTGACGCGTCTCTATATGACCGGGCTGCATACCGACTGCTGTGTGCGGCACACCTCCGGCGATGCGTTCCAGAACGGGCTGGACCTGGTCTGGATTTCCGATGCGATGCAGGCGTTCAGCGACGAGGCGCACACGGCCGGATTGGAATACTTCAAGGCGTGGTACGCCACCGATTCCGACCGGCAGTTTCGTACCACCGAACAGGTGCTCGAAGCGTGGGGCGCCGGGGTGCCGGTGTAGGGCGGGGCCTGCGCTCCGCGCAGGCTGTGAGTGGGGTGATCCTCCCGGTACCGAGCCCCACCCTGGCGGGTGGGGCTGTGCGTTGTTTCAACCACTCGCTTCAGGTCGGGATCCATGGTCGGGATCCGTTGCCATAGGGCGGTTCCCAACCCATCCGTCATCCCCACGCACGCCGCCCATGATCGTCACAACGGGCAGGCCCCCCCGTGAGGGTGGGCCTACGCGTCGATCGCAGTCCAGGAACCGATGTTGCCCGCCGGCGGCGGGCAACGCGTGTCGGTCAGCCGCCGTATCCGCAGCCCCACCCTGGCGGGTGGGGCTGTGCGTTGTTTCAACCACTCGCTTCAGGTCGGGATCCATGGTCGGGATCCGTTGCCATAGGGCGGTTCCCAACCCATCCGTCATCCCCACGCACGCCGCCCAT
>Ga0163153_10002244_pt1 | contig 28720 bp, 24 predicted proteins | sample OliLakLV19MP6IB1_FD_148629 | JGI IMG/M metagenome (GOLD analysis project Ga0163153, IMG submission 148629) | Freshwater microbial mat bacterial communities from Lake Vanda, McMurdo Dry Valleys, Antarctica - Oligotrophic Lake LV.19.MP6.IB-1 | ecosystem: Environmental > Aquatic > Freshwater >...
GAATCTTCTCGAGCGTCTTCCAGTGCAAATGGAATTCTTGGCAGATCGCCCGCTTGCTCTTCTGCTTGGTCAACACCAAGCGACGAATTTCGGTCCATTGCTGCATGTCTCGATACACTCATGTTTCTCGCGGTTCGTAGGACTTGTGACGGATTTACCGTCGCAAGTCTTGGTCACGAATCCGCGACAGGGGACATGAGCGCTACACTTTTCGACCGACCATCGGTGACCCGCCAAGCGCTGCACTCTTCGACCGCCGTTTACACGCCGAGGAGAACATCGAGAATTCCACCATCGCGGCACAGATCCCAGGCCTCCTGACGGCCAGCGTGAAAGGCATTCACAAACAGTTCGAATTACCCTGCGTATCTCCCGAGATGTTTCTGGGAACACAGGTTTCTATTGGCGACGCGCACACCGGAATGGGACTGATTCGAGGCGTCACGTCGCAAGCGCCGTTGGTGCGCGGTCAGGTGCGGATCATCGAAGGAACTTGGCCGCAGGCCGGCGAAGTCATGGTGGGCAGCCTGACGGCCGCCAAACTTGGCTTTGATCCAGAGACGCTTAAAGTCGGTGAATACTTGACGATCGAAAAGCGACGCTGGCGCATCGCTGGGCGCTTCTCAGCGGCAGGCACTGCGCTCGATTCGGAAATCTGGTGTCGCCTGGAAGATTTTCAACAGGCCCTGAAGCGGCAAGACCTGAGCCTCGTGGCGATCATGCTCGGTGCCAACGTGCCTCATGTCGAAATCGATCTCTTCTGCAAGAGTCGCACCGCTCTGGAATTGCAGGCAATCGGCGAGGTCGCTTACTACGATTCGCTGCAACGGCATTACGGACCCGTGCGCGCGTTGGCGTGGCTTGTCGTGGTCTTGGTGGCGAGTTCCGGCGTCTTTGCGGGAATGAACATGATGTATGGGGCGGTCGCCGGGCGGGTGCGTGAGTTGGCAGCATTGCAGGCGATCGGCTACCGACGGATTGCGATCGCCCTGAGCCTGCTTCAAGAAAATACGCTCCTGGCAACCGCGGCATCGTTGATCGCAAGCGCCGTTGCCCTGGTATTTCTCAATGGCATGGCGGTCCGCTTCACGATGGGGGCGTTCACGTTGCGGCTTGATAGCTTCGGGCTATTGATCGGCGCCCTCACAGGCCTAACGCTGGGAATCTGCGGGGCGATCCCTCCCGCGCTGAAAGCGCTCCATGCGCCGGTGGCACAGAGTCTGAAGGCTATTTGATATCGGCGACGTCGCCGATAGGACGAGTAGCACATTCTGGAGAAATCGAAAATGAGAAGGTTCAGTACAGCGGCAATCGCCATTTTCGCCCTCACCTCAGGCCTCGCCGGATGTGGCAAGGCGCCCGTGGCAGAGAACTCAACATTGCCGGTGGAGACCACCGCCGTGGCCTACCTGGTGCATGAGGAACCCGCAGGCGCGATGGGCGTGGCCGATGCCCGGCAGTCGAAAGACGCTGCGACGGAGATCACAGTCGTGGGACGGATCGGTGGCTCCGCCAAACCGTTTGTCGACGGTACCGCGGCGTTCACGATCGTCGATCCGAAAGTGCCGCATTGTTCCGCTGAAGAGGGTTGCCCCACGCCGTGGGACTATTGCTGCGAGACCGCTGCGCTGCCGACATCAACAGCCTTGATCAAAGTTGTCGATCCCCAGGGACAGTTGGTCACCGAGGACGCGCGAGAGCTGCTGGGCGTCAAGGAACTGGCAATGGTCGTCGTGCACGGCAAGGCCGAACGCGACGCGGAAGGCAACTTGACCGTCCTGGCCGATCAGGTGTTTGTGAAAGAGACGAAGTAGCTTTGTTTCGGCGGCTGGAGTCGCGCAATTCGGCATGCGCGCTCCAGCCACGATCAACAGGTCGGATTGCTCGCTATGAGTACGGAAGTTGATCTACGACAATTGAAGGTGGAGCGTCAGGAAATGATGCCACGCCGTCGTTCGCGGGCCGTTGTCGCGCGCTATCTGATCCCGGCCGCAATTCTCTTGGGATTCACTGGGCTGGTACTTATCGCCGCGAAGGATAGCCTCGTATCGCGCCGCGCCGTTCAGGTCGTGCCGGTGATTGTCTCGCGCGGAGTCGTTCACCAGTCCGGAGTTCCCCTGTTTCAGGCCGCCGGCTGGGTGGAGCCGAGGCCGACGCCAATCATGGTCAGCGCCATGGCAGAAGGAGTGATTGAGGAGTTGCTCGTCGTCGAGGGACAATCTGTGTCGGAGGGCGAACCGTTGGCTCGTGTGTCTCAAACCGATGCACGCTTGACGCTCGAGGAGGCGGAGGCGGAAGTCCGTTTGCGAGACTCGGATGTCACTGGCATCGAGGCGGAATTGCTCGCCGTCACAAGCCGACTGGAAAACCCCTTGCACCTTAAGAATCTGCGAGCGGACGCACAATCGCAGCTTGCTAAGATCGAGCGGGAACTTACCTCATTGCCGACGCTGATCGCCGCAGGGACCGCGCGATTAACTTACGCTCGATCCAACGCCGAAGGTAAGCGTGCTGCCGCGGGGTCCTTGGCGGGGCGCATTGTCGAGCAGGCGGAAAGCGAATACCGGGCGGCGGAAGCGGAACTCCAGGAATTGCAGGGACGGGAGCCGGGCGTACGCCAAGAGGCCGCGAAACTCCGTGAGCGTGTGGAAGGGCTGTCACAACAGGCGTCGCTGCTAGTCGACGAAAAGCGAGCCGTTTCGGAAGCCAAAGCCAAGCTTATCGGTGCGCAGGCGCGCGCCGATTTAGCGCGATTGATGGTGGATCGTTCCAAATTGCGGCTGGAACGAATGACGATCCGCGCGCCCGTGGATGGGCGCGTGCTGAAGATCCTCGCGTCGCCAGGAACGTTAGTCGGAAACGTCGGGGGCGAAACGACCAGCAGGGCCAGCGCGGTGGTCACGTTGTACCAACCCGATCAATTGCAGATTCGCGCCGACGTGCGTTTGGAGGATGTGCCGTTGGTCGAAGTCGGCCAGCAAGTGCGAATCGAGACGGCGTCTTCGAAAACGGCGCTCAAGGGAACAGTATTGCAGGCGACTTCGTCAGCAAATATCCAAAAGAACACGCTGGAAGTAAAGGTGTCGATCGACGATCCGCCTCCCGCCTTAAGACCCGAGATGCTGGTCTCGACGACATTCCTGGCCCCTGAGCTCCCGACGAGTGAGGAATCGGGAGTTAAGGCGCGTGAACGGGTTCTGATTCCCAGCAACCTAATAGCGCTTGACGACGGCGTTGCAGCCGTCTGGATCGTGGATGCGTCGGGCGTGGCGGCGAAGCGCAGCATCCAGACCGGTGGCGACGCCGGAAATGGACTCGTCGAAGTGGTCGAGGGACTCGTACCGACCGACAAGTTGATTGACTCTCCACCTTCGGACCTTACCGGGGGAGAGCGGTTAACGATTACTGAAAATGCTCGCTAAACAAAGCGAGTTCGAAACCGTGTTGAGGCAGCATTCGATGGCGTTGGTTCAGATTCGAGAACTCACGAAAACCTATCGTCAGGGGGACGAAGTGATTTGTCCCTTGCGCGACGTGCAGTTGGATATTGAAGTCGGTGATTTCGTGTCCCTGATGGGTCCAAGTGGAACCGGTAAAAGCACCTTGCTCAATGTCGTCGCAGGCATCGACAAAGTCGATTCCGGCAGCATTGTCGTCGACGGTGTGGAGATCACTAGACTCACCCGGGCACAACTCGCCGACTGGCGCGCGGCGCACCTGGGATACATCTTCCAAACTCATAACCTCATCCCCGTGCTAACCGCTTACGAGAACGTGGAACTTCCGACGTTGCTTCTGCCCATGTCAGCGGCAGAGCGGCGAAAACGAGTGGAAATCGCCCTGGAGGCCGTCGGGCTGATGGACCGGGCCGACCACTACCCTCGTCAACTATCAGGCGGGCAGGAACAACGCGTGGGAATCGCGCGGGCCATCGTCACCAATCCGACGATCGTCGTGGCCGACGAGCCGACTGGAAGCCTCGACGCCAAATCCAGTGAACAGATCCAAGTGCTCTTGAAGCGACTCAACCGGGAACTGGGGATGACGATGCTGCTCGTCACCCACGACGAACGGGTGGCGTCGCTTGCGACCCGGCGACTCCGCCTCGACGATGGGCGCGTCGTAGAAGCAGCTGCATCGACGTCGGTTTAGCCTCATCTCCCCAGCGAGCAACAGTAATGCTTTCATTCCTGCCCTATATCCTCAAGAGCCTCTGGCGACATCGCGCACGCAGTTTGTTGACGGTGACCGGAGCAGCCGTGGCGATGTTCGTGTTCTGCTTCGTCGGATCGGTGCAGCAAGGCCTGGAACGCCTCACGGCGGACGAGCAATCGCAGCGCACGCTAATCGTCTTTCAAGAAAACCGCTTCTGCCCGGCCAGCAGCAAACTTCCCATCGACTATGCCGGACAGATTCGCAAAATTCCAGGCGTTCGCGACGTCATGCCGGTGCAAGTCTGGACCAACAACTGCCGCGCAAGTCTGGACATTATCGTTTTCAATGGCGCCCCGGCCAGGCAGTTGCAAGACCGTTCGCAACTTGTGTTGAGTGGGGGGGACTGGCAATCCTTTGCCAATCGGCGCGACGGGGCGCTGGTGGGGCGTAACGTGGCTCAGCGCCGCGGACTGACGGTGGGAGCGCCGTTTTCGGTGGGGGAAATGTCGGTCCAGGTGGCCGGAATCTTCTCATCGCCGGTGCCGGCCGAAGAAAACTTGATCTACACGAACCTTGATTTCCTTCAGCTTGCCGCGGGCGGCAACGCGGCGGGCCTGGTGACGCAGCATGAGGTCACGCTGACGCCGACCGCCGATCCGGAATCCGTGGCAAAGGCGATTGATGCGGCTCTTCGCTCCGGACCCGTGGCAACGACCACGCGTTCAAAGGGAGCCTTTCAGGTCAGCACGCTCGCGGACCTCGTGGATTTGATCGGCTTCGCTCATTGGCTCGGATTTGCCTGCGTCGGCCTGGTGCTGTCGCTAGTCGCCACAACCACGGTGATGGCAGTTCAGGATCGCGTCAAAGAACATGCTGTCTTGCAGACCCTCGGCGTTCGTCCAGCCCGAGTGTTCCGCCTGGTGGTGGCGGAAAGCGTTCTCCTTTGCACCGTCGGCGGACTGCTTGGCACGTCGCTCGCGCTCCTAGGCCTGGCCTTCGGCGGACTCGCCATCGGTGCCGAGGGCGTCGCCATTGGTTTCCGCCCGTCACCTTACTTAGCCGCCACCGGCTTCGCGGTGTCCATCGCGGTGGGCTTGGTAGCTGGAGTGATCCCCGCCTGGCAAGCAGCAAGCACAAATATCGTGAATGCGTTACGCGAAACTTAGTCTGACGTTGAAGTGAGCTTCCACTAGCTCACAATCCATATTCGGCGTCGGTGCGCAGACTTGCACTCTTGACTAGCGAAGGCTCCCGGACAGCAGGAAACCATCCAGCTGGGCCTCTGCGACGCGAAGCTCGCGAAGCGCCGTAAGGTAGCTGAAGTTCGTCTGAGTGAACGTGCGCTGCACCGTCAATATGCTGACGAAGTTGATTTCACCCGCCGCGTACAACTTACCGGTTAGGTCCAGCGACTCCGCGGCGCGGGGAAGAATATTCGAACGGTAGCGGTCGACCCGATACCGCGCATTCGCGTAGCGCTCGTACACTGGCGCAAGTCGCTCTTGCAGGTCGAGTTCGAGTTGTGAGAACGCGCGTTCAGACGCCGCCAGCTCGTACTGGGCGCGCATCACGCCCCCTTGATTGCGGTCAAACAAGGGAATCGGTACCGACACGCCCACGGCACCGTCCGGCTTGCCGCCGATGCCATTGTCTTGCCAATTCATCAATCCCTGCACCGCGACATTCGGTTGCCTTTCGACGCGCGCACGGCCCACCGCTGCGCGCGCGCGATCAACTTCGGTGGCTGCGGTAGCGATCTCGGGGCTGGTAGAGAGTAGAAGCGTCAGCACTTCTCGTTGATCAAACGCACGAGGCGCGGCGTATACATCTCCCGCTAGAGCTTGCGGCGGCATCGTCGGTTGACCGACGACAGCGGCTAGACTTTGCCATGCGGCATGGTGGCGATTCCGTGCGTCTTGCACGATGATCCCGGCGTTTTCTGCTTCCAATTCGGCTTGCAGTACATCGACACGGCTGCCTTCGAGGCTTCTCGCAATGTCGGTGGCGGTCTTCAATCCTTGATCCGCAATGCGAGCAAGTTCCAACGACAGGTCAATTTGCCGCTGCGCCAATAGTGCTTCGGCAAAAGCGCTCCGCGTATCGGTCAGCACACGCTGCGTTTGCGCCGCAAGTTGCTGTTCGGCCTTGCGGACTTCGTTGGCGGCCACGGAGCGATTCCAGCGGAGCTTGCCGCCGCGAACGAACTCTTGACTCACTGTAACGCCCTGTTGCTCCGCCAGACCTCCACTGCCGAGTTGTTGCCCCTCGTAGCCGACTGATGGATTTGGCCGGAGCCCGACTTGAATCCAATTGCCGCGGGCCGCGCCCACGAGCGCCGCGGCTCGCGCAATGGAAGGATTGTTTGCCAGTGCGAGCTGTTCGAGTGTCGTCAAATCCATCCCGGGCCGCGGCGGCGGGACGGGGACTTGCTCCGGTGTCGTCAATCGCCTTGCCGCCGTCCGCGGCACGACGAAGCTGGCCTGAGGGGGCTCAGCTCCCGACGACACGTGCGGCAGGCCGCAACATACGCACAATAGGAAGGCTGTACGACTTGCGACGAATGCCGTGAAGCGCAATGTCAACGGCAATTGTGCTGGATCGACTCGCATGCAGGAACTCCTTTTCCCGTCGACGCTCGCGTTCCGTCTCAGTTAAGATCGGCGAGCAATCTGACAATTCTTCCTGAATTGACCGCGTGGATCACCTACCTGGGGCAGGTGTAACGAACAACCAAATGCCGATGGTAGCGGTCGCCAAGATGACGCCCGCGCCCATCGCGCTCCAGAAACCAAGTCGAAGCCGTTCCGCGAAAGCCAAGGGCACGAAGAACGGCAGCCCGAGCGGCACCAGGACCAACGTCTCCCGCGCGAGGCGGGAGAGCGCTGGCAGGTCATGATGTTGAAACCAACCGGCGATGAAGGCCAAGATGCTCATGATCGGCAGGGACAACAAGAGCGCACCAGCCCGCGGGAATCGCTTCGACAATTCCGCGACTGCGACGACAATCGCCGCCGTGAGCAGCACACGCGCTACATTCCAGGCTGATCCCATCTTGGTCTCCTTCGACCACTGTCGCCATGAGTTAGTGAACATGCCCCTCGGCGGTCTCGGCGAACTCCCCGGCGTACGGGGTTCCGTCCACTGCGGCGCTGATCGTACCGGCGAATTCCTGGACAAGGCCCAGGTTGTCGTGCTTGCCGACGAAGCGTGAAGACGTGCCCTCCGGCTCGCCTTCCAGCGGTTGCGGCGAGAGTTCCACTTGGAAGGCCGGCTCGTTGATGCTCAAGATCACCTTGTCCGCCTTGACTGGCGATGCCGTCTTCGCGTCGCCGCCGAGGATGTAAACGACGGTTTCCTTCTTGTCGTGGTCGACGGTGAACTCGATGTGATAGTTCCCGTCGCCCCATTCAGCGATGGTGCCGCCGTGCGGCGCCGAACCGTGATGATCCTGCGCCGCCTCTTCCGACGGGGATTCCCCGTCCGTGGTAGCTGTTTCGCTCGTCGAACCTGAGTCCGCTGGCGGAGTAGCCTTCCCGCAACCGAGCGGGAGGGCGCTGACGGCCGCCAAGAGCGCGACGTAACCAATGCGATGCCACATGAGTTCATTCCTTTCCAAGAGCGTAACGTTGTCGAATCAAACGGTCGCAGCCGCGGGAACCCCATGTTCCCGAGCGCCGAGGTCCTCTTCCGCATCCTGCGACTGGACCAAGCGGACGGCATCCTGCCCGCTGAACTTCCAAAACAAACCGGGGTGAATCAGGAACTCGCAAAAGGTCGACGTCACCAGGCCGCCCAAGATCACCGTTGCCACCGGATAGAGAATCTCTCGTCCCGGTTCTTGCCCACCCCAAACCAGCGGCACGAGGCCGATGCCGGCCGTGAGCGCGGTCATTAGCACCGGTGCGAGCCGCTCCAGGCTGCCGCGCAACACCATTTCTGGAGTGAAGGGTTCTCCTTCCTCCTTCATGAGGTGGAAGTAGTGTGTCACCAGGAGAATCCCGTTGCGCACGGCGATCCCTCCCAGCGAAATGAAGCCGACGAGACTAGCCACCGTCAGCGTCTGCCCGGTCAACACAAGCGCTAGCACGCCGCCGATGAACGCCGTCGGCAAGGCATTTAAGATTTGCAGCACGATCCGCACCGAGGGATAGAGCAACATCAACACGACAAACATCCCGACCACGGAAACGCCCGCCAAGAGCACAATCAACGTCGTGGCGCGCTGTTGGCTTTCGAATTGCCCGCCGTACTCGATGAAGTAACCTTCAGGTAAGGCAACATTGTTGCGTACACGATCCTGGATGTCCGCCACGGCACTCGCCAGGTCACGATCCTGCGTGTTACAGCGAATCACGATTCGCCGGCGAGCATTTTCCCGATTCACCGCGTTAGGACCTACTCCTTGGCCGATTTCGGCAAGCGCGGCCAGTTCCACCTGGCCGCGTCCTCCCGGCAAATCGATTCGCAGTCGTCCCAGGTTGGCATAGTCGGTGCGGTAGCGTTCTTCTAAGCGCACCAGCAGGTCGAAACGACGCTGTCCTTCCAACACCTGGGAGACGACGTCCCCTTGCAACGCGGTTTGCAATACTTGCGCCAAATAGGCCCGAGTCACGCCGTAACGAGCCAACGCGTCCGGACGCAAACGGATGTGGAGTTCCTCAGATTGGCGAACCGGCTCGATCACCGGAGGTGTCACGCCTGGTACGGACTGAATCACGCCTTTGACGCGTTCGGCCGAGGCGAGCAACGTGTCCAAATCGTCGCCATAAATCTTGATGGCGATTTGAGCGTAGACGCCGGAGACCATGTGGCTGATCAAGTGTGCGAGCGGTTGCTCGACCTCGATGTCGACCCCTGGTACCTCCTCGCGCAGTTCCGCCAGCAGCTTGGCCAGCATCTCCTCACGTCCTTCGTGGGCCTCGGGATTGATGCTCACGATATATTCACCGGCGTTGACGGGCGCCGCATGCTCGTCGAGTTCCGCTCTTCCGGTGCGTCGCACGAAATGGAGCACTTCGCCGTCAGGATTCTTCGGCGATTGCTGCATGGCCAGGAACTTGGCGTCGATCAACGCCGAGGCCCGATTCGACGCGTCGAGCGAAGAACCCGGCGGAAGCGTGACATTCACGAGCACGCTCCCTTCGTCGAACTGCGGCAGAAAGTCGCGCCCCAGGTTGGCGAGCTGCCAGCCAGCGAGGGCAACCATCGCCCAGGTGGCGATCAGTAGGGGCAGCGGGTGCGCCATGCTGAAGCGAATCAAATAGCCGCCAAACCACTTGAGCGTTCGCAACAGGGCACCATCGCCTTCCCGATGCGTCGCCTTGGATTGCGGCAGGAGATAATAACTCAAGACCGGTGTCACCGTGAGTGACACGAGCAATGACGCCAAGATTGAGACAATATAGGCGATGCCGAGGGGCGCGAACAACCGCCCTTCGACGCCGGAGAGCGCGAACAATGGGAGGAAGACGAGAATTACCACCGCGGTGCCGAAGACGATCGCGCTACGGATTTCCTTGCTGGCCTCGTACACGACCCGCAACGGCGGCAGCGGTCGCGGCCGCATATTGTTTTCTTTGAGCCGGCGAAAGATGTTTTCCACGTCGACGATCGCATCGTCGACGAGTTCCCCCATGGCCACCGCGATGCCGCCGAGCGTCATTACGTTGATGGAGAGTTGCGCTCCGGTGAACCAGCCCATGAGGCGGAAGACCAGGGTCGTAATCACGAGCGAGAGAGGAATCGCCGTGAGCGTGATAAATGTGGTGCGAAAGTTCAGCAAGAACAAAAACAGGATAATCAGCACCAGCGTTGCGCCGATCACGAGCGCCTCGGCGACATTGAAAATCCCGCGATCGATGAAGTTCTTCAGCCGGAACAAGTCCGAATTGATCACCACGTCGGCTGGCAGCGAATCCTCGACTTCCGCGAGCGCCGCCTCGATTTGATCGGTTAGCGCCCTGGTATCGACATGCGGCTGCTTGGCGATGGTAAAGACCACGCCCGGCCGCCCGTTGACGCTGCCGTCGCCTCGTTTGAATTGCGGGCCTTCGACGACCCGGGCGACCTGCTTGAGTAACACGGGTCGCTCGGGATTGTCGCGAATAGGTACGATGCTCAGGTCATCCAACACTCGCTGGTCGCCGGGACCCAGTCGCCCCAAGACGCGAATCGGCCGTTCCGATTCCCCTTCAACTGCGAAGCCACCGCTCGTGTTGATGTTGCTGGCCTGGAGCGCCGCTTCCACTTCTTGCAACGTGACGTCGTATTCCAACAGGGCGGCCGGGTCGACCAGCACTTGGTATTGCTTGCGGTCGCCGCCCTGGATAAATACCTCGGCGATGCCCGGAATCTTCAATAGCCGCGGGCGAACGACCCAGTCGGCAGTCGTGCGGATTGACATGTGTTCCAGTTCAAAGGGAGCGAATACGACTTCCTGCGACTGGCCTGCGATCGTGACCAAGGCGCGACGTTCCCGCATTCCCTCGTTCTGCTGCTCCCATAAGGCATGCTCGAAGGAAATCGGCTTCCAAGTGTCAAGCCGATGTCGGTCGACCGGCTGCCAAAGCGATAGACTCGCCTGGCCCTCACGATCTTCTGTCAACTCCGCCATCATCCCGTCCCTACCGACGGGTGCAAGGACGCCTCCCCTTGGCCCGGTCTGCCGATACATGCCGCCGATCACGATTTGTCCCATGATGGAGGTGGGCGGCGTCATTTGGGGCAGAATGCCGGGCGGGAGCACGCCTGTCAGCGTCGACAATCGCTCCTGAACGGTCTGCCGCGCGGCGCGAACCTCGGTCGTCCAGTCAAACTCGATATAGATCACGTTCAGTCCGGCAGTAGTCTGACTTCGCACGGCCTGCACGCCGCTCGCTCCCAAGAGCGCGATCTCGATTGGCTGCGTGATCAGTGTTTCAACCTCTTCGGTCGCCAGCCCTGGGCACTCGGTGATGATCACCACGCGCGGTCTATCGAGGTCGGGAAACACGTCAATCGGTAGCGTCGTCGCCAGATACGAACCGTAGACCAGCAGCGTCAAGCTAAGGACGACCACCAGCATGCGGTAGCGCAAGGCGAAGCGAATGACGGCGTTAAGCATCGAAGTTCCTTCTTAGTGTGCGCCGTGGACCGTGCCGTCCGCATGGACATGCACATTCGCCGGCGTTCCACTTGCCGCCTGCGCCTTCAAGACTCGGTTCAAGGATGCCGCCGCGTTCTGGGGAATGTAAAACCCGGGACGGAGCGTGCCATCGTTCGCCAGCACGATTTCGCGCTGGTCTTCATTCAGGACATGCACCGCCAGGCGGTCAAACAGGTTGCCATTCTGGCGAAACACATAGGCCTCGGGTCCGTCGCGCACCACGGCGTCTCGCGGCACCGCAAACACGTCCTTCATCTGATCCACCGCCACACGCAGTTGCACGCGATCGCCCGGGCGATAACGCCACAGCAGCCGCGTCTCGCCGTCACGGTCGTACGCCTGCCATTGATTTTCGAGCGACAGATAAAAGGCGAACGTCCGATTTTCGGTGTCGATCGTATTCGCTACGTGATGAATGCGGAACTTGGTGGGCGCGGCAGGCCAGGTTGGTCCCGACCGCTGTTCGAATTCCACGTCCACGTCCCAATTTTCCCGTACCGCTTGCTGAATAAGCGGCATGTCGTCCTTGAAGCCGCGGCCTTCGATCAAGAGCGCTCGATGATCGGCCAACGTACAAAGCACGGTTCCGGCGCCGACTTGCTGTCCAAGTTCTACCTTGAGTTCGTGAAGTTCGAAATTGAAGGGCAGTCTCTGGGGTTCGTCCACGGCCGACGCAAGCGCGATTTCCGCCACGCGAAGTGCCTGTTCGCCTGGCGCTTTGACCGTGATTTCCGTGACGAACTCCCCGCTGGCCGCGGCCTCGATCCGGTCGACGGCGAGTCCGCGCGCCTGTAGGTCTTGCCGGTAGGCTTGCGCCGTCGCGTCTAGGACGCGAACCTGGTTTTCGATTTCGATGATTCGCGATTGGGCCAGTGCGCCAGACTGCGATAAGCTGGAAAGTCGCTGAATCTGAGCCTGGGCGTTTTCAATTTCCCGTGTTGCTTTGAACAATTCCAGTTGCGAGGCATGCAACTGTTCACTGACGAGCCGCATCGAGAACAGCGGCGCGTTTGGCTCGACGGTATCGCCTGGATAGGCATGAATCTTGGTAATGATGCCCGCTACTGGAGCGACGACGCCGCGATCACTGACGCCCGGTCGATCGACGATCATGCCTGGCACGTCAATCTTCCGCCAATACGTCGTGAGCGCAAGTGGCTTCGCCACAAGCGCCAGGTTCTTGAGCGCCTGTGGGCTGACACGGACGGTTTGACGCTCGGCCGGGGGAACCGGCGCGGCGGCCTCCGGCGTTGCGCCAGATTCGCCTTGCTGCGACCACAAATACAGCCCACCGCCGACTAAGGCGGCAAGAAATACCGTTACAATAAGCCCACGGCTCAATAAACGTGACATGAGAGGTCCTTCCGCAATGGAATTCGTATCGCGATGGCGTGCCATTAAAGCACACGATTCGCGCCGAAAGCACGAGCGCGAGAAGCGCGCACGCTCCGCGAAAGAACTATCAGATGCGGAGAGTCCGCAGCCTCAAAATGAGCGCGCAGCCGCGTACGAGGTGGTCCTCAGGTGGCGCATGGAAGGCAGGCGACGGCGGCGGAGCCGTACTGGTGAAGTAGTCACCGGCGGCAGGCACCGTCGTCAATTCACCGCAGGTCGAGAAACTCGGCGACGCGGTCACGCTCACGTGCTCGCAATACGGCACGTAGACAGAAGTCGAATCATGGTCCGTGCTATCGGGAACGGCGGGCGTTGGGGCGACCGGCGGATGCTCGTGCGAATGACCGCGGTGGTGACTATGGTGCTCGTGCCCGGAATGAGCATGCGAATCTGTGATCGCTGGCTCGTCGGTAGCACGTAGGCCCCCACACCAATCCCAATGCATATGGGCGCGAAGATCATGGTCCGCTGCCTGGTGCGCGTGCGCATGGGGCACCTTCGCCATTTGACAGGCGAAATAACCCATAAGCAGCACGGCAGTTAAGCAGTTTCGGAACATGTGATTCACTGGCGGTAACTGCGACCTGTATCCTGAGTTTAGGGCCACCCCTGGCAATCGGCAAGCAGTGGGCCATCTCGACCAGCCTTAAATCCCGTATTTCCTTCAATCGGCGAATAACGGCCGGACGGGCCATCATTTAGTCGCTTCGATCGGCATTTTTAACCCATTTTGAATCGGTCGATGCTCGTGCAGGGGCGAAGTTAAAGATTGCCTCAGCTTTGCTCCGGGAGCGTTTTAGAACAGACGTCGTTCCACTTGGTTTCCGTAAACCGTCCAGGCGGAGTGCGGCAGTTCTTCACGCGCGTAAAGTTCCAGGTATGGGCCTGGGCTGACCCTCTCCACGAGCGTCCGAATGTTGCCCGGCTTCCGGCTATGTGCGGAACGAGGTGCCTGCATCCAGCTTCCCAGCGTTTGATCCCGAAACGCAAGGCCCCCTCGCACACCGAGCAACAGAAACTCGTGTGAGACCCGCCAATAGTTGCCCGTGCCGATTCCGTCTTTCACCCACACGAAGCAAGATTTGAACTTGAATCCCCAGGCGTCGATCACGGCAAAAGCCTCTCGGAGAAAGCCGTTCGTCGTCCACAGATGGAGATGGGCGTTCTTCGCGGCCAGCTTGCGTACCGGCTCCTTACAAATCTGCTCGACTGACATGGTCGAGTAATGTCGTGCTGCAGCGCCACGGGCGGATTCGTTATCGTACTGCCACGCCGGATCAGCGTAGATAGTGGGGAAGGTCACTCGCTTTTCGATAAGTGACGAATCCCTTCCTTCTCGAATCCGCTCTAAAATGGTGACGCAATCGAGTTGCCAATCTAGCCGCTTCTGTGGCACGCTGAGCACGCAATAAACAGGATTATCGCGTGCTGCCGAAGGATCACGAACTGGATCAAGAATTAACCGAGTCGAGCACGGAAGTGATCGAGATTTCTGTCAATTCTTCACCGGCGGCGGCCACGCTCTCGGCACTGGCTGCCGTGCCCGAGGAACAAATCTGGCTGGGTAAGCTACGGAGTAAGCGGACGCGCGAGGCGTATCGCCGCGACGTGAGACATTTTATGAAGACGTTCGGAATTGCGACACTCGACGAGTTGCGCCGCGCCGATCATCGGGCCGTACTGGCGTGGGAAGCGTCGATGCGCGAACGCGAAGGCTTGGAAGCTTCGACGATTCGTCGTCGGCTCGCTGCTCTGTCGAGTCTGTTCACGCACCTCGTGAATTACGGCGCCGTGGCGACCAATCCGGTTCGCGATATCCAGCGGCCCAGCATCAATCGCCGCGAAGGCAAAACCTTGGCATTTTCGCAGCAGCAAGCCCGTGCGATTCTTGATGCGCCGCCGCTCGACACCGTGCAAGGACTCCGCGACCGAGCGATTTTGGCCGTTGGATTTCAAGTCGGACTGCGTCGCGCCGAAATTGCGGCCCTGCGCGTCGGCGACGTGCATCAGAATCGCGGCTTCGATGCGATTTGGGTCACCCGCAAAGGCCGCAAGCGCGACTCGATCGCAGTCCATCCGCAAGTCGTGCAGCGAGTTCGCGATTACCTCGCGGTCGTCGGCCACGCTGCGGATCTTGACGGGCCGTTGTTCCGACCCGTTCGCGCCAACGACAAACAGGACGACCCTCGCAGGTGCCTCGCATCGGACGCTATCGATCGCGTTCTGCGTCGTTGCGCCCGCCAGATACGCTTGGATCGCGGCTACTCGGCACATTCGATGCGGGCCACGTTCATCACGACCGCGCTCGACAACGGCGCCAGCCTGGAAGACGTGCAGCGTGCCGCCGGCCACGCCGACCCGTCCACGACGCTGCTCTACGACCGTCGGGGCTACGACCCGGAACGGTCGGCGTCATTTTTTGCAAACTACTGATCCGTAGCCACTTAAGTCATACGTGTCGAAGCCGCAAAGTGGCCCTCGGCAATTGTTCCTTCATGCCGGTCGTACTTGATGCCGCAATCTGGTGACGCCGGTCCTGCCCAATGGTAACGTCGCGTAGACGCTCGAATTGCGAACTTCACAGGAGGCTGCGTAGACCACTTTAAACGGCGACTGTCGCAAGTCCACGGGCAGTTGGCGGTTCTCTTTCAGCCGTCGATAAATGCTCTGGATCATCACCCCCATGAAGGACGCAGCTGCCCAAGTACTCCATGAAGGCCGGTGTGCCCACCGCGGCGTGCCGGCAGACAACGCGCCGGCGAGACAGATTCCGAGCGTGGTTGCTACGTCGCCCAAGGTCGCGCCCGTGCAGCGCCATGCAGTGTTGCCCCAGTCTGGGCCGACCATTTCGACGTACGCCGGCATTTGCAACATTTCCCATAGCCAATTCAGCGCAATTGCCACCACCGCAAGGGAGCGCACGTAGCGAGCAACTACGTAGAATTCGCTCTTCATGGCGCTCAGTTTGCGACGTGCTCCATCGTCGCTTCCGTTTGCGAGGCGGCCGGCAAATCGTGGGGGGATTCGGACTTGCCGTGCAACTTCAGCCAGCGGGCGCGCCGAACCCAATAGAAGCGAACGGGAAGGAACAGATCCACAACTTCGTCCGAGATCAGCAATCCGCCGAGGACCGGCAGCGCCATCGGCGCAAGGATCTCGCCACCGACGCCTTTGGCAAAGACCATCGGAAAGATCGCGATGATGGCCACGCCCTCGGTCAACAATTTCGGGCGCAGTCGATGCACGGCGCCTTCGATGACGGCCTGGCGCAGCTCTTCGAGAGACTTGATGTTTTCCAGGCCGCCGCGCTTTTCGATGGCCTCGCGCAAATAGACCAACATGATGATGCCGGTCTCGGTCGCCATGCCAAAGCAGGCGATGAAGCCGACCCAAACCGCGACGCTGAAATCCATCGGCGGCGCATCCCAGCCTTGCATAATCTTTGGAAATAAGTACATGAAGAACGCTCCTCCGGCCAAGGCCTCGGGAACGGCCAGCATCATCAAGGCCGCGTCGGCCAAGTCTTTGTACGTCATGTAGAGAATGACGAAGATCAGTACGATCACCGCCGGAAACACGAATCGCAGCGTCCGCGCGGCGCGGACCTGATGTTCGAACTCCCCGCTCCATTCGATATGTACGCCTTCGGGAAGCTTGACTTTCTGCCGAACCGAACGATCGGCTTCGTCCACGAAACCGACGATATCACGCCCGCGAACGTTGAGTGTGACGTAGTTCAGTAGCCGGCCGTTTTCGCTTTTGATCATCGCCGGGCCTTCCACGATCCGCACTTCGGCGACGGCGCTCAATGGGATCAATGCTTGCCCAGTTGCCGCGTGGGCCGGCACAGCCGAATGTTCATTCCCAGAATCCGACGTCGTGGCCATGTCATTCGAACCGCTTGTCGGCGAGGACCCCATCGCGCCGGGCGCACCGGTATTGCTCGATGCGCTCCCAATTCCGCCGGCGTTGACGAGCAGTCGGCGAATGCTTTCCTCGTCCTGACGATTTGCCCGGGCATAGCGGATGCGGACAGGAAAGCGGTCGCGTTCCTCGACGGTATAGGTCACCGCGCGCCCCGCCAAGGCGACTTCGATTTCGTTTTGGATGTCCTCGACGGAGATCCCGTACCGCGCGGCTTGCTCGCGGTTGATATCGATTTCGACGTAGCCCTTGCCCATGATCGGGGCGGCGATCGTGTCGCGGGCGCCGTTGATCGGCTTGAGCACCGCTTCAATCTCCTTGCATACGCGGTCGATGGTGTTCAGATCGGGACCAAAGACCTTGACGCCGATATCAGTGCGCACGCCGGTCGAGAGCATCTCGATGCGATTGATGATCGGTTGCGTGAAGATGTTGCTCCAGCCGGGCACCTGCAGCACGCGGCCCATCTCGTCATCGACCAGATCTCCCTTGGGACCGGTCTTGCGCGGCCAAAGGAACACCTCCTCCCGGAACGGTTGCTCTAGTTCCACGCGCAGCGTCTGGAAAGGTTGAAACGCTTGCGCTGTGTAGGCGTGATCCAACTGCGTCTGGACGGCTTGCTCGACGAACCGCTCGGTCGCCTGGCCGCGCGGGGCGTCTTTGACCAAGGCGACGCCTTGCGCGCCTTTGGCCAGTTCTTCCAAGGCATACCAGGTAAAGGCCTCGACGCCGCGATCGAAGAGTTCCCAGTTGATTTGTTGGACGCGCTCGCGCCAAAGTCGAGTACGTTCATTCTCCAATGCTCGGAGCAATTCGGTGCTGAGCGTTTTATGCTCCGCGCCGGCGAACTCCGCCAGGTCGCTGGCCACGCTGGAAAGCCAGGACTGCTTCAACTCCAGGGCCGCCACGAGGTCGGTGATGGCGCCCAGTTCGACGAAATGTTGCGCCGCGTCTTGGCTGAGCTGCGTCACGTCTTCCAGCGACGGCGCTTCGACGAGCCAAGGGCCGTAGGTCGGCGTCAGCTTTTTCACGAGCGCATCGATTTCGAGCTGCTCATCCTTGCCCTGCGGCCAGGTTAGACTTCCGGCCTCGTGCAGGCGTCGCACCAGTTCCTCGATGGTGAATCGCGTCAGTTGCGACTGCAGCTCTTGCTCAAATTCCGCATAACGAAGCACTGCCAACTCGCGCTGTGTTTCGTCAAATCGCTCCAAAGCCTTTTGGCTGGCGTCGATGATCAACGTCTCGCGATCGTCCTCCAATGGAGCACGCAGCACGAAGCCATCCGTTTCCAGTCGTTCCAGGACGCGCCGCGTTTGCTCGGCGGCGTCGTCGTATTGCAACACGCGCTTCGGCCAGAGTTCTTTCGGGCGAAAGTTGACGAACGTTTCCACCATGTCCAAGGGCGCGGGATCGGTCGGCGTATCGGCGCGACCGGCCTTGCCGATCACCGACTCGACCTCGGGAAAGCCGCGCAGCAATGCGTCCCGCGCCTTGAGATCGTCCGCTGCCTGCGTCACGCTGGCCCGCGGCACGGTGACCGGCATATCAAGCGTTGTCCCCTCGTCGAGCGCCGGCATGAAGGCCACGCCGATCTTGGGAAATGAATATGCCCACAACCCAATCAGCACAAGACTGGCCAAAGAAACGGTTCGCCAGACTACAACGCTCTGGCTGCGATGTCCGACCCAATAAAGAAGTGCAATTGCGACGCCGGCAAAAGCAAAGAATAGCCATTTAAGGAATTCGAAGTGGCCGACAAGTGGCAGGGGAATGTAGATGAAGTTGAGTTGCGGGCCGATCCAAACCAGTCCTCCGGCCAAAAGAAGTAAAGCACACGTCGCCGTCAAGACGAGAAGCCCCTTCCAAAAGCCGTAGCTTTTTCCTGTCGTGAGAATGACCGTTAGCGACGTGACCAAGGCGAATACCAACAAAAACGTCGTTCGCCACGCCTCTTCAGAAGCCCCCTGACCGAACACCGCCTGCAACGGGAACATTCCCGCGGCGAGCACCAGCAGCACGGCGAACATCCACATCACCAAATTCCGCCGCGGCAGCGCCCAGGTCAGCAGCGGCTTATAGATGTGGATAAAGCTGCGCACGATCCAATTCTCCTCTTCGCTCCGCAGGCGCCCTTTGATGAACGTGGGAATCAGCGCGGGGACGAGCGTTACCGAAATCAGCGCCACACCGATCATGGCAAAGCTCTTGGTGAACGCCAGCGGATGAAATAGCTTGCCTTCCCGGCCGCTCAGCATGAACACCGGGACGAACGATAGGAGCATGATCAGGACGGAGAAAAAGATCGGCCGGCCGACCGTGCGGCAGGGCTGAATCACTAGCTCGCGGATGTCGCCCGTTACCTTACGGTCGCCGAAATGCTCCTTCAAGTGATGCGTTGCATTCTCGGTCATCACAATCGCCTGATCGACCAGGATGCCGATCGAGATCGTGATGCCCGCCAACGACATGATGTTGGCCTGAATGTCGATGATGCCGGTTTCGCGCAGCACCCACATCATCAGGAACGAGAACAACACCGCGAGCGGCAGCGTGATGCAGATTACGAACACGCTGCGGAAATGCATCAAGATCAGCAGAATCGCCAGCGAGGCGATCACCATCTCGTGCCACATCACTTCGCTGAGCGTGTGAATCGCCCCTTCGATCAGTCGCGTGCGATCGTAGGCGGCGACGATATGCACGCCCTCGGGCAGTCCAGGCTGTAGCTCGTGAATCTTCTCCTTGACCCGCTTCGTCACTTCCAGCGGGTTTTCGCCATGCCGCATCAACACCGCTCCGCCGGTGACCTCGTTGCCGTCTTTTTCATACACGCTGCGGCGGAACTGCGTACCGAGTTGCACCGTGGCGATGCTATGGACGTAGATCGGCGTGCCGTTCACTTCCTTGATGACGGTGTTTGCGATGTCGTGCTTATCTTTGATCCAACCGACGCCGCGGACGATGTACTCGGCGTTGTTTTTTTGCACGACGCCGCCGCCGGCCGGCATGTTGCTCTTGCCGACCGCGGCGTAAAGCTCGCCGAGCGTAATTCCATAGGCCCTCAGATCCTCCGGCCGCACGTCGATTTGATACTCCAGCGGCGTGCCGCCCACGATCGCCACGTCGGCCACGCCTGGCGCGGAGTTCAGTTGCGGGGCGATGTAGAACTTGTTGATCGCCCACAGCCGGCCCGAATCGATGGGGTGCTCCAGGCTGGTTTCGACCGTATACCAATAGATTTGCCCCAGCGCCGTCGCATCCGGCGCGAGGTACGGCATCACGCCGGCCGGCAAGAACGTGTTGGCCTGACTGAGCTTTTCGGTGACCCGCTGGCGGGCGAAATAAAAGTCGATGTCGTCGTCGAAGATGATCGTGATCATCGAGAAGTTAAATTCCGATGACGACCGAACCGTTTTCACTCCCGCCAATCCCTGCAGCTTGCGTGAAAGCGGATAGGTCACCTGATCCTCGATCTCGCGCGGACTGCGCCCCATCCAGTCCGTGAACACGATCACCTGATTCTCGCTCAGATCCGGAATCGCGTCGACGGGCGTATGGAGTGTGGCGTAGATGGCGGCGACCGTCAGCGCAGCGGTTACGATCAGCACCAGAAAGCGATTGCGAATCGAAAGCTCGATGATTTTCTCAATCATGGCGACAACTCAGATCCTGGCATCAGTAACAGTGAATCCGACCGACAATTAGCGTTTGTGAATGCTAGTGATGACCTGGTCGCTGCTCTGGACGTCAAGTTGTCCCATGACTTCGTCGCCGGCGTTCAGGCCTTCGAGCAACTCAGGCTTTTCGACCTTGAATTCCATTTCCATGCCTTGCATCAGTCCCGAAATGTCTTCGTGGTCCAGCGTGACTGTCCCACGGTCGCGGTCGACTGCCACGATCTTGCCGATAATGTCGTATTGCTTTGCCGTCGGCGAGGTTGGCGTCCTTTGGCAACCAACACCCACCATCACGATGGACAACAGCAATGTGATTGCGCAAAACATCTTTTTCATCAAACAATCTCTCATGTGAGATGGACGGACTTATTCCGACGTTATTCTTGGTTCGCGCCCCTCAGTTCCTTGACCTTGGCGAGCGTAGCATCCGAGTTCTTCAGAGCGTTCTCTTTGCAGCTATTGCAGCAGATGAACAGTGATTCCCCCGCGACCATCAATTTGACCGGCGCTCCCATCGATCCCAAGCGACTGGCCGGCAATACGGGGCAGAAGCGTTGCGCCTCGGCAAGCGTGCGGTCCTCCGGCGCTAGCTTCGCGAGCGCCGCTTTGATCTTGCCGTTCGGATCTTCCGGCGTGGATGGTCGGACCGTCGTCACGCCGGACCGCTCTTGCGATCCGCCGCTGCCGCCGAAGTAAATCGAGCCGGCGGCCGGATTGAGTCGGGTCTCCGCATCGACGAGAAACGAGCCGCTGGTGACGACCAAATCGCCAGGCATGAGGCCGCGCAGGATGGGGTAGAACACGACGCCGTCCGGGCCAGACATGCTCGGTCCCACAGCCACTTCGACGCCTTCAAAGGTGTTGGGCAACGATTGACGGTAGACGATCTTCTGGCTGCCGGTGTCGATGATGGAACTCTCGGGCACTGCCAACACGCGTCCTTCATCGAGCATCTTCTGGCGCCGCGGATCATCATTCGCGCTTGACAGTGACGCGACGTCCTTCGGCTCGACCTTGAGCGTCACGGATGCCGTGCTGCCTGGTCGCAGCTTGTGGCCCGGGTTATCCAACTCGAACCGCACGGTGACGGTCCGCGTGTTTTGATCGACATGGGGATAAATAAACGCCAACTTGCCGTGGAACACCTCGCCCGGAAACGCCCGCGTGGTCGCGCTAATGTCCAACCCATTCAAGTTGCGCTGGCGGTCTTGTTCTGTGTCGCCGACGGGCAAGAACGCTAGATCATCTTCATAAATCTGGGCCTGAATCCAGACGGTCGCGAGATCGGCGACCTCGTACAGCGGCGTCCCTTCCTGGACGTACTGCCCCGCGCGCACGTATTTGGTGATCACATGGCCGTCGATCGGCGAGCGAATCTTGAGGTGAGAAGTCGACTCGCCGGCCGATAAGATTTCGTCAAGCTGCGCGTCGTCGATCCCCAGTCGCTCCAGGCGCGTTCGCGCTCCCGCGAGCAACTGTTGATTTCCGCTTCGATTCGCGTTCAGCAGGTTCTCAACCGTGACGTTCAGCTCCGGGCTATAGAGCAACGCCAACTCGTCCCCTGCCTCGACCATCTGTCCGGTTTCGTTGACGACTAGCTTGTCGATGCGACCGGCCACGCGCGCCGCAACGGTGCGCTCGCCCCGTTCGTTGAATTCCACGTAGCCGACGGCGGTGAGTTGCTTGGTCAGCGGTTGGTAGTCGACCGGCCACGTCTGCACGCCGGCCAACACGACGCGATAAGGCGTCAGTTGGACGCGATTCACAATGCCGTCCGGCAAGGCCTCGGCCACGCCGCTCCCCTTCTTCCGCTTGGAGAGCGGCATGAAGCAGATCGGACACTTGTCCTTGGGATTGTCGCGAATGATCGAGGGATGCATCGGGCAGAAGTACTCGATGCCGGACGCGGCAGCGGCGACTGCGCCTGAGGGCCGAGTCCACTTTTCGTAGTAGGCGTTGAGCGTGTCCCATTGCGTGATGATCACGCCGATCACCGCCAGGATGCCGATGAAGCGCAGCCGCGCTAACTTCACCAGAATGATGAAATCAAACCACCACCAAGCCTTCCGCCAGCCTTTCAGCCCGGGCGGCGCGCGCAGTCCGCCTTCGTCATTGTCGGACGGCAGCGGGCCAACCGGGTCGTTTGCGGACGGGAGGCGATTTACGCCAAACATGAGACTCTCCTCGATAGATAAAGCAACAAAAGGCAGCCGTGACGCAAGCCAGCCAGACACTTGGTGCTAACCCGCCAGCCTGGCACGGCTGCCTCCGCCTCTCTCTCGATCGGCTCAATAGTTCTCGCCCGTGAATCCGGCGGCGGTCAGCGCCTCGATCAACTGGTGACTCGTGACCTCGCCGTCGTCGGTAAACTGTACGCCCAGCGAGTGCTTCTTGGGGTATGCCACGACGCGCTTCACTCCCTCCAGTTTGCTCAACGCTTCCTTGGCGCGCTCCGCGCTAGCGTCATCCATAATTTCCGAGGCTTTCAGCGCCAGCCAGCCGTCGTAATGCAGGTTTCCGCCCATCATGTGCGGCGTATCGGCGATCAGCAGCGCGAGTTTCTGCGCCGGCAGCACCGCCTCATCGAACTCGATCTTCGCATTCTTGGTTTTCCAATCGACCTTGACGGATTTCACGCCGTCGATCTGCCGTAATGAAGACTCGACCGTCTTCGTGCAGGGCGGACAGTGCAGGCCGGTGATCAAGTAGGTCGCCTTGACGACCGTGACGCCTTCTTCTTTTGGTTCGCTTGCATCTTGAGCGTATGCGAGCGCCGTGAGTGCCGTCGAGGCAATGGACAACAGGAAGGGGAATCTCATGCGTCACCTTGGAGGGAAGAAGGAAAATCATGCCTGGCCCGGAGCGCCGGGCCAGGCGGCAACACGACAGATGGGACGCTTAGAAGTTGTAGCGCCGTGGGTCCGACTTCGGCAGTGAATTGGCCGAGGGCCGTGACGTCCGCATCCGCGACGCCGAATTTGACGGCTCAAACAAGTAACTCCGCGTCGACCGAACTAAGCTCGGCGCCTGCGCCGCCCTCGTCGAATCACTCGGCGCGGACGGTTCGTACGAATACCGGCGTGTCGTCGACGGCGCATTCGCCACCGCCGCTGGACTCGGCGACTCTTCGATCATTCGCGGAGCGACCGAACGATACGAGCGTCGCACACTGGGCGTCGGTCGATGCGTCATGCTCCCGTCATAGTTGCCAGTCCCCTTCGACCAGGTGCGAGGGGTCGCGGTTGAGGAACTGACGGTCGCCAGAGTCAATGCGACAACTGTGAACAGGATCATCTTGACGTTCATGATAGTAACCGCCTTCTTGAGGAAATGGCGTTGTCGGGCGCGTCGACGCGACGCAGCCGTCCAATGCCGTTGGATCAATCTCCCAGCCTGGATGGGCTAAGGAATGGGTGCGACCGGCGCCACTCAGCGCCAGATCGAATGGAGTTTGCCGAACAAGAACGCCAGTAATGATTCAAGAGCCGCCGAGAGCGAATTCGATCCGCCCTAGAAACGTACTTAAAGAAACACCCAGCGAACGCCGCAAAGAATGCGGCATGGGCAAGAGATTTAGATCACGAGCTTGCGCAACCTGATCACGAGATCTGGCGCCGTACAAGAAGCTACGTGGTTGTCGTCGAAACGATGCGCTGCAGCTTGAAACAGCGACTGCAGCGAAGCTGCCGCGTCGGTTGTCAGTAGCTCCAACGGACGGGCTTCATCAAAGTTCGACTTGATGACCACGGTTGGAGTCACATACGTCTGGGAAACCGGCTGGCAGCAACCCTTGTCGCTGACCGATTCGCCGCCGGAACTGCGCACCGGCTTTTGAGGTTCATGCGAGCAACAAGACTTCCTGCGGCAGCAATCGGTACCGCCTTGCTTGTCGGTGCCGTGCGCACAGCAAGAACAGCCACAACTCGCTGACTCGGCTGAAGTCCACGTCCGGCCAGCGCACACGGAGGTGTTGCAAGTCGCCTCGTAACGGCCGTCCGCGCAAATGCATCCACCCACTGTGCGGCCGTTCAACACCGCCAACGGAATCATCGCCCAGACCGCCAGCGCCTCTAAGCGATTGCTCAAGCGGCGAATTGTGGCAGTTCGGAACATGATGGTACTCTATACGTGACCAAATTCTCGGGCGTAAGGACGCAACGGCTTGGATGTCAAGACTTCCCGATGGTTACGGTCTTCTACGTTAACTTTATCGGTTGTTTTGGCCCCCGGCAAATAAGAAAGGCGCTCGCGACGTCCAGTATTGTGCGGAAGTCGTTTCTCGCCAGCACTTAACGTCGAATCCGACAGTCCCTCGCTAGCAATGAATATTAGGGGTCACGGCGACCCTTCCGGATGTAATGCATTTCATCGTGTAACCGCTTCAACCCGCCGATTTCCTCACTTCTGGGCCGGTGCGTCCGTCCCGATTCCCGCTAACCCGCCAGTCTCGACGAGTCCGCCAGTTGCCGCACGGAGGCGTCATGTCGCTGTTCCGCAGAGTGCAACTATGCGCGGTTGCCACACTGTTCGCGGTCGGTTGTCAATCAACCGGGCCTCGAACGGCAAGTTTTCCGCATTCCAAATCCGGCGCCGTCCGCGTCGAAACGGCTACGAATTCAGTTACGTCGGCCGCGCGAAGTCCTGGCCCATCGAGCGATATCGTCAGCCAGATCAAGCCGGTAACGCATCGGGAGGAATCGTCTGAACTCTCGTTGCCGCAGCTCGTGGCTGACGTGCAAGCACGGAATCCGTCGCTGCAGGCGATGATCTCGGCTTGGCAGTCCGCAGCGCAGCGCTATCCGCAAGTGGTCTCACTCGACGATCCCATGTTCTCCTCGATCGCGGCGCCGGCCTCGTTTGACAACGACGAGCTGGAATCGGCCTACGCCTTACAGGGTGGCCAAAAGCTCCCCTGGTTTGGCAAACGCGCGGCGCGCGGCCGCCAAGCCCGGGCGGAGACCGCCTCGGCATTCCACGAAGTGCAGGACAGCCGCTTGCGCTTAGTCGCGATCACGCAAACGGCCTACTTCGATTACTACTTGGTACGGCGTCAACGCGAGTTGATCGACCAGAATGTCGTGATCCTACGTCAATTCCGCGACACGGCGGACGCCAAATACCGCGCTAGTCAGGTGACGCAGCAGGATCTGCTGCAAGCCGACGTCGAGCTGATTGAACTGGAGCGCCGCCAAATCGAGTTGGAGCGCATGAATCGCGTGGCGGTCGCGCGCATCAATACGCTGTTGCGTGTACCTCCTTATGCGCCGCTCGCCGCGCCGCCGCACAAGTTGGAAATTCCGCCCGGCCAATTCAATCCCGAACTGTTGCAGCAGCTGGCGATTGCGCAACGCCCCGACTTGACGTCTATCGCGGCCCAAGTCCGCGCCGAACAGGCGGCGGTGGCCGTGGCGATGAAAGCGTACTATCCGGACGTGGAATTCTTCGGTCGTTACGACACCTTCTGGCAGCCGTCCAGTACGCAAGGCGACCTGCGGGGCCAAGTGGGCGTCAACCTGAACATGCCTCTGTACCGGGGACGCCTTAACGCGGCCGTGCGCGAAGCGATGTTCCGCGTCAGCCAGCGACGGAGCGAATACGAGCAACGCGTCTTGGATATTCAGTACGAAGTCGTTACCGCCTACGAGCAACTTGAGGAAAGCCGCCGCACATTGCGGCTTTTCTCGGAACGGTTGATTCCCGTGGCGGAGCAAAACGTCAGCGCCGCCCGAGCGAACTACGAGGCCAATACGTCCAGCTTTCTGGAGCTTGCGACGGCGCAGCGGCAACTCGTCACGCTCCGCGAGGAACAGGAAGCGGCATTGGCCATGTTCCATACCCGCCTGGCCGAGTTGGAACGCGCCACGGGAGGACCGGTACTCACCGAAGTGACCGCGGAAGAGGTCCGCCGTCCGCCAGCCGACGGTTGAGAATACCGACGCGGGCGGTAGACTGATCAGGAACGGCATCCGGTATGGCCGGTTCCTGATCCATGTTCTCGACGAGCCTCCCATGAAACCTACGGCGCTTGCGGTAGCAACCGCGCTTTTGCTCACGCTGCACGCAACCGCCGGAACGCCGGTCGAAGTAGCTCGCGGCGACAAGGCATCGCAACCTCGGCAGCCTCAAGTGGCCGTGGACGAGGACGGGGCGATCCATCTGGTCTATGGCGTCAACAACTCCGTCCGCTATTGCCGCTCGGACGACCAGGGCAAGTCGTACTCTGCGCCGACGGAATTGCCGAGCTTAGGCGCGTTGTCGCTGGGCATGCGACGCGGACCGCGCATCGTGGCGTTTGACGGAAGGATTGCGGTCACAGCCATTGGCGGACCATTGGGCAAGGGCCAGGACGGGAATGTGTTGTGCTATCGCTCCGCGGACGCCGGTGTGACTTGGTCCGCTCCTATAGTCGTCAACGACGTAGCGGACTCGGCGCGGGAAGGACTGCATGGAATGAGCGCTGGCCCGGACGGAACTGTTTGCTGTGTTTGGCTTGATTTGCGACACAAGAAATCGGAGGTCATGGCGGCGACGTCCGTCGATGCCGGCGCTACGTGGTCCAAGAACGTACTGGTTTACCGATCGCCGGACGGCAGCGTCTGCGAGTGCTGTCATCCCAGCGTCGCATGGGGAGCGAATGGCGTCGTGCATGTCATGTGGCGCAACTCGCTTTCGGGAAATCGCGACATGTACGTGGCTAAATCCACTGACGGTGGCGTCAGTTTTGGAACGGCGTCCAAGCTGGGCGCGGAAACCTGGCCGCTCGACGCTTGCCCCATGGATGGCGGCGCAATCACTTGTACTGCAGCCTACGGGGTGAGCGCCGTCTGGCGGCGCGAGGGCAAAGTCTACCTTCTTACCCAGAACGATTCTCCAGAACGCCTCTTGGGTGACGGCGAACAACCCTGGATCGCAGCTTCGCCGAAAGGAGTCTACGTCGTCTGGTTGAAAAACCGTGCTGAGGAGGCTTTCATACTTCGTCCGGGGGAACTCGTGCCGACACAGCTCACTTCCCAAGCATACGACCCGGTCGTGGCGGCCTCGCCGACCCTTACCGGGCCGGTGGTCGCCGCCTGGGAGGGTCGCGATGAGACCGGGGCCTACATCATCCTGTGCGAGGTCGTCGGACAGTGAAAATGGACCGCAATTCCGGCCGCTACGTCGGCGACCCGGCACAATTCTTGGGCGGCATCAGCACATCAGATTGGCAGCAAGTGTCCTGCATAAAAGTGAATCACACGAGGCAAATACTCCCTAAGCCATTCTGCGGCAATGGGTTAAAGTGAATTCCCCTGGCTGTTTTCTTATCCGGCATAGCGGTTGCGATTCGCCCACCCCTGCAACAACTCAATTGCAGGGGGCAAAGTGCGGCGAATCCATCCTTGTGCCATTGCATTTCAGGCCATCTCCTTCCTTGTCTTGCTGTGCACTACGGCAAAATCGGCCACCGCACGTGAACCGTGCACGGCATGTGAAATCGGGGCGACGACTGTTACTGCGATCCGAGGTCGTCCTGGCTGGCGATGCGCTACCTCTCGCAACTTTCGCGTCGTCTGTCATACTCGCGCTGGCGACGCCAATTCGATTGCGGAACATTGTGAGAAACTGCGCGGTGCGTTATGCGAGCGCTGGTTTCCCGATCAGCACGAATCGACCTGGGATCCGCGTTGCGAAATCGTCGTTCATCAAGACGCAGCGAGCTATCTCCAAGCCGTTGGGCGGGGCGCTTCAAGTACCTCGGGTTCGGCCGACGTGAAGACCGATCAATACAGGGTGGTGTCGCGACGCGTTGACTTGCGAGCGGACAAGTCCAATCTGCTGACGGCGGCCCTGCCACATGAAATGACCCACGTCGTGGTCGCCGACTGGATGAAGGGAAAACCCTGGCCGCTTTGGGCGGAAGAAGGGATGGCAATGTTGGCCGACCCTGCGGAGAAGCAAGCCAGACATACGAGTGATCTTGAGACGGCATTTGCTTCTGGCTCAGCGTTCAGCGCCGCCGAGCTGCTCACTTTGGAGGCTTATCCCTCACATGATCGGTGGCCGGCGTTCTATGCGCAGAGTCACGCCCTCGTGGCCTATCTGGTTAAAAAGGAATCCCCTGAGCGATTCGTAAAGTTCCTCGGCTCGGTCGAGGAAAACGGATATGACTCGGCTCTGGATGAGCATTACGGAATTCGTGCGGTCGGAGCACTGCGCCTTGCCTGGCGCGAGACGGGCAAACATAGGGCCGTTTCGATGCACGCTGAACATTGCGATCTTACGGCGCTGACTCAAGTGGACGCGCTAGCATCATCCCGTTGAGGGCCACACGTGTAAACGGCGCTCGAAGAGTGCAGCGCTTGGCGGGTTACCGATGGTCGGTCGAAAAGTGTAGTGCTCATGTTCCCTTCCGCGGATTCGTGACCGAGACTTGCGACGGTAAAAC
>Ga0163153_10002245_pt1 | contig 28703 bp, 26 predicted proteins | sample OliLakLV19MP6IB1_FD_148629 | JGI IMG/M metagenome (GOLD analysis project Ga0163153, IMG submission 148629) | Freshwater microbial mat bacterial communities from Lake Vanda, McMurdo Dry Valleys, Antarctica - Oligotrophic Lake LV.19.MP6.IB-1 | ecosystem: Environmental > Aquatic > Freshwater >...
GGGTAGCCGACGCGCCGGGCGCTCCCGAGCGCGTCCTCGGCAGAGGCCACGTGGTCGGATCCCGGCACCGTCGGCACGCCGGCCTGCTTGGCGGCCGCGATCGCGTTGATCTTGTCCCCCATGGCTTCGATTGCTTCCGGCGACGGGCCGACGAATCGCAGGCCGTTCTCCATGCACAGGCGTGCGAAGCTCGAGTTTTCGGAGAGGAAGCCGTAGCCCGGATGCAGGGCGTCGCACCGCGTGGAGATCGCCGCCTGCACAAGGGCACTCATATTGAGGTAGCTGGCGGCCGAGGCAGGCGGGCCGATGCACACGGCGCGATCCGCGATGCGGGCTCCGAGCGATTCACGGTCGGCGGCGGATACCCCGATCACCGTCTCCAGCCCCAATGACCGGCAGGCCCGGATCACGCGCACCGCGATCTCGCCGCGGTTGGCCACGAAGACGCGGCGGATCTGGCGCATCAACCTGCGGCCTTCGGGTCGATCAGCAGCAGGGGCTGGTCGAATTCGACCATCTCGCCGTTCTCAACCAGGAAGCGCACTACGCGGCCGTGTGTCCCGGCCCTGAGCGTGTTGAAGAGTTTCATTACCTCGATGATGCAGACCGTCGCATCGGCGGCGACCACCGTGCCTTCCTGCGTGAAGGGCGGCGAACCGGGCGACGGGGCGCGATAGAAGGTACCCAGCATCGGCGCGCGTACGGCCACGAGGCCTTCGGGAAGCTCGACCGACTTGGCGATGGACGCAGGAGAGGGAGGCGCTGCCAGACGAGTCGTGGGGCCGGCCGTCGGGGGCGGCGCCTGCGACGCTTCCATGGCGGGCATCTCGGCACCGATGCCGTGGCGGCGCACGTGCACCTTGAGGTCGCCGTGCTCGATCTGGATCTCGTCGTAGCCCGATTCGTCGATGAGCTTCAGGATGCGCTCGACGTCGTCTTGGGTCAGTTCCATGGTTTCCTTGGTCATGTCAGAAGCTCGTGGGCCAGGCACGCATCATGTGCTGGCCGACGCCGTGGGTGATGCGCAGGCGGTGCACCTGGAGCATGCGGATGAGGTAGTCGCGTGTCTGCTCGGGGCGGATCACCGACTGCACCGCGTAGACCGAGGCCATGTCCCAGACCTCGCTGTCCTTTTTCATCGCCGCGAGTTTTTCCTCGTGGCCGGGTTCTCCGGGCTCCAGGTTGTGGACGATTTTCACCGCGAAGTTCGGATCCATGAAGCTCACCTCGGCCGTGGGCCAGGCGGCGACCTCGTCGGAATTCCTGCCCCCGCCCATGTTGAGGTAGGCCTGGCCGTAGCTCTTGCGCAGGATAACCGACAGCTTGGGCACGGTGACGAGTGAAAGGGCGTTCATGAAGTTCATGATCTTGCCGGGGGCGCGGCGGCGTTCCGCATCGGTGCCGATCACGAAGCCCGGCGTGTCGACGAACATCACGATCGGGATGTTGAACGAGTCGCAGGTCACGATCAGCTTGGTGATTTTTTCGCACGCCTCGGTGTCCATCGCCCCACCCCTGTAGAGCGGGTTGTTGGCGACGATGCCGACGGTGCGCCCGTCCATGCGGGCCAGGCCCGTGACCGCTACCTTGCCGAAACGCGCCTTGAGTTCGAAGAAGCTCCCGGCGTCCACCACGTCCCGGATCACCTTGCGCACGTCGTAGACCTGCGTGCGGCTGGCAGGCAGGTGTGAAAGGATGTTGTCCATGTTCGCGCCGGATTCGGCCGGCACCGGATGCACGGGCGGCGCCTCATTGTGGTGGCTTGGCAGGTAGGAGAGGAATTTACGGATGGCGGCGAGCGCTTCTTCGTCGGTGTCGACCACAAGGTCGGCGAAGCCCGTGGTTTCCGCGTGCACGCGCCAGCCGCCCAGCGCTTCGGGATCAACTTCTTCCCTGATGGCGAGCGAGGCGAGCAGCGCCGACGAGACGGCAAGCACCGCGCCCTTGCGCATCACGCTGAAGTCGGCCATCACCGCGTACCAGCTCGCCGAGCCATAGGAAGCGCCCAATGTGGCCGAGGCCCACGGGATCTCGCGCATGCGGCGGTATTGCATGCCATCGTTGCCGAGCAGGGTGCCCATGCCCCGCGAACCCATGTGGTCCGGCATGCGCGCGCCCGACGATTCGCCCAGGAACACCAGCGGTATGCCGCGATCCGTGGCGACGCGTTTCATGTGGGCGATCTTGCGGCCGTTGGTGGCGCCGCTGGAGGCGCCCATCACGGTGAAATCGTTGGAGACGATGGCGGCCTCGCGGCCCTCGATGGTGCCGAAGCCGGCGACCTTGCCGTCGCCCGGGCTCCTGTCGGCGATGGCGGGGTTGGCCGAGGTGCTGAAAAGGCCCGACTCGATGAAGCTGCCCGGGTCGAAGATCGCGTCGATGCGCTCGCGCGCGTTGAGCACGCCGGCTGCGGTGCGCTTCGCGAGCTTCGCCTCGCCGCCCATGGCGAGCGCCTTCGCCTCGCGGGCGCGGAATTCCTCCTCGATGCGCGCGCGGCGTTCGGCGGCGGTTTCGGGCGCGTTCATGCGGTCCCCGCCTGCGCCGGCGCGGCGGTGGAGGCCTTGCTGGCGATGATGCCTTTGGCTTCGAGCGCGTCGAGCGCGGCCGGGTCGAGGCCCAGCAGCTCCTGCAGCACACGGCGCGTGTCGTCGCCGGTCGCGCGGCCGGCGTGGCGCACGGCACCCGGGGTGGCGGACAGGCGCGGCACCACATTGGCCATGGCCACGGTGTCGAGGTCCGGGTCCGGCGCCAGGGCGATCGAGCCGCGTGCCTTGTAGTGCGGGTCGGCGAAGATGTCGGCAATGGTGAAGATGCGTGTGGCCGGGACGCCGGCGGCGGCCAGCAGGCTCTCGATCTCGGCCAGCGCCAGCGAGCTCGTCCATTGGCCGATGAGATCGTCGATGGCTTCGTGGTTGGCCGATCGCATGGTCGCCTGGGCGAACCGCTCGTCGCTCGCCAGCGCCGGCTGCCCCATCACCTCGGCCAGGCGCTGGAACACCGCCTTGCCCATGGCGGTGATGTGGATGAACGATCCGTCGCCGGTTGCGTAGAGGTTGTTGGGCGTGCTTTCGGGCAGGCGCGAGCCGGTGCGGTTTGCGATGTGGCCGAGTTTCTGGAATGCGGGGATCCACGGCTCCATGAAGCTGAAGGCGCATTCATACAGGGCGGCGTCGATGTATTGGCCGCGGCCGGTGGTGTGGCGCGAAAAAAGCGCCATGGTGGCGCCCCACGCGGCGTAGAGGCCGGTGATGTAGTCGGTCATCGAGGTGGCGATGCGCGCGGGTGGCCGGTCCGGGTCGCCCGTGAGGTGGCGCAATCCGCTGACGGCCTCACCAATCACGCCGTAGCCGGCGCGTTGCGCGTAGGGACCGTCCTGGCCGAAGCCGCTGATGCGCACCATCACCAGCCGCGGGTTGATGTTCGAGAGCGCCTCGTAGCCCAGGCCCCAGCGCTCCATGCCGCCGGGGCGGAAGTTCTCGATCAACACGTCGCTTTTCGCGGCCAGGTCACGCACGATCTGCTGGCCCTCGGGCGTGCGCAGGTCCACCGAGATCAGCGACTTGTTGCGGAAGATGCTGGCGGCGTAGAGCGACTTGCCATGGAAACGCTTGCCCATGGTGCGCACCGGATCACCTTCCGCGGGTTCGACCTTGATCACGTCCGCGCCGAAGTCGGCCAGCAGGCGCCCGCAGAAAGGGCCCGCGACGGTGGAGCCGAGCTCGATCACACGGATGCCTGCCAGGGGTCCTGCGGGAAGTGTCGGGCTATGGGTGTCCATGGGGTCCTAGAGGATGTACTTCTGGAATTTTTCGAGATGGAGCCTGGCGCTGCCGAGGCCTTCGCGGCGCAGGCGCTCGGCTTCTTCGGCATGGCCCCGGGCCATCGCCTCCAGCATCGCCACGTGTTGCAGCCGGCCGACTTCGGCGCGGCCGGGCAGGATGAGGATGCGGCGGATGAGGACGCGGGTTTTTTCGTAGATGGTGTCCAGCATCTCGGCCAGCAGCGGGTTGCCCGCCGCCTCGATGATGGCGCGGCGCATCGCTTCGTAATGTTCGATGTAGGGCTCGAGGTCGCCGCGGTCGACCATCACCTTCAGCGGGCCCTTGAAGAGGTCGGCCTCGCGCTTCCACCGGGCCGGGGTGCCGTTCTGCGTGGCCAGCCGCGCGGCCAACCCCTCCAGCACCACGCGCAGGTCGTAGATGCGCAGCGCCTGGTTGAAATCGACCCGGTTCACCACCGCGCCGCGGTTCGGGATGCGTTCGACGAGGTGGCGCTGCTCGAGCGCGTTCAGCGCCTCGCGGATGCGGGTTCGCGGGACGTCGAATTCTGCGGCCAGATCGGTCTCGCGCAGCTTGGCGCCGGGCGGGATGTCCTGGTTTGCGATGCGTTCGCGCAGCGCCGCGAGTATCTCGGCGACGGTTTCGGGCGCGGACGGGGTCCGGGGTCTGGTCTTGGCTCTGGCGGCCATGGCTCCTCCAACTACAACTACCAGACCCTACCGGTTTGGTGCCAAAACTGTCAACAAATGTGTTGCCAAACAGAAAACTGGTGTCAGAGACGACTTTTGCACACCGGCCAGTGGCCGGGGACAGCAAAAGTCGTCTCTGACACCAGTTTATTTTGAAAAGGCGAAAAAGGTCCGGTCCTCCCGGCTCCCGCTAGGTGGGGGCGCTTCCGCTACCAGACCCGGCAGCGCTTCTGCGCCACCATCGCGGATCCCGGTTTGCACGAGAACGCCTTCTCGAACTCCGGCATGTTGACCATCAACCCGTTCACCCGATATTTCCCCGGTGAGTGTGGGTCGGTTCTGGCCTTCACCCGCAGGCTCTCGGGGCGGTCGTTTTCGCAGGCCCACTGCGAGTAGCCGACGAAGAAGCGCTGCTCCGGCGTGAGGCCCTCGATGTTCTCGAGCTTCTTGTCCTTCGTCTCCGTCTTCCACGCCATCCAGGCCAGGATCAGCCCGCCCAGGTCGGCGATGTCCTCGCCGGAGGTCAGCGCACCGTTGATCCTGATGTCGTCGACGATCGTGTATTGCGAATACTGGTCGCGGATGCACTGCGCGCGCTCCTCGAAGGCCTTGGCGTCGGCTTCGGTCCACCAGTCCTTGAGGTTGCCCTTCGCGTCGAACTTGCGCCCCTCGTCGTCGAAGCCGTGGGTGAGCTCGTGGCCGATGGTGGTGCCGGTGTTGCCGTAGTTGGGCGCGTCGTCCATGCGCGGATCGAAAAGCGGCGGCTGCAACACGCCGGCGGCGAAGTTGATGTCGTTCAACTGCGCGTCGTAATAGGCGTTCACAGTGGGCGGGGTCATCTGCCATTCGCCGCGATTCACCGGCTTGCCGATCTTGGCGATGTCGCGTTTCGTCTCGAAACGGGTGGCGCGCACCACGTTGCCGAAGAAATCACCCGGCTTGATCGCCACGCTGCCGTAGTTGCGCCACTTGTCGGGATAACCGATCTTGTTGACGATGGAATGCAGCTTCTCGAGCGCGCGCTTCTTGGTGGCCTCGCTCATCCACGGCAGCTGCCTGATGTCGTCGGCCATCGCGGCCTCGATCTGCAGCGTCATGCGCAGCGTCCTGGCCTTCATCTCCGGAGTGAAGGCGCGGCGCACGAATTCCTGTCCCAGCGCCTCGCCCAGCTGCGAGTCCACCAGGCTCACGCAGCGCTTCCAGCGCGGCTTGAGCTGCGGCGTGCCATGCAGCGTCTTGCTGAAGAAATCGAAGTTCTCGTTCACGAACGCCTTCGACAGGTACGGCGCCATGTTGCTCGCCAGGTGCCAGCGCAGGTAGGCCTTGATGTCGTCCAGGCTCTGCTGCTTCAAGCGGACGTCGAGCGCCTTGAAGAACTCCGGCTGCGTCACGTTGAGCACCTGGGTGCGCGTGAGCGCGATCTTCCTGAAGTACACGTCCCAGTCAAGCTCGGGCGTGAGCGCCTTCAGGCCCTTCAGGTCCATCTTGTGGAATTGCTTGTAGGGGTCGCGGCGGTCCACGCGCGAGAGCGACGCCTTTGCCAGCGCCGTCTCGATCGCCATCACGGTGTCGGCATTGCGCCTGGCGCCTTCGGGGGTTTCGCCCAGCAGCTGGAACACGCGCGTCACGTGCTGCAGGTACTTGTCGCGGATCTCCTTCGTTTTTTCGTCGTCCTTCAGATAGTAGTCGCGGTCCGGCAGCGAAAGCCCGCCCGCCGCGGCGAACGTGATGACGCGGGTCGAGTCGGCGAAATCCTGGTTCGCGCCCACCCCGAAGAAGAGCCCGGAGTCCCCGGTGGCCTGGTGGAGCTCGGCGAGCAGTGCGGCCAGCTCACCCTTGGACTTCAACGCGTCGATGCGCTCGAGCATGGGCTTGAGCGGCGCGGGCCCGAGCTTCTCCGCGGCTTGCTCGTCCATGCAGGCGGCGAAGTAGTCGCCGATTTTCTGCTGCACCGCGCTGCGGCCGGTTTTCTTCTTCGCCGATTCCTCCAGGATGCCCCAGAGGAAGCGCTGGTTGTCCTGCCCGAGCTTGCGATAGACGTGCCAGCTGGACTGGTCGGGCGGGATGGGGTTGTTGGCGCGCCACCCGCCGCAGGTGTACTGGTAGAAGTCGTTGCAAGGATCGGCGGTGCGATCCATGGCGGTTACGTCCAGGCCAGGCGTGTAGGGGAGGGAGGTGAGGGGCGTGTCGGGCTGCTGGGCAAAAGCGGCCACGGCGATGGGGGCGAGCAGGAGGGGGGTCAATTTGCGCATGCGGCAGTTTATCCAAACCGCGCCGCCGTCCCGTGTCACCGAATATTTCAGCGCGGTTCGCGGCGGTATTTCGCCCCTATACTTTCCCGCATGACTCGCACATCAGCTTTCATGCGTTGCGGCGCGGGGTGGATCGTTGCGCTTGCGCTGGCGGGATGCGGCGGCGGTGGCGGTGGCGCAAGCGCGCCGCCGGTCACCAACCCGCCCACCGGCAACTACCTGGACGCAACGGTCTACTCGAGCCAGCCCACGGCGTCGTTGTCGAACCCGAACGAGATCACGTCGATCACCCGGGGCCAGGTGGTGGTGGGGTCGCAGACATTTTCCTATACGGCCACCACCGGGCACCTCACGTCCCTGGCGCTCGTCGACAACCTGCCGCAGGCTTCCTTCTTCTACGTGGCGTACACACTCGACGGCGCCGCGCCCGTCACGCGCCCGGTGACCTTCTTCTACAACGGCGGCCCCGGCTCATCGACCATCTGGCTGCACCTCGGATCGTTCGGCCCCCGGCGCCTGGATACGGGCGAGCCGAACATGTCGGGTGTTGCGCCATTCCCGCTGGTGGATAACGCCGAGACGCTGCTCGATGTGAGCGACCTCGTTTTTGTCGACGCCATCGGCAGCGGCTTCTCGCAGGCGATCGCGCCCAACAACAACCGCACCTTCTGGGGCGTGGACGTCGATGGCGCGGCGTTTCGCGATTTCATCCGCCGCTACGTGGCGGTCAACAACCGCGCCTCGTCGCCGAAGTTCCTTTACGGCGAATCCTATGGCGGCCCGCGCAGCGCGGTGATTGCGGACCTGATGGAGGCCGCGGGCATGAGCCTGGCGGGTGTGGTGCTGCAGTCGCCCGCGCTCAACTACAACAGCAACTGCGGGATCATCATCGCGGTGGTGAGCTGCGGCGGTTATCTGCCCACCTATGGCGCCACCGCGGCGTGGTTCGGGCGTTCCAATCCGCCGGCAACCCCCGCACAACTGCCCGGCTTCATGGCGCAGCTGCGCCCGCTCACCGATGACCTCTATGCGCCCGCGGTGGTGGCCCTGCTGACAACCGCCACGCGCCCGGACCCGCTGCTGGTCACGCGCCTGGCCGCGGTTTCGGGACTCACGGGCGCGCAATGGGACGCCAACTTCAACATGCCGCCGGAATTTTTCCGCGTGAACCTGCAGCCGGGTACCCTTTCCGGGCGTTACGACGCGCGCGTGACGTTGCCCAACAACAGCCCCCGGGGCGTGAGATCGATCCGTCGGACGTCCTGATCGGCCCCTCGTTTTCGTTGCGGATGGGGGAATACCTCGCCGGCACCCTGGGGTACACCACTCCCTCGACCTACACGATGCTCAGCAACGCCATCAACTTCTGGAATTTCTCCCACGACGGCAACCAGCTGCCCGACACGGTGCCCGATCTGGCCGCCGCCATGGCGCAGAATTCGCGCCTGAAGGTGCTTGCCGTCAACGGCTACCATGACCTCGCGACGCCGTTTCACACCACGGAGCGTGACCTCGCGCGCCTGGGCAACAATCCCAACGTGCGCGTCATCAATTACGTGGGTGGGCACATGACCTACCTGGAGCATTCGTCGCGCCGCGCGATGAAGGCGGACCTGGCGGAGTTCTACCGGAGCGCCCTGCAATGAAGACGACGTTAATGCTGCGGGCTTTGGTGACGATCGCGCTGGGTGTGCTCGCTACGGGCGCCGCTGCGCAGGTGATGCCGGCGCCAGCCGCGGAAGTGCCGATGCTGGATCCCTACGTGCCACCGGGCGCGCGGCCCAAGTCGCTGCGGGTGCCCGCGGCGACGCGGGGCTCGGCGCTCGAAGCGCAGGTGGAGCGCAAGCTGCGCACGCGCTTCGAGGCGGCCGCCCAGGGACAGCCGACCCTCACACGGGAGCAGGCACGCGCCGCGGGGCTGGGCGCCATCACCCGTGAGTTCGATGTTATCGACCGCGCCAGGCGCGGCGCGATCACGTTCGAGGACTACCAGCGCCACCTGCAGGAAGCGCGCGCGCCGGCGCGTTAGTCTCCTTCCTCTTCTTCGCCGGCGATGCGCTCGATGTGATCGACGTCAATGTCGGAGCCGTCGCGCGCGGCCTTGTCCCGTCCCACGGCGCCCCGCTCTCCGGTACCCGTGGAATCGGTATCGCTGTCCAGGTCCGAATCGCCGAGGTACCGGCCGACGCCGGCGATGTCGCTGCCGCTATCGGAGCTGTCGCTGGGCCCGAGCGCGGCGGTGCCGTGGCCCTGGTGGATGCGGCGATCGGGGCCCGCGGGAAGGTTTTCCGGGGTAAGGGTGCTTGTGCCCATGCTGCCTCCTGGCGTTTTGCTTGGAGGAAGTTGGACGCCGTCAGGCCGCGACAGTTCGCGGCCATTTGGCTTACGGAGTTCACGCAGGACCACGCACCGTAGGAGGTAGCCGACTCGAAGGGCCGGGTCCCTCCGGCATCCTTCCCGAAGCGCGGCCACGACAATGGTCGGATGCCCATTCGTGTCCTCCTCATCGCGTTCCTCGCCGTCCTCGCCTTTCTCCTGAGCCTTCCCGCGCTGGCGGAGCGCAAGACCGTGTGCACCATCACGGTGAATTCGGACGACGAGAAGGAAACCTTCCGCCAGCGCCTGCCCGCGGGCCAATACGATTTCGTGGAGCTGGTCGAGAAGGGCGGCCCGCGCTGGCTGGAATCGTCGTGCCGGCGCCAGGTCCAGTGCGACGTGCTGGTGGTCTCGGGCCACTTCAATGCCGGCGACGACTTCTATTCCGATCGCCTGGAGAACCGGGAATTCCTCAGCGTCGACGAACTGGAGCGCGCGTCGTGCAGCAATTCCTGCCCCGGCGTGTTCGCGAAGCTGAAGGAGGTGTACCTCTTCGGCTGCGAGAGCCTCAATGCCCAGGAGACCCGTAACGCTTCACACGGCGAAAGTGCGCGCAGCCGCATGCGGCGCATCTTCCCGAACGTCCCGGCGATCTACGGCTTTTCGTCGTCGGCGCCGGTGGGTCCGACCGCGGCGATGTTGCTGAACCGGTATTTCGATGGCGGCAATGCCGAGGTCGGCAGCGGCCGCGTGAGCGCCCGGTTGCTGAAGGCGTTCAGCGCCAACTCCATGACCCAGGCGCGCGGCGTGGGCGATTCACCCACCGAATCCGCCCATCGTCGCGAGGTGTGCCAGCTCTTCGACGACCGCCTTTCGCCGGCACGCAAGCTCACCGCCATCCATCACATGTTGCGTGCCGACGGCGCCGATGCACGCGCGCTGCTCGATCGCGCCGAAAAGCTGCTGGCCTCGCTCACGCCGCAGGATCGCGCCGCGCCCGACTTCACGAGTGCGATGGCCCTGGTCTCCAGCGATTCGGCCACCGGCGCAAACGTGGTTGCGGCCGCCCGCGCCACTCCCCAGCCGCAGCTGCGCGTGCGCCTGGCCACCCTGGCCGCGTCCATGGGATGGCTCGCGCAGGACCAGCTGCAGGCCGAACACGCGCGCATGGTTTCAGACCTGCTGGCGCGCAACGCGCTGGGTTATGCCGAGGTCGAACTCGTCTGTTCACTCAACGAAGGCGGCGCGCTCGAGGATTCGCTGCCCGCGGTGATGGCCGCGCCGTCGCGCGCCACCGCGGCCGCGCGTGCCGCGGCGCTGGCCTGCATGGGCGACGCCGGCGCGCATGCCCGGGTGATCGCCGCACTCGCCAGCCCGGATGTGAAGGATGTGCAGCTTGCCCAGGCCTACCTGCGCAACCGGCCCGTCACCGATCCGGGCGAGCTGCGCATGATCGCCAGCGGTGTCACGCGCATGCCCGCTTCCGAGGCCCAGGTTCGCGCGCTCGATACGCTGGGACGATTTCCCATCGCCGACCGCGCCGTGCTCGAGGAGCTCGGCCGGTTTTTCACCGAGGCGAAATCGATCCAGGTGCAGCGCGCCATCGCCGAGATATTCATACGGGCGGGTTATCGGCGCCCGGAACTGGCCGGGATGTTGCGCGCCCACCGCCTGAAATCCGCCAGCGGCGCCGACCTCATCGACGAGCTGATCCAGAGGTTGCAGACCTCGTCCTGATGGGTGGCGCCGGGTAAAATGGCAGGCATGCCGAAGAAGCCCCGGACCCTCTACGAAGTGCTGGGCGTCAAGCCCGACGTCAAGCACCACGAGCTCACCTTCCTGTACGACCGCCAGATGGCGGCGCGGCGGCGCGAGGATGCGCCGCCCGACCAGAAAGCCGAAACCGCCATGCGGGCCGCCTTCGATGTCCTGTCGGATCCCGACCGGCGCGAAGCCTACGACCGCGAACTCGCGGCCGCGCGCATCAAGCCCTCCTTCGGCCCCGCCCAGGGCGCGATGGCCGCCGGCTTCGTGTTGGTCGTGGCGGCGGGGATCGCCTTTTTCGTGATGAAGAAACCTGCCGAATCCGTGGGCGCCACCGCGCCCGCCCTGGAGAACATCTCGGCGAACGCAACCACCGCGGTGGGTCGCCTGCAAAGCACCGACATGTCCGGCCAATCGAAGGCCGCCGGGCTCGCCTTCGCAATCGACGAGGGCGTGATGGTGGCCAGCTGCGAACACATCACCGCCAACACCCAGCTCATCGTGAACGTCGTCGCCCGCATGGCGCCCGCGCGCCTGGCGTCGACCAACGAGGCGCTTGGCCTGTGCAAGCTCGACGTGAAGGGCACCGGCAGCTGGCCGCTGCGTGTGGCGTCGGCGGAAACACGCGCCGGTGACGTGGTCTACGCCACCCACGTGAATGCCGTGGGTGAGGTGAGCCTGAAGGAAACGCGGGTCAAGGCGGTGCGCGACGACCAGGGTGCCCGGGTTGTGGACACCACCACGGTCCCCGCGGTGGGTGGCGCGCCGCTGCTCGATACGCAGGGCCGCGTGGTGGCGGTGGCGAGCCATTCGCGCCACGTGATGTTGCCGAAGTCGTGGACCGATGCGCCGATGGGTGAGAACCAGCGGTCGCCTTCAACCGCCACGCCGTCGCCTGCCGACGAGGCCGCGCCGGGCGCAACCGCCGGCTCCGCCGCCTACGATCGCGGTGTAGACCCGACCGCACCGAAATCGCGCGTGGTGCTGCCGCCCAACAGCCCTATCTCGCAGGACGACGCGCAGCGCCTGCATAAGCAGTACCGCCCCGAACGGAAGATCCCGGCCGACCAGGACCCTTGAGTCGCCACAACAGGAAAAGCGCGATCGCCATGTTGAGCGCGTTCCATGCGATGCCGTTGAGGAAGGCCGCGCGATAGGAACCGGTCAGGTCGAAGACCTTGCCCGACATCCATCCCCCCAGCGCCATGCCGAGCATGGTGCACATGATCACCGCGCCCACGTAGGTGCCCGCGCGTGCCGCCGGAAAGTGCTCGCGCACGATGATGGCGTAGGAAGGCACGATGCCGCCCTGGAAGAGGCCGAACAGCGCCGAGATCACATAGAGCGAGACGAGGCCGTTGAACGGCAGGAAGAGCACCAGCGCCACCGCCTGCAGCATCGATCCCAGGAGCAGCGTGCGCAGCCCGCCGATCCGATCGCAGATGACACCCGAGACGAGGCGGCTCACGATGCCGAACCCGAGCATCACCGACAGCATCTCCGCGCCGCGCGCCGCTCCGTAGCCGAGGTCGCCGCAGTACGCAACGATATGTACCTGCGGCATCGACATCGCCACGCAACACGCCACGCCGGCCACCATCAGCAGCGCAAGCGCCGCCGGCGCCGGAAGCCCGAAGGGCCGGGGTTTCGCGTCCACGGCGCCGGCGCCCGGGGCCGGTTGCGCCGCGAGCGGCGGGCGGCGGCGCATCGCCAACGCCAGCAGCACCATGCCCGTGCCACACGTGAGCCCCATGCCGAAGTAGGTCTGGCGCCATCCGTATTGCTCGACGAAGTGCTGCACGATCGGCGGCCAGATCGTGCCGCCCAGGTAGTTGCCGCTGGCGCAAACCGCCACGGCGATGCCGCGGCGGCGAACCCACCACAACGACGTGTCGGCGAGCAGCGGAGAAAACGTCGCGGCGCTGCCGCACAATCCGATCAACACGCCGTGCACGAGCGTGAAGGTCACCATGTCGTGGGCGAGGCCCGCGAGCACGAATCCGGTGCCCAGGCATGCGCCGCCCAGCATCAGCGGGATCATCACGCCGAAGCGATCGGCCAGGCGCCCCATGATCACGCCGCCCACGCCGAAGCCGATCATCAGCAGCGAATAGGGCAGCGACGCATCGGCGCGCGCGACGTTGAATTCCGCCTGCACCGCGGGCAACACAACGGGCACGACGTACATGCCGCTTGCGCCGATGGTCATCAGGAGCAACGTCACCCCGAGTCGCGCTGCGGCGTAGGGTGAGTCGGTGGCAGGTTCGGTTCGCATGGGCGCCAAGGGCGAATCGCGCTCCGGCAAGTCCTTACTTGCCGCGCCTGGCCAGGATCGCCTCGATCTCGTCCATGATCCGGTTCATGCGCGTGGCCACCGCCTGGTACGGAGCGGGCGTCGCCAGATCCACACCGGCGGCCTTTACCAGGTCGTACGGGTAGTCCGAGCTTCCGGCCTCCAGCAGCTTGATGTATTTCTCGCGCGCCCCCGGCTCACCCTTGAGGATCGCCTCCGCGAAAAGCGAGCCCGCTGAAATCGACGTGGCGTACTGGAACACGTAGAACGAGTTGTAGAAGTGGGGGATGCGCGCCCACTCGATTGCGTAGAGCTCGTCGATCTTCACCACGCCTTCCCTGTCGCCGTGATAGCGCTTGAGGATGTCGCCGTACATCTTCGTGAGCTTTTCGCCGGTGAGCGCTTCGCCCTTGTCGACACGCGCGTGCGCCTCGCGCTCGAACTCCGCGAACATCGTCTGGCGGAAGAACGTGCCGCGCAGGCCCTCGAGCGCGCTTCCCAGGTACAGCAGGCGCTCGTCGTCGCCGGCGGCGTTTTTCAGCATGTAGTCGAGCAGGAAGGCCTCGTTGGTGGTCGAGGCGATCTCGGCCACGAAGGTTGCGTAGCGCCCGGTGGCGAACGGCTGCGCCTTGTTCGACAGGTACGAGTGCATCGCGTGGCCCCATTCGTGCGCCAGCGTCGAGACCGATTCGTAGTTGTTGGTGTAGTTGAGCAGCAGGTACGGGTGCACGTCGTAGGCGGCGCCGGCCATGTGCGCGCCGGATTGCTTGCGCGGGCGCGGGTAGACGTCCATCCAGCGGTCCTTGATGCCCTTGGCCATCGCGGCCACGTAGGCATCGCCCAGCGGCCTGGCCGACTCGAGCATGATCTTCACGCCTTCGTCGATCGGGAATTCGCGCCCGCCGGAGACGAGCGGCGGATAGATGTCGTAGTAACGCATCTCGGGCACCCCGAGGATGCGCCCGCGCAGCTTGAAGTAGCGGTGCAGCGTGGGCAGGTTGTCATTGGCGCTTTTCACCAGCGCGTCGTACACCGCCAGCGGCAGGTTGTTGGCGTCCATCGAGCGCGCGAACGAATCGGGATACTTGCGCAGCCTGGCGTAGACCGTGTCTTCCTTGAGGTCGGAATAGTAGGTGGTGCCGAAGGTGCGCTCGAATTCCTTCCATTTGGTGTAGAAGCCGTCGAAGGCGCGCTTGCGGTCTTCGCGGTTCGCGCTTTCGCGCGCGGTGGAAAACGCGGGCTCGTCCATCTTCACTTCCCTGCCGTCGGACATCTTCACCACCGGCCAGGGGAAGTCCGCGTTGGCGAGCACCTGGTAGGTGTTGCTTGCGGCGCCGCTGGAAAGCGCGAAGCCGGCGATGATCGCCTCGCCCGGGCCATCGAGCGTGTGCGGCGCGGCGCGCACGATGTCGCGCAGCGGGTGGCGATAGATACGCAGCCCCGGCTCCTGCTTCATGAAGGCGTCGACCTTCGCGGCCCCCAGCTTGAGGATCTCCGGACGCGACCACGAAGTGGCCTCACCGAGCTTCGAGCCCATCACGCCGACGCGGCTGCGCAGCTCCAGGCCCAGCGCGCCGCCCGTGTCCTCGGAGCTGAGCTCGTTGGCGTACACCGCGAGGCGATAGAAAAGCCGGATCGCGTCGTACTGGCCGTCGGTGCATTCCTTGAAGCGTTTGGCCGACTCACCCAGCTTGCCCTTGCACGCGGCGACCCTGGCCAGCGAGGCTTCGAGCTTCGCGGCGTCCGCGTTCCACGCCTCCTGCGAGGCGTAGAGGTCGGCGAGGTTCCAGCGATCCTGCGGGCGTTCCTGCGCGAAGGCGCTGCTTGTGGCGGCGCAGGCGAGGGCGATTGTCACGATGTGTTTCATTGGGGATTCCGGTCGGCAAAGGCGGCCATTTTGCCGGAATTGATAGACTCTGCGCATGGAGATACTGATTCTTTTCCTTTTGATCCTTCTGAACGGCGCCTTCGCGATGTCGGAGATCGCGCTCGTGACTTCGCGCAAGGCGCGCCTGCAGAAACTCATCGATGCCGGCGATCGCGGCGCCATTGCCGCCGCGAAGGCGGGCCAGGACCCGACGCGGTTCCTTTCCACCGTCCAGATCGGCATCACGTCGATCAGCATCCTGAACGGGATCGTCGGCGAATCGGTGCTGGCGGAGCCCTTTTCGATCTGGCTGGCGGCGCATTTCCCGCTGGAGGCGCAATCCGCCAGGTACCTCGCCACCGGCCTCGTGGTGGTGGCCATCACCTATTTCTCCATCGTGCTTGGCGAGCTGGTGCCCAAGCGCCTGGGCCAGCTCAACCCGGAGGCGGTGGCCCGCCTGGTGGCGCTCCCGATGCTGGGGCTTTCCACCATCACGAAGCCGTTTGTGTGGCTGCTGGCGGGCTCGACCAACCTGGTGCTCAGGCTCTTCGGCGCGCACAACGCCACCCTCCCCGGGGTCACGGAAGAGGAGATCCACGCCATGCTGGTGGAGGGCTCCGATGCCGGCGTGATCGAGCACCACGAACACGCCATGGTGCGCAACGTATTCCGGCTCGACGACCGCCAGCTCGGCTCGCTGATGGTGCCGCGCGGCGACATCGTTTTCCTGGATCCCGGCAAGAGCTGGGAGGAGAACCTGAAGCGCGTGGAGGAATCGGAGCACGCGCGTTATCCGGTCGGCCGCAACGGCCTGCAGGAGATCCTGGGCGTGACCTCCGCGCGCCAGCTGCTCAAGAAGGCGCTGCACCACGAGGTGCCGGACCTGCGCGTGGACCTGGTGCCCCCGGTCTACGTGCCCGAGACACTCACCGGCATGGAGCTGCTGGAGAACTTCCGCAAATCGGGATCGATGCTCGCCTTCGTGGTGGACGAATACGGCGAGGTGCTCGGCATGGTCACGTTGCGCGACCTGATGGAAGTGATCACGGGGGAGTTCACGCCGCGCAACATCGAAGACGCCTGGGCGGTGCGCCGCGACGACGGATCGTGGCTGCTCGATGGCTTGATCCCGATCCCGGAGCTGAAGGACCGCCTGGAGCTGCGCGGGGTGCCTGACGAGGACAAGGGCCGCTACCACACGCTGTCGGGAATGGTGATGTTCCTGCTGGGCAGCCTGCCGCAGACCGGCGATTCGGTGCCGTGGGCCGATTGGAAACTCGAGGTCGTCGACATGGACGGCAAACGCATCGACAAGGTGCTGGCCGCCCGCATCCCCGCCGAGGGACCACCAGCCAAAGTGACAGGGGAGACGAAGACATGAATCGTCTGCTGCTATCGATGCCGCGCAGCGCGGCGTCCTACTTCCGGTTGAGGTACCCCACCAGGCCCTCGACCTGCTCGCCGATCACCTTGTCGACCAGCTCGTTGGAAGCATCGAGGCCGCCTTCGACCGCGCGCACCCGGTAGGTCACGAGAATCGTTGTCTTGCCGCCTTCGGCGGAGAGCGCGAAGTTGAGGATGGCGGTGACCGCTTTTTCCTGCAGCAGGCCCAGGCCGCCTTCAAGCCGCAGCGTCTTGTCGCGCAGCGCCAGCACCACGCGCGCATGTTCAGCCGACCCCCCATCCCAGGCCTCGCAGAAACAACCGCCACCGCGCATGTCGAGCTTGAGGTTCTCCGGCTTCCCGGAATAGGTGTGCCGCGCAGACCACCACTTGTCGACCTGCCCCAGCGCCGCGTAGACGGCGGCAGGTGATGCCGAGACCTGCGCCTTGTGGGTGATCAGGTAGGCGGATGACGTAGGGCGGTTGCTGCTTGCCTGCACCGCGCAGGAAAAGGCGGCTGCGGCGGCAAGGGCCATGAAGCGGGTGGTGAATTTCATCGGTTCTCCAATCAGGTCCGCCATATTAATCGGGAACGGAGCCGCCGCGGCATTTGGTAGAGTCGCCGGCATGCGCAAGCTGCCACGCCGCTTCTACAACCGCGACACCATCGAGGTCGCGTACGACCTGCTGGGCAAACACCTGGTGCACGTCGCCGGCGGGGTCGAACGGGTGGGGCGCATCGTGGAGGTCGAAGCCTATCTCGGGCCACACGACCTGGCGGCCCATTCGGCACGCGGGCTCACCCATCGCACGCGGGTGATGTTCGGGCCGCCTGGGTACGCCTATGTCTACCGGGTCTACGGCATGCACTGGTGCATGAACGTGGTGACCCAACCCGAGGGCCATGCCAGCGCCGTGTTGCTGCGCGCGGTGGAGCCCGTGAGCGGCATCGACGGTCGCACGCAGGGCCCCGCGCTGCTGTGCAAGGCCATGGGCATCGATGGTCGACTCAATGCACGCAACCTGCTCGGCGACGAGATCTTCCTGCGCAGGCCGCGTGTGGAGGCAGCCATCTCCATCGTCAAGCGTCCGCGCATCGGCGTGGACTACGCGGGCCGGTGGGCGCGCAGGCTGCTGCGTTTCTATGTGAAGGGAAATCCGTTTGTGTCGAAACCCTGAACGGATAAGATGGGCGCCATGAACCGCGCCATCCTCCGATTGCTTGCGGGCCTCGCGCCTCTCGCGCCATGACCTCGAACGAAAGCAGTTCCGCGGCGGTATCGCCAGCCCTGCGCGCGCAATTCGCGCCCAGCGGCACACTTGTCACCGGCGTGAACCTCGGCAACCCCGTCATCGCGCAGAAGGATCCCGCGGGCGGCGCGCCACGGGGTGTCGGGCCCTCGCTCGCCCGCGAGCTGGCCCGCCGCCTTGGCGTGCCGATCAGCTACGTGACCTACGACACCGCGGGCAGGATGGCCGACGCCGTCAAGGTGGGTGCGTGGGATGTCGCCTTCCTGGCGGGTGATCCCGCACGCGCCAAGGAGATCGACTTCAGCGCCGCCTACGTGCAGATCGAGGGCACCTACCTCGTCAGCGCCGCCTCGCCGCTCAGGCGCATCGAGGATTTCGATCGCGAGGGCGTGAAGATCGCCGTCGGCGACAAGACCGCCTACGACCTGTACCTCACGCGTGTGATCAAGAAGGCGACGCTGGTGCGCGCCCCCACGTCGATCGCCGCGGTGGAAGCCTTCCGCACCCAGCGCCTCGACGCGGCCGCGGGCGTGAAGAACCCGCTCGATGCCATCGCCGCCCGGGATGCCTCGGTGCGTGTCATCCCGGGCAACTTCATGGTCATCGGTCAGGCCTGCGGCGTTCCCCGGGGACGCCCCGAGAGCGCGGCCTACCTGAAGGACTTCATCGAGGAGATGAAGGCGTCGGGCTTCGTCGCGAAGGCGCTGCGGGATAGCGGCGTCAGCGACGCGACGGTGGCGCCACCCGCCCGACAAGAGCCGGTGTCAGCGGAGAAAGTCGTCTCTGACACCAGTTTCTAACCCGGCAGGTTGCCGTCGATCAGGGCGCGCGAGATCGACTGGGAAGGGGAAAGCTCGGGCAACACATCGCCGGGCCCGAACCAGCGCGCCTCGGCGATCTCCTTCGGATCACACACCACGTCGCCGCCGGCGTATTCGGCGGTGAAGGCGATCATCAGGGCGTGGGGATGGGGCCACGACTGGCTGGCGAAGTAGCGCAGGTCCTTCACTTCGACACCCACTTCCTCGCGCACCTCGCGATGGATCGCGTCCTCGATCGATTCGCCGGGCTCCAGGAAACCGGCCAGCGCGCTCATGCGCCCGCCCGCGGGCACCGCCACGTTGCGCGCCAGCAGGATCGAGGGGCCGCGCCTGACGAGCACCATCATCGCGGGCGAGATGCGGGGATAGGCGAGGTGGCCACATTCACACTTCATCGCGCGTTCGCCGGGGGCGCGCGCCATCGGCTTGCCACACGCGCCACAGAAGCGATGGGTACGTGCCCAGTCGGCGATCTGGAAGGCGCGGCCCGCCACCGCCAGCATCGGTTCATCCAGGCGCGTGAAAAGCGCGCGCAGCCCCTTGAACACGTGGCCTTCGGGCGGCGCCGTCGCTTTCGGCACCCACGCGGCGCGGCAATATCTTCCGTCCCAGGTGCCAACCGGCGAATAGTCCGATACCGCGGGCGCCACCGCGAACAAGGCGCCCTCCCCCGGCAGGGCGGCGTCGGAGTCGCGGATCAGCAGCTCGCTGCCGCGAAACACAAAACTCAGGGCAACGGGACTTTCCAGCGGGTCGACCAGCGGGGCAAACGATGCGGGCGTGACGATCAAGGTCATCCGCCCCGGGACTTGAGGTTGAGGAACTCGCGGCGCGTGCGCGGCCCGTAGGTGACAAACGCCGGATCGGCGCGTTCGCGGTATTCGCCGCGCTCCACGGCCACGCGGTCCTTCACGTGTTTGCGCAGCACGTCGTCGGGGATCGAATACACCTTCAATGCGTTCAGGCCGAACACCTTCGCCCGCAACGCCGGGGTGATTTCGGGGTAACCGTGCCGGTCACGCAGCTCCTTCGCGATCTGGAACGTGCGCATCGCCTGGATCTGGTCCTGGGGCGACCCGTACCAGATCGAGTCGGTGCCCCACAACACGTTGGATTCACCACACGCCTTGAAGAGCTTGCCCAGGCCATGGGCGGCCGAATCGGGGTCGCGCATCAGGAAGCGCCAGGTGGATCCAAGCTCGGCGAAGACGTTGGCGCCCGGCTTGATCCCGTTGGCGGCGAGGCTCGATACCAGTGCGTCGATGCCGTCGGTTTTCTTCGCGTCGTAGGGCCCTTCCTTCCCGCCCTGCACGTAGCCCGAGTGGTAGATGAGGAAATTCACGTCGGGGAAACGCCTTGCCACGCGCCCCACGTCCACACACGTGGAGTGTTCGTAGGACTGCGGGCCGAACGACAGGCCCTTGTGCACCGCCACGTTGCGGATGCCGAGGCGGCGCGCCTTCTCGATCATCGCGAGGCCGGGCTCGTCGTCGAGGTAGAAGCCCTTGCCGTCGGGCCCGTATTGCGTATAGGTCTTCCACGCCGCGATGGGGTGCCTGGCGGCCATCTCGTCCATCGCATCAAGGTCGCCCGGTTGGTTCGGGTTTACCCGCCCGTGGATCAGCAGGCGGTGGGTGCCTTCGAGCCGCTCGACGATGCGCGCGGTGTTTTCCGCCTCCTCGAGCGTGAGTGGCTCGCCCGGGCGCGTGGAGGGGACAAACGACAGCACCATCAGGTCGGTGTCCGAATCCAGGAACACGTCCTTCACGAACTGGTCGGGGCCGATGCAATCGAGGTAGCCGCGCGGGCCGGTCGCGCGATGCGGGGCGCAGCGTTCGGCGCCGGTGAAACCCTGCATCGGCTTCGCGTCGGCGGTAAGGCGCTTGAGCCACGCGCCGGTCGGGTTCACGAAATGTCCCTGCACGTCGAAGATGAACTCGTTGCCGTCGACCGCCGAACGCGCCGCGTGTAGGTCGAGCCCGGCTTCCTTCGGCAGCTCGAAGTAGCCGCCGCGCCGTCCCTGGCTGGCGTAGGCCGCGTTCATGCCCATCAGCGTCGAGGCCACACCACACGCCGAGACCATGAAGGCGCGCCGGTCCAGGCCCAGCCGTCGCGCGTTTTCCGTGGCGGCCTCACGCGCCATGAGGTTGGCGTAGTGGTGGATGGGTTCGAGCGCGATCGGCTCGAACTCGCCGTTGCTGGTGGCATCGAGCTTGACCGGCAGCCGTGCGCCGTCGGGATCGTTCAGGTAACGCATGGGTGGTCCTCCTCGTCGGGATCTTAACTGGATCGGCGGCGCCCGAACGCCCGAGGGCCCGTGCGGTCCGATCCCCCATTTCCTCAGACGAGGCGAAGGCGGCACCGGGACGCGCGGCGGCGGTGGCCGCTAGAATGGCGCGTCGAACAACCAACAAATGCAGGGAGAGACCCCCATGGCTTCGGGCGCGAATCCGGTCAAGGCAGTGTTGTTTGCGCTAGGCGCCAACTTCGCCATCGCGGTCACCAAATACATCGCCGCGGCCATCACCGGCTCGGGTTCGATGCTCGCCGAGGCGGTGCATTCCACCGCCGACTGCGGCAACCAGGTGCTCCTGCTGCTGGGCCTGAAGCGCGCCGGGCGGCCGCCGACGCCCGACTATCCGCTGGGCCACGGCAAAGAGACGTATTTCTGGTCGTTCATCGTGGCGATCATGTTGTTCAGCGTGGGCGGGCTGTTTTCGGTCTACGAAGGCTGGCACAAGCTGCACGAGCCCGAACCGCTGTTGTACCCGTTGCTGGCCCTCGGCGTGCTGCTCTTCGGCATCGTCGCCGAGAGTTTCTCGATGTGGGGCTGCCTGCGCGAGGTGAACAAGACGCGCGGGGACCAATCGCTCTGGCACTGGTTCAGGAACTCGCGCAATGCGGAGCTGGTGGTGATCTTCGGCGAGGACCTCGCGGCGCTTTTCGGCCTCACGCTCGCCTTCATCGCGGTGGGCATCGCCTGGGCCACCGGCAACGTGATGTGGGATGCGCTGGGCAGCATCGCGATCGGCGTGTTGCTGATTGTGGTGGCCGCGATGGTGGGCGTGGAGGTGAAGGCGCTGCTGGTGGGGCAAGGCGTGGAGCCCCACGTGAAGCGCGACATGGTTTCCTTCCTCGAGTCCCAGGCGGCGGTGGCGAAGGTCCTCAACGTGCTCACGCTGCACATGGGCGCCGACGTCCTGGTGGCGGTGAAGGCGCAGATGCGCGATCAGGGCAGCCAGCAGGGCCTGGTGGAGGCCATCAACAACGCGGAGCGCGCCTTCCGCGAGCGTTTTCCCCAGGTGCAATGGATATTCTTCGAGCCCGACAACGCCGAATAGCGCCGCGCACCCTCAGCGGCGGGTGCGGTTCCACCACAGGATCGTCCCGCCGGTGATGGCGGCCACCAGCACCAGCGCGTTGCCAACCACGAAGACCCGGTCGCCCTGCATCACGCTGTAGGCGAGGAACAGCGCCGAGGCGGCGACCTGGCCCGCGAAGAAGAATTTTCCGATTCCGTGTTTCACGCGATCGCGCCACTGCTTCCATGCCTGCCCGGCCATGGTCAGGAACAGCGCGGCTACGCCGGCCCATCCTGTGAGTTCCACGATTTCCATTTGTGCTGCCTCCCAGCGATGGATGGCCAGCGGAACAATTCGTTCCGCTTCGCGGCGCGGCGCGGGGCGGCGCGGGGCGGCTCAGGCAAACTGGGCGCATGGACGCCACCGCCCTCGAAGGCGCCGCCATCCGGGCGGCGGCCGAAAGAATCGCCCCCCACATCCGCCGCACTCCGGTGCTGGAAGCCGACGGCGCCGATTTCGGCCTGCCCGGCGTGCGCCTCGTGTTCAAGCTCGAATTCCTGCAGCACGCCGGATCGTTCAAGACACGTGGCGCATTCAACAACCTGCTGACGCGTGAAATCCCCGCATCGGGCGTGGTGGCAGCCTCCGGCGGCAACCATGGCGCGGCGGTGGCGTTTGCCGCGATGAAGCGCAAGGTGCCGGCCACCATCTTCGTGCCGGCGGTCGCCTCGCCCGCCAAGATGGAGCAGATCCGCGGCTACGGCGCGCGCCTGGAGGTGGCCGGCGAGCGTTACAACGACGCGTTGCTGGCGAGTGAAAAATGGATCGAGTCCCGCGATGCCTTGGCGATCCACGCCTACGACCAGTGGGAAACGCTGCAGGGGCAGGCGACGGTGGGCCTGGAATTCGAGGAGCAGGCGCCGGCGCTCGATGGCCTGCTGGTTGCGGTGGGTGGCGGCGGGCTCGTCGGCGGCATCGCGGCGTGGTATGCCGGGCGGGTTCCCGTGGTGGGTGTGGAGCCCGAGGCGGCGCCGACGCTGACACATGCCCTCGCGGCTGGAGAACCGGTTGACGCGCCCGCCGGCGGGATCGCGGCCGATTCGTTGGCGCCGCGGCGTATCGGCGCGTTGATGTTCCCGATTGCGCAGCGACACGTGCGCACCGTGCTGGTCAGCGACGAGGCGATCCGCGAGGCGCAGAAGGTGCTGTGGAAACAGCTGAGGATCGTGGCGGAGCCGGGTGGCGCGGCGGCGATGGCCGCGCTGGTTTCGGGCGCCTACGGCGCGCGGGCGGGGCAAACCATCGGCGTGTTGCTGTGCGGCGCCAACACCACTGCCGTCGAGTTCAAGTGATCAGCGCGCCTTGCGCTTGCCGCCGCGCACGAGGCGCGATGCGGCGCGGTGGGAATGTCGGACTGCGGCCCGCCAGGCGTGAGGTCGCCTTGGCGATTCGCGTGAAGTGGGCGGGGATGCGCGGCTTGAACCTGGGCTAGAGCTGCGACTTGAAGAGGGCGAGGAAATGCTCGAGGGCCTTTTCGTGCCAGGGGCGGTTGTTCCATTCTTCCAGCGTGACGCGGCGCGCGTACCCGAGGTCCCGTTCGAAGTCCGCGACCTGGCGCCGCGCAAACGCCGCGTCGAGCACGTTGAGGTTGGCCTCGTCGTTGAGCCGGAACGAGCGGGGGTCGAAATTGGTCGAGCCCACCGAGGTCCAGAGCGTGTCCACCACCAGCACCTTGCAGTGGTACATCGTGGGCTGGTATTCGTAGAGCTCGGCGCCGGCTTCCAGGATCCGGCCCCAGAGCGCGCGCGACGCGCGCCGCACCGGCTTCGCGTCGGTGATCGGGCCGGGCATGATCACGCGCACGCGTACGCCGCGCTTCAGGGCGGCCTCCAGCGCCTCGATCGCCAGGTCGTCGGGGACGAAGTAGGCCATCGCGAGGTCGATGCTGCGCGTGGCCGCGGCCAGCGAGAGCATGTACATCAGGTGCATGCTCTCCGAGCCGCCTTCGGGAGAGCTGCGGAAGACCTGGGCAAGTGATTCGCCCGCCGGCGGTATCGGCGGGAAGTAGTCCCCGCCGTGCAGCACCAGGCCACTGACCTTGAGCCAGTTGTCGTTGAAGGCGGCCTGCATCTGCGCCACCACCGGGCCCTCGACGCGGTAGTGGGTATCGCGCCAGTGGTCCTTGTCCTGCGCGTGGCCGCTCCAGTTGTCGGCGATCCCCACCCCGCCCGTGAACCCGATGCGCCCGTCGGCGACCAGCAGCTTGCGGTGCGTGCGGTTGTTGACGCGATCGAGCGAATACCACCGCAGCGGACGGTACTTGCGGATCTGCACGCCGGAGCGTTCCATCTCGTCGAGCATGTCCTGTTCCATCTTCTGGCTGCCGAGCCAGTCGATCAATATGTGGACCTTGACGCCGCTGCGCGCGCGCTCCGCAAGCGCGTCGGCGAATTGTCTGCCCACGGTCCCCGACCAGTAGATGTAGGTCTCGAAGGTGATGGTGTTGCGCGCGCCCTTGATCGCCGCAAGCATCGCCGGGAAGATCTCGTCGCCGTTGAGCAGCGTCTCGACCCGATTGCCGGGTTCCAGCGCGGGGCCCAGCAGCACCCCCATGGAACGCGCAAACTGCGCATCGGACACGCCATGGAGGCGTTCGATCTTGCGGCGGACCTTTTTCTCCCCGTCGGAGGAAAGGTTAAGGGCCACCAGCGTGAGCAGGCTTCCCAGCACCAGCAGCAAAACGACCTTGGCGATTGTCATCTTTTTCACTCCGTAGCAGACCGCTGCGGGCGTGAAGCGTTCCTTGTCCGGGTGGCGGCAGGATCCCGCCGGCCGGGCGCAAGCGCGCCGTCAGGCGCAGAAGACGGCGCCTTCGGCTTTCATGCGGTCGATCTCGGCGCCGGTGTAGCCGAGCGATTCCAGCACCTCGCGCGTGTGTTGCCCCAGCACCGGCGCCGCGCGCGTGACGCTGCCCGGGGTGTCCGAAAACTTGATCGGCAGGCCGAGCGCCTTCACGGCGCCGGCCCGTGGGTGGTCCACTTCCACAACCATCTCGCGCGCCGCCACCTGGGGATCGGCGAGCATGTCGCCGATCCGGTTCACCGGCCCCACCGGGATGCCTGCGGCCTCGAACTCGCGGATCCAGTGGGCCGAATCGCGCGCCTTGAGCGGCTCGGCTACCAGCGGGGTGAGCGCGGCGAGGTTGCGCATGCGATCGCCGTTGGTGAGGAAGCGCGGGTCGGCGGCCAGGTTCGGGCGCCCGATGACCTTCACGATGCGCTCCCAGTTCGACTGGTTGGCGCCGCCGACGTTGATCCATCCGTCGGCGGTGGGAAACGCCTGGTACGGCGCGGTGAGGATGTGTGCGGACCCCGAGGGGCCGGGGTTCACGCCGGTGGCGAAAAAAATCGCGCTTTGCCAGTAGGTCTGCTGTATCGCGGCTTCCATGAGCGAGGTTTCGACGAACTGGCCGCGGCCCGTGACGCCGCGCGCGACCAGCGCGGAGACGATGCCCAGCGCGGCGAAGATGCCGGCATTGATGTCGGCGATCGAGGTGCCCGACTTGACCGGCGGACCGCCGGGTTCCCCGGTGACACTCATCAGCCCCGCGAAGCCCTGGGCGATGAGGTCGAAGCCGCCCTTGTCGGCGTAGGGGCCGGTGCGCCCGTAACCGGAGACCGCGCAATAGACCAGCCGCGGGTTCAGCTTCTCCAGCACGTCGTAGCCCAGGCCGAGTTTCTCGAGGGTGCCCTTGCGGTAGTTTTCCGTGACCACGTCGGCGTCGGCGAGCAGGCGCTTGACGACCTCGAGCCCCGCCGGTGTCTTGAGGTTGACCGCCATGCCGCGCTTGTTGCGGTTGAGGATCATGAAGGCCGCCGATTCCCCGGCGATGGACGGTTCCGAATAGCTGCGTGTGTCGTCGCCGCCCGGCAGCTTTTCCACCTTGATCACGTCCGCGCCCATGTCGGCCAGCAACATGCCGCAGGTGGGGCCGGCCATGATCTGCGCCAGCTCGACGACTTTTATTCCTTTCAGGGGGCCCATTTTCTTTCTTTGCCTTTCCTCCGTGACCTTGGTGTTTCCGGCAGTCGTCATTCACCCTCAAAAGCCGGCTTGGCCTTCGCCAGAAAAGCCCGGTAACCAATCTGGAAGTCCTTCGTCCCGAAACACGCGAAGCCCTCATCGTATTCAGCCGCGGTCAGTGGCCTGGAATCCCGCAACCGGCGAGCAAACTTCTTGTGCCAGCGCGCCACCAGCGGCGCCCCGTCGGCGATGCGCTGCGCGGTGTCGCGCGCCTCGGCTTCCACCTGATCGTCGGGCACCACGCGCGTGACCAGGCCCTTGTCCTTCGCTTCCGCCGCATCGAACACGCGGCCCTCGAGCAGGATCTCCATCGCGGTCGCCTCGCCCGCGAGCGAGATCAGCGCGCCGATCTCGACATAGGCCATCACCAGCCCCAGCCTGTTGATGGGGACGCCGAAGCGGCTCGACTCGCCACAGATGCGGATGTCGGCCAGGCCCGCGATCTCGAGCCCGCCGCCCACGCAGATGCCGTGGATCTGGGCGACTACGGGATGGCGGCAATCGGCGATCGCCTCGATGGTGCGGCGCATGTCGTCGCCGTAGGCGCGCGCCTGCTCGACGTTGGAGCGCTCCGTGGCGAATTCCGAGATGTCGTTGCCCGGCGCGAAGGCCTTCGTGCCCGCGCCGCGGATGACGACGCAGCGCACGGCGTCGTCGGCGGAGAGTTCCTCGAAGACTTCGCCCAGGCGCTTCCACATCGGGCGGGTGAGGGCGTTGAGCTTTTCGGGACGGTTGAGGACGACGGTGGCAATCGGCCCGTCGCGCTCGACGAGGATGGTGTCGGCCATCGGCTAGCGGTAGAAGACGTTCACCAGTCCCAGTGTCACGACCGGGACGTAGGTGACCATCAGAAGCGTGAACAGCAGCACGCCGATGAAGGGGATGTTGGCCTTGGTCACGTCCCAGACGCTCTCCTTCGCGATCGAGCAGGTCAGCAGCAGGACGCTCGCCACGGGCGGCGTCTGCTGGCCGATCGCGAGGTTGAGCGTCACGATCACGCCGAAGTGGACCGGATCGATCCCCGCCGCGGTCACCACCGGCATCACGATGGGCACCACCAGGATGATGGCCGCGGCCGAATGCAGGAACATGCCGATGACGAGGAAGAAGACGTTCAGGATCGCGAGGATGGCCCACTTCTCGTTGGTGACGGAAAGCATCGCCGCCGCGATGCGTTGCGGAAGCTGCACCTCGGTGAGGTAGAGGCCCAGCAGGGCCGAGGCGGCTACCAGCAGCATCACGGCGCCGGTCTGCACTGCGCCTTCGATGATCGCATCGCGCAGCCGTGGCCAGTCGAGCTCGCGGTACACCAGGCCGCCCACCAGGAGAGACGCCAGCACCGCGAGCGCCGCGCCCTCGGTCGCGGTGACGATGCCCCCGAAGATCCCGCCCAGGATGATGATCGGGAGGGTGAGCGCCCAGAACGCCTTCTTGAATGCGCGCCAGAGCTTGCCCCACTGGAAGATCTCCTCCACCGGCCAGTTGTACTTGACCGCGTACCAGTAACACAGGCCCATGAAGCCGAATCCCGTGAGCAGGCCAGGCACGATGCCCGCAACGAACATCTGCACCACCGACGTGCCCGCCATGACCGCGTAGAGGATCATGGGGATCGACGGCGGGAGGATGATCGCCAGCGTGGCGGTCGACGAGGTCACCGCCGCCGTGAAGGGGCCCGGGTAGCCGCGCGCCTTCATGGCCGGCATGATGATGGAGGCGGTCGCGGCCACACCCGCGACCGCCGAGCCCGAGATTTCCGCGAAGAACATGTGGCTCAACACGTTCACCTGGGCGAGCGCCCCCCTCATCCAGCCCACCAGCGCCTGGCAGAAGTCGATGAGCCGGTGCGAGATCCCCGAGGTGTTCATGATCGCGGCCGCGAGGATGAACAGCGGGATCGCGATGAGCGGGAAGCTGGTCGCTCCCTGGTAGAGCGCCAGCGGCACGTTGGGCAGGCTCGCCACGCCCTGCGTCGTGATCATCGCGATGACCGACGCGATGCACAGCGCCACGGCGATCGGGACGTTGATCAGCACCAGGACGATGACGCACAGCAGGACGAGGAACCCGGTCATGCGTGCCCCCTGGCGGGCCCATCCTCGCGGCGCGCTTCGCGCAGCACATCGGGGAACACCAGCAGCTGGCCCACCACGAACAGGACGGCGCCGATCGGGATCACCGAGTTCGCATACGCCACGGAAACCTCCGGCAGCGAAACCAGCTGGTCGGCCGCCAGGATCTCCAGGATCGAATAGCCCACCCAGGCGAGCAGCACGAAGAAGGCCAGCGTGCACAGCTGCGCCACGATGGCGACGGCCACCCGCGGGCCGGGAGGCAGCATCCGCACGACCTCGGGTACGCCCATGTGCGCGTGCTTGAGGACCGCAAGCGCGGCGCCGTAGAACGTCACCCAGGCCAGCAGGATGGTGGCGACCTCGTCATACCAGACGAGGGAGTGGCCCGAGTAACGGAAGACCACGCCCGCCACCACCTCGGCGGCGAGCGCGGCCATGAGCACGATGCAGATCCACTCAAGGAAGCGCTCGTAGCCCCGGCGGAACGATTGCAGCGTCACCCCCTACTTGCCCAGCGCGATTGCGCGGTCGATGACCTCCTTCGAGCCGGCGACTTCCTTCGCGAAGTCGTCGTACACGGGCTTCGAGGCGGCGACGAAGGCGTCCTTGTTGGGCGTGTTCACCGCGACGCCGGCCGCCTTGATCTTGTCGAGCAGCTCGTTGTCGTCCTTCGCGGCCTTCTCGTATACGAAGGCCTGGGTCTCCTTCGCGGTGTCCTCGAGGATCTTGCGCACGTCCGCGGGGAGGGTGGGCCACTTCCTCGCCCCGACCGTCACGTAGGCGGGCGTGTACACGTGACCGGTGAGCGAGATGTACTTCTGCACCTCC
>Ga0163153_10002247_pt1 | contig 28682 bp, 28 predicted proteins | sample OliLakLV19MP6IB1_FD_148629 | JGI IMG/M metagenome (GOLD analysis project Ga0163153, IMG submission 148629) | Freshwater microbial mat bacterial communities from Lake Vanda, McMurdo Dry Valleys, Antarctica - Oligotrophic Lake LV.19.MP6.IB-1 | ecosystem: Environmental > Aquatic > Freshwater >...
GTCAATTGGCCACGTGGCAGCAGAGCGACGGCAGCGTCCCCACGCCGCGAATGGAAGCCGGCAAGCCTGCCGCAAAAGAATCGGCGTCGACTGTGGCGAATACTTCAGTCGCGGCCTTGGCCTGGTTCAAATCGCCGGCGCATCAGGAACAAGCCAAGCAGGCGGTCAAATGGCTGGGAACCCAGCGCACCAGCGGCGGCTTTGGCTCCGCCGATGATACGTATCTGGCGCTGCGAGCGCTCGAAGCGCACGCGGAACATGGTTACCGCAACAGCGCGGCGGGCGAGGTCAAGCTGAACCTCGGTGAAGTTGTCGTGGCGGAACAATCGCTCACCGCGGACCGTCCTGGGCTGGTGGCCATGGAAAGCCTCGAATCGCGTTTGTCGCCGGGCGAGAACCGGCTGAAAGTTGCGTCGACGGCCTCTGACCCCGTGGCCTTCGGCGTGGAGGTGCGCTTCTATGCCGCCGCGCCCGCGAATGACGCGACGTTGCCGCTCGCACTTGAGACACGGTTTGACGCGGACAGCGTGGAGTTGGAGCAACTGCTCAAGCTGCGCGTCGAGGTCACGAATCGCGACGCCGTGGCGCGGGACTACGTCACGGCGGAAATCGGTTTGCCGGCCGGATTGGAACCCAATATCGACCAATTGGATGTGCTGCGCACCCAATCGCAAATCGATCACTACGAAACCCGCACCCGAACGATTATTCCCTATTGGCGTCGATTGGAAGCCGCGGAAGTCCGCCGCGTGGAGTTCGACCTGAAAGCGGTTGCCCCGGGTCAATTCACTGGCCCGGCGTCGAACGTCTTCCAACTCAACGAGCCGCAACGGCGCAATTGGGCCGCGCCGTTGAAGGTGGAAGTAAAGCAGCCAACGCAGCCAGCGCCATAAGCCGTAGGGCGGGCCGCGCGAGCACGACGGGAAGCTATGTGCTACGGCGCGGCACGAAATGATTGTTTTGGACTCCAAAAAGTAAGGCCCGCCGGGATCAACCTGGCGGGCCTTACTTTTCTGAGGATATCACGAAACGCGCGATTCAGCAGTTTTCAAGAACAATCAATTCCATCGCGAGCACGGCCCGCCCTACGAGTTTCCCATTCGCGATTTGGCTGGGCGGGACTAGGCCGCCCGCCGGCGCGGCCTATTGGCGAGGCGATCGACGTCCGCGCGGAGCAACGTGTCGAAACGATAGCCGTCCGGATCTTTGGACGGCTTCGCCCACAGCACAATTGCGTCGGCCGCCAGGGTTCTCGGCAAATAGAACCAGGCCCGCTCCAGCACTGCCGTGTCGGTGTCCTGCGCAATGACGACCAGTTCGATGCCGGTCAGTTCGTTCGCTGTGCGTGAAAGCGCCGCGAACGGGTCGCCGGGCACGAGCCGGATTTTGGCGCCGAGCGCCTTGAGCGTGCGATGGGCCTGCTTGAGCGTCAGCCCAGGCGTTTTCGAGGGGGCGCGGGACTCGAACGGGTCGATGCCGACGTAACTTAACTGGGAAACATCGACCGTCTGCGAGGCCAGTTCGATCATCCGCGTCGCGCGTTGCGCATTGCCGACGCCGATCTCGAGAAACGACCGCGGTTCCCGTTGGCGAATCGCCTGATACAGGGGATGGTCCGCGACGGGCTTGGAAAAGTGGGCAAGTTGCCAGTACCTTAGCCGCTTGAGGACCGCTTGCATTGCCGCCTCGCCTGTCTATCGTGGGGCTCAACTAACAAGCATATTCGGCCAAGTCGCCGCGATTGATGAGCACGAGCCGCGGCGGCGGACCGCTTCCGTTGGGCCAGCGCACTACGATCGTCACAGCTTTCCAAGCTCCCCATGCCAAATGATCCAGGCCAAGAATTGCCGCCGCGCACCACGCTCGTCACGGGCGGCGCCGGCTTTATTGGCTCACACCTGGTGCGCAACTGGTTGCAAGCTCATCCAGAGTTGCGGATCGTCAATCTCGACCGGTTGACGTACGCCGGCCACGTCGCGTCGCTCCGCGATCTCGACCGGCGACGCCAGGTGTTCGTGCAGGGCGACGTACGTGACCGGCGCCTGGTGGCCGGCCTGTTGCGGGCGTATTCGCCGGGCGCGGTGGTGCATCTCGCGGCGGAATCGCACGTCGATCGCTCCATCGACCGCCCCGCGGACTTTCTAGAGACAAATGTCGCAGGGACGTTGGCGTTGCTGGAAGCCGCGACCGAGTACTGGCGCGGGCTGGCGGAGGGAGAGCGAGAACGGTTCCGATTTGTTCAGGTTTCCACCGACGAGGTGTACGGGTCGCTTGGCGCGACAGGCGCCTTCACTGAAATCACGCCGTTCGCGCCAAATTCCCCGTACGCCGCGTCCAAGGCCGGAGCAGATCACCTGGCCCGTGCGTTTTTCCGCACCTATGGCCTACCGGCGCTCGTCACGCACTGTTCGAACAACTACGGATCGCATCAGTACCCAGAGAAGCTGGTTCCGCTCACCATTTTAAACGCGGCCGAGCGCAGGGAGTTGCCAGTGTACGGCGACGGCGGCCATGTTCGGGATTGGCTGCATGTGCTCGATCATGTCGACGCACTGGAACGTGTGCTCGAACGCGGCCAGCCGGGCGAGGCGTATAGCATCGGCGGCGGTGTGGAGCTGACGAATCTGGAACTGGTCGGCCGCATCTGCGACCTGGTGGATGCTCAACTCGCCGATGGCGGCCCCGCGCGGCGCGAGCTGATCCGTTTCGTCGCCGACCGCCCCGGGCATGATCGACGCTACGCGATCGACGGCGATAAGCTCGCGACGGAGCTTGATTGGAAGCCGAAGGCCGAATTCGATCGCGCCTTGCAATCGACCGTCGATTGGTATCTGAACCATCGCGATTGGACGGCGGCGGTACTGGCGGGACGTTACGATCGTGAGCGATTAGGCGTTCAATGCAGCCAGAAGATCGCCACTTGCATGTAGATCACGATGCCGACGATGTCGCAAATGCAGGACACGAAGGGATTGCTCATGATCGCGGGATCGAGTCCCAACCGCCGAAACAACAGCGGCAACATCGAGCCGGACAGCGTGCCGCAGATGACCACGAGCACGAGCGTGATGGGAATCACGACCGCGTGGCGCGGACTCGGAGCGCCAGTGCCCATCATGGCGCCGATGGTCGTGGCGACTACGTAACCGATCGCGCCCAGGAATGTGCCGAGGATTAAACCAGTGGCGATTTCGCGTTTGACGACGCGCCACCAGTCCCGGAGCGTGATGTCCCCGGTGGAGAGCGCGGTGATGATGAGCGTCGCCGATTGGCTGCCGGTGTTGCCACCGCTGGAAATGATCAGCGGCAGGAACAGCACCAGCCAGGCGACTTCGTCGATGGAGTGCTCGTAGCGCTTGAGCGCGAAGGCGGTAAGCAGCGCGCCGAAGAACAAGATCATCAGCCAGACGCCGCGTTTCCAGGCCAGCTCGAACAGCTTCGTGTCGATATAGCCGGTGCTCAACGGATTCACGCCGCCGATCCGCTGCGCATCCTCGGTGGCCTCTTCAACCACGACGTCGATCGCGTCGTCATGCGTGACGATGCCGAGCAAATGATGTTCCGAGTCGACGACCGGCAAGGCTAGAAAGTCGAACTTGGCGAACTTCTGCGCGACCAACTCCTGGTCGGCCGTCACGTCAACGGAAATCGCGTCGCGGCGCATGATGTCGCGCACCAGCGACTCAGGTTCGGTCAGGACCAACTGTCGCAACGACACCAGGCCGCGCAAGTGATCGTCTTTGTCCACCACGTAAAGATAGTAAATCGTTTCGAGCAGATCGGCTTGGCGGCGCACGTGGTCGAGCGCCTGGGCCGCGGTTTCCGATTCGCTGAGTCGGGCGAACCGCGTCGTCATCATTGCGCCGGCCGTGCCCTCAGGGTACGCCGCCAGGCGCATGATGTCGCGCCGTTCGTCGACTGGAATCAACGGCAGCAGCGCCTGCACGATCTCCGGCTGGACCTCGCTCAGAATGTCGACGCGTTCGTCCGCCGGCAGCCCGGAGATGAACTTGGCCATTTCCTCGAGGGCGACGGTCTCGAACATTTCGACCTGCCGGGGCAGCTCGAAATAACGGAAGATTTCGACCTGGCTGGCAGGATCGGTGTGTTGCAACACCCGCCAGGCTTCCGCCGCGGTCAGCCCCTCCATGAACTCGGCCGTTCGCGCTGGATGGAGCGCCACGCAGAACTCATGGAGCTCGACCGCGTTCCCCTCCGCCAGCATCTCGCGGAGTTCCGGCAGATAGAGGGTATTGGTCATAACGCCGAATTCCAGGTGCAGTCCGCCGCGCGCAGGGCAAGCCCAGTAGTATCTACCTTACGCCGCAAAGTGCCAAGGAGCGGCTGGTGAAATTGAGCCTCGCGCGGGATAGCGCACAGCCTGTGGGAGGCGTCTCCGACGCCGATGGAGTTGACGTCGTTTTGCGAGCGGAGATCGGCACGTCATCCACGTCCGTCATATCGGCGTCGGAGACGCCTCCCACAGGTTTCATTAGGTGCGGCGTTGGACATTTTCACGCAGCACAAACACCAGCCACCCGCTGACGTACACGGCGGCCATCAGCAGGAGCGCTTCCTTTTTTGAAGTGGCGAGCAGAAACACCCAGCCGAAGAGCGCCAATAAGCTTGGCAAGGGATAGAGCCACATGCGAAACGGCAACTGCATTCCCCGCTTGCGCGCGACGTGGATCGCAAAGATCTGCCCGATGAATTGAATCAAGATTCGCACGGTCACCGCGCCGTCGATGACCACGCTCAGCGGGAAGAAACAAAAGAATGCCGTCAAAGCACTCAACAGCGCGAGCGCCGGACCGGGAAACCCGCGCGTGGGATGCAGCTTCGCGAATGGCGCGAAAAAGTCGCCGTTTTTGGCCGCCGCGTACAGAATCCGCGAATAGCCGATCGACATCGCGAACAGCCCCGCCAGGCAGGTCCAAATGATCAGCAAGGTAAACGCATTCGCCGCCCGTTCGCCGTAGAGCTTTTGCATGAACGCGGCGGCGATGTTTTGGTGCGCGAGCGTGCCTTCCTTCACCGCCTCCTGCCAGGGCACGACGCCGATGAACGAGATGTTCATCGTCATGTAGATCGCGGCCACGATCGCGATCGAGGACAAAATCGCGCGCGGAATCGTCTTCTCCGGCTGCCGCACCTCGTCGCCCAGATGGCAGATGTTGTAGTAGCCGAGGTAGTCATACACCGCGACGGTCATCGCGCCGCCGAGGCCCATGACAAACTTGCCGTCGAGTTTCCAGGCGTTTTCCGGAAAGGTGATCAGCGAGGCGTCGAAGTTCTTCAATCCCAAGACGATCACCGTGCCCACGGCCGCGAGCACGCCCAACACCAGCACGGCGCTCAACCAGCCGAGCGATCGAATCCGCTGGCGCAGCGTCAGAAAGATGGCAAACACCATCAAGCTCGCGGGTAAGCCCACAACTACCTTCTCAGGTACGCCAAGAACTTTCATGTGCTCGGCGTAAGCTGGGGCCAGACTGCTCATGAAATTCGACGTGGCGATGTAGCCCGAAGCCACTTCGAGCGTGCCGGAGACGAGAAATTGCCAGACAAACAAAAATGGCAGCAGTCGTCCCCACGTGGAACCTGCGAACACGGTGCGCAAATAGTGATATGTCCCGCCGCTGCCGGGAAACGCCGCGCCCAATTCCGCCCAGATCAGCCCGTCGCACATCACCAGGATCATGGCGATGACCCAGCCGATCATCGCCTGCGGCCCGTGCATCGTGGCCAGAAACACGGGAATCGTGATAAACGGCCCGGCCCCCAACATATTGGCCACGTTGAGCGACGTGGCATGCAGCGTGTTGAGTCCCCGTTCAAGATGCGGCTGAGAAGCGTCGGACATGCAAGCTCGCGCGTCGCAATGATGGACTAGTCAGGTGCGGAACGATCGCCCAGTATCTAAGCGATGCGCGGCGGTCGCAAGCTCCGTCGCCGGGCATTCCGGTCGATCGGATCGCTCATCCTAAGGCTAGCTGGCGAGCGAACTTCCGTCACCGGCCCAGACGTTTATGCGTCGTTCCGGCACGGTTTACACCTATTCCAGGCGATCCCCGCTGTTATACTAACTAGACCTGGTTTGCCGATTCCAATTGCGGCCCCGGTTCGCGTTGTGAATCGAAGGGCTGTTCTTTCTCTCGCCATCCCGGCCTGGTGGACCACCAATTTGGTCCATTTCTGCGCGGCCCAGAATTACCTTCGGGCCGCCGCTTGCTCCTCGGGAGATGGGAACACATGGGAAAGAAGTTGTACGTCGGTAACCTCAGCTACCAGGTCACGAATTCAAGTCTCGAAGACCTCTTCTCCGAGCACGGCGCCGTCCGCTCCGCCCAGGTGATCATGGATCGCGACACGGGCAGCAGCAAGGGCTTCGCGTTCGTCGAAATGGCGGACGATCAGGCCGCCGGCAATGCGATCCGCGCCTTGCACGACAAGGAATTGGACGGCCGCCGCCTGGTCGTCAACGAAGCTCGCCCTCGCGAAGAAAGTCCCGCCGGCCGCGGTGGATTTCGCGGCCGCCGCTAACGATCCTCGGTCCAGTCGCGCCGTCGTTCACCAACAGCGAACGACGGGCACTGTGCCATGACGACACGGGCAGGCGAACTTGCTCGCGACATTCCATCGCTTTCGAGCGATGCGGTCACACCTTGTCCCAAGGAGACGCGGCGATGTCGATCAAGAAGCCCATTCCGGAACGCGAAGTACGCGGGCGACGCTTGTGCCCAGTTTGCAAGCAACCCTCGTATTCGGCCAGTGGAACCCACCCGCAATGCATGCAACGCAACAACGATATCCTCGCGAAGAAGGCGGCCGCCCTACTGCTGGCGCCGACTGGCTAGCGACTCCGACCACGGGCCGTTCGCCCAAAATGAACCTGAACGCTTGAGTTTTCGCACGCCCCTTTTTGAGACCGGACAATGAGTAAGGTATTGGACGAATCGACACGGCGCGAGGCCTTCCTGTCGCTGGTGAGCTTGCAGGACGGGGGCGTGGCTGTTATCACTTCTCGTGAACAAGTCGCGGCGAGCTATCAGATTTCGGTGTCGTTGGTGCAATTGATTGAGCGTGAGGGCCTGCGCAAGCAATGGCCGCCGCTCAACCGCGAGCAGCGCGATGCATTGCCCGAGGTCCTGGTGGGCGAGGCGGATCTGGCCACCCTGCGAGCGGCCGAAAAATCGGAGTGATTCATCGCCCGGTTCGCCGCCATTCATCTCATCGGTGACGTGCGGTTGCTCCGCGGAGACGTATTAAGCGACACCTCTGGAGACTCTGAATGGCCCAGCACAACCGCTTCAGCCACAATCGCAAACGGCCCAATCATGCCCCGCGCGCGGCCGTCGACAGGCCGGTCTTCGAGATCCCTCCGCGCAAGATCCCGACGGTGCTCGGCAAGTCGTTCGTGATCCTGGAAGACGCGAAGAAGAGCACTTTCGAGTATCGCAGCGGGGCCTGGGTGCCCTATGCTCTGACCATTGCTCAGTGCCGGGAGGAAGGGGAAGTCAAGGAACTCGCGCAGAAGATCAATAAAATGACGCGCTACGAAGTGCGGTTGCCCCTCTCGCACGAAGGTTAGCGGACGTCGGAACCCGGAACGAACATCGCCCTATGCAATTGGAACGCACGGACCGCGCTGGCGGCCACGTCAGGGATGATCATGTGAGTGCGACTTGCCTGGAGGCCGATCCCACCGAGCCACGCGCCGCGGGAAACCCGCGGGAACTGAAACGCGTATTGGCCGATCATCGCGGCCCCAGCAAGTCGGCCGCCGTCTGGCAGTTGGTCACGACGCTGCTGCTGTTCGTCATCGGCTGGGCGTGCATGTGGGCCTGCCTGCCGTATGGGTATTGGATCTCCCTGTTGATTGCCGTGCCGACTGCGGGCATGCTGATGCGGCTGTTTATCTTGCAGCACGATTGCGGTCACGGGGCGATGTTTGCGTCGACCAAGGTGAATCGCCTGGTGGGCGTGGCACTGAGCGCGCTGTCGCTGACCCCGTATCAATGCTGGCGCCGACAACACGCCCAGCATCATGCCACGAACGGCCAATTGGACCATCGCGGCGTCGGGGACGTGACAATGCACACGCTGGAGGAATATCGAGCGTTGTCTACGCGGGACCGCTGGATATATCGCATCTATCGCCATCCGCTGATTCTGTTCGGAATCGGGCCGCTGCTCTATTTCGGTGTCTATCAACGGCTGCCGGGACGCGTGCCGAAGGACTGGCCGCGCGAGCGAATGAGCGTCCATGGCACCAACTTGCTATTGGCCGCCGTGTTCGCGGCCATGGCCTGGCTGGTCGGCCCGCTCGTGTTCCTGAAGCTGCACCTGCCGGTGCTGGCCATGGCGGCTTCCGCCGGCAGTTGGCTGTTCTTCGTGCAGCATCAGTTCAATCCATCGTATTGGGAACACGACGACGATTGGGACTACCATCGCGCCGCGATCGACGGCAGTTCGTTTCTGGATCTGCCCCGCCCGCTGCGCTGGCTGACCGCCAATATCGGCTATCACCACATCCATCACCTGGATAGCCGGATTCCCAACTACGCCCTCCCCGCCTGCCATGCGGCCCATTCGGACCTGCGAAAGGTTGAACGCCTGACGCTCGTCAGCGCCCTCCGCTGTTCGCGCCTCAAGATTTGGGATGAGGAAGCGCGGGAGCTGCTCACGTTCCGCCAGGCCAAGCGGCGCTTGCAGTTGCCCGCGCATCGGCGCGTCGATCTGGCGGCGAAGTAGCAGGACTCCTCCACGCACCGTCTCGCGCGGATTTTTTCGCCCGGTCGGCCAAGAATCTTGAATCCAAACCGCCGCGTCGTCCGTCCCTATTCGGACTCTGGCGCGGCGCCTAGCCCAACTCGCGATTACTGATGCTTGGGGGCAGGAGCGGTCATTGCGAAGGGTGCCGCGCCGGGGTCTGCATTTGCGCGGTCAAAGTACCGCTTTTTCACGGCGTTTTGGCGAGCTCACCGCTTCGCCTACACGAGCGCCGGTTCCGGCACCGGGACCAGGCCGACTTCGATCGCCAACGCGCCCCATTCACAGGTGAACGGCACGCTGATCGGCGTCACGTTGGAGGGGAAGTGGATTTCGTGGCCGAGGCCGATGATCACGTTCGGCAGGCTGATTGAGAGATTCAGCTCTTCCAGTTTCGCCTTGGCGGCGCCGGCCACCATGTTGGTCAATTCACCCACGGCGTCGACCACGTCGCTGTTGAGCTCCGTGGCTTCCATCATCAGCATCGCCGAGGCGGCTTTGATCGCCACCTCCTTCGAGAGGCTCAACACGACGGTGCCTACCGCCTTGCCTGAGAGGCCGATCACGCCGCTCACTTCGAACACCGGCGTCTCCGCCGACTTGAACGTCAACTGGCCGCGATGCACAGGGCAGTTGAGCATTGTGTCGAAGGCGTTCGCCAACGAGGTCATGAACGGGTTAATGTACTCGGCTTTCATGCTCTCGACGCCATGACAGGGTGCGGTGAGGGAATTCGTCCATACGCCCGGTATACGAAGCCACGGCCGTACTGAACGCGCACGGCCTCTTCCAGGATTCTCGTAACCCTAGGACGCGACCACGCGTTGTCAAACCACAACGAGGGCGAAACGTACGCCGCCGCGGCGCGATCCAACGGTTGTGCCGCTACCGCCGCCTGAAACGCGCCCCTACAACCGTTGCGTTACGCGCACCGGGTCATGGCGTCCAGACGTAGACCGCGCTTTGCCCTTGGCATTCGTCGACTTCCAAGCTGAGCCGCGTCGGCTGAAAGCCCAACCGCGCCGGCAGGGCCAGGAGCAGCCGCTCGCCCAAGTAGCGCGCCAGCAGTTCTGAGCTGGTGTTCTCCACCGGCAGCAGCACGCAATCGGTGCGTGGGAACACCCACCGTCGATCTCGAAACACCGCCTCTACGCTGGCGTCGTCGGCGGTGACTTGAATCAACGCATGCCGCGTCGGCAGCAATACGTGATGATCCAGCTCTTTGACCAACTCGCGCAGGATTTCGAGCGCGGTGATAAAGTCGACGACAAAATAGTCGCGATCCAGCGGCCCGTCCAATTCGGCCGTAACGCGGAAGTTATGCCCGTGCAGCGGCTCGCAAATGTCGCCCTGAAAGGTGACGAAGTGCGCGGCGCTAAACGTCAGATAGTCCTTCGTGAGCCGGACGCGATAAGACTCAGGCATCGTGGGAAGAGTTTGAAGTGTTCAGTTTCCAGTGTTCAGTAACATGCTACGTCACCTACTTCGTCTTCCCTACTCCCTTTTCTGCACCAACTCCAGCGGCGGCTTGAGCTTTCCGTCGCGAAGTAATGCAAACAGCCCTGCGGCGAGCAGGTCCGCCGTAGTGCCGGGGTTTCTTTGGTAGCCGTCGGAGCGGAGCCAGAAGTCCAGGTCGGCCAGGCCGTCTTCGTAGGCCACTTCGCCCGGGGAGCCTAGTGCCAAAACAGTGTCGGCGTGATCGGCGGCCTGCCGCGCTACTTCCGCGCTACACTTCCGCGCGATCAGGCTATCTGGATACGCGCTCATTAAGCGTAGCTGCGCGTGGACGACGGCCTCCAGCAGATTCCAGTCGCGCTCGACGCCGGCTAAAATCATCGGCGCGGCTTCGTTCAACACCAGATGGAAGCCGTCGACGTATTGCTTTGCGACAAGGTCCCGGTCCGCCGCGAGTCGCATTGCCGCGAGCAGATCGTCCGGCGGTGGCGCGGCAAGGTCGGCTTCGTCGACGCGTCCCATGCCGCCCGGTTGCGCCAGGCGAATCGCCGCATAAACGTCGCGGCAATCTTCAGCGTTGAGCGCCGCCAGCACGTCACGGACGCCGGAGGCGAGCGACGCTTCACCCGGCACGGCCGCCAGGGGCGCGATCAGCAGCACCGTGCCGAGATTGGTGTTCTTACCAACGAGCGCGCGGGTCGCCTGGATCGCCTGCAGGATCGCCGCGCCGACACGCAGCCCATTTGCCGCAGCGTCGATGGCCGGCGAAATCGCCAGGGCGCTTGCGCAGAAGTCCGGATAACTCATCTCGGCGAAATCGGCGCCGCGATGCACGTTGCCGGGCTTGGGCGCGGTGGCTTCGATCAAACACGCCAGCGCCGCGGATTGTCCGACGCTCAGCTTCGGGGCGCCACTGGTATTCGATCGGCTCATGGCGTGACCGCATCCCGATGGGCTGCGCCGACCGGATGCCGCTCAAGGAAATCGGCCACGAGCGGCACGATGCGCTCGTGCGCGTCCTCCACGACGTAGTGCCCCGCGTCCTCAAAACAATGCGTTTCCGCCGAGGGAAAAATCTCGCGGAAGCGTTCCAGCATCGCCGGCGTAAAGCACCAATCGCGCATACCCCAAATGAGCGAGATCGGCTTTCCAGCGAGCGTCGGCAGTCGCTCTTCAAGATGCAACAGCGTCGTGTAGCTCGGATGCCCGGCGTGCATGGGAATATCTTCGACGAAGCGTTGAATCGCCACGCGATGCGCCCAACTGTCGTAGGGCGCCAACAAGCCGGCGCAAACGTCGGGCGTGAATCGTGCCGGCTTTTCCGTGGCCATCCAGAGCGCGGCCCGGGCGAAGGCGTTGAAGCCGCGGACGGCGAGCGGCCCGAGCATCGGCATACGACAGACGCGAATCCGCTGCGGCATGGTCGGGCAACGAAACGCGGCCGTATTGAACAGCACGATGCGCGCAAATCGCTCCGGCATGTCGACCGCTGCGCCCAGCCCGATCGCGCCGCCCCAGTCGTGCGCCAGCAGCGTGATGTTGCGCAGGTCGAGCTTCGCAACGAGTTGTTTGAGATTCTCGACGTGCTGCGCCAGCAGATACGGGTAGTCCTGTGGTTTATCAGAAAGTCCGCAGCCGATGTGATCCGGCGCTACGAGTCGATACCGGTCGCGCAGCCCCAGAATCACACTACGCCAGTAGAACGACCAGGTCGGGTTGCCATGCACCAGCAACAATGGTTCGCCGCGTCCTTCGTCGACGTAGTGATAGCGACAGCCGTCGAGCGACAAGGTGTGCGAAGCGAAAGGATACAAGCCGCGCCAGTCAGACACATGTAGGTCAGGCTTTCCAGCCTGACGCTCTCCAAAACTTGCGTAATGCCACACTGTCAGGCTGGAAAGCCTGGCGTACAATTCGATGCATGCGGCGCACGGCCCTGGTTATCATCGGACACGGCACGCGCGACCCGCAAGGGGTCGCGGAGTTCCGGGAGCTCGTCGCCAAGGTGGCCGCTGCGGCGCCGGAATGGATTGTCGAGCCGTGTTTTCTCGAGCTCGCCGAACCCGATGTCGCGCGCGGCTTGGACCGCGCGGTCGAGCGCGGCGCGACCGAGGTTGTGGCCTTGCCGCTGCTGCTGTTCGCCGCGGGGCACGCCAAACGGGACGTGCCAGAATTGCTATTCGAAGCCAGCCACCGGCACCCGTCCGTGTCGTACCGGCAAGCCCCGCATTTGGGCTGCCACGCAGACCTCGTTGAGCTGTCCGCTCAGCGTTACCGCGAAAGCGATCCGCCGGCCGCGGAAAACACGTTGCTGCTCCTGATCGGCCGTGGCAGCTACGATCCCACGGCGAACGCCGAGATGGCGCAGTTCGCCCGGCTGCGTTGGGAGGCCGAACGCACTGCCTGGTATGAGGTCGGCTTCACAGCGATGGCGGAACCCGGCCTGGAGCGGGCGATTCAGGTCGCCGGCGCCATGCCGTTTTCTCACGTCGTGGTCCAGCCGCACCTGCTGTTCGCTGGCGAGCTTCTCGACCGGATCGGCGTCGCCGTCCGAGCGGCGGCGGACCGCTTTCCGGAGCAGTCCTGGTCAGTAACGCCTCACCTTGGCCCGAGCGACTTGCTGGTGTCCGCGGTGCTGGACCGCGCCCGCTGCAGTCCGCAAGCATTTGGCGGCGTGACACTTCCGCCGAAATGATCCGGCCGCGTCGGAACTTCTCTGGCCGACCAGACGTACAATAGGGATTGAGTGCCATAGGCGGCCGCCCCGGGGGAATCCGCTGTTTTGGCGACGGATGGACGTGCCCTTGCCCGGTTTTGGGCTTTGGAATACCATCCGGTTAAGCCTTTAGCCATTTTGGACTTAGCCCAAGGTCTGGGTCAGTTCCGGCTCCAAGAGGGGAAAGATAATGATGCGACGGATGAGCATGCGCGGTCGCGTAGCCACGGCGGCGATCTTCGGAGTGGTGTCGAGCGCTTACGCCTGGAGTTGGGCGGCCGATCTGACAGGCCCCAGCCCGTACGACCGCGTGATCACGCGTCGGATCACCAGCCTGATGGAAGAGGAACACCTCTCCAAGCACCCGCTGGACGACGAGATCTCGCAGCGCTTCATGGATCAATTCCTGAAGACGCTCGACCCGGGCAAGATGTACTTCTTGCAGTCGGACATCGACGAGTTCAATCAACAGCGCAACGACCTCGACGACCTGGTCAAAGACGGCGATACAAGCTTCGCCTTCAAAGTCTTCGAGCGTTTTCAGAAACGCGTGAACGACCGCCTGGCTACGATCGACGAGTGGCTCGCCGCGCCGCACGATTTCACCGTCGATGAAGAGATGGTGATCGAGCCGGATTTGATGACTTACTCCAAAGACGAGGCCGAGGCCCGCGAAAAGTGGCGGAAGCGCGTAAAGCTCGATCTGCTGGTCCAAAAAGGAGACAAGATCGAAGACAAAGAAGCTCGCGAGAAGCTGACTCGCCGCTACCACAGCCGCGCCAAGCAGTGGCAGCGCTTCAGCCGCGAGCAATTGATGGAGGTCTATCTGACGTCGCTGACGACGTCGTTCGACCCCCACACCAGCTACATGGGCCCGCATATGCTCGAGGAATTCGAGATCGATATGCGGCTCGAGTTGGAAGGAATCGGCGCGCTCTTGCAATTCGAGGACGGCTACACCGTCGTCAAGGAGATCGTCACCGGCGGCCCCGCTGACTTGGACGGGCGCCTGAAGCCCAAGGACACCGTGATTGGCGTCGGACAGGGCGAAAGCGGCGACCTCGAAGACGTCGTCGAAATGAACCTCACGGACGTGGTCGACCGCATCCGTGGAAAGGGCGGCAGCATCGTTCGCTTGCAAGTCCGCCCGGCCGCTGGCGGCGAGTCGATCGTCTACGATTTGAGGCGGGCCAAGATCGAAATGAAGAACAGCGAAGCCCGCGGCGAGATCATCCAGGAAACCCGCGACAGCCACGACTACAAGGTCGGCGTGATCAATCTGCCGAGCTTCTATCGCGACATGAGCCGCGCTTCGCAACGCGCGGATTTCAAGAGCACCACGCGCGACGTGCGGAAGCTCATTGATGGATTCAAGACGCAAGGCGTGAACGCCATCGTCGTCGACTTGCGCCGCAACGGCGGCGGTTCGCTCGACGAAGCCATCGACTTGACCGGCTTGTTCATCAAAACCGGTCCCGTCGTGCAGGTGAAGGACTCAGACGGCAACGTCGAAGAGCTCGACGACAAGGATCCCGGCGTCGCCTGGGACGGTCCGCTCGTGGTTTTGACGAGCAAGTTGAGCGCCAGCGCAAGCGAAATCTTCGCCGGCGCCATTCAGGACTATGGCCGCGGAATCGTCGTCGGCGATCCGACGACGCACGGTAAGGGCACCGTCCAAAGTCTGCTCGACCTGGGACGCCAGGTGTTTCGCATTCCGAACGCCGCCAAGCTCGGGGCGCTCAAGATTACGTTCCAGCAGTTCTATCGCCCCAACGGCGACAGCACGCAGAACCGCGGCGTTGTGGCCGATGTTTCGCTTCCCTCGTTGATCAGCCAGCTCGATATCGGCGAATCCGATCTCGACTACGCCCGTGAATTCAACCAGGTGAAACCGGCCCGGTATGAGCGTTTCGGTCTGGTGAACGACGGAATGCTCGCGGAGTTGCGTTCGCGATCCTCGACGCGCGTCGACGGCTCCGAGGATTTCCAAAAGGTGAAGCGGAACATTACCAAGTTCCTGGAGCGCAAAGATCGGAAGACGATCACGCTTAACGAAGAGAAGTACTTGGCCGAGCAAGCGGAACTGAGCCGCGAGAAGCAGGAAGAGGAAGCCATGGAAGAACTGGGCACGTTCAACCGCCCGGTCGTGGACCGCGACTTCTACTTCAACGAAGCGCTGGCCATCACTTTGGATTACCTCACGCTTTCCGCCACCGTGGCGCGGAACTGATCGTAGTTAGCAAGACTCTCCAGCCGGCGTCGTCAACATCCGTTGACGGCGCCGGCTTTTTTTGTGGACCGCGGCGCGAGCGGAGATTGGGCCTGCGAAACACGCGAAACGACGCGAAAAAAGGAAAGGCAATAGAGCAAAGAAAAGAGTTTCTACCCCACAAAAAATAGTTAGGTGGACGAACTTCCTGTTCGTGTGTTTCGCGCCTTTCGTGGTTAACTCCTCGTAATCGCCGGCGCAACGCAATGCGCAGGTGTGGAGTGGCATTTCCCGCGTCGGGGATTCCTAACGCTTAGGCGCAGTATGCCGGGCTTTTTTCGTCCCGGGCATACGCTGGCCGTGGGTTTCGTGTTAAACCATGCTACACATGGATAGCAGGTTTTCCCCAAATGGGCGGCGGAGCCGTCGTTCATTGAACCGTATATCCCTCTGAGGAGTCGCCACCATGCGTCCAGTTTTCGCTCGATTGCTCTGCTTGTCCGTCATTTTCTGCGTTTGTATTTCAGCGCCTCGCTTCGCCTTGGCGGAGGGCTCGGAGATCTGGCACGTAAAAGCGGTCCATCCGGAAGGGGAATTGCTGGCCATCAAGGCGATCGGCAAGGCTGGGGAGTTGTACGACGTGAAAGCGATCGCCGAATCTGGCAATCGCCATATGCTGAGCATCAAGGCCTTCATCGATGGCAAGCCGATGCCGCTCAAGGTTTTGGCGAGCGACGACTTCTACGGACCAGTGAAAGCGCTCGACACCAAGGGCACCATCTACGATGTCAAGGCCATCACCGCCGACGGCGACAAGCTCGATGTGAAAGCCGTCTCCCGCTCCGGCAGCATCCTCGACATCAAGGCGATCGGCCCCCAGCAACGCTTCTTCGGCATTAAAGCAATCTCCCCCTCAGGGCACGTCTACGACGTGAAGGGAGTCAAAATGCTGGACGAAGCCATCGAGCAGGAAGTCAACGGCATCCCGATCCGCGCCCATATTAAGGCGCTGCCGCAAGTGGACTGAGCGCCACGGCACGCTGGATGAAGTGGTGGGAGTGGGGGAATGTCGAATGAATTGCAAACAGCGCGGCATGGCTGCACGACCATTCGTCGTTCAGTCATTCGGATTTGATTCGACATTCGGATTTCGACATTCGTCATTCGGCCTCATTCCTCTTCTTCCTCCAACAAGTCCGCTTCGGTCAGCGTGACGAAGCCCTTGGAATCGAGTGTATCTAGGGCGACGTCGATGTTGTCCACCATCAGCGCCACGGCCGGGCGGCCGCGCGGGCGGACCAGCAACGGATAGGCCTGGGTGATGTTCACCTCGGCCTGCAGCAGCGCCGTGCAGACGCGCAGCAGTGGTTGCGGGCCCTCGGGCAACTCGACGCCAATCAGGTCGCTTTCCACCATTGCCAGACCGGCGCGCTCCAGGATCTCGCGCCCTTGCTCGGGGTGGCTCAACAAGAATCGCACGAAGGCGCACTCGGCGCTATCGGCGATCGAAAACGCGACAATGCGGACGCGGCTCCCTTCGAAGCGGCGGACCACTTCCAGCAACTGGCCGACCCGGTTCTCCAAGAAGACGGTGAACTGGCGGATCGCCGGGTAATTGCGTCCGCGGGAGGTCTTGAAGCCGGTTCCGGCGCCTTCCCCAGTACTCATACGCAGGCCTCGCTCAAAGAACGCGCCGCAACGGCGGCAAAAATCGGGGCGCGAATGCCTAAACATAGGCAGAGAAGCATCTTCCGTCAACAACCGCAGTCCAGCATGCCGTGTGATCCGCGGCAAACTGTGGGAGGCGTCTCCAACGCCGATCGAGTGAGCGCCGCAATCGGCAAAACGGCCAGGCGAGCCAGATTGCGTTAACCATCGGCGTCGGAGACGCCTCTCACAACGTTTTCCGCGACCCAGAATTTTTGATGCGATCATTTCGATTCAATTGCGCCATCAATCTGACTACAGGAGCCCAAAACACGTGAAGCGATCCACAGGAATTCAGTTGGGCAACTCAGGAAAACGCCGGCAATTCCGCGAGCTTTGGAGAATTTGCACGATTGGTACGCCGATCGCTTTAAGTCGCGGCGAGTCATGAAGGGAGAAGCCGAACAGGGGCAGTGCTTTTTCTGACACGGGACTCGACATGCCACCGCGTCGGCCGCGAGAATCGCCGCCGCGGATTCTGTCTCACGAGGCAATGCGGCAATGACGCCGGATCGGCCATCGATTAATCGACGTTCGGACGACAGGGTTTGTCGGCGTTCGTCCACGATAAAACATGTGGCGGCCGGCGACTCAAAATGAGTCGCCGGCCGTTTCGCATTATGGCGTACTTGAATTGACGCTATACAAGTGCGAAAGCAGCGGTAATCGCATCGATGACTTTTTCTGTTGGCTCAATCCCGACCGATAGCCGAATCGTTCCGCCGTCGATGCCGAGGCGCGCCCGTTCCGTTGGGGCGAGGCCGCGATGGCTGGTGGATTCCGGATGACTGAGTGTGGTACTCAAGTCCCCCAGCGACGGCGCGAAGGGAATGCTGTTGGCCAACGCCTGAATGAACGCGGTGGCCGCCGGTCTTCCGCCCGCGAGCGTAAAGGTCACCATCGAGCCGAAGCCGCCGGACAAGTATTGTCGCGCGAGCGCATGCTCGGCGCTCGACGGCAGCCCCGGGTAGAAGACTTCTCGCACACCGGGCTGCTTCGTCAGTAATGCCGCGACAGCGAGCGCATTGGCCGACGCTCGTTCCATGCGCACTTCTAAGGTTCCTAAGCCGCGCAAGGCCAGCCAGCAATCAAAGGGGCTAGCAGCCAGTCCCCAGGTGGAGATTGCCGGGGGCACGCGCTCCCATTTCTCCTCCGCACCGCCGAGGAAACCGAGCACGACATCGCTATGTCCGTTCATCATCTTGGTCAGGCTTTCCAACACCAAGTCCGCCCCCCACTTGAGCGGCTGACACAGCGCCGGCGTCGCAAACGTGTTATCGACCAGCAGCAATGTCCCATGTGCATGCGCTAGCTTTGCCAACTCGGCGATATCGGCAACGTGCAATAGCGGATTGGAAATCGTCTCGATCACAAGCAGCTTCGGCCGAGCAACGAGCGCGGCGGCGACTTTATCGAGACAGGAAGTGTCCACCATCGTTGCGCAAACGCCGAATCGTGCGCATTCTCCGGCCAGCAGGCGAATGCTCTTACCATAGAGCTGATCGCTGACCAGCAAGTGGTCGCCCGATTTCGTGAGGGCCAACACGGCGGCCGCCAGCGCGCTCATTCCCGAGGCGCAGACAGCGCCGCGCTCGGCGTCGTGAAGTCGTCGACAATGCTCGGCCAAGGCCTCCGCATTGGGATGCCCGTCGCGCGCGTAGGCGAAACCGGGTGTTTCACCGCTGAGAACCGCGTCGGCGTCGTCGGGATCCCGCATGCGGTAGACAGCGGACAACTCAATCGGGGGGATGAGTGGGGCATGCGATCGCATGCGCGACTCATCCGACAGCGGGGGGGTGCGTTGTTGATCGGACATGGTAGGAGTGCCAAGAAGTGTTTGCCATCGGCGTCGGAGACGCTTCCCACAGCTTCGTATCCCCATGCAGCGATTCGATTCGCTCACGAGCGCGCGGCCTTTTTTTGTCGTGGTGTATTCTTACCTTTGCGCGACGGCGTGCATAGAATTCGCGTGGCTCAAGGAAGTTACGAGCTGGCGACGATTCGCATGTCGAATCACGTCGCGCGGGCAAGGACGCGTGTTTCGTCGAGCGAGACGCGTCGATGTTAATTTAGGCAAGATGATTGGCGGGCAGTGGGCCGCTTGTTTTGCCCTGTCGTCATTTCTTTCCAATTAGCAAGCCATGCGTTTTTCTTGAAGAAATCGTGGTAGAATTCGTTGGATTTCCTGGTGACTTTCGAGGATAATTGTTCGGACTATTGAAGGCAGCCGCTTCTTTGAGAAGCCGTGGCACCATAGCGGGAGGATCATGCCTACCTTCGCCTCCGCAACACGGCACGCATATGCGCGCGGCACTTCAACAGGATCGATGAACCAGGAACTGGACGTGTGGGCTTGCCGAGCAAGCCTGGCACGTCCTTGTTTCGTCGGCGGATCGCACAACGTGTGGATCGCACGAGCCGTAACCAGGGGTGGCCCGCCAGGGGACATTCTTGTTGCGCCTCGGGTCTAACCCGGACCGTAGTGTGAAGCTCAGTTTGCCTCGCGTGACCCCGACGACAGTGTGACGCACTGTCTTCCCTCGCACATTCGTAGGAGCGAACCCTTGTACGACGTACTGCTGGACGAATTGGAGGACGAAGGTACTCCATCGCACGAGGACGCCGACCGCCTGGTCGAGAAGGTCCACGACGACGTGGACATCGATCTCGACGATGACGTGGAGGACCTCGATCTCAATAGCGAGATCGATCCTGATTTGGAATTGAAGCAAGACGAACTGCTGCCGGCCAGCGACGACAACGAAAGTTGGTCCGACGACCCGGTGCGCATGTACCTGACGCAAATGGGCGAAATCCCCTTGCTCACGCGCCAGCAGGAAATCTCGCTCGCCAAGGAAATCGAAATCACCCGGGCGCGGTTCCGCCGCCGGCTGCTGGAATGCGATTTCGTCATTCAACAGGCGGTGAAGATTTTGCGCCGCGTCGCGAATGGCGAGTTGCCGTTTGACCGCACGGTGCAGGTCTCCGTGACCGATCGCCTGGAGAAAGAGCAAATCCTCGGGCGGATGCCGCACAACTTGCGGACGCTCGAAGTGTTGCTCAAGCGCAACAAGCGCGACTACCGCATCGCCACCAGCAAGTCGCACAAGGTGGCGGAGCGTAAGCACGCCTGGATGCGCCTGGGATATCGCCGCAAGCGAGCCGTGCGCCTGGTCGAGGAGTTGGGACTCCGCACGCAGCGGATCGAACAGATGATTCCGACGCTGGAGCAGTTCAGCCGCCGGCTGGATTCGCTCAAGGCGCAGATCGACGTCTATCGCAAGAACAAAACGCCGGTCGACCAATACGCGGCGCTCCTCAAGGAGTTCCGCACCATCCTCCGCGCCACGCAAGAGACGCCGCAGAGCGTGCGGCATCGGTGTCGCGATTTGAAGGTGACGTACTCGCAATACCAGAAGGCCAAGCGCGGCCTGAGTGAAGGCAATCTCCGGCTCGTCGTGTCGATCGCCAAGAAGTATCGCAACCGCGGCCTCAGCTTCCTGGACCTGATTCAGGAAGGGAACGCCGGCCTGATGCGGGCGGTGGACAAGTTCGAGTATCGCCGCGGCTTCAAGTTCTGCACCTATGCCACGTGGTGGATTCGCCAGGCGATCACCCGGGCCGTGGCGGATCAGAGCCGCACGATTCGCATTCCGGTCCACATGGTCGAGACCATGTCGAAGGTCCGCAACGTCTCCCGGCAGTTGCTCCAGGATCTCGGCCGCGAGCCGACGATCGAAGAGACCGCCCGGGCGGCCGGCACGCCGATCGACGAGACGCGACGCGTGCTGGCGATGAGCCGGTACCCGATCAGTCTCGATCGTCCGGTGGGCAACAGCGAAGACAGCCACTTCGGCGACCTGCTGCCGGATCAAGGCGCGGAAAACCCGGCGATCGGCGCCGCGCAGGAAATGCTCCGCGGCCGCATCAACAAGGTGTTGAAAACACTGAGCTACCGCGAACGCGAGATCATCAAACTCCGCTACGGCCTCGGCGACGGCTACAGCTACACGCTGGAAGAAGTCGGCCACATCTTCAAAGTGACCCGCGAACGCATCCGCCAAATCGAAGCGAAAGCGGTGCGCAAACTCCAACAACCGAGCCGGGCTCAGGAACTGACTGGGTTCTTGGATTAGCTATTGCTGAGTTGCGACAAGTTGAAATTACGAACCAGCCCTGGGCGATGCCTGGGGCTGGTTTTTTTGTGGGCAAATTGCGAATCAAGCCCAGGCGTCACATCGAATCACTCCAAAACGCCAAGATTCTCCGCATTCTAATCGCTTTTCCGCCGTTCGCGAGCGATAGCATTCGTTGGCACAACGTTACTCTTTGGTAGTACTTCGGGGCCAAAGTAGTACAAAGTTGTACTTTGCTTGCGACTCCAATCACCAACTGAGAGCGACAATTCCATGTGCAACTACCTGCGGGCCTCCTTACCGATTCTCCTGCTATTTCTCGTCGCTTCGGCCACGCTTTGCCAGCGCGGAATTGATCGAAACTGACGTCGTACTGAATGATGGACGAGCCACTTTGGACACAGAAACCAACTTGGAGTGGCTCGACTTCGATGTAACACGAGGTTACTCGGTGGCGAGCTTTTACGAAGGTCCTTATTCGCAATTCGGATTTCGACACGCAAAACTTCAAACTCCGACAGTATCGAACTCCGTCTCCATTTCGCGCCGCCTTACCCGCAAAACCTCAAACGCGTGTTCATCCTTCACATTCATCTCGCTCACGCGGATGTCTTCGTCGATATCGAGCCACGTGAACGACGGGCGGGAGCGGCCGACCAGTAACCGTGTGCAGGCGGTGCCGGCGGTGAGGTAGAACGAATCTTCCAGCCGCCACAGCCAGGGTTGGTGCTTGTGGCCGGTGAGGACGAAATCAACGTTCAGTTCCGTGCAGAGGCCGAGCAAGTCGCCAGCGTCGACCGGCAGATTGCGTTCGCGGCCGGTGCCCGGAATCGGCAGCAGGTGATGATGCAGTGCCAGGAACCGCAGCTTCTTGGCGGAAAGCTGCTTCCTGATCGTCGCATAGTGGCTGCGGCCGATGTGTCCGTCGTCGATGTCCGGCTGGCTGCTGTCGATGCCGCAAATCGCCAATTCGTCGTTCTCGTACTGCGGGTAGCGCGTGCCGAAAACCTCCTCGAAGATCTCGTAGCCGGAGTTCCGGGCGTCGTGATTGCCCGGCACGAACAGCTTGACCGGCGCCTCGAACTCATCGCAATAAGTGAGCGCCGCCTCGTACTCGTGCTCATACCCGTCGTCGACCAGGTCGCCCGTGAACACGATGATGTCCGGCCGAAGCTCATTGACCATCACCCGGGCGCGGTCGGCCCATTCCGGCACAAAGCCCACGCCGCCGACGTGCAAATCCGACAAATGACAAATCCGCATGACCTAGTTTCCTTGTTCGATTCCACGCTTGTTTTGCTCTCTCAATACTACGCGCCGCATGTCAGACGACGGTAAGCGTGGAATGAGGAATGGATCAAGGCGGCGCAAAGACTTCGCTTTACTTCCGAAGGTGGGGGTTGGAGAATGGGCGGATGGCGGGGGATTCACCACGGAGAGCACGGAGGACACGGAGTGGGGGAGGATGTGGGAAAGCAGAAATAGAGCCAGAACCGTGAGCGCCTGGAGCGCGCCGGAGAGATCGCCGCATGGAGATAACCGACAATCCCTATCAATCGCCATTGACGGCCGGGGGCGGAGCTGATGCCGCGCCGGCGCCGCCCCGTGGTATTTGGCGAACTGCCGCCGCGCTGTTCTGTGCAATTCCAGCAACCTTGTGCCTCGGCGTAGCGATTCTCTTTTGGAGTTGGTACTACACGAATCAAAGGCTGTTGCAGACGCTGCAGCTCTGGCAGCATTGCGTATTGCTGGGCTATTTTTCCTTCGGTCTGATCTGGCTCACCGCGGCGATCTCCTGGTGGCGCAGGCGCGATCGCTGGGGCTGGGGACTAACGATTCTTGGCGTGGCGCCCATCGGGGCGATCATTATCACGGAGATGATGTGAACTCGGGCATGACCAACGACAACCCCTACGCATCGCCGCGGTCGACCGCCGATCCACAACCGGCAAAGTCCGGATTCCGTTGGCGCATTCTGCCGACGATCTTATGCGGCCTTTACGCCGTCGCCTTTGGTTACGCGGCGATTGACCAGGTTTTAGCGTCCGTCCGCTTGCCGATGTATCGCGATGTTTATTTTGCGTCGATCATCGGAGCGCGCCTGGTCGTCGCGATTGCCTGGACGCTGGCGACGCGCTTCTGGTGGCGAGCGCAATGGTGGGCGGCGGCGTTCTTCACCGTCGGCGCAATACTGCTCATGTTCCTGGCCAGCAAACTGAAGTTGCTCGGTTGACTCATTTCTCCCGCGAAAAACGCGTGCCAGTGCAATCAGTAGAGCGGCAGCTTAGAATGGCCAACATGAACGAAGGAAACCCCTACCAATCGCCACTCGTCTCGGCCCAGCTCGCCCAACAAGGTCTGTCCGCTTGGCGGTTCGTTCCCACGGGCATCGCTCTGTTTCTGGGCGGCCTGCACCTGCTGCTTTGGGCGCTGAATCTTCTCAGCGTCGCCATGGGCACGAACCGGTCGATGTCCCCGATCGGCGAATTCATCGCCGGCATTTTGATGTTCGGCGGTTGCGGCGCCGGCTGGCTGTTGGCGGCGTGGCTGTGGTTTCGCGCCCGGTATGTTTGGGCGACGATTGTTTCCGCGCTGAGCTGCGCGACGATCGGTCTCTTCGTGGCAATGTTCGCTTTTGTCTTGCTTTCCATTTAGAAGGACGGCGTCGCAGGTTCGCCGACGCGGGCGCAGTGGTTAAATTTCCCGCACTTTCCTTACGTGCCAGCTATGGGGAGCAGGCGGCGTCCTCAGCATGACATCGCGCTGAATTCAGCGTCCTCTCCCCCTCGCTGGCGCTTCCGGGTTGGTGTTGTTGGAATCCGGGCCGCGGGTTGCTTCGTCTGTTATTGCGTCCGGCCGCGGGAATGTTCCCGTCCGGCAGAAGGGCATTCCAGGAGCAGATCCATGCGCATCGTTCGATTGTTCGTTGCGGTCTTGATGTTCGCTGCGCTGAGTTCGCAGACGCAGGCCGCCATTTTTACCGCTGATACGGGCAATTGGCCGAAGGAATGGGGCGACGCCTTGGAACCACTGCGGGCCACGTCGCGGACGATCGGCGTCGGGACCGGTATTCAGGAGAATATCTACGAGCTTCCAATCGCCGATCGCGAGACCTTTGACCGCATTTGGCCGGCGGTGCTCAAGTTGCTCACGCCCGGCGGGCGGGTCACGCTTACCCAAGTCAGCGACGGCGACGATCCCAACTGGGGCAGCATTCTCCACGGCAAGCAGGCGACGATTCGCATCTACGGCCCGTCGGAAGGATACACTTCCAAAGAAGCGACCGATCCGAATCAGCCCGTCGATTACGAGCAACGGGTCAAAGACGGCAAGGCCTTGAAAGCCGGCGCGCCGTGGCCGCCGGAGCTCATCGGCAAAGACGGTGCGCTGCCGGAGTATGTCGTCGGCGATACCGGCGCGGACGGCCGCATGACGTGGACACCGGCCGACCCCTACGCCGAAGGCGAAAAGTTCCGCGGCTTCTACCACCGCGCCCGCATCGACGTGGAACTGGTGATCGACGGCGAGATCATCGACCTGAACGAGTTGAGACTGCCGGACGGCTCGACAATCAAAGATCAGCGATTTGCCGCGCCGCAGTGAGTGGATTCGCCCCTCTCCGCGTCTCCATGACTTCGTGGTGAACTATTGCTCGAAGTCGCTCGAAAAATCGAGGTCGCTGTCTTCGCTGCCGAGCGGGATCAGTTCGTTTTCGATCTGATCGAGGTCGAAGCCTTCGAACTTGTTCTCATCCGTGATGCGATCCCATTCCGCCTCCTGGCGCTCCGACGCTTCGACGATCGCGTCCTCGAACGTTTTGTCGGAGCCGCCGAGCCAGAGCATGAAATCAATTGGATTGCTCGTCCGGCGTCGCGCGGACTTCGCGCCATCGTTGATGTCGTCGCGATTGGTCCACAGCAACACGCCGCCGCAGGTGAAGACCGCGATGAACACGCACATCGACAGGGTCCGACAGATCTGAAACAACCCAAAAGAACGCTCTGCCGGCGCAGCCGTGGGCGCTTTGGGAAGTTCTAACGGCGCAAGTGATGCGCTCGCATCAAAGTATTTCGAGGTCGCCAGGTCTTGGTTCATGACGCGATCCTTGATGAAATCAATCGTAGGAATAGCCGCAGAAGCAGATCTCGCTCGGCTGACCGTTCACGTAGACGGTGCAGCAAACGCCTTGGCCGCGTTCGATGTCCTCGTAGAGATCATCGCTCGCCTGAACCACGGCCCGTGTGGGACGATCGGTGCCGAAGAACTCTTGAACTTGCGCATCGCTGAGCGGCACCACGACGCCGAAGTCCGCATCGGCGTCGACGCGGTCGATGTCCAGAATCGAACCAGTGCCGTCAGCGTCGGCGATTTCCCGGGCTTCCTCGATCGAAGTCGGCCCTTCCTCGCTGTAGCGAAAACGCCCAGCGACGAACTCACGTTCCTTGAGTTTGTCGAGCGCGCGTTGAAAATCTTGCTCGAACGGAACGAAATACTGCCAAGGTTCCGCGCCCATGTTTCATCTCGCTGGCAAGGGGCCGAAAGCGATCGTTTCTGGAAGCTTAGTTCAGCGATTTGCGAGACGACGGACCGAGGAAATCCAGGTTGCGGCAGAGCAACATCGCCGCGGTTTTCGTTGACTTCGGGCAACATCAAGCGGGGGTAAACGCAAGCCAGGGCATTCCAAATGACTGTGGCTGCGATTGTCCTGGGGCAGCGACCGCGCGGCGTTGAGCGTCCTAGCCCAGCGGGGTAGGATAGGGTGGTCGACTTGCCCGCCTCATTTCTTTTCCCGCCCGGAGCCGCACCCCCGATGAAAGGTATGTTAGCCGTCCTGTTGAGTATTGCCTTGACGGCGATCTGTTGGGGCGTTTACGGACCCGTGCTGCACGAAGGCCAACATGGCATGGGCGCCATGATCAACGGCCAGCACGTTTCCAGCATGTGGCGGCCGTTCACTTGCGTCGGCCTGGCGTACTTCGTGATTGCCGTGGTCGTGCCGGCGGTCCTGTTGCGTTCCCGCGGCGAAGCCGGCAAATGGACGGTGACTGGAACCGTCTGGAGCCTGGCCGCTGGCGTTGCCGGAGCCTTAGGTGCGCTGGGAATCATCATGGCCTTCAAGAACCAGGGCAATCCGATCTACGTGATGCCTCTCGTGTTCGGCGGCGCACCGGTGGTGAATACCTTCTTCACGATGTATCTCAATAAGTCCTACAAAGAAGCCGGGCCGTTGTTCTTCGCAGGCTTGATCCTCGTCGTGGCGGGCGCGGCGACCGTGTTGATCTTCAAGCCAGGGCCCGCCCGAGAAAGCGCAGCGCTGACGACATCGCAATTGATGCAAGTCGCCTCGTGGGTCACCGTGACCGCGCTGAGTTGGGGCGTGTACGGTCCGGTGTTGCACAAAGGCCAGTCCGCGATGCAAGGGAGCCGCTTGCGACCGTTGGTCTGCGTGGGGTTGGCGTATTTCCTGATCGCCGTGATTCTGCCCTTGTCCGTCATGGCGGCCACGCCGGAGCCAGGCACGTGGACCAACATTCCCGGAACCTTGTGGAGTCTGGCTGGCGGCGCCGCGGGTGCAATTGGCGCGCTCGGCATCATTCTCGCTTTCAACTTTGGCGGCAAGCCGGTCTACGTGATGCCGCTCGTGTTCGGCGTCGCCCCCGTCGTCAACACGCTGACCACGATGCTGACCAAAGGCAACTTCAACGCAGTGAATCCCGTCTTCTACGCCGGCCTGATCATCGTCGCCGTCGGTGCCGTGACCGTGCTGATCTTTGCTCCCAAGGGCGGACACAAGCCAGCACCAGCGCCGACTCCTCCAGCGGAACCAATCGCCGCGCACTAACAACGTCACTCACGAACAAGCCCGGGGATGGCCGAACAAAATTGCCGCTATCTTTTGCAAATCAACGGAGGCCATCCCTGGGAAACAGCGCCGAATCCCAGGGGAGGTCGGCACAAGACAACTGTTTGACATGTTCGTGGACGACCACCCCTGGGCTTAATACGTCGCGAGTTTGCTTCTCCAACTTCAAACTACCGACTTTCCTCCCATGTCCTCCTACCCGCAATTCTTCCGCGTTCGCCAGCATTTCGAGGCCCCGCGCGTCGAGGACGTGCCGGGCGAAGTGGAGCTGCAGCTCGCCTCGTTGCGACTGAGTCAGCGGATTAAGCCGGGGCAATCGGTCGCCATCACGGCCGGCAGCCGCGGCATCGCGAACATCAAGGAGATCATTCGCGGCGTTGTCCAGCACATGCAACAACTCGGCGCGCAGCCGTTTATCGTGCCAGCGATGGGCAGCCACGGCGGCGGCACGCCGGAGGGTCAAACGCAGATTCTGCACGACTATGGCATCACGGAGCCCTACTGCGGCTGCCCCATCAAGGCCAGCATGGAGACGGTGATTGTCTGCCAAACCGCGGAGGGTTTTCCGGTCCATTTCGATCGTCACGCGTCGGAGGCCGACCACGTCTTCGTCGTCGGACGCGTCAAGCCGCACACCGATTTCGTCGGCGATATCGAATCCGGCCTGATGAAGATGATGCTGATCGGACTCGGCAAGCACGAAGGGGCCAAGGTCTACCACCGCGCGATTCAGGACTACAGCTTCGGTCAGATTCTGCGCAGCGTCGCTGGGCAAGTTCTGCAAAAGTGCCGCATCGTCGGCGCGCTGGCCACGCTCGAAAACGGCTACGACCAAACCGCCAAGCTCGCCGCCGTCTCACCGGAAGAGTTGGAAGCCCGGGAGAAGGAGCTGTTGTTGCAGGCCCGCCAGTGGATGCCGCGGTTGCCGTTCAAGAAAGTCGATATCTTGCTCGTCGATGAACTCGGCAAGAACATCAGCGGCGCCGGCATGGACACCAACGTCGTCGGCCGCAAAAAGAACTTTCACGGCCCCTCGCCGGACGAATTCCCGCAGGTCAAACGAATCGTCGTCCGCGGGCTGACCGAAGCCACGCACGGCAACGCCTCGGGCATCGGCATGGCGTCTTTCGTGACCACGCGCACGCTCCGCGCCACGGACATGGTGAAGACCCGCATTAACTGCCTCACCAGCGGCCACACCTCGGCCGCGATGCTGCCCATCGACTTCGAAACCGACCGCGAAATCCTCGACGCGGCACTGCCAACGATCGGCCTCACCGACCCGCCCCACGCGAAGATCCTCTGGATCACCAACACCCTGGAAATCGCGGAAGTCGAGTGCTCCGCGTTCTACCTGCCGGAAGCGAAAGAACGCCCCGACCTGGAAATCCTCACGCCGCTCCGCTCACTCGCGTTCGACAGCGACGGCAACCTCTCCAGTTGCCACGCCTTGGGCACGGCGAAGTAACTCGGGAGGTTCACCACAGAGGGCACGGAGAACACGGAGGTTTTGCCCGCGAAACACACGAAATGACGCGAAAAGTTAGAGATCGAGAGCTTAGAAAACACTCACGAACAGCCTTCCTGTTTTTCGCGTTATTTCGCGTGTTTCGCGGGCAACACCTCCCCTCCGCGTCTCAGCGCCTCCGCGGTTTAAAGGCGTTCACCAGCGCAGTTCCGCACCGGCCGTGAGCGAGTGGATGTAGATCGTGCTGTCGGCGTCGACGTTGGTGCCGCTCGTGGGCGTGTCGGTGAAGTCGAGATTGTTCACTGCGTCGGCGGCGTTCATGATGCCTAGCATCAGGTAACCGGCGCGGAGCGAGA
>Ga0163153_10002250_pt1 | contig 28660 bp, 26 predicted proteins | sample OliLakLV19MP6IB1_FD_148629 | JGI IMG/M metagenome (GOLD analysis project Ga0163153, IMG submission 148629) | Freshwater microbial mat bacterial communities from Lake Vanda, McMurdo Dry Valleys, Antarctica - Oligotrophic Lake LV.19.MP6.IB-1 | ecosystem: Environmental > Aquatic > Freshwater >...
ATATATACCAAACCAAAGTATGGTCATGAACGTATAATTGAATATAATTTTTCTGCCAGGTGCTGCAGACTATGACCTGTTGCGAATGTACGTTCTTGTGCGACCATATCCTCAACCTCTTTTGGCGCTAGCGCCAGAATATCTTTTAATTGCTGAGCCACGATCTCTGCTTCCCTTTTTTTAACAATCAAGCGATCATCGATACCTCCTTTCAAATTATCATTTGAGACAAGCGTTAGACAACCACAGGTCATTGCTTCAAAAATAGTCTTATCATACATACCACTCGGACTGAGATTAACAAATATCTGATGCGAACCATAAATAGGACTCATGTGTTGAATCTGAACCCCTGGATGGAACGTCAGAGCATCTTCCAGACTCAGTTCTAAGGACCGAGTCTTGAGATTATTGAGATACGCTTCAGAACGTGATGATGGGTTACCATAAATATCAGCGGTGAAGTTTACATTTTGTTTTTTGAGTATTCCCAATGCTTCAACAAAAACATGAATGTTTTTTGAAGGATCAACTCGTCCATGTGAGAGAATAGAGCGCACCTTTCGTGGAACGGGTGTTGCATTTGCCAACATACCCATATTAACCCCTACCGGCATCAATACAGTCTTTTTGTATTTAACAGTGTAGGAATATTTTGAAGTACAAAAAACCTTATTACAAAAAAGAGCGGCGACATCGGTCATCCGATTTCCAATATGATGGTTTCGCCACATAAATACCTTTTTACCCATCAGTCGCCACAGCCATCCAGCCAAAACAACATACTCTTCATTCATATGAACAAGTACTGCATCGTACCGATTGAAATACCTCAAGGAGAAATAGAACAGCAGAAATATATATTTGAGTTTGCTCCGCCATTTTTCCTTTCCGAGCGAAAGAACAGCTACGTTGTCCGGAAGATCGAACTTTCCCTTGAACAAACAAATGACTACAACTGCTTTAAATTTCTTGGAAAATTCGGCGATCCATTCATGAAAAAAACCCAGAATAAGATCATCGGTATCAACTTTTTGAGTTATGATAAGCAGTCTCATGTTATGAAATGCGAGAAATGGAAGCGTCCGCGACATCTCGAGCATTATACCCGACAATCGTTGCACCCGCTTCCCTGGCCATCCCCACATCCGTTGAAATAATTGAGCAACCTGCAGCTTGGGCCTCGATGAACGTCATACCATATCCTTCATAGAAAGAAGTTGAGAGGAATACATCTGCAGTTTTATAATATGAATACAGTGTTTCTCTGGATGCCCACGGCTCGAAAATAACAGAATTCTCCAGTCTTAATTTTGCTTGGCCCGTCGTAACCTTTTGGCACAGGAGGAAAATTTGATTTTTAAGATTTGAAATCTCTGTTCCCTCTCCCACAATCACCAATCCCGCCTCCGGAATCTTATTCAGCACTTCCCTGAATGCGTCTAATGCCAGTGGAATATTCTTTTCTTTCTCGAGTCGCGATGCCATCAAAATAATCTTTTTGAATTGAGGATATTTTTGACGAAGATCGGCCTCAGGAATAATCGCTGCACTTCTGATCTTTTCTACATCGACATCGATCGGTCTCATTTCTATTTTTGAATCTTGAATCCGTAATGTGCTGATAAGATATTCTTTGATGCGATTCGACACTACTCGGACATAGTCAGCCTTGGGTAGATACGAAAGTGCCATTGCCTTGAAGATTTTATTCTTGATCGTCTGTGCGAAATATGGACTACCTATATCAGTATGGAGCTGGAGTTCGAGAGGTAACGTGAACTGTTTTTGCAGAGACACCCCTACCATGCCGGTGAGGAATGGGTCCTGACAGGTTATATTCGTGATCCCTCTCCTTGAAACGATGAAGCGCCCCAGACGGATCGCATCAAATGGGTACAGAAACTTGGATCTCGATCGTGTTGGATACACCCAACAATTCGATGATAGCGAGACCTCCGATTCTTTGCCACGTTTCTTCTGAAAGACGACTATATGGAGCTCTTGGAATCCTCGCGCATACTCAACCATACGAGAAGCCACATCGCTTCCCTCTTGGAAAATCTTCTGATCTGTAGAAATCATCAAGAGTTTCATAATTGTGATAAACGATTTTGTATCAACTTCAAGTGAGAATTGAGCACGGTATCCCAACTCTGGTTGAGATCAAGTTTTGAAACAGCTTCAAGAGCACGTGCATATCCTTCTTTTGATAAGAGTGAGATAATTTTGACTTCAAAATCATTCTGATTCATCGGATCAAACAATTGTTCTGGTGGCAATTGTACTGAAAGACCGTTATCCTGTGCAAGAAGTACCGGCGTACCAAATGACAATGATTCAAGAATAGAGTTTGGATTGAATTCACTGATTGCTGGACCGATGGAGATAGCGACAGTACTCAGTAGCTTAAATAATTCAAGCTGTGGCAATGATGGGCGAAATTCAACACTTGAATGTAAAGCCGTATCTTCGACTAATTTCCTGAGAAGCGCTTCATCTGGTCCTGCACCCACCAAGAGTAATTTCACTGGACGCACCTTGCGAATCTCTCCAATAGCACGGATGACTAACTTCAAATTCTTATACGCCACAAAACGTCCGGCAAATAGGATAGTCGGCACATCGGTCAGTTCTACATTGGATCTTTTCTCACGGAAAAAGACTGGATTCTTGATGATGTGCATGCGTGAGCGATTTGTACCGAAGTAACAACAATAGAAATCTTGGAATGATTGATTATAGGTGATAACACTTTCCGCCTGCCGAACTACCCACACAATCATTCTATAGAGATATGGCGCATCTATCTCGTATAATTTCTGCTCATAATACGCAGTGAGCGGAATGAAACGTTTATGATGTTCAACAACACGTTCCCAGATAGGATCACCTCCGATACGGATAAAAAATGGTTTACGGAATAGTCGTGTAGCTAGAGCTGCAGGCAGACCGGCCGCAGTAAGGTCGAAAGCATATACCAGATCCGCACCGAATGTCGCACGCAACACAGCTCCTGTGTACCTGAACCATCGAATAAATCTTGGTTGTGAACGAGAGATCCGCGTGACAGAAAATGGAAATTGTTTCTCTCCAGGATCTTCACCATATGAAATAACAGAAACTGTATACCCTTTTTGGGTTAAAAATTCAGCTATTTTCTGTACATGTGTAGCTGGACCACCAACATCAGGAAAAAAAATAGGGGCCGCGAGGATAATCTTCATATCATTGAATATATGCGAAAAGTGTAGTTAAATCAAGGTAGATCTGTTACTATTTAAATTATGAAACCACGTATAGCTGTTATAGGGATTGGACGGTGGGGTAAAAATCTTTTACGCGAGTTTAGTACCTTTGCCGACGTCCCCTATTGTGTTCACAAAGGAAACCCTGAGACGCTGCAATGGCTTTCTGAAACATATCCCCATATTAAAACTGTCTCTCTTGAGGAAGTACTATCGGATCCAACTATCCAAGCAGTTGTCATAGCAACACCAATAGATACTCATTTTGAACTTGCCCACAAAGCACTCGAGGCTGGAAAACATGTATTCTTGGAGAAGCCTGGGTGCGAATCTGCAGAGCAACTAGCTAAGATTATTGCCTTAGCAGAAAAGAAAAAGCTTGGTCTTCATATTGGGTATGTATTTATATACCACCCCGCTTTTAGATATCTCAACGAACACATAACCGAGACGATTGATTCTGTTACATGCACCTGGGAAAAATTTGGATCTTTCCAAGAAAGAATACTACTAAATTTAGCATGTCACGAACTTTCACTGCTATATTCTCTGATTGGAATTAGTCCCACTCAACAAAAAATATTGTATATGACTCCGGGTATTAGCTCTGGGGATAGTGTTGGCATCCGAAACGACTATTCCAACGGAAGTCATTCTATTATCACTATCAACCGGATGTCCGCACGTAAAAACAAAAGCGTCACCATTGTCACAAAGGGGGGTATTTGGTTCTGGGAAAATAATCAGGTTTTTAAATCAACTCACGGATTACCCTACGAGTCCGTATTCAAAAGTGTCAGCACTCCACTCACTATCGAATGTGGCGAATTTGTCTCAATGATTACTACTGAACCTCGTGTACTGCTCGGTAATCTCGCTCTATCTGTACACGCCTCACTCGCTTCCCTTCGTTAAGATCGTGCGATTTTTTTACGTATCAAAGCCACAACTTCATCTGCTGCGACAACACTATTGCCAATTTTGCCAGAAAAAACCGTAATAAGCCTGTCATCCATATCTTCAACAAGTGTTGGACGTGCGTCTGTCTTGTCGAGATTCGGTAAGACTGTTCGCACAGTGAACATGGAACCTACATGTTCGGCATTCTCTGTTCCTGGAATATAATGCTTGGAATTTTCGATGAATTGTTTGATGTGAGTAATGTGCGCAATATCTTGGGGTGGTACAATACCTTTATTAAGAAATGGTATATATTTTTCTGGTATGACGAGATGTTTCCCGATATGAGTTACATGAAGTGCGTGCACAACATTACCCATTACGTGCAGATCACTATCACCTATTGGGTCAATACACATAAAAGGACCGTCGAGTACTACGATACTCGTACGACGATATTCTACAGGTAACCTGAGGACTGGCTTCTCACATAATTCAAACTGGTAGTTCTTTTTTGTATGTCGCTCTGAATGAAGAATTGAGTTGAGATTAGCATAAGTGCAGTTGACTGTATAATCATAGTTGAGAGTAGTGTGCTCGTCCGCTGTCGTATTAAATTTCACTTGTACAAGCGAATCATCTAATTTTTTCTTACAGATCGCATACAGTGCCTTGGGGTCAAATAGAGCTTCCTTAACTTTGACCACAAGCTGAAATTTTTTTTCATTCAAAAGCGGAAGTTTGACAACTTCATATTCAAGATCACATCTTTTGCAAAAATCTTGAAACTGACCAGCGTCCACCTTACTACCCTCTTTTGCAATGCCATAAAAATGGTCATTATGATCAACTACCGCATCGCCATATTCTGCACGAAAATGAGCTTCAGCTGCCAATGCAGATTGACTGGTCTCAAAACTTCGAGGATAGTGATATCCGCGATGGAGACGGTATTGATTGGATCCAGACGCAGCTTGCAAGATATCACCATTTTGTTCCAAAAGTTCCACATGATACCCTTCTCGACTAAGTCGAAGGGCTACTGATATTCCAAATATTCCTCCACCAATAACAGCTATTTTCATAAACGTGAGTGTATCATAAATATAACTCTCAATTACACAACCTCAAACGACATCTTCATACGCAAAGCAACTAATTTCCAATCATATTTCTGCACGACCATATTTCGCGCATTGGTGACAATATATTCTCGTGACTCTGGATCTTTGATAAGCTTCTCCACCTTTTGAGCGATACTCTGCGGATTATCGACTTCACAAAACAATCCGGTTTGTCCGTCGGTGAGAAAGTCGGGGATACCACCAACTGGTGTAGCAATGACCGGAATACCTGCGGCCATCGCTTCTAAAAATGAATTACCCAATCCTTCGGTCCGTGATGGACGAATGAATATATCAGAAGCCTGAAGGAACTCAGGTAAGGTATCGTGAGAAATAAATCCTTTAAATATGACTCGCCCGTCCAATGCGAGTGACTGAACCTGATTTCTTAAAAGGTGTTCATCAGCACCAGTTCCTAAAATCAACAGCTTATAGTTTTGTGGTAAAAGTGGCATCGTAGCAATGATAGTATCGACTGCATTTTTATGAACCAAACGTGAAGCAGTTACCAGTACCACATCGGTATCAGAAATTTCCCATTCCGCACGCAGCTTACTTTTACGAACAGAACTGATTGGTTGAATAAATTTCTCACAATCAACGCCGTTTGGAATAATATCGATCGGAGCAGTAGCACCAAATGATCGTGCCCATTCTGCCAAATACTGTGAGATAACCTGGATACGCGTAGCACTGTTAAATATACGTTTAAATAGCAAATGAAATATACCCTGTCGACGTTCAAAATTATCTCCTTCTTGAACAGTTAGGATCATCGGCACACTTGGATATATCATTCGAAAAAGGACTGCGGCAAAACCTCCATAACTAGCCATGATCGGCCAAACTGCATCATACTTTTCTGTTCGATGAAGTGAGATCGCTTTGAGTGCAGCTAACGGAATAAAAAATATTTTGGATATGGAAGAAAGTTTTGAACTATTAGGATTCTTATCGAACCATGACATACCAACTCGATGAACATGTACATTGCCAATACGCTCGGATGAGTTGGTATTTCCACGCAACGTGATCATATCGAACTGGATCTCTTGATCTGAAATTCGATCAGTTATTTCTTTTACTGCGACTTCTGCCCCACCGATAAAGCGTGGGTAATAGACGAGGGAAAAAATCAGTATTCGGCGCATACAGGCATTATTATTTTTACTCAATCTTCAATATCTTTCTCAATACTCCTTCAGGAACTTCTTTAGGTACTGGTACCCCATCGGATACGGAAACTGGCTTTATAGGTGAAAATGAGGGAATAGAGTGTGGTTGCAAAGTGGGTTCAAATTTTGATTCAGAAAAAGTAGGAGCAGTAGGTTGAGTCTGTTTCTTCATCACTGCAGCCAGAGCATCTTTGAGTGCGCTAACGTTTTGAGTCGTTCGCACTTTTGGATCAGTTTTAGGTATTGAGCTTGAAGCCAAAGTAGAAAGAGGTGCAGGCGTCATCTCTTCTCGTTTCGCAGGTATAGCAGTGTTGGAACCACGATCGGCCTCATTGGAATGAACGAAAGTCCCAATTCGGTCGTCTCTTCTCGGCGTCCCTGACAGATTTGATACTGAAGGCTTTTGCTGGGGCGCCTGCGAAAGGGTTCCGACACTGCTTACCTGCTGCACTGGAGAGACCTGAGGCTTACTTACTACAGCTATATGTGCGGCGGAGGTTGGCGCAAGAACCGGTTCTGATTTTATTGGAGCAGTTGTAGCTGGAGTTGGTTTTGATACAACTGGAGCAACCACAGGCGTGGTAGCCGGTTTAGGAGCAACCACTGGAGCAGGTTTTGCCGAAGGAAGTGTTGGTTCATGGAACTTAACAATCCCCTCTTCAACGATTGCACGAGGACGAGCAAACTGTTCACGAGATGCAGCGATAATATCCTGAACATACGATCTATCAGGATGGATAATCGGCGGCAAAGTCACTGCAGAAAAAGGAGACGACCCGAGACCATCGATCATCAACTTCAGATATATTTGTGCAAACCCCAGATTGACCAAGTCCTCGATAGTAAAAAGAGGAGCAAATTCCTTTTCCAAAGATTCAGCATCGGTGGCACCAACACGAAACGTAATCATTGTTCCGACGTTACCAAATACCGCAGGACGAACAATTTCATCCATTTGTTCGATGTATTGATGGGCAATAGTGAGATTGAGTTTGTACTTACGCGCTTCGGACAAAATATCCGCAAAAGAAGCATTAGCAAAGTTTTGAAATTCGTCTACAAAGAGATAGAAGTTCGGCAACATCTTTGCCGCTCGATCCGGAACATCGGCGCGTGACATGGCAGCCAAATAAATTTTGGTTACCAACAAACCTCCCAACAGTTTCATATTTTCATCACCAATCTTTCCTTTGGATAAGTTGATGATCATGATTTTTCGCTGATCCATTGCTTCACGAAAATCAAAAGATGAAACCGACTGACCAATCATGTTGCGAATAAGTGGGTTAGCAGTAAATTGACCAACTTTGTTTTGAATTGAAGGAACAGCTTCGGCAGCCATACGTTCGGTATAATTTGCGAATTCTTTAACCCAAAAAGATTTAACTGAAGGATCCTGGACATGCGACACGATCTCATTGCGATAGGCTTTATCGGACAACATACGGTTTACTCCTAACAACGTTGTATTTGGCGCTTCGAGCAACGCCAACAGTGTATTGGTCAAAATGTACTCCATACGAGCAGACCATGCATCTACCCAGATCTTTTTAAAAGTACTCATCAAGCCTGATACAACAAGGTGACGTTTTGCAGGGTCAACACTTTCAAGTACGTTAAAGGAAATAGGAAAATCCGTATCAAATGGGGCGATATAAATAACATCACGGATACGTTCCTTGGGAACATATTCGAGAAGAAGGTCTGCGGTTTTGCCGTGAGGATCAATGAAGCACATCCCTTCCCCATTCTGAATATCCTGCACTGCCATATTTTCCAGTAAGGTAGATTTACCCATACCAGTTTTTCCAATCACATAGACGTGACGAGTCCTATCTTTGGCCTTAATGCCAAATTTAACCCGTTTATTGCGAGCATCTGTCTCACCAAAGTATGTTACACGATTATCGTCCATAAGGAGCAGAATGATTTAACTATATATAAAGTATACCTTAAAAGATGCTCGATTACATTCGATGAAAAAAAGAAACCCAGTAGCCTCTAGGCACTGGGTTTCGTTTATTAATATTAAAACAAAAGAGACTAACCGAGACGATATTGTTCAGGATCATACTGACGAGTAGCGGCAGTGCCTACATCAGCGAATGCACGTACCATATTTGCTCGTACCTCCGAGACCTTACGTGCATCTGCTTCTTGCTTTTCAGCTTCAAGGGCCGTAAGACGATGTGGTTTTACCGGTGAATTCGGACCGAACAATTGAGCTACGGAAACAATTCCTCTTTTTGCCATAACTAATACCTTTTTGTATAGAACTTTTTTAATGCATCCCGAAATGATTCCCTGATCCAGGTTGAGTTAGGATCATATCACTTCATCGAGCATCTGGATGAAAATAGTACCATAGGTATTTATAAAAGCAATGCTCTGGGGATAATAGACCTACCGAACAGTCGTCGAGGCCACCGCAGTCTCAACCGATCTCATATCAATGACTCCTTTTTCAGCAAGAGCTTCGGTTTGATATCGATTCGAAGCATTCCATAACATCCAACTCGTAAGACCTGCATCGTAGGTTGCCTGCATTTGTGCGCGAACCATTGCAGGGGTATAGATAGCACCGAGATTAAAATCCTGCAACCACGGACGAAGTTTCAATGGGGTTGTCGAAGCAAGCACTGCACGCCGCACAGCATGGTCCATTGAAGACTTAATAACTTCATACGGATGTTCAGCTGGATTCGCCATGCCGTTAAATCCTTTAGAGTAATGTGATGGATAAACCATCGGAGCAATATAGTCGAAATATGGTAATGCGTCTTCAAGCACCTGACCAATACCCAAATCATCGTATGCACTCGTGGTCAAACCAAAAAGGTCTGCAGACAAAGGAACACTTGTGGAAGCCAAAGTAAGATCGAGATAGGCAAAAAAGTCACGCAGCACTTCGCGCTTCTTTCGACCAATACTATGAGAATAAGAAGTGTCAGATAAATTCCCATCAGATGGAAAACGGATATAGTCAAAATTTAATTCATCAAAACCAATCTCATACGCTTCCTTTCCAATTGAAACAATATAGTCCCAATATTCGGAAGCGCCCGGATCTATATAGGCCAGCTTATTTTTATCACGCCATACACTGGAAGGATTAGAAATACTTTGAACGGCTAGCTTAGGCTTATGAGAGGCATACAACGGATCCTGAAAAACGGTAATACGTGCGATCACATATATACCTCGTGAGTGGAGCTCTGTTATAAATTCGGGAAGATCAGCAATACGACACCCTCGTCCACCTGCAGGCACAGCTACTTTTGTCGAACTATATGAAATCGTTCCCGTATAATCTTTGAGATCCAGTACCAATGAGTTCAGCTCCGTGCCATCAAACAAAGAGAGCATCTTTGTACGCAAGGAAGGAGTTCCCCCAATACACGCAGTCATATATACCGCCTTAACTGCTTCTGGTGTTTCTATATGAGTCGGTACAAATACCACTTCAGGTGTAGTAGAGGCACTTTCTACAACTGCTGACGTAGCTGATCCGGAAAAATAACTCATATGATCCTCGGGAACAAACCAGGCTATTGCTAAAATCAGAGTGACACTTGATACCACGACGATTACACGTATTCCTGTGCGAGCATTTGCGATATTCCCTACACATTCTCGCATAGACATGCCTATATTCATTCGGTGCTTACAGAATCAGTCGGAGCAGACTTCGAATTCATCGAACTCTGTGGCACTCCACGATGTTCTTTGTAGGCTGGTCCATCCTCACTCTCAGGAGTAGTTACTGTGCGTTCTTTAATAGGTGATTCTGATAGAGGAAGTGAGTACACTAGCATCGCAATACAAAGACCGGTTATAACTGCAATCACTTTGTCCCAGAAAAAAGGAAAACCGAGGAATAAAAACAGTATGGACCAGACACTCAAAAGTAATATCAGTTGGCGTTTCGACATTGGTGCCATTATAACCTAACTTATAGAAATGACAATTATTTGTACTAGATGACATGTTGTAGCAATTCAACATCATAGTCATTTACAAACCACGCATTCTCGTTGTAGTCTCACAGATAGATTTACTGATCAAAACCACTTGTGTGGCCACGATCTGATGACAGTTCACTAACAACCAAATAATGCGAAAGGATAATTATGATAAAAGAAGATTTCTACCCGCTTGTCGTTTTATACGGCTATCGTGGTAAAAGAAATTCAATCAGCTTTGTCGGCCGAAATGGGTTGATAACATTAAGTGGTAAAATAGCTCTGATCCAAAAGATTTTACGATTGTGCAACGGTTATAATGGTGTCAGGAATATAACTCGCATATTGCGACCAACTAGTCCAAAAGAGGTGGTGGAGTTCCTATCACTTTTCGAGGATCAGGGGATCGTTTGCGACAGCCGTGACCTGTATTTGGGATTCCACAGGGATTCGTCAAATCCTGCGAAATTCTCTCGCGATCTTGGTATTGATGGTGTTGCGAGTATTTTGCGATATGAACGGTTGCGAAAGCGAGATGGGAAGATACTTCAAATGCCCGAGCCTATTACAACCGCTGTCCTAGACACAATCCAGAAACGTAAATCGACTCGAAATTTCGAGGAGAGTAAGATTCCATTAGATCAACTATCAGGAATATTGAGAGCTACATATAGTGTCGGAAAAAATGGTCATTGGAGTGTAGCTTCTGGTGGCGGAATGTATCCACTTGATCTGTATTTGATTGTCCCAAATGACAACCAGTTAGTCTCGAGAGGTATACACCGATGGAATCCTGAAGAAAATAGTTTAACCACAGTATCAAATAAGAATCCGAACATGTGGTTATCTAAGGTTTTCGATGCTAAAACGCTTTTGGAAAATGTAGCGTTCATTCTGTGTATAGCTGCAAATTTCAAGCGTTCAACGATGAAGTATTCAAACCTTGGGTACCGTCTTATACTGCTCGAGGCTGGACACGCAGCACAAAACACTTACTTATTTTGCGCAGAACAGGATATTGGAGTAGTTGAATGTTGCGGTTTCAGTGATAAAGCATTAACAAAAGAACTTGGATTGATATTTCCAGATGAGGCAGTCCTGACGACGCTCATTATGGGAAAAATAAATACTGATGTTATAATTACGGCTCCTGATCAGGATGTTTCGGAAACTGCAAATAAACTTCGTCATGTTCTTATTGGCGATAATAAACCGATTAAGGATGTGATATTTCTGGATCTTAAAGTCGGTTGTTACACGATGCCTTTATGGTCAGCTACAGCATCATATCGTCCTAACCGTGGTCGTTTAACAACGGCTATGCGAAAGAATAGCGTTGCATTCTCGACTGGTTTAACTTCCAGCGAAGCACTTATAAAGGTTCTGGCGGAAGGATTCGAGAGATATGCTCTTGAGCAGAACCGTAGTGATCTGAAAGCGGCTGCTCGAGATCTAGGCGAGCCATTTCTCGATCCTCGCATCCTGGTTCCTTATAAGAAAACACAGTACAAAAACCTAAAAGGTTTAACAAGCTTCGACCCTAAAAGAGAGATCGATTGGGTTATTGGCTCACGTAGAACAAGTGGCGAGCGAGTGTGGGTTCCCATGGAGCTTGCTTATTACACTACTGATCAAATGAAGCGTAATCTGAAGCTTTGCTATCAAGCGAGTTCAAGTGGTGTTGCGGCACATTTTGACAAGAATGTTGCCATTGACATCGCCCTCTACGAACTTATTGAGCGTGATGCATTCAGTGTTACATGGTATTCTAAGCGAAAAGTTCACTCGATTCCACATGAATGCTTACCACTAGATTTGAAAGATCGGATCTCGGAGTGGAAACGATTAGGTTATAACGTATCTATACTCGATCTCACTATTGACGGTCCTCCGGTAACACTTGCAATCATCTGGTCTCGAGAAAAAGTGCCAGCGCTTTGTTCCGGTGCAGCTTGCAGACATAAAATCTTTGAATCAATCGAAAAAGCGTTCGATGAGGCAGAGTTTATGGCTATGACATGGTCACACCACAGGCCAAAAGTTGGAATTAGTATGAGCAAGATAAATAGTCCGGAAAGTCATGGTATTTTCTATCTGGATCGAAAAAATCTCGCTTACGTTGAATGGTTGCTCGAAGCAGAAAGTGCTCTGATTAGTACTGATCAATTCAGTGGTAATCTTCAACATTATGATCCTGTAGTGGTTGATATCACACCTAAAGAACACTCCTGTGGTTTGTCTGTAGTGCGTGTGTTATCTGAAAAACTTATGCCAATTAATTTTGGTTATGGCAATGAACATCGTGGACACTCAAGAATGGACATGTTACCGTTTAAGTGGAGTGAGAGTTATCCTTCGACTCCCCACTTCTTCGCATGAAGGAGTAACAAATTGAAGGAAAGTTAGATACATATTATGAAAACACGAAAAGTACTGAAGGCTCCCAAAGGAGTCAAAGTTTCGGTTCGTTCTTACGGCAACAGTCCGAATCCTCGTTGCAACCGAAGTGGTGGCCAGTGCAGTGGTGGTGGGACTTGCGGAAAATAAGCTACACTACGATGTAGCGAGCACAATTCTCTGGATATCGAAAGATGTTTCAGAGAATTTTTTATTCCTGCATAATATTGTATAATATTAATATGTCAATAAACATTCACGTCTTGTCTGCATCAAAAGTTATAGAACCATATGCTGATGAATTAAAATCACTTGCCGAGGCTACAATAGCTTTGGCTGTGAAATTGTTGCCTATTAAGGATGTGGATATAGTTTTTTGTTATAATCAAGGAGGAACGATTGATGAAATTGGAGGAATTGGAGGATACACGCCAAATGCTAATACGATGTTTATTTATCTAAACCCACATCATCGAGATTTTAAAAAGGTTCTTAAAGACGAGCTAACATTTACACTTGCTCATGAATTACATCACACTATTCGTTGGCAAAAAGAAGTAGAGGGGGATACTTTGCTTGAAGCGATGATTTTTGAAGGTCTGGCTGATCATTTTGCGCAGGAGATAACTGGAAGAATCAAGCCGTCACTGTATTCTTGTGCATTGACTCCAGAACAAAAAAAGATTTTTCTTAAAAAAGCTTCGGAGGAATGGGATAAATCGACATACGATCATCATTTATGGTTTTTTGGATCCAATCCAAAGATTATCCCTCGTTGGACGGGTTATACGCTTGGTTATGATCTCGTTGACTCATATCTAAAGGCGAATATTGGGACGAGTGCTTCAAAACTTGCATCTGATGACGCATCACTATTTTTAAATACAGCAATTTATAACTAAAAATGTTCCAACCGTGTCCCATCCGACCAGCAATTTATTTTTTGTATCAGGTGACCATGATATGTGAAGTAAGATAAAAGTAATATCAGTTGGCGTTTCGACATTGGTGCCATTATAACCTAACTTATGGCATATACACCAGAATGTGGATATGTTTATCAAGACTAGAGTTCTATACTGAGACAATAACAACAAATTCCCCTCTTACTTTGTCAGAGTGAAACTCAAAGTATGTTTTAACTTCCAGCGGAGAACCCGAGACCACCTCTTCAAAGATCTTAGTCAATTCACGACAGACCACAACTTGTTTTGTCCCACCTTCCAAATGAGTCACCAGAGATTCTAGAGATTTAAGAATACGATGCGGAGACTCATAGAAAACCACACTGCGTTCTGAAGCTTTTATTTCCTTAAAAAGAGTTTCTCTTCCTTTTTTATGAGGAAGAAAGCCAAGGAAAACAAAGTCTGCACAGGATACACCTGCAATAGACAATGCTGCCGTCAGAGCCGATGGACCAGGGATAGATTCTATTTTTAAAGTCCCTTCTTCAAGCTCTTTTTTCATTTCTTCTCGAATACGTCGCACCAACTGAGAACCAGGATCAGAAATTCCCGGTGTACCCGCATCAGATACCAAAGCCACCTTTTTTCCCTCTTTTAATAAATCCACAACTTCATCAACACGAGACAGTGTGCTGTGTGCATGATAGGAAAGTGTTTGCACCCGTATTTCATGACGATCCAAAAGCTTTTTAGTCATACGTGTATCCTCACACAAAACCACGTCAGCACTGGCCAATACCTTCAGGGCACGGATCGTAATATCCTCAAGATTACCTATAGGAGTTGCAACGACTGAGAAAAGAGACATGGGATTACCCTAGCATATGTAGGTTATCTATACTACACTATTTTTATGACAGCACCACGCCGTAAAAACGTGATCTACGTGACCCCAGATATCGAACGGGCCATGGGAATGATTCCTCAATCTCACTACCGTATCGTGACAGCAAAAACTCCCTACGCCGAAGAGCTTCATACTGCATATCCCGATTTCGTAACTCTTCTCGGAAACACCTCAGCTACCACTGACACGCCTTCATTACTCAAAGAAGAAGAGGTTCGCGCACTTGCACTCAATCTTGACGCAGGAATAGTTGTCTTCAAAAACAACACCCTGACCGAAGCAACCGCTTCAGAAAAAGAAATACACCTTCTCAATCCTCGTGCCGCCTTGGCCGAAAAAATAGAAAACAAAGTAAGCCAAGTAGAATGGCTCGGAACACTTGCTGAAAAATATCTTCCCGCTCATAGCATTAAAATGGGCAAGGAATTAACCTGGAAAAAAACACCGTACATTTTTCAATGGGCCCACGGACATACCGGCGAGACCACTCACCTGATTCGCTCTGAAAAAGATGTCGGAGATATTCACGCAACTTTTCCTGAACGCATTGGCCGCATGAGCACCTTTATACAAGGTCCTTCATTTACCGTAAACGCCGTTATTACTGGCGATCGGACCCTTATGGGGAATATTGCCTATCAAATAACAGGTGTGGCTCCTTTTACTGATTACGAATTTAGCACTATTGGCAATGACTGGAGTCTCACACATAGTCTCCTGTCGGATTCAGAACTGATGTATATCGAAGCGATGGTCGGAGAAGTAGGGAGTGCATTACGTGAAAGTGGTTGGCGCGGCCTCTTTGGTATCGACATCATGCGTGACGATGAACAAAATCGAATCTTTCTGATTGAGATCAATGCACGACAACCGGCAGGAGCAGTATATGAATCACAACTTCAACAGGAATTTCGTCGCCAAGGTATTTCTGGTCTAACTATTTTTGAAGCTCATATCCACGCTCTAACTGACGAACATATCTCACAACCCATTATCCCTATCAACGACGGATCCCAAATCATTCAACGAGTCACCAAACTTCTCAAAACCGTCTCCCCTACCACTATTGATGCTCTCAAGGCAGTTGGTCATAATGTGATTACCTATAACAACGAAGCCCTCAACTCAAACATCCTTCGTATCCAGAGTGACAAAGGAATTATGGAAACGCATACCAAGTTCAATGCCCGTGGCAAAGAAATTCTTACTATCCTCATCTCATGACCAACACCCTGTCTCCAGAAACTCTCGTACTACTCAATCACTATCTTCATTTCAAGATAGGTACGGCACATTGTTCTGTTCCCTATGTTAATAATAAAACCGTAGGTGCTCGTGGTGCCCTCGCGGTTCATGTCGGCAAAGGTAGTCCGCTTGAACTTACTCATGAGATACGGGATATGTTATTCAAACATAAAATCTCAGCTGATACTCTCACCAACGAAACTCTCAAAAAAATGCTCGTTGAACATAATCTTGGTATCGATTGTTCCGGTTTTGTCTATCATCTTTTAAATACCGAAATGATTGCGACGGGACGCACTCCGCTCAAAAAACATATTTCCTTTATCCAAGCTCGCGGACTTTTTGGCAAAATGAATGCAGTCTTACATCCTGCAAAAGCGACGGGCGTTCTGACATTAGTTGACAATGTAAACTCTCATATCGTTGCGCTCGCGGATGTAGCTCCCGGAGACTTTATTACTCTTGTGGATAATTCAGGCGAAGGAGAACGTGACCATATTCTCCTTATTCACGAAGTCATATCCGAAAATTCAAAAACAAAAACGATTCACTATTCCCACTCAGTCGCCTATCCCGAAGATGGTCTATACGGAACGGGTGTCCGCCAAGGTCGTATCGACACCCTCGACTCATCCGGATCCATTCTCTCCGCACAATGGAGCGAACAACTCATATTCAACCGAGCACAAAAATCCCACACAGAGATACGTAGACTCAAAAAATAACATTTGAACATATCCTGATTTTCATGGTACTGTATAGGACATGTTAACCATATTGCAGGGTACCGCCGATTTGGCCTATATTCTCAGTTTTACCCTCGTCGGAGCTGTAGTAGCATTCGCATTGGCCCCTCTTTTGATCCATTTTCTCTATCATTTTCAACTCATCAAAGGCACCAAATCCGAGCTCGTTTCTATCGGTTCCCATTCACACAAAAGCAATACTCCGATCATGGGAGGTTTACTGGTTATTATCACCGTTGCACTCCTCACCTACCTCTTCAATTGGTCACGAGATTTCACTTGGGTTCCTATCGGCGTCATGATCATTTCTGCTCTTCTTGGAGGGATCGATGACTTCATGAGTATATACGGTGTCGAACGCCGTTCTCGAAAACTCAAACACATCTTGACCCTCATTCGTGTTCACCAGAGTTTTAATATGCGCGTATGGTATGCGATCACGCTTCCATGGACAATCTTCAAACGCTTGTCCGTATGGTTTGGCTCCCGTTCCCGCGGTGTATTCGTGCACGAAAAATTGATCCTCCAATTCATCGCTGGTTCCGTTGCTTCATGGTGGATATATAGCAAACTCGGGCCTGCCTGGCACAATATTTATCTTCCCTTCAATTTCAACATCGAAGCTGGTTGGCTGATCATCCCCATCATCATTCTGATCGTCATGTTTACCGCAAATGCCGTGAATATCGCCGATGGTATGGACGGTCTGGCAGGAGGCATGCTTATCATCACCATGAGTGCTCTGACCCTGCTTGCTTGGATCAATGGTTTTGGTGAGATCGCTATTTTAAATGCAACTACAGTGGGAGCACTTATTGCCTATACGTATTTTAATATCAAACCCGCACGCTTCATGATGGGAGACGTTGGCTCTTTGGGTCTCGGTGCGCTCGTGGCAGTATCCGCACTCGCTATTGGAGAAATTGGCACTCTACCTTTACTAGGTTTTATGTTCTATGTCGAAGCATTCTCTGTAGTGATTCAGGTAGCTTCCCGATACCTCTTTGGTCGTAAGGTTTTCGCGATGGCGCCCCTTCACCATCATTTTGAAATCAAAGGTTGGAGTGAAGAAAAAACAGTCATGCGTTTTTGGATTCTCCATCTATTCTTTGTTATTTGTGGATTCTGGTTGGCCCTCCACTAAGACCATATGAAATACCTTCATTGGGACCAAAAAACCATCACCGACTTTTCCGAAACAGCCATTGCTGACTTGTACGCACAGGGATATGTATTCACCCGTATGGGAAAAGGTATTATGCAACAGACTCGTTCTGTCCGTATCAATCTCAAAACCTTTGAGTTTTCCAGTGAGAATCGTCGTATCCTCAAAAAAGTACCTTCTCTTTCACTTCATATAGAGCACCTACCTGCAACAGAATATAATTGGGAAATGGGAAAATTAGCCAAGGATTTTTATAGCTTGAAGTTTGGACCAGATATTATGAGTGCCCAGAAAATCAAAGAAATGCTGACGCTGCCTAAAAAAAGTAATTTCAATACCCTTGTTACCTATTCAGACAATGGTACTGACATCGGATACACTATTTCATATCTTTCCTCTTCTCTGCTTCATTATTCATATCCTTTTTATAATGTAGAACGAGCCCCAAAAGATACAGGACTTGGCATGATGATACTAGCCATTCAATATGCACAAGAAGCCGGCCTATCGTATATATATCTCGGTTCCCTGCAGCGTCCCGGTGATACCTACAAATTACAATTTAAAGGACTTGAATGGTTTGATGGAACTCGTTGGAAGACAGATACTGAAGAAATAAAAGATATCTTGAAACTCCAAGGTCCGACCTTGGAGTCGAAACACGTACATATCATCGGCATATCAGGCGTCGCTACCAGCGCCCTTGCCGTAGCCTTTCATCGGACAGGTTGGAAAGTAACCGGCAGTGATAAAGGATTTTTTCCTCCCGCTTCTACCGAACTCGAAAATCAAGGAGTTTCTTTTTATGCTGGCTGGCATCCAGAAAAAATGATCGCCGAAGGTGTGCCCGATATCATTATTGTAGGTACCGCATCGGGAAGTCAGAATCCAGAAACTCTCTACGCCAAAGAACACAACATTCCGATGTATTCTTTTGCTGAAGCTATTGGAAAATTCTTTGTGAAAGAACACTCGATCGTCGTCACGGGCACGTGGGGCAAAACCTCATCTTCCGCTCTACTTTCTCATATTCTCGATCAAGCTGGTTTTGATCCAACATACATGTTCGGTGGTATTTCCCTGTCTCATGATGCATCCGCTCGCCTCACCCAGAGTAGTTGGAATGTATTTGAAGGAGATGAATACAAGAGTTCCCCGACAGACCCAACTGCTAAATTCTTTTACTACAAACCAACTCATCTCTTACTCACCGCTGTTTCCTGGGATCATGCCGACCTCTACCCTACTGAAAAAGATTATTTTGATACCTTTAAAAAATTACTCTCGAAACTTCCTTCTTCAGGCATCGTCGTCGCCAACAAAGACAATACTGGAGTAAACTCCATCCTCTCCAGCGCATCATGTCCAATCATAACCTACGGGTCACACTCTGCCGATTATACGTATGCTGGAACGAATCAAACCAAGAGCACTCTTTCTTTTACTCTCTCTCATGCCGGAAATGACTACGCGATTACTTCTCCGTTGATTGGTTCATTTCAAGCAGAAAATATCACCGGTTGTTTTACCATGGCACACACCCTGGGTATATCGGTAGAAAAAATTATTTCTGCAATTGCCTCATTTGAGGGCATGAAGCGTCGTCTGGAAAAAAGAATAGACGGTGATCAGACACATATAGGCGTAACCGTATTCGATGACATTGCTCATTCACCAGAAAAAGCTTCTTCTGTTCTCAAGACGCTGCGAAATATATATCAAGGAAAAATTACGGTTATTTTTGAACCAAATATCGGAGGCCGACGCATGGAAGCACTCGCAAAATACGCTCATGCCTTCAACGATGCAACCACCGTCATCATTCCTCGTTTAACCACTCTGAAAGTAGCCGAAGGTGATACTCAACAAGCGATTGATGGAGAAGTTCTAGCTCAGACCATTTCTCAAACTCATACTCATTGCATATATATGCCTGATGATGAACTCCTAGTTCAAACCATCGTCTCTAATGCGCAAAAAGGCGATATTATCGCCTTCCTGGGGTCACACGGCTTCCGTACAATGATAGAAGCGACGGTTACTTCCCTGCATCAATAATCTCTGTGCCAATAATATTATTTGTAATATCCTTTACCAATAAAGTCATGCCGCAGCGATCACATTCGATCACCATCCCTGCGGTTACTTGGGGGTATCGGGAAAGATCCACGGGATTCTTACATTCTGGGCAGACGCACAACAAACCTACGGTTGAACTATTTTCTGAAATCATAATACTTTCAATACTATCCAAAAAAAGCTAGTATAGCAATCGTATGCGTACCCCTCACGAAAATCATCCCGAATTAGCCCGCGTCATCGGAGTTTCCACACTCTATCTCAAACGTGAAGATCTGAACTCTTACGGGTCACACAAAGGACGTTCAATACCCTTCATGATCGATCATTATTATGAAATGGGCGATCGTAGGTTCGTTATTTCCTCCTCCGGAAATGCGGCACTGGCTGCAGTGATTCATATTCAGGAAATGAACAAACATATTCCGGAACCTATCGAACTCGAAGTCTACATCGGCCATCGTATCCCTGCCCACAAAAAAGAAAAGCTCGAGGCATACGCCAGTCCGAACATTCGCATCATGATAAAGGAACATCCGCTCCACGCTCTCACTCAGTCTGTTCAAGAAGGCTACCGTAGTCTCCGTCAATCAGTCGATGATGTCGCTCTGAGCGGATACGCTTCCCTTGCCGAAGAACTCACCTCGATCAAAGATCTTGGTGCCATCTTTATTGGCACATCTTCAGGTACTACTGCTCAGGCACTCGCTCAATACGTCTTACAAAAAAAACCATCAGTCCAGGTACACCTGATCCAAACCTCTTCATGTCACCCTTTAGTTGATGCGTTTGAATCATCCGATACACCCGATGAGATTTCTATCGCTGATGCCATCGTTGATCACAATGCATATCGTGCCCCTGCCCTTATTCCTCTGATACAAAAAACAGGAGGTCGTGGCTGGACCGCTTCAAACGACGACATTCATGCCGCTCAAGAATTAGCAGAAAAATATGCTCACCTGTCCGTTTCCACCAACAGCGCCCTTTCGATCGTTGGTGCCATGAAAGCGGCGGAAATTGGATATAATATCAAAGGAGCAATCGTATGTATGATTTGTGGTGATTAAAACGAGGAATAACCTCACTGCTCGCATGCATTATTTGTAGCGACTAGAATAACACCGGGCATTTCTCTTAAACCCTCTTCGCGGGCAGCGTATGTATACATTTAAAAAATCTCCAAAAGACGCGGCCGAGAAAAGACAGCTTCACGAGCTGTTTTGCCATAGCGAGTGAGGTTGATCGTGGGTTTCAGAGAAATGCCCAGTGTCATTCTACCTACAACCCCTTCACCGCCTTCACAAAACGATCCCCTCTCTCCTTTCGTGAACGATCAACTCCACCTGCCAGAAACCCTGGACTAAACAAAACCCTATCCCCTTTCACCGCCTCTTCTGAAGCCAAGACAACTGCCTCTTCAATCGATGGTACTGAGTGAATTTTCATATCCTTAATCGACATTAGCGCTTTTCGTTCTTTCATCGTACCACTGCCCGGAAGTAAAATAACCGTGTGTATCATTTCAGGAAATAACTGGTACAACGCCTGATAGTCACATCCACTTTCCCCACCTCCAAAAACTAATATCATGTTTTTTTCTCCAGCCAAAGCGTGCAATCCTATTTCAGTGGAACAGGAGAAAGTTGAAGCAGTATCATTATAAAATTCAACATGTTTTACTTTACGTACGAATTCAAGGCGACCCTTAAGAGGTTTCCATTTTTCCAATACCTCACGTACCACATCCGTAGATACCTTGAAAATATATGCGGCCTCAAGTGCTAGAGCAGCATTGTCCCGATCATGACGACCCATACCGTTGAACTCCCAATCTACGGGTATGGAACTTGCTTTGGTACGGAACATTTTTGCACGAGCATGGAAACGATCCACATGAATCGCATCGATCACTTTGTCACTACCGACAATAAAATTGTTGTAGGTTTGATATGACAAAATCTCAAATGGTGATTTCGTATATCCCATCGAAGGCACACTCGTCAGAATAGCAATATGAGGACTCATCCGTAATGCATGAAGTTCGGCCAGCATGGCTTGTTCGATACGAATCAATACCACGTCATTACTCCGAACCTTCATAAGATGCACCAAGGCCCCCTCTTCTGATTCAGGATCAATAGTAAACAAACGCTGCTCGGCACGCGCACCACAGACGCTCTGGAGCATAGGTGTCAGCATACTCATGACCGTGGATTTGCCTGCGACACCAATAATACCTACTACCGTCAGTGCGGGAGCTAATCTGAAAAAGAGAGTTTCTGGATATTCAATGATAATTTTCTTTTCCTGAGCTGGTACCAAAAAGGACGATTCTCGCGGATATTCGTGAGATAAAATAATCAAATCCATATCCAATAAATCTTCAGGAGGAATGGAGCCACAGACATAACTGATCAATCCAGCCGATCGTAACAACGTAATATGACCCTTAAGACGAGCTTCACTTCGTAAGTCATAGACGGCCACCAAGGCACCGGCTCGTATTAAAAACGTAATATCAGTAATCATTTCCCCGTGCGGACCGAGGCCAATCACTGCAATTCGCTTTCCTTTAAAGTACGTACGTGAAGACATGACGTTATCATAACGAAGCGTTCGAGTTGGGGCAAGGAGGATTCCCGAGGCGAGGCCTCGGGAAATTATTCTGTACTCTGTTTTTCTTTACGAACAATCAACTTTTTTACTTTGATCATTTCCTGGAGCATCGCTTGGAGTTTGACGGTATCCACCGCATCAAGATCGGTCTCGACGATCAGGTGCGACAGTCTTTTCATAAATATTCCATACAGGTCGTGGAAATATTGTTCTAATACTTCATGCTCATTTTGTGTAGGAACTTTTCCCGGCTCACTTGAAGGACTATCAAAAACACGAAGAACATCACTGGGACGATTGATCCCTCCATAAACCAAAGGTTCATGCCTTAAAACACCATCGAGTGATGGTGACACCAACATATAATCTCGAAACATAGGTAGAATGTTATCGTTAATAATTTGCTGCGACACTCGTAAAAGAATCTCGAGCAATAATGACATGGTCGAGGACGGTGATACCGAGAATCTTCCCTGCTTCAACTAATTGATTGGTGATTTCGATATCTTCGGCACTGGCGGAAGCCTCTCCTGAAGGATGATTATGTGCGAGTACGACTGCGGCAGCATTGCATTCGATGGCCGGACGAAACACTTCACGAGGATGAATAATACTGGAATTGATTGTGCCAATAGAAATAACCTCGTCACGAATCAGACGATTGTGACTGTTGAGGTAAAGTCCACGCAGATGTTCCTTGGGTAAGTTCTTCATATCTTGAAGATATGCATATGCATCGGCGGCACTGCGAATAACAGTAAATCCGGATTGCGTGCGGTCATACATGCGACGACCCAATTCACCTACGGCAACAATGACACAGGACTTGCCCATAGGAATATCCATATCCTCTGATAATTTCTTTGGATTACGTTCGGCAAGAATGCTCTTTTCACCATATTCACGAATGATACGGTTGGACATTTCGATCACATCTTCTTTTGTTGTACCGATCGTCAAAACGACTGCCAAAAGTTCTTGGATACTGAGAGCTTCCGGACCTTGAGTAATCATTTTTTCGCGCGGCCGTTCCTCTATCGGAAGATCGTGGATAGTGAGAACATATTCACGTGAAGAACGATTGACTATATGCGCGGTTTTAGGAATAGCGTATGTGTTCATAGATTAATAATTGGCAGGTATCAAAAGTATACCAAGATGCTGGCATCATACAAGATCACACACTACAAAAGTTGTTTCCTAATGGCAAAAGTATAAACTAGAGAGTCTCCACAAGGATCATATTGGTTTCTGAAGCGGAACCAAACGGCATGCCAGCCACGATAATGACTTTGTCATCTTTTTTCGCAAGCTTATTTTCCAAGGTTACCATACGAACTATATTCATGATTTCCTCGGTGGTATTGAATGTAGGAACAAGCATTGGATAGCAACCAAATAACAGAACAGTTTTGTTAAGATACTCTTCTTTATCGGAAAGAACCAAGACTGTTTCAGCAGAACGATAGCGAGCAATCATGCGAGCAGTCTTACCTGAGCGAGTAAGTGCAACAATCAGAGATGCATCAACATTGTAAGCGGCACGAACGGCAGATTGAGAGACAACATCGGTTACTCCATGAGATTCTTCGTATTCAGCAATTGAATCCGCAGTGTATATCTCTTTTTCAATACGACAAGCAACGCGAGTCATCATTGATACTGCTTCTACTGGATACAGACCCAAAGTTGTTTCTTCAGAAAGCATGATCGCATCAGTACCGTCGATAATCGCATTTGCAATATCGGATACTTCAGCGCGAGTTGGGACCGGACTCTTAATCATCGATTCGAGCATCTGAGTCGCAGTGATCACTGGCTTACCAACTGCATTACATTTTGCAATCAAAAGTTTCTGAGCAATCGGAACTTCTTCGGCAGGAATTTCGATAGCCAAATCACCTCGAGCAACCATCAAACCATCGGTCACCGCGATAATATCATCTATGCAATCCAACGCTTCTGGAGTTTCGATCTTTGCAATAATATGTGCATTCGAACCTGCGGCAGTGAGAATATCACGAAGTTCAATCACATCACTGGCGCGACGTACAAATGAAAGAGCGACAAAATCAACTTTGTTTTGAATACCAAAGAGAACATCTTTCTTATCTTTTTCAGTAAGTGCACTGATAGAGAGATTTGCACCAGGAACATTTACCCCTTTGCGACCAGACAATGCACCGCCAACAATAACTTTGGTGATAATGTCATTTCCTTTAACCTCAAGCACTTCGAGACGTTTGGTACCATCGTGGAGCATAATTGCACCACCGATTTTGACTTCTTTTGGTAACAATGGGTAATTGACGTGAACACGATCAGCGGTACCTTCGATTTCATCGGTAGTGAGAGTAAATGTCTGCCCTTCGGTAAGAGTAATACTCTTATCCTTGAATGTTCCAATACGGATCTTTGGGCCACCCAAATCCTGGAGGATAGCCACACGCTTGTTACTCTTTTTCATCATCTCACGGAGATTATCAACACGCTGCTGATGTTCAGCGAAATCACCGTGCGAAAAGTTGAGGCGCATAACGTTCATACCTGCATCAACGAGCTGAGTGAGTTTTTCGAGACTTTCAGTAGCTGGACCAATCGTACACACAATCTTTGTTTTTTTACCGAGGTTCATAGTTTTTTTACAGAATAATAGAACTCCTAGTCTACAGGAAGGTTACTCAAGAATCAAGAAAACTGAATTACTGCACCATCAAAGGCTTTGGATTGATCGGATAGCGTGAAGGATCTATTTTACGTTCGAAACAGGCACTCCCTACTTCATGATTCCATTGTTCATTTTCTATACCTGGATAATATGAAGGATATGACATATCCACACCTCCACCATATCCGAAATCTCCTCTTCCTTTAACATCTTGGGAAGGTTGACCGAACGTTGCGCACAAACTAAAGGTAGTTGAAGCACTTCGAGTATACCCATATGCGGCTTTTGTTTCAGGATCTATAGGAACACTGAAACCACTAAGAGGATCGTCGAGATCGCTAAGAGCCGCGGGGATAGTTCCTTTGGTCTGCCAATAATTGATAATTTGCCACTGAATGTTTGTAAGATTACCGATGCGTTGCTGATCGAAACGAAGATCACGTTGTTTTGTAGGAGAGCCAACTGCAAGGAAACCTGCAACTATCGCGGCAAGAACAAGCACAATACCGAACCAGGCATTGAAACGTTTGATGATGGTAGCGTAACGATACGTGTCATACAGATCGAAGAAATAGTACTTGCCAATCGCGCCTGCCACCAGAATAATGACAATTACTTTGTATACGAAACGACTACTGATTTCTCCACTCAAGTAGACATTGATTAATGTAATCAAATCACCAATCATGAGAATTGCTGCCAAGAATATGGTGAGATAGGTACGCCAACGACGGATCCACATCTCTTTCTTTTTTGGAGCAGCTGCGATGTCACGAGCAATCATCCATTCGATGAGATACAAGACAGGCACGAGCACGATCAACATTGAGATCGGCCATGCTATAGAACCAGAGTAAAAATACCCAGCCAAAGTGTCGGGATTGAAATAATTGATAACACTAAATGCCAGATTAATAAGTGAACCTACGGCAACATACAGCGCAACTGTAGCGGCCAAATGAAGAAAAAAATCCTTCGGGGTGGTTTGTGTATTCATGGTATAAGTATATCATCTTAGACGTTTGAACTACCCTATTTCTTACACACATAGATAAAGGCAGGAGGAACGTTACGGATTTCATACCCAACGATTTGTGCACTAAATAAACGCTTAATATGACGTAAACTCGCTAAAAAATATTGAAATTGAATATATCGTCCTGTATCACTGAGAGCGTGCTGAATTTCCATTAAAATTCCCTGTCGCAAGGCGTAAGTAAAATTACCAATAGGTAATCCTGAAATAATATAATCGACGGTAGGAATATTCATCTTTTTTAAATGTTCATTTAAACATAATGCATCGTCCTCTATGATAACTACACGAGAATCGTTACATATCTTACGGAGATGTTGGGCGAAAACAGGATTTAATTCAAAGACGATTAATCGTCCATCTACAGGTAACCGTGAGAGAAGCTCACGAGTGAATACCCCCTGCCCTGCACCCAACTCCACGATCCGAACCCCTTTCTTCATCATCACTGGCTCAAGCATTTGTTGCGTCAAAAAAGGTGAACTAGGAAAAAGAGACCCTTGTACTACAAAGCCCTTCAACGCCTCCTTGAAAAACAGCCACATGTGCGCGCACTAGGGGTCGAACCTAGGACCTTTCGAGTATCAGTCGAATGCTCTACCAACTGAGCTATGCGCGCATCTATACAAAATCAAGAATCAAAGATCGAATCTCAAAAATAAGGGCACAAAAGGCAGTCTAGCAAAATAGAGCCAAAAAATCTATAACCTAGCGAAAAAGATCTATCTTTGCTGCCAAAATGAAATCATTGATCGAAAGCCCTCCAACATCATGGGTCCATATTTCCAGCACTACTTTATTATAATGTATGTAAAAATCAGGATGATGTCCCTCCTGTTCGGCCAACTCTCCTACCTTGTTTACGAAAACCATTGCTTCCTTGAAGTCAGAAAATGAAAAGGAGTGAGATATTCTTTTTGCATCTGCTGCTACTTCCCATGTAGGAACATCTTTGAGATAGGCTGCAACCTCATCTCGAGTTAGAGGGGTGCCACCGACTTCACAGGGAATACATTTTTGAGTAGATAGGGGCATGTCTTAAGTATATCAGGAATTGCGTGAAATATTGTAATCATGTGTCGGAGGGGGGACTTGAACCCCCAAGAGCGTGAGCTCGCAGCGTTCTGAACACTGTGTGTTTGCCAATTTCACCACTCCGACATATCTTTAATTTTTTCTAACGAACAAAATACCTTTTCTTTTTTACGTTGTAAACACGGTAATGTATCCTGATAATACATCTTTTTTGCAAGAATAACAGCTTCTTTCTTTGAAAATTTTAACTGCACATTGGTAGAACCTCTTTTATTCATGCAATAAATATTAAATAACAGAAATGCGTCGTAAGGAATATACCTTGCGACGCTCTAGCGAAATCTTATGGGAAATCCGAAAAGATACTCATCTTATCCGGATCAATGGTCGGTGATTCCGACATAATTTGAGTAAGGACCCAACGTGCCGGCTCATCATACCACTGCACAACGAAGGTGCCGTCCTGACCAAATGTATAGACTCTAAAAAACCCTACGAACATTATGACGCTCATAATGCTTGCGATAACCCAGAAACAACGGACGGATACTTTCTCCGCTCGATCCCATGCCCTCTTTCCCCATCTTCTCTTCTGATTGGTGGTTGAGGTTTGTGACTGTTTAACTGACTCACCCGATGTGGCCAGTCCGCGCCGGTGGGACAGTATAAGAGTTTTCATACATGTCTGTTAGTATATAATCATGTATAAAGACAAAAGTCAATTTCTTGCGGCGACTACTTTGCTAGAGGTAGCTGGATGAAGAATGAACTACCCTTTCCTTCTCCTGGAGAATGCGCCCAAATACGACCCTGTTGCTTCTCGATAATACTCTTTGCCACAAAGAGACCAATACCCAAACCTTCAGTGTCAGCCAAACGCGCCTTATCACCTCGATAGAAACGCGTGAACATTTGATTGAGAGTATCCTTGGACATACCGATACCATTATCTCTTATTTCGATAATTCCATTCATTGAATCCGCATCGATATAGGTATGTATGTACACTGTGCCCCCGACCGGAGTATAGTTGAGAGCATTATTAAGGATAATTTCTAATACGGGAGCCACCTTCTCCTCATCTGCAAAGATAACGAAATCCTCTGGAATATCCAATTCAACCTTAATGTTTTTCTCTTTCATTTCTATCATATAACCTGGTTTCATCTTGTCGAAAATGTGCTGAATACGGAGTGGAGTTGGTCGATAGATAAATCCACTCGAATCACTAGCGGAGAGCTGCGAGAGAATATTGGTGAGTTCAAGCAACTGTCTCTCTGATTGAAAAATAATGTCAGCAAATTGCTTCTTTTCCGTAGGTACGATTTTTTCAATCTCTTCTGCAGCCCAGCGAATACGAGTAAGTGGTGTCCTAAACTTGTGCGTAACTACCGTAATAAACTCGTATTTTGCAATATCTGCCTGTCGCGCCTTCCTCCACACGTACAC
>Ga0163153_10002251_pt1 | contig 28659 bp, 40 predicted proteins | sample OliLakLV19MP6IB1_FD_148629 | JGI IMG/M metagenome (GOLD analysis project Ga0163153, IMG submission 148629) | Freshwater microbial mat bacterial communities from Lake Vanda, McMurdo Dry Valleys, Antarctica - Oligotrophic Lake LV.19.MP6.IB-1 | ecosystem: Environmental > Aquatic > Freshwater >...
GGCGGTCGCGGTGCGGGCCTGATCAGCGGCGGCGTCGCGGAACGGGCTGGGCTTCGGGGACCTCAACCTGGGCGATGGCGTCCGCAGCCTCCATGAGCGCCTCACGGTAATAGGAAGCCGACCTGGCCACGGCGCTCATCGGCGCCAGGATGTGGCGCTTTGCCAGCTTCTTTTCTGCGACGGAGGATGACGAGTCGGCGGTCGCATGAGCTGGACGGGGCCCGGGTTCGCGCCTATGACTTGGTTTTGGCCGGGGCGAGAGATCCTCGAGCCAATTCAACTCAGGTCAACGGGAACAGATCCGGGACGCCGGCAGGTCCACCGGCCTGCTGGGCGCCATTCGCCCTAGTTCGGCCGGAGTCGCACCAGATCCGAGGTCAACTTAGCTACCGACTCCACGCCCATCAGCTGCATCGTTGTGCGTATCTCCTTCTCGAGGATCGCGACCGACCTAGCGACCCCATCCTCCCCGCCTGCCATGAGGCCATAGAGGTACGCCCGACCGACCAGCACGCCGCGTGCACCAAACGCGAGCGCCGCAACGATGTCCGTGCCGTTCATGATCCCGCCGTCGACGTAGACCTCGATCCAATCGCCGACGGCGGCAACCGCCTGTGGCAACACCTCCAATGGCACTGGCGCCATGTCCATCTGTCGACCGCCATGATTTGACAACACGATCGCGTCGGCGCCTAGGTCGGCTGCCAGCATGGCGTCGGCCACGCTCTGGATGCCCTTGAGCATCAGGCGACCCGACCAGTTCTGCCGGATCCACGCGATGTCGTTCGTGGTTACGCCAGGATCGAAAACGCGCGTCAATAGATCGCCGATGGTCCCCCCAGAGTTGGCAAGAGAAGCGAAGGCCAGTGGATCGGTCGTCAACAGGTTGACCCACCAGCGCGGAAAGAGGGCCATCTGAGCGAGCGTCCTGAACGTCAGTCTGGGTGGGATGGTGAGGCCGTTTCGAATCTCCCGGCGACGGATGCCGCCAACGGCTGTATCGACCGTGAGAATCAGCGTGTCAAACCCTGCAGCTTCGGCGCGGTGCATCAGGTCCTCGGCATCGTCGCGCTCGCGTTTTACGTAGAGCTGGAACCAGTGCCGGCCATCAGGCGCCGCTCTGGCCAGGGCCTCGATACTCGTGGTTCCCAGCGTGGACAGTGCGTACGGGACATCTGACCGCGCTGCAACGGCGGCTACGGCTGGCTCCCCGACGTGGTGCATCATCCGAGTGAATCCTGTTGGCGCCAGGGCAAAGGGTTGCGAGGATCGGCGGCCGAGCATATCGACCGTTGTATCCACGGCTGATACGTCCCGCAGCACCCGGGGCGTCAGTTCGACTCGTGCGTACGCGTCGCGGCTTCGGCGCAGGCTCGCCTCAGTGCCAGCGCCGCCATCGACATAGTCGAAGACGGCCCGTGGGACACGGCCCATGGCCATCGACCGGAGATCGTCGATGCTTGCACAGCGCTCGAGACGCTGTTGCAGGCCGGACTTCGACCGGTCTGGGCTGCCGATGAGCCGGAGGATCTCGGATGGCCGGGGCAAGCGGCGGCGGATGCCGGCCGGCGCGCGATCAGACACACCAGTCGGTCGCTTGCGACCGCTCACTCCTCGATGATCCGACATTGGTTCCGGAGTCGTCCGATGCCCTCGATGTCCACCACGACCTCGTCCCCATCGGCGAGGTACCACGGTGGATCACGGAAGGCACCGACACCGCCGGGGGTGCCTGTCGCAATGACATCGCCCGGTTCCAATGTCATAAAGCGCGAGCAGAAGGCGATGAGGGCGGGCACGCCATGGACCAGGTCGCGAGTCGACGCATCCTGGACCGCCTGACCGTTGATTGAGCAGCGGATGCGAAGATTCGCGGGATCCGGGACCTCGTCGGCCGTCACCAACCACGGCCCGACCGGACAGAACGTGTCGAGGCTCTTGCCGCGCGTCCACTGACCGTCACCGAACTGGAGGTCGCGCGCCGAGATGTCGTTCAGGCACGCATAGCCCAAAACGTGGTCGAGGGCCGCCGCCGCCGGGACGTCCCTGGCACGGCGTCCCATCACGACGGCCAGCTCCGCTTCCCAGTCGACCTTGGACGTGTCTGACGCCCGCCACTCGATGGCGTCGTCAGGTCCGATGACCGCGCTCGGGAACTTGGCGAACAGGAGCGGCTCGGAGGGGGGAGCCACGCCCTCCTCGACAGCATGGTCGCGGTAGTTCTTGCCGACCGCGATGATCTTGCCGACGCGACCCAGCGGCGCGGCCAGGTCGAACGCATCGATCGGGCGTCCCGTTCTCGGAGCCGCCGCCGCAACGGCCGCCCGCAGCTCGGCGAGCGCCGCATCTCCCCCATCGACCAACGCCGTCATGGTCGGTGGAACAGGCGGACCGAGATCATTGGCGTCCACGGCGCTGCCATCGGCGAGCACGACGCCGAGTCGCTCGATGCCGTCGACTCGAAGGCTGATCAGGCGCATTGGGCCATCATCTTGCGCCCCGCACGCCGCCGTCGACGTACATCGCGGAGCCGAGCACGAACCGCGACTCGTCCGACGCCAGGTACAGCGCCGCCATGGCCACGTCCTCCGGTCGACCAAGGTCGCCAGTCAGTTGTCGCCGCTTGAGGGTCTCGAGTCCCGCCACCGGGTCGTCGTAGCTCTCGGCCAGGTAGCGGTCCACGAATGGGGTGTGGATGGTTCCCGGCAGCAGAGCGTTCACACGGATGCCATGCACCGCGTAGTCGGCCTGCATCTGGCGCGTCAACGCGAGGACCGCTCCCTTTGACGCCGCGTACGAGGCGCGGTTGGCCAGACCGATCTCGGCAATGGTCGACGACATATTGACGATCGATCCGGCACGCGCCGACATCATGTGCGGCACGACAGCCCGGGCCATCAGGAAGACGCCGCGCACGTTGACCTCGAAGACCCGGTCCCAAAGTTCCAGCGACGTTTGATGGACCATGCCGACCCCGGCGATGCCGGCGTTGTTGAACAGGACATCGATCCGCCCGTGGCTGGCGACGATCGTGTCGGCAAGGGCGACGGTCGCATCCGGATCGGTCACGTCGACCCGGTGTGACCAGGCTGCCGGACCCCTGGATTCCCCGATCATGGCCACGGTCGCCGCGGCGGCCTGAGCATCCACGTCGACCACCGCGACCGTCGCACCCTCTGCGGCGAACGCTAGCGCCGACGCTCGCCCGATGCCCGAGCCACCACCCGTGATGAGGCAGACCTTGTCGGCCAGACGGCCGCGTGTCGTCACGAAGTCTCCATTGGAACTCGGCTGGCAAAGGAAGCGGACTCGGCCGTCTCGCCCAGTGGGTTGGTAGGCGGGTTCGTGCAGTCTGATGTTCGAAGTCCCATATACTGAACGATATCCAGTTGCAACGAGCCATGTCAAGGTTCACGGTGGCGATCTCAGCGGGCCACCTCGACGAGGGTGCGGGTCATGTGCGCGACAACGAACAGTGACAATTGTGGCGGGCTAGCCAGGTATGGCCGGCCCGAGTCACCGGCAGCTGCTGTGCTCAAGACCGGCGTTGTGGCGATTGCCCGGAGCATCGATGAGCGTTCGGCGCCATTGGTGGCCCGTGCCCTTGCTGCGGGCGGAGTGACGGCCTTCGAGATTACCCTCAACGAACCGACGGGGGGAGCCCTCGCAGCAGTCTCGGCCGCGGCCAGCGCCGGGACCGGAATGGCTATCGGATCGGGGACTGTCCTGACGATTGATTCGGCGGCCGCAGCCGTGGCAGCAGGCGCCACGTTCCTCGTAACGCCACACACTGATCCGTCGTTGATTGCTTGGGCCTGCGAACGCTCGATTCCAATTCTTGCGGGTGCCCTTTCCCCGACGGAGGTCCTCGCCGCTTGGCGCGCCGGGGCGTCTGCCGTAAAGCTCTTTCCGGCCTCGTGGAACGGGGTCGCATACCTGCGGGATCTGCGCGCACCCTTTCCAGAGATCCCGTTCGTGCCGACTGGCGGCATTTCTCTACACACTGCTGGCGCCTTCGTTGCAGCCGGTGCGGTTGCAGTCGGCGTAGGCGGCTGGCTGATGGGGGACGGCGCGCCCGTCGGCATCGAGTCACGAGCGCGAGAACTTGTTTCCGCCGTGGCCGAAGCTCGTTCCAAGTGGCCAAGTTGATGGCGGGCGTGGTCACGCTCGGCGAGTGCATGGTCTCGCTCATTGCTGCCGAGGTCGGCCCTCTTTCTGAGGCCACCAACTTCCAACGGCACCTTGCCGGGGCCGAAGCGAACGTCGCTGTGGGGTTGGCTCGGCTGGGCTGCCGCGTTGCCTTCCTCGGAAGGGTAGGCAACGACGGCTTTGGGACCGCCGTCACGCGAGGTCTCCGCGGCGAGGGCGTCGACGTAACTCAGCTATACGTAGATACGAAGGCCCCGACCGGCGTGATGTTCAGAGAACGGCGCGCTCTAGGCCCTGCTCAAGTCGTCTACGCAAGGAAGGGTTCGGCTGGCTCGCGACTGGCCCCGGAGGATGTGATCAGGGCGGAAGCTGAAGACTTCTTCGGAGCTCGCTGGCTACATGTCAGCGGGGTGACACTTGCAATCTCAAGCAGTGCACGGGCCGCCGTTGGCCATGCGGTCAGGTCCGCTAGACATGCGGGGCTCACGATCAGCCTGGACATCAATCACCGTCGCCGGCTCTGGTCCGACGCGGAGGCGGCCACGACTCTACGTGGGATTGCGCATCAGGTTGACGTCGTCCTGGGAAGTCCAGATGAGTTGGCGCTAGTTGCGGGTACCACGACTCACGACCCAGAGCTCCTGGTTCGGGAGGTCGCGGCCATGGGCGTCACCACCGTCATTGCGAAGCTGGGTCCAGGGGGCGCACTGGTCTTGCATCAAGACGATGACCTACTTCAAGTCGGCGGCCTCGCGGTGGGCCAGGTCCTCGACCCTATTGGGGCGGGCGACGCGTTCTGTGCTGGCTTCATTGCCGGCCGGCTGGCAGGCGCGGACCTTGCCGATGCGATCCGGCAAGCCAATGCATGCGGAGCGGCAGCTGTCGCGGCTATTGGCGATATGGCCGGTCTCCCAACATCTGACGAACTGGAACACCTACTCCACAACACTGATTCCGATGTAATCCGCTGACGAGTGGCGTCGCACCGGTCGCGAGGGCCCACGGATGGCTTCACTTGTACTTGCGTAGCGGACCCCCGAGCCGCTTGGCCAGGTTCTGAAGCTCGCCAACCAGGATCGGGATCCGCTCGGGAGTCGCTCGGGACTTCAGGAGCGTAACGCTCGCGGCAAACGGACCTTCATCCCGTCCTCGGCTAGGGACAACGACACCGAGACATAGGATCCCTTCGGCGGTTTCCTCGTCATCGATCGCATATCCACGACGCCGTACGTTCTCCAGGTCGACAAGAAGCTGCTCGATATTGGAATGCGCGCGTCGAGTCGGGCGCGGAACCATGCTGAAGCCTTCGAGACGCATCGTAAGCTCGGCGTCCGGGAGCGACGCGAGGGCCGCCTTGCCGGTCGCCGTTGAAGTCGCCGGCAGTCGCCGACCGATATCCGATGCCAGGCGAACCGGTTGACGGCCGTCGTGTCGGGCCAGGTATGTCACGTCCAAACCATCGAGGACGGCGAATTGGAGCGTCTCCTCAGACGCATAGGGAAGCTGCCCGGCGAGGTCGTGGAACTCTCGGACCTGGTCGACGGTTTCGAGATAGGAGCCACCCAGTTCGGCCAGTCTCCTGCCTAGGGAGTAGCCGGTTCCTAGGCGACGCGCAAGGCCGGCGTCAGCAAGCGCCCCGCAGATGTTGGCGATGGAGGATTTGGGCAACCGGAGCAGTCGCGCAAGTTCGCTCACCCCAACGGCCTCGCCGCCACGGTCTGCGAGCACGTCAAGGATCAACGCGGCGCGCGTGACCGCGGGTGCTAGAGAATCGCTGGACGACCGAGACGGGGGCTCGGGCCGAGGTTCATTCATCCTGAGTCCAATGGATCTGCTATCGATGGAGGGTCGCCCACGAGCATGTCTAGGGCTGCCAATGGGTCGCCTGATATGCCGTCTGCGACCAGCCGCCCAAGACTTCACAGCGTAGACGGGCGCTCAACATCATCGCAAGCATCTCAGGCCGCCGCGTAAACATCCCAACGTCTGTGCTGGAGCGAGCCGGCACAGAAGGAGCCCCATCCATACGCTGGAAGTGTTCAGACCACCAGCACAGGAGGGGCTCGAATGGAGCATAGCGTCCCGTTGACCGTGACTGCGTATTTCGCCGAATTGGCCACGCCAGTCCGCGCGAAATGGCCACCCTGGATCGGGGTTTTGGCCACCCCCTCGGAGGCCGCGTCAGCGGCCGACGCGGGGCGTCCTCTTCATCCCCTGATCCTCACCTCCTCTCCTTGCGTGATGGGGCTCCTGGCGGCGTAGTGTGGCACGGCCCGGGCGCCGCGCTGCGGGGTCCTGGGCGTCATGAGCGGCTCGCCGGCGCGTCGGTCACCGGAGCTGCCTGAGCTGTGCGTGGCTCTGAGCGGCGCAGGGATGCGCCCGAGAGCTCGATCCGATGGGCGCCGGCCAGGAGGCGGTCGCAGATGGCGTCGGCGACGGTCGGCTCGCCCAGGCCCTCGTGCCAGAGCGCGACCGGGAGCTGGCTCGTGACGATCGTGCTGCGCAACCCTGCCCGGTCCTCGATCACCTCGAGCAGGTCGGCTGCCTGCGCATCGGTGAGCGGCTGCAGGGCGAAGTCATCGAGCACGAGCACGTCGATCCGGGCCCAGGCGGCGAGCAGGCGCGGCAGCCGCCCGTCGAGGCGTGCCGTGGCGAGCTCGGTGAGCAGGCGCGGCACGCGCAGGTAGAGGGCGGAGTGGCCCGCCCGGATGGCGGCATCGGCGAGCGCGCAGGCGAGGTAGGTCTTGCCGACACCGGTCGGACCCGTGATCAGGACCTGCTGGCGGGCTGCCACCCAGCGTGACGCCGCGAGGTCGAGCAGCACGCCGCGGTCGAGTCCCCGGGCGGCCCGGAAGTCGACGTCCTCGATCGCCGCCGACAGGCGGAGCTTGGCGGCTCGCCGATAGCGCTCGAGGCGCCGGTTCTCGCGCTCGGTCGCCTCCCGGTCGACGAGCAGCCCCAGGCGGTCCTCGAAGGGCAGCTCGGCATAGGCCGGGGTCTCGCGCTGCTCGGCGAGGGCCCGCGCCATGCCGGCGAGGTTGAGCGCGAAGAGCTTGTCGAGGGTGGGACTGGTGAGCACGTGATCTCCTTCGTGACGGACGCGGTGACGGTCCATGCCGATCACTCGTAGTAGCCGGGGCCGCGGACGTTGGGGTGATCCCGGGTGGCCCGGACGGGAGCTGGCTCCGGCAGGGATGCCCGATCGAGTCCGGCTCGCAGGATCGAGTCGATGCTGCGATAGCTGAGGGCACCGACCGCGAGGGCCCGGGCACAGGCGGCCTCCATGCGCTCGGGACCGTGGCGGCGACCGAGCCGGAAGATCCCGAGACAGCTGCGGAAGCCCTGCTCGGGATGGGGCCGACTGGCGAGGATCGCGGCCACGAGGGCGCCCGTGGCGGGTCCGGTCTGCTCACCCCAGGCGACGAGCCTCGAGGGCGTCCACTCGAGATGCCGGCGGTGGGACTCGGGCATGTGCGCCGAGGTGGTCGTGTGCCGCCCGACGGCGGCACTGCGCAGGTGGCTCGCCACCCGCCGGCCGCGGACGAAGATCTCGACCGTGCGCGCCGATGCCCGGACGTCGGACTGCTCGCCCACGAGCGTGTACGGGACGCTGTAGTAGTGGCGGTCGACGTCCACGTGGTAGTCGATCGAGACCTTGGCCGTCTTCCAGGTCGCGTACTCGTACGGGATCGCGGGCAGCGGGCGCAGAGCGGGTCGGTCGAGCTCCGCGAACAGGCTCGCCCGGCAGCCCTCCAGCTTCTTGAACGGCCGGTTGTTCAGCCAAGTGACGCGCTCGCGGATCGCCGCGTTCGCCTCGGCGATCGAGAAGAAGGTCCGGTTGCGCAGGGCCGCGGCGATCCAGCGTTCGGCCACCAGAACGCCGGATTCCACTTTCGCCTTGTCCCGTGGCTTCTTGGGGCGAGCCGGCAGGATGGCACACCCGTAATGGGCGGCGAGCTCTGCGTACGAGCGGTTGAGGATCGGCTCGTAGCGGTGCGGCTTGATCACGCCGGCCTTCAGATTGTCGGGGACCAGGAGGGCCACCGATCCGCCGATGAACTCGAAGGCCCGGACGTGGGCCGCCGTCCAGTGGACCTCGGCCTGGGAGGGCAGCGCCTCGGCGTACGTGTAGTTGGACGCGCCGAGGACGGCCACGAAGAGCTGGGCGTGGCTGATCTCGCCGGTGAGGGGGTCGGTGATCGGGATCGTCTGGCCCGCGAAGTCGAGGAACAGCTTCTCGCCGGCGCGGTGGTCCTGGCGGAGGACGACGTCGAGCCGCCCGGCCCAGGCGCCGTAGTGCTCGGTGAACCAGGTGTACCCGAAGCCGTCGGGGCAGGCGCTCCGGTACTCGGTCCAGAGCAGGGCCAATGTCACGCTCTTGCGCCGCAGCTCGCGGTGGACGAGCGCCCAGTCCGGGACGGGACGCCCGACGACCGCCGGCGCCGGGGCCGCCCGGCCGAAGAGCTGCTCTTCGAGCGCGCGGTCGTCGAGATCGGGTGGCAGGGGCCAGCCGAGGCCGGCCTCGGCGGCCCGCTCGACGTAGCGGCGGACGGTGGTGCGGGGCAAGCCGGTCGCGATGCCGGCCTGGCGCGGGCTCAGGCCCTCGGCGAGGCAGAGCCGCAGGGCTTCTCTGATCTTGCGCATGGCAGCATGGGGACGGGGCACCGGCATCTCTCCTGGGGCGGTGTGAACGCAGTCCAGGCGAGCGTGACGGGTCCCGGGCGCCTCATGCCGGCGCTGCCGACGACCTCTCCGAGGGGGTGGCCATTACCCGTGAAACAGGGTGGCCACTTCCGGCGAAACAGGGTGGCCATTTGCCGTGAAACCGGGTGGCCAAAACCCGTGAAATCCGCACGTGACCCTGCGCACCGACCATGCCGACCTGGGCTCGCTTGACATTCGCACCCTCTATTCGATGATCGCGATAGCGACCGACTGGCAGGCCGGACACGTGCGGGTCGACCTCGAAGAGTCCTCCTGCTCCCCGCGCGCGTTCATCGGCCGTGCCGGTGACGGCGGCGGTCGTGATGTATAGCCGATCGAGGCCGAGCCCGCCGAAGGCGCACGAGGTGACGTTCCGTACGGGAACCTCCACCCGGTCCGTCGGTCGCCCGAATGGGTCAAACCGCTCGACGCGCGAAGCGCCCCACAGTGCGATCCACACGCCGCCGTCGACATCAACCGCCAATCCGTCCGGACGTCCGGCCGCCGGATCGATCGCCACGAAGCGGCGACGCCTTGAGATCGTGCCGGGGATCGGGTCGAAGTCGAACGCGTCGACTCTGCCCGTTGCGGAGTCGGTAACGTACATGGTCAGGCCGTCGGGACTCCAGCCGAGTCCATTCGACACGCTCACACATGAGAGGGCGATCTCGGCAATGCCATTGTCCACCCGATACAGGTGGCCCCGGCCGAATAGGCCAGTCGTCGACATCGAGCCGATCCACCGCCGGCCACCGTGATCAACCTTGCCGTCATTGAAGCGGACCGCGGAGTTCGGTAGCACGATGAGCGGTCTGGCGCCGGAGCTCGCGTCGGCCAACGCGACGGTTGTCGCGGTAGCGATCACGAGGCGGCCGCCGCTCGTATCCACGGCGGTCATCACGGGATCGGCCGTCTCGACCGTCTCCCACGTTGAAGTTGCCGGTTGGAAGAGATGTAGATGCGTGTCGAGAAGGTCCGTCCACAGCAGCTTGCTCAGGCGACGTATCCAGATCGGGCCTTCGCCGACCAGGCAGCGCGTATCCGCGATCAGCTTCGCCCTCATCCCGGGTGGTGTCGCGATAGCGCGAGCGCCGCGGTAAGAAGTCGTGCCGCCTCTGCTCGGCCTGGGATGCCGGCGGTGTCTCCGATCGCCTCGGTCGCGCGGGCGCCGAACTGGTTCGCCAGCCAGGCCGCCGCTGCTCGGTCTCCTCCAAGCAGCCTCGCCCCGAGGTACGCACCAAGGAACGCGTCTCCGGCGCCCACGGTGTCGACGACGGTGCTCGGAGCGGCTGGCTCGTGCACCATCGTCAGCCCGTCATCGAACCAGCATCCGCGGTCTCCATCATGGATCAGGACCTCACGAATGCCGAAAGCGGCCGCGCGTCGACGGATCTCGTCAGGATCATCGCCTCCGAAAATCTCCTGTCCCTCGTCAAGGCCCAGGCTGAGGATCGTCGTCAGCGAGAGCATCTGAGACAGGCCGGCGCGGATCGCGCGCAGGCCGCCGAGCTTTGGCACGCAGGTTTGGGTCGAAGACGACCTCTGCCCCAGTCTGACGAGCCGTGCGCGCGCCAGCGATGGCGGCCCGCGACGGGCCGGCGCCCAGTGCCATCGTGATGCCCGACACGACGAACGCCCGACAGGCCAACAGGGCCGAACGGCAGTCCTCCTCGTCGAGCGCCGAGGCGGCCGACCCCTTCCGGTAGTAATGGATGCTCCTGGCGCGACCGCTCGATGGCTCGCGCAGCATCAATCCAGTGGGCCGGTCTTGGGCGACCACGAGTCCCCTGGTGTCGATGTCGAGCTGTTCCATGCGGCGGCGGATTCGCTCACCGAACGGATCGGCTCCGACCTTCGTGCAGAAGCCGACGGACACACCCAACCGCGCAAGGGCGACGCAGACGTTGAACTCGGCTCCGACGATATCTACCCGAAGAGTGCGCGAGGTCGATAGCCGCCCGGCACGGGGTTCGAGCAATACGAGCGCCTCACCGAGCGCTACAACCGCCAGACCGACTGCGATCGGCTAAGCGATCGTATCCCGTGGCTGGTATCCAAAGAATGTGTGCGCATCGGTAAGGTCATACCGGTCTCGAACGTGTGAGGAGACGCCGTAGAAGATCCCGTACCGGACATCCGATCGGATGCACCGGTCGACCAGATGGACGAGGTCGCGATGGCTGAGCCAAAGTCGACGTGACTTCTCATCGTGGGGGCTCGGTAGGACCCATCCGATACGCAGGCAGATGACCGAGACGCCGAAGGCCCACGTCTAGGAGGCGCCGAGTGCCTCTCCGAATGCCTTCGAGACGGCATAAACACCGTCAGGTGCGATGGCACGACCGACATGGATCGGCCAATCACAGGCGATGTCGTACTGACCGGTCACATGGCTGCTGCTGGCCAAGATGATGCGGGAGACGCCTTCCAGCCGGCCCGCTTCAAGGATCGATCTGCTACCAACGACATCGGAGCTGAGCACTTGTTCCCAGGTCGCATCGGCACGGGATTCCCCGGCTAGGTGGACGACTGTACGAGCCCCTTGAACGATCGACCGAGCCGCGTTCAGGTCCTCGATATCGCCGGTCACCGTCTCGTCCCCGGGCTGCACCAGGCCGCTCAAGTCAGAGCCCCGGGCGTGAAGGCGGAGCGAGTGGCGGGCGCGCAGACCTGGGACGAGCGCCCGCCCAACTCGGCCCGCGGCGCCCGTAATCACGACCAGGTCTGAAGCCGTCACAGGTACGCGCCGGACTCCGAGTCGCCAAGCCGATACGAGATGCGGTCGGCGGCGGCCACAACGGCCGGTGCTAACTCGTCTCGCATCACCCGCTCGGAGTGTCGGTCGCGGCGCGTCGACATGCTCATGGCCGCGACGACCTGACGCGAGCGATCGTATATCGGGGCCGCGACGCAACGGACACCGATCCGGCGCTCCTCGAGGTCGAGGGCATATCCGTGGGTTCGAACCTGTTCGAGCTGCGACATGAGGGTCGCTTCGTCGGTGATCGAATTTGGGGTGTACGGGCGCCAGCCGAATTCGCGGATCGTTTCCAGAACGTCCCCGACGTCCATGTGCGCAAGGATCGCCTTGCCGAGCGCGGTGCAGTGTGCGACTGCGCGTCTCCCGAACTCCGTATACACGTACGGGATGTCAGGTGGTGCGACTGACACGATGTGGACCACGTCGCCGTGCGAGAGCACCGCCACGTTGGTGAGGAGCTTCGTGTGGTCGCGAAGCCGCCTCCGTGATGGCGTGCTTGCGAACGTCCATCGTGTTGAGGGAACGCTCGCGAGCTCGACGACGCCAAGCCCGAGGCGGTAGCCGCTCTCCCTCTTCAACGGTTCTACGAAGCCAGCCGTCGATAACGCTGATAGGTAGCGGAAGACCGTGCTCTGATGAAGGCCCGCGTAGTCGGCGACCTCTTGCAAGCGAAGGACCGGGCGCTGCTCGCTGAAGGCTCGGAGAAGTCCCGGGCGCGCGAGCCACCGTCTGGGCTCCTTGGACCGTGTGTGCTTCTGTCACAACGTGGACTCCTTGCATGATGTGCAAGTAAGGTTACACATGTTGACAACGATATCTTAAGACCGTACGGTACCGCCCATATGATTAGACGTGACCAGCAGTTTCGCGGCGTCTTCGCGGTCCTACCAACTCCATTCTCCGAAGCCGACTCGATCGACTTCTGGAGCCCGGGGCGGTCGTCTCCGCGGAGACGACCGGTGAGGCAGTCGCCTACGCGACCCACGCTCGGTCGGGGCGGAGGCGGTCATGGCGATGGCCCCGTTTCGAAACGCGCTGTCTGAGCATGGTGTGCATGCCCATTTCGGAGAAATTGCCGCCGCGTTTGGCGGGCAACGTCAAGGACGAGACGTTCCCCGCGGGACAGCGCATGTCTCAGCTGGCCGATTTCGCCGGGGATGCACTGTCCGGGGTCATGGGCGGGATGGCCAGCCGGTACGTCATCGATGATACGCTCGCGGTGCGTGCGGAACCATGCCGGCCTGTGAGGTCCTTGGGGTCCATGTGGCGCTCTGGCGGGCCCTTGAGGAGGGGCGCTCCGAAGACGCCCACTCCATCCACGACCGACTGCTTCCTCTCCTCAACTTCGAGCAGCTGTACGGAGCGCTGGCCTACAAGGAGGTGGTACCGGCGAGGCGTGATCTCGTCTCCTAGTGCACGCGAGGTTAATGGACGGCGCCTCGATCGGTTCGACCACGCCGAGCTTGATCGAATCCTCGCCAAGCTCGAGACCATGCTCTCGTGGGGTCTGCTGGTGCGATGAAGATCTCGAGCGTTCGCACGCAAGTGGTGGGCGCCCAGTGGAAGAACTGGGTTCTAGTCGCCGTCGAGACCGATGACGGGGTCGTCGGTGTCGGCGAGGCCACGATGGGCTACACCGCTCTCCCTGCTGAAGGTGCGGTTCGCGAGCTCGCGGCGATCGTGGTGGGGCTTGACCCAACCGATCCCGAGGCCATGCGCGCAGAAGCGTCGCGTGCCTGGGAACACTTGACAGATGCCGTGCACCAAACGGCCGTGAGCGCGCTGGAGGTCGCGTGTTGGGATTTGCTCGGGAAGCAACGGCGAGCGCCATTGTGGGAGTTAATTGGTCCCGGCGACGGCTCGGGCGTCCCCGTGTACGCGAACGGTTGGTACCGAGGGGCCCGAGAGCCGGTCGAGGTGGCGACTCGAGCGAGCTTGACAGTCGAGGCCGGATTTGCGGCCCTCAAGTTCGACCCCTTCGGGACGGCCAAAGGAACGCTGCCTCCTAGCGAACGAGACCGATCGGTTGAGATCGTGGCCGCCGTCCGGGAGCGCGTCGGCCCCGCCATCGCGCTGATGATCGACGCGCACGATAGGTTCGATGTCCCTACGGCCATCTCCATCACGCACGCCCTCCAGCCGTTCGGTCTGGCCTTCTTAGAGGCTCCGTGCGACTCGAGCAGCATCGGTGCCCTGGCCGCCGTCGCTAACGAATCCCCGATTCCAATCGCGGCCGGGGAACGCTTCACCGACGTGGAGGCCTTCCGCCGGCTGGCGGGCGAGACGGGCATTCGCATCTGGCAGCCCGAGACGCTGACGCTCGGCGTCGCCGCCATGCGCCGGATCAATGAACTGGCGATCGAGCACGGTGCTTCGGTGATGCCGCACAACGCTCGAGGTCCCGTCTGCACAGCCGTGAACGTCCACCTCTGCGCCGCGTTGTCGAGTTTCGAGCAGCTCGAGTACTTCGTCGATGACGCCGTGCCCTTGGCGCGGCGGATCGCCTCGGACCTTCCACGGGTGATCGATGGTCGGATCCATCCGTCTACGGAACCCGGTCTCGGCATCGAGATTGACTGGCTCGAAGCAGCCAGGCATCCCTTCGACCCGACCCATCGGCTCGACTTCGGTCGCGAGGGCTGGGAGCGGCGCCTGCCAGGCCAAAGTGTCGATGGTCCGAGTCAGCCTCGACAAGGCTCGGTTACGTGAGGCCCCGGGACGTCGCGCCGCGGTGCGCGATGTGGGTTCACCATGCCAGGGCTGCTGTTGGCGAACGCCTCGCAGTACCTGGCGTTCGCCACGTTCGTTTACGTCGGCTTCATCCGACGAATCCCGCGGGAGTTGGACGAGTCGGCTCGCGTGGACGGCGCAGGTCCGTTCACCACGTTTAGGCGAGTCATCTTTCCGCTACTGCGACCACCGACGGCTTCGCTGGTGGTGATCCTGGCGCTCTGGGCGTGGAACGACTTCCTGAACCCGCTGTTGATCCTGGGCCCAAGTAGCGGGTACACGATCACGTCCGGCATGTACCGGGCGATCGGCCAATACACCACGGACTGGGAACAGGTCTTCGCATTCCTCTGGTTGTCGTCGGTCCCGATGCTCGTGCTCTACGTGTTCATGCAGCGCCTGTTCATCTCGGGTCTTTCCGAGGGCGGGGTCAAGGGTTAGGAGGGCCAGTGAAAATCGTTGACGTCGAAGCCATCCCGCTGACTGCCCCTCTGCCCAGAGTCATGCGCACGGCCCAGGACAGCAAGACGAGCGTATCCCTGGTGCTGGTACGCGTGGCGACCGACAGCGATGTCGTTGGCTGGGGTGAGGTGCTCGGACGCTGGACACCACGCTCGTACGCATCGATCGTGGACGACCTGCTGGCGCCTCGCCTGATCGGCAGGGACCCGTTCGAGGCTGAAGCCATTTGGGCAGATATGAACAGCTCGCTGACGGGCCGGGGCGGCGGGATGCTCGTCGAGGCGATCGCGGGTGTCGACATCGCCCTTTGGGACGTGATGGGTCGGTCTCTGGGCCTCCCGATCCACCGGCTGCTGGGGGGCGTGGGCCGAATTCGCCTTCCCGCGTACGCCTCCTCGATCATGGTCGACGATCTGGACGCTACCCGCGAGGCCGCGGAGCGACTTGCGCGCTCCCGGTTCCGGGCCGTCAAGCTCAAGGTCGGAGGCGACCTCCGAGAGGACCTTCGCAGGGTGGCCTTGGTCCGGTCGATCCTCGGCCCCGACATCAAGCTGTATGTCGATGCCAACTGGGGGTACTCGCTCGCGGACGCCATCGAATTCGGTCGCCGCGCGACCGAATTCGAGATCGGGTGGCTTGAAGAACCGCTCCCACCACATGATCGCGAGGGGTATCAGATCTTGGCTCGCGCCAGTCCCACACCGATCGCCGCAGGGGAGAGTGAGTACACTGCGGCCGGTATACGCGACCTGATCACATCCCGGGCCCTGTCGTATGTGCAGCCGGACGTCGCCCGAGCCGGCGGTATCACAGAGACACGCAAGATCGCATTGCTCGCTCAGGCCTTTGACACCTACTTCGCGCCCCACGTCGGCTTCTCCGGTGCGATCTGTTTGGCCGCGACGATGCAACTCGCCGCTGCTTCGGCGAACTTCCACTCGCTCGAGACCATGATCATCCCGAACCCGCTGCGTGAGGAGCTCGCGCTCGCTCCAATAGGGCTTGAGTCCCAGCTGGGGGACGATGGGACGATGCCGGTGCCGGATGGCCCCGGCTTGGGCATCGAGCTCGACATGTCGGTAGTCGCTCGCTACCGGATCTAGGAGCGAGCGTGGTTGGCCGGACGTCCGGGCACAGGGACTCGCTGCGCACTCTTAAATTGGCTGGGGTAATCGCTATCGTTCGCAGCCCCGAACGGCTCGAGACCGGCCCGCTCATCGACGCCCTTGTGGCCGGCGGGGTCAGTGTCCTCGATGGACTTCCTGGGTGGCTGGTCCAGCCCGCACGTCGCCCTTCGCGATCCGGCGTGAATCTCGTAGCCCGAGCACTGCGCGGCCGTTGCGCGACTTTCGTCACCCTGGAGCGTGTCCTTGCCCTGAGCACTGCGCGCTCGCCAAACTGGGAACGCTGGTCGCGACCACACGAGCCGTCGCGCTCGTCTTGGCAGGACGCCCCACACGCCTAGCGCGGGCTTGACCAGGATATCCGATGGATATACTGTCAGGATCATGAAGGTCCTCGTATCGATGCCCGATGAACTCCTCGACGCCATCGATGCCGCCGTGGACCGCCGTGGGACGACGCGCAGCGCCTTTTTCCAGGCGGCGGCCCGGGACGCCCTCGCGATCCCCGACGCGGCCCTCGTGCGGGCCGCCGTCGAACGGGGCAGGGAAGCGATCGCACACCTCGGCGCATTCGACAGCGTCGATCTGATCCGAACCGACCGGGACGCGCATGACGCTGCCGATCGTCGTCGCTGACGCGAGCGTCGCCCTCAAATGGTTTCACGCTGAGGGTGAGGAGGCCGTCGAGCCAGCCCGGGCCGTACTCGAGGCGTTCGCTGACCGCCAGATCGAGCTCGTGATCCTCGACCTGACGATCTACGAGATCGGCAACGCGCTGCTTCGCTCGGCAGGAGCCGGCCCGGAGGCGACGGCCACCGTACTCGACGCCCTGACCGAGATCTGCGAGCCGACGACGCTGACCGCCGCGGAACGAGCGCGTGCCGCCCGCCTCGCAACCGACCACCGCCTCACCTTCTACGACGCGGCCTACGCAGCCGTCGCCGAGGCGCGCCATGGCCGCCTCGTGACGATGGACCGTGAGCTCCTCGCGGCCGGGCTCGGCTTCCGACCCGAGGATGTTCGGGCCTGACCTTGGCCGATGGAAGTCCGCAGGACTCCCCGCACCGGATAGGGCACCCCCGCGGTCCGCTCGTCCGGTGGTCCTTGACTGAGTCGCTACAGCGTCGCTACTCTAACGTCACAGAACGAGGTACACGAATGACGACCGCCACAGCCTACGCAGACGAAGTCAAGAGGGTGAAGTCGCTGGGTGTCGACACTGGCGACATCGCCAGGGCCACCGGTGCAGAGGTAGGGACCGTCACGTCCTGGGCACGCGCCAAGCGTCAGCCGTCGGCCGCGTTTCGTGATCGACTCCTGGACCTTATCGCCATCGTCGATCGGCTTTCGCGAACGATGGACCAGAAGTACGTCCCCCTGTGGTTGAACAAGCCGCTGCCGGCATTGGGCGACGAACGCCCCCTGGTCGCCTTGGGCAACGGTCGATACAAGGAAGTCTCGAGGCTCGTCGCTGAGCTCGAAAACGACTCGTTCTCCTGAGCGGTCTGCCCGCCTCGCGCATCTCGATCAAGGGACTGTGGTGGCGGATCAATCGGGCCGGAGACGTTCCCTTTCTGTGGACTGCTGAAGCCGCCGACGGTCGCTGGCAGACCGGGGCCGTCGTGCGCGGCTTCTATCTGGCCGACACCGAGGAAACCGCCTGGGCGGAGTGGTATCGCCACACCTCCGAGTTGGGCGTACCGCCGGCCACCCGAATGCCCCGCAGCACATGGAAGATCGCCGTGGATGTGACCGACATCGCGGACCTCACTGCTCCTGGCATCCTTGCCGCACATGGCATGTCGGAGCTGCATCCCACTCGCCGGCAATGGCCGCTCACCCAGCCCGTCGGCGAGGCGTACTACCGCGATGGATGCCGCGGGATGCTCGCCCCATCGGCTGCGCGCGAAGGCGGACAGGTCCTTGCCATCTTCCGCCCGGTTTCCGAGCTGCAGGGCTTGGTTCCCGTGCCCCCGCCGAAGCACCACACCGACCTCCCGCCGCTGCCGATGGGTCTTCGCACGTGACGCATCCTGCTGCAGGGACCGTTTCCGTGTCGCGGCTCCGTAGACCGCTGCTGATCGTGGCAGCCGCCGTCGTCCTGGGCGTTGTCGCCCTGTTGGCAATGATTCCCCGTCCAGCGGCGCTACCTCCGGAGGCGACGGCACTGGCCTTGCCGACACAGCCCTGGAAGCCATGGCCCCTTGGCGGCTTCGGCTGTCCGATGGGTCTGGTGGCACCCAGCCGCGTGGAGCGAGACGGAGACGTCGTGGTGTTCTCTGGGGTGGATGTCCCGGAACGGATCGGCCTGATCTGGCCGAGCGGCTTCTCGGCTCGACTCCTGGAGGCGCGCGCGGAACTGGTCGCCCCCGATGGTTCCGTCCTCGCCAGGGAAGGGGATGTGATCAGCAACCTGGCAGGCGGTGCGGCGGACGACGGCACCATCCTCATCTGCTTCGACTTCGCATCGAAGCCCACGGTCGAGCCACCGACCTGACGTCATCCGCGTCGCTCCGCGAACGCACTCGGCCTCAGGGGCCAGTCAGATACGTCGGACGCACGTTCGAACGGAGGGGGCAGGGTCGGCTGCGGCCACGAACACGGTTGCCTTCAGGTCGTAGTCGCTATAGTCAAGCGTGAGTCGATCGGCGCTCGACGAGTGAGGGAAGGGGACTACTACGACCCAGTCGACCCTGACGCCCGCCGCGTTCGTCGAGAAGTGGCGCGGCGTGACGACGACCGAGAAGGCCTCGTCCCAGTCGCACTTCATCGACCTGTGCCGGCTGCTCGGTGAGCCGACGCCGCACGAGGCCGATCCGACCGGTGAGCACTACGCGTTCGAGAAGCGGGTCGCCAAGGGCGGGGGAGGGGACGGCTTCGCCGATGTCTGGAAGCGGGCGGACCTGAAGGCCGCCTACAAGCAGCTCCTGGACTACCGCGAGGACTTGGAGAACCCGCCGCTCCTGATCGTCAGCGACATCGAGCGGATCGAGATCGGGTCGCACCGCCACCGGGAGCACGCGAGTGGGACATCCGCTTTGGCGACAACGCCGCAGTCGTCGGATGGGAGCGACTATCGAGCCAGGCTCCAGGGCCGACCTTGGCGGCGTGGAGGCGCCTGCGCGGCGATCCCAGAGCTCGGAGCGATCGTCAGCATCCGCTCAAAGGCGAACTCGCGACACGCTACGTCGGTGGACGAGCACTCGACCAGTGGCAGATCGAGGTGACGGGCTCCGGTCGCATTTGGTACGTGATCGACGATGACGGCCGGGTCGTGATCCTGACGTACGCGAGCGTCGGCCATCCGGCGACGACCGATTGAAGCCGTGGAGCAACGAACGAGGCATGTTTCGTGACGCTGGCCGGAAAGTGCCAACCGCAGTGCGAAATGGAGGTCATCGAGCCGAGGCCGACCGAGGCGTCGGCGACCTCACCGTCGTGATTGACAATTACGCAGAACGCGTAGATGCTGAGGGTATGTCGACCATCGTGACCGAGCCCGCCGCGAACGCCCTCATCGTCGTCGACGAGATGGGCCAGGCGACGCTGTCCGACATCGCACGCTTGGCCAGGAAGCCCCTGTCCACCGTTCAGCGGGCCGTTGATGGGCTGATCGACGCGAAGGTCCTGATGCGAGCGTCGCCGCGCGGACCCGTGGCCTTCGTTCCCGACGCGCCACGCCAGGCACTCCGTGACCTCGCCGGCTGGCGGCTCGGGGCCGCCAGCGCCGAGGCCATCTCCAACCGCGTGCATGGACGGTCCATAAGCTCCTACCCGACGCCACCGACCGTTCGAAACCCGGCGATCCGGCGGGCCTGGTCAAACGTCATGGAGTCAATCGTCTCGACCTTCGATCCGCGTCGAGTCGTCTTGTTCGGGTCACAAGCGAGGGGTGACGCGCGCCCTGACAGCGATCTCGACCTGCTGGTGATCTTCGACGATCTCGAAGATAGGCGAGAGCGGCGTGTCCAGATCCGACAGTTGATGAGCCACGAAGCCTTTGCCAAGGACGTCTTCGTGGCGACCCCGGCGGATGTCGAGCGGCCGCCGTTCGGATCCGCACTCGCGGATGCGGTCCGTGAAGGCGTCACGGTGTACGAGCGTTGATCACCGGGCGGAAGCGCTGTGATGGCTCAGCTTCGCACTCGGCGACCTCGAGGCGGCCCGATCGCATCGCGGCCGCCACGTCCGCCCGCGGATCGTCGCCTTCGAGGCGCAGCAATGTGCGGAGAAGGCCATGAAGGCCGCGCTCATCCTCGAGGGCATCGAGCCTCGCCGAACCCATGACCTGGAGGAGCTGCGCGGTAGACTCCCGGACAGCTGGCGCGTAAAGAAGCATCCGTCGGATCTTGCCCGATTGTCCGACTACGCTGCCGAGAGTCGATATCCCGACGATCTTGATCCGGTGACGCCGATCCAGTCGGCGGTTGCGGTGAGTCAGTGTCGCAGACCGCGATCTTGCCGTCTTCGAGCGCGAGCCCGAACCGCTCGAGGCCGGGCTTGCCCTTGCGGGCCCAGACCGATGTGTCGGCCAGCTCGACACCAGCGACCTCGGGGTCCATCTATGGCCCTGCGGTCTCGCGCGGGGCGCGCAGCTTGGACAGGACGGTCTCAAGCTCCGAAAAGTCGCGTCGAGCGAGCCACGCCCGCTGGCGCCGTGCGACGACCCGGCCAGCTGCGCCAGTGCCGCGCGGGGCGGGGATCGCAACGGCGGCGACGCCTCAGCTGCCATCTATGTTGACGCGATGAGCGAGGAGGACCTGCCCGCCAGCGAGGCCGCTCGAGCGCGACGGCGCGACCGGGACATGGCAGCCGAGCAGAAGGCCTTGCTGCGTCCCGGCATGGCCAAGGTATTCCGCCAGGTCACCGACGCCAGCGCGAAGCCGCCGGGTGCCAAGCTGCAGAAGGCGAAGCGCGCGAAACAGAAGTAGGTCCGCGGGGCCTGTCGGTCAGGGGATGAACAACGACGCCGGGAGCGAAGAGCCGTTGAAGCGGTCGAGATCCACCGGACCGCTGATCCCCGGCACGCTTCCCGCGGCCGAGTGCTGCCAGAACGTCCAGCCGCTTCCACCCCAGCCGCCGGCCGGGACCGTGGGCGCCGTCGCGGTCGTCCAGTGCGCGATCCAGAGCACCGCATACCTGTTCCGGGCGAACCAGTCGGTGTCGGCCATGGAAGATGCCCAGAAGGCCGGATTCGTGTAGATGATCGGTCGGACGCCAGTGGCCGCCGAGACCTGCGAGAGCCAGGTCTGCGCCCAAGTCGTGAGCGACGCGGGATCCAGGCCGTTCGAAACCTCGAGATCGAGGACGGGAATGAGATCGCCCGACGCGATCGTTGCGTTCCGGAGGAACCAGCTGGATTCGTTGCTCGCGTCGTTGTAGGTCCTATCGGGGTTGGCGAAGTGGTACGACCCGACGGCGAGGCCTGCGGCCCCGGCATTCAGACGATTGGTCCGATAGGCGGTGTCCGCGGTCAGCGTCCCCGCGGTCGCACGAACGAAGGCGAACCGCTTGCCCGAAACGGCGACCTGCGGCCAGTTGATCGTCCCCTGGTGATAGCTCACGTCGATGCCGTCGAGGAACGTCGGCGTTGCCGTCGGGCTTGGTGTCGGTGTCGGAGTCGGGGTCGGGCTGACGGACGGAATGGGTGTCGGCGTCGGCGTCGGCTGCACGGTCGCGGTCGGAGTCGGCGTCGGCTTCGGCCTGGGCTTGGCCTCGACCACGGTCGGCGTGGCCAGGATGACGAGGGCGACGGACATGGCGAGCAAGCTCGCGAGGACGCGCTGCATCGGGCCCTGGTCCCGGTGGGGGCGAACCGCGTCAACCGTTCCGCCCTGGCGGATCACGACCCCTATCCATCAGCCGCCGTTCAACACGCCGCTCGAGGCGGGCCATCACTGCAACTGACCGAAGGGAGGACGCGATGTCGAGTCCCGTTGGGATGCGATGAGCAGAGGCTGCCGCCGCGTCAGGCGTCTTCCTCGGGCGCCTCCATGCGCTCAAACAGCGCCATCGTCGTCGTCCAGGCGCGGATCGTCATCGACTTGTACGCCGGCGTCCCGACGATCTTGCCGAGGCGGCTCTTCGTCCGTTGCGCGCTGAGCCGCTGCGAGTAGATCACGCCCGTTCCCGGCCAGACGGCGTCAACGCCAGGCCGCGGGTCGAAGACCTTCATCGCCGTCGGCGCGCCGATCCCCATGAGGAAGACCGCGTCGCTGTGGTAGGTCTCCGGGTGGTCGCCGAAGCCCCTGGGCCGCTTCTGGACGACGGCGGAGAGCTGCGCTCGCGTCAAGACGAGGACCGCGATCAGCTCGCTGTCGAGCTTGAAGGCCCTGGGGAGCGCTTCCTCGAGCTCTCGCTTGATCGTGGCCGCCGGGCTGTCAGAGGTCACGATGACGTTGCCGCTGGCGATGTAGGTGGAGACTCTCGTGTGGCCGTGCGACTCGAGGAGCTCGCGCAGGGCCGCCATGGGCACCTTGTTCCGGCCGCCGACGTTGATCCCGCGCAGGAGGACGAGGTATCGGGTCATGACGCGGAGCATGGCACGAAGCACGCCTGCTGCCATGGTGGAGTGGGAGGACCGCGGGCCACCTGATCGAGCACCACCAGCCGGCTCAGACCACGATCGCAAGCGACGTTGCCAGGCCGTTGCGTGGATCATCGCTTCCCCCCCGGCGAGTCCGTGCCCATCCCGATCGGCGCTCCCGAGAGGACCGTTCGTTTCGTGGTCCAATAGACCGTGTGAGTGATCGCGCGGCGGCCGATGAGACCCGGATCGATCGCTGGCTGTGCGCCACGCGCCTCGTCAAGACACGTCCCATCGCGACCCAGCTGTGCGACGGCGGGCACGTCCGCATCAACGGCATCGGCGCAAAGGCGTCGAGCAAGGTTCGCCCGGGTGACCGGGTCGACGCCCTTATCGCCGGCCGGGAGCGAATCGTCGAGGTCGTCCGGCCGATCGAGTCGCGGGTTGGTGCGGCCGTCGCCGCAACCTGTTATGTCGATCACTCCCCGCCGCCCGTAGTGTCCGAGGTGCGACCGGGCATCCTCGCGGTGCGAGGGGAGGGGCGTCCGAGCAAACGCCTGCGGCGCGAGCTCGAGCGCTTACGCCGGCCCGCCGACCGCTGATCCGACGACGGGAAGCCAACGCTCCCGACGTGGCGCGGTCAACCCGCCTTGACGCGCTCCCAGACGTCTTCGCGATCCATGGCGCGAAACCACCGCTCGATGGCGATCAAGGCATCGGATCAACGTCCCTGCGCTCTGAAAGCCGGACCTCCGGTGGATCCGGGGTTAGTCTTCCCTGGTGGACACTCCCGATGCTCATCGGTTGGGATACAAGCGTGTCGATGACGATCCGAACGCTCCTGCCCTCGTGCGGGCCATGGACAGCACGGGACGTTGGGACGCGACGCGAGCGCTTCGAACGTGGGAACGCCAACATCTCGCACTCGTAGCGGGCGAGCGCATCCTGGACGTGGGTTGCGGCGTTGGCGATGCAGCGTTCTGCTAGTATGCACGTATGAAGCGCACCACCATCAGCCTGCCCGACGAGCTCGCGGCTGCCCTGGAGCGGGAGGCCCGCCGGCGGCGACTGCCCGTCTCGCAGGTCGTACGCGAAGGGCTTGAGGCGCACCTCGGGCGCCACGATGGGACACGTCGGATCCCATTCGCCGCCATCGGGCGAAGCGGACATCGCGACACGGCCATGAAGGTCGACGAGATCCTCGCGGCCGAGTGGGATCGTGCTCGCGATCGTTGACACCGGGCCGCTCTATGCGGTGGCCGACGCGGACGACGACGAGCACCTGGCGTGCCTTGCCATCCTCGAACGACCGGACCTCGACCTCATCGTGCCCGCCCTTGTCGTGGCGGAGGCGACCTACCTGATCGGACGCCGTCTCGGCGCCCGTGCCGAAGCGGGCTTCCTCCGCGGCCTCCACGTGCTCGAAGTGGAAGCTCCATCGACGGCCGACTGGGCCGCCATCGCGGAGCTCGTCGAGCGCTACGCGGACTTCCCGCTCGGCGGAACGGACGCGTCCGTTGCGGTACTCGCTGATCGGCTGGGCACGGACGTGATCATCAGCCTCGACCGGCGTCACTTCGGCACCGTGCGATCGGCTTCCGGTGGGTCGTACCGGCTCCTGCCGTAGGCGGTCATGGAGCTCCGTGGCGACCGCCATGCGGTCCGGGTCCACAGCTCAGGTCGCGCCGGGCCCGTCAGCGCGATCGCTTCGCCAGTGGCGCGACGATCTGCTGGCATGGCATCTGAGGGAGGGGATGCCGATCGGCCGACGATCGCGGAACGTCGTCCACTCGCCGTGGTCGTTAACTCTGACGCCGCCCGTGTAGGACTTGCTCTCGAACACGAAGACCTCGAGCGTCGAGCTGATGACGAGATGATCGATCTGCGCGACCTGGCCCTCGATGTCCAGGCGCAGGTCGTGGATGACCGCCCAATGACGGTTGTCCTTGAGATCGAAGTCGAGCTGGTACGCCGCGTCCGCTTCGGCCTTAGCGCCCAGCCGGATCGCCCAGATCTCGTCTTCGATCAGCCGGCTCGTTCGAGCATCGATACCAGGCCGGCGCCGGAGCTCTTCCAAGGCCGCAATGTCCGGCGCTCGATCATCGGCGGTCTTGAGCAGCATGGTCCCCTAGCGAAACAACGACGCCACACGTCATGTGGCTCGGTATAGTCAACACCAAGTCGACCCAGCCCGTGGGACGGCACTGGGGAGGTGACGTGACTTCGAACCAGCCGTCCGGACCAGTCGAACGCGCGATCAGGGTTCGATTTCCTCGACGTCCGGTCACCCTTGCGACCTATGGGCAGGGCGTCCCCTTCGAGCTGGACTATGACGCGGACGGCATGGTGCTCCGCCTCGGCAAGGGTCGTCACGCTTCGGGCCTTCCGTGGTCCTGCCTTGAGACCATCCCCGCCTTCCTACGCGAACAGCGTAGATGGGTGATCGCAGGTGGGTATCACAGCGTCGCCGGTAAGCCCGGGACGCTCGATGCCTACCTGAAGGAGTGGCAAAAGACGGACGTCGCACGTTGGTTGGTGCGCGTGCTCACAGAGGCCGGCGTGGTCGATGTTGACAACGGCCGGCCGCTTCAGCTTCGGGCCAAGTAGACGATGGGCCCCGCGGCGGATGTCGGGGTGGGGGAGTGGTCGATGCCCTGGAACGCCAGGGACGGCGTCGGTCGGCTCGGCCCGGGCATCCCGAAGTCGGACTTCTGGGCGATCGACAAGGCGGGGATCGACCAGGTCGGCTGCGTCTACACCGCGCAGGGATTCGAGTTCGACTACGTCGGGGTGATCGTCGGTCCCGACCTCGTCTACCGGCCGATGGACGGGGGATGGGTCGGCCAGCGCGACCAGTCGCACGACCGCGTCGTCCGACGCGGCGTCACCGAGGCCGAGTTCACCCGCTACGTCAAGAGCACCTACCGCGTCCTGCTGACCCGCGGCCTTCGCGGCTGCTACGTCTACTTCATGGATGCCCCGACACGGGACTTCTTTCTCAGTCGGGTCGAACGGCCGAGAGTCGAAACCACTCAGCGTGCAGCTGAGGCTGGGTCGGCAGACGGTGGATCATCCTGAATTGGTGCGATTGATGCGGGGCCGTCGGCGTCGACCGCGAATGCCTATCCTGTCTCAAACCCTAACCGAGGAGAGAGCGTAGGGCCGTGGCGTCCGAGGCAAACGTTAGCCCCGCCGTTCTGGAGTGGGCTCGAAACAGCGCTGGTTTCTCGATCGAAGAGGCGGCCGACAAGGTCGGAGTTCGACCTCGACGCGTAATCGAGTGGGAAGAGGGCGTTCGTATGCCGACGATGCCGCAGGCGAGAGCAGCGGCTCACGTTTACGGGCGTCCATTGGCCCTGCTTTTCTCGGCAGCTGTACCGCAGGATCCGGCTACCCCGCCGGACTTTCGCCCTGCGGCCGGAGGCGAACCTCCGACTGTCACACCGGAACTCCGGCAAGAAGTCAGGGTCGCACAAGCCCGACGTGAGACGGCCATCGAGCTGGACCCAGTCGCCCGGCAGCCAATCTCCGAACTCATAGGTTCGTTGACGATCGACTCGGATGCCGAAGCATCCGCCATACGGATTCGCCCGCTGCTACTTGTCACGTGGGCCGCGCAATTGGGCTGGCGCGACAACTATGCGGCCTTGAACGCATGGCGAGCGGCACTCGAATCGCTCGGCATTCTTGTGTTTCGCTTTTCGGGCGTTCCAACGGCTGTGGTTCGCGGGTTCTCCCTAAGCGGATCGACATATCCGGTGGTGGCTCTGAACTCGACAGATGCTCCGACAGGCCGAGCCTTCACACTGATGCACGAACTCGGTCACCTGCTCGTAGGAACCGGTGGGATATGCGATCTGGATGACCGGGAACACGCGGCCTCGCGGCAAACCATCGCCGCGGAACGCTTCTGTAACCGATTCGCCGCTGCCGTCTTGATGCCTCGCGAGTCCCTCCTCGGGCTGCCCCTCGTCGCCCAGGCGCATCGGGAATCGGCCTGGAGTCTTGGACAACTTCGCGAGCTCGCCAGCACGATCCACGTAAGTCAACATGCCCTGTTGGTTCGACTCAAGGAGATCGGTCGAACCAACGAGGCGAACTATCAGCGAACGCTCACCGAAATACTTTCCGCAGGCAACGTCACGTCTCCGGGAGGTTTCGAACTTCCAGCGGAAGGAGCGATCCGAGAAGTCGGCGTGCCATTTGCTCGCCTTGTCCTGTCGGCATATCAGAACGAAGCCATCACCGCTCGTGATCTCGCTGAGTATCTCGGCGTGAGGTTCAAGCACATCCAACGAATTCAAGACCTACTCGAACCAACAAGAGCGTGAGATACAGCATCGACACAAGTGCGCTGATGGAAGCCGAGGTCCGCTATTACCCCAAGGCTGTGTTTCCTTCACTGTGGCAGCGAATCGAAGGGTTGGTGGACACTGGAGAACTCGCGGCGTCGGAAGAAGTGCTATTTGAGATCAGTCAGGTCGACGACGACCTGCACGCCTGGTGTCGTGAACGACCCGCAATGTTCCGAGCCACAGACGCTGACATACAGGCGGATGTCGCGAGGCTTCAGGCCAGCTACCCCGGGTTTGTTCCAACGAGTGGCGGGTCTCGCGCAGACCCGTTCGTCGTTGCAACCGCGTTGGCGACGGGCACGACCGTTGTGACGCAGGAAAAGCCGTCTCGCGCCGGCGGGCGCCCGAAAATCCCGAACGTTTGCGACGGCGAGAGCGTACCTTGGCAGGATCTTCTAGGCATGATCAGGGCGGAGGGCTGGACGTTCTAGGTGTGGGTGGGCCCTTGGAGAAGCCGGCCGATCGTCATCGAGAGAGGCCGTGGCTGAACTAATTGACGCCCTCAACAAGAACAGTGGCGCTGCAATCGCCTTCCTTACGCTCGCATACGTTGTCTTTACCGGTCTGCTTCTCCTCGAGGCGCGCGCTTCACGTGTCGCTGCGACGGATGCCGCGTTCGTCCTCGCTCGGCCGACATTCTCCGCAGGCAACGAACTTTACGCCGTCGTCCACCTGCTAAACCTTGGCCCGGCCGTAGCAACAGACGTCCGATTGACGCTCGGCTACGTTAATCGCGATGGCACCCCGCACGACGAATCCAGGACTGTCAGCGTCGGAGCGATGGCGCGAGGCGATCGCTATTCCTACGAGCCCGCATTGATGCTAGAGAGGGACAAGAGCGCGCCTTTGCCGGATGTACAGGAACTTGCCAACCGAGGCCTCACGCTAACCCTGTCATGGTCATGGCGGGACGGGCGTCGAGTTTTCCCGATCGTGGGGAAACGCGGGACTCACACTAACAAGCTGCGGGTCGTCCTCTCGGAGTACCGCGATAGCATGCTAGGCGGTCTGGTTGTCCTCGAACCGACGGTCACCACAATCCTTCAGGACATTCGCAACGAGATCGGCAAGGCGGAACAGAACCGAGAGCGGAGGCGGCGTGTTGAAGAGCCACACGATCGCCCCGAACTCCAGGCTATGCACGACAGAATTCGGATCGAACATGCCCTTGCGGTGTGGAAGGCACGATTCCGTCAGTTCGTCCTGAGGAAGCCGCCATTCGAACCTCCCAACAGGCCGGGGTCGGGCAAGTCAAACAGTTAGAGGCCGATGTGGCCGGATTTGCGGAGCCCCGTCGAGCGGATTCGAACAGTCTCCTGCGGGCGATGCCGTGCTGCCGGTCGCGCGCGCCCGGTTCCTGCCAACAGCTGCTGCCCAGCCTGGGGATGGGAGGAGATTCGCTAAGGGCCCGTCAGGAAACAACAGCCTCAGTCAGAGGTAGCCGCTGGCGGGGGATGAGCGAGTAGTTCCAGTCGCCGTGGAAATCGTCCCAACGAATGTACAGGGTCTGCATGTCGGCATCGCTCACTCGGATCCCGGCCGGGTCGTCAGCGGTGTCGAGGCACTCCGGACCCGGAGCCCGGTCCGCGTCGTGGTCGCGGCGATGAGGTTGACCACCGTCTCGTGGCTTGCCAAGGCCGCCTGGCGGCGCGAGCGCCTAGTGTACCGCCCCTGGTGGGTATGACACTCTGATTTGGCCCCAGTTGGGGCCGGAATGATCGGGCGGATTCCAGCGGTCGTCGCAACACCTGAGCCAATCAGGAGTTGCCAGTGCCCTCGCTTCACCGGTCTCGGAAGGCGCCTGGAGCCCAGCCGCTGACGAGCCAGCGCGACCAGTACCTTGCCCTG